>ERZ761603.3211-NODE-3211-length-10651-cov-8.667233_pt1 | contig 10651 bp, 8 predicted proteins | sample MGYA00511879_ERZ761603 | MGnify/ENA primary metagenome ERZ761603 (study PRJEB28899, sample SAMN02850040) | bioreactor sludge metagenome | biome: EBPR Sludge; feature: EBPR Bioreactor; material: flocular biomat | place: Australia: Thorneside Wastwater Treatment...
TTTGATTTATATAATTAAATTTATTTAGCGAAAAAAACGGCGCCCCTGCATTCTCGCAACGTCGCCAGCGGCTTAGACGTTGAAGGGCAAAGTTATCCACAAAGTTATCCACAGGTCAGAGACGCGCGAATACCGGTATCGAGTCGGATTCGAACCTTTGATTCCAGCCTCGTTTAGGCCGACAACCACTCCAGCAAACGCTCTCGGGCAATCAGGATATTTTCTGATTCGCGCCGGCGGCGGCACTCCAATTGGCCGGCGGCCAAATTCCGCTCGCTGATCACCACCCGTTGCGGGATGCCGATCAATTCACTATCGGCGAACATGACGCCGGGACGCGCGTCCCGATCATCCAGCAGCACCTCGACGCCCGCCGCCAGCAAATCGCGATACAGCGCCTCGGCGGTCTCGCGCACGGCGGCGGAGCGGCTGGCGCCCAGCGGCAGGAGCGCCACTTGAAAAGGCGCCATCGCGGCCGGCCACAGGATGCCGCGCTCATCGTGATTTTGCTCGATGGCGGCGGCGACCACCCGCGACACGCCGATGCCGTAGCAACCCATGGTCACGGTGGTCGGCTGGCCGTCCTCGCCCAACACCACGGCGTTCATAGCGGCGCTGTATTTTTGACCGAGCTGAAACACGTGGCCCACCTCGATGCCGCGCGTGATCGCCAACAGGCCGCGTCCATCAGGGCTGGGATCGCCTTCGATCACATTGCGCAGATCGGCTATTTCAGGCTCCGGACAATCGCGCCCGAAGTTGACGCCGGTCAAATGCCAATCATCGATATTGGCTCCGACCGCCATATCGGCCATTTGCGCCACCGCGCGGTCGGCGACGGTCGGCCCGTCGAAGCCAACCGGACCCAGCGATCCCGGCCCCGCGCCGAACGCGGCGCGGATGGCGTCCGGGTTGGCGAACGCCAGCGGCGCTTTAACTTGCGGCAGCTTCCCAGCCTTGATCGCATTCAATTCGTGATCGCCCCGCAGCAGCAGCAGCACCGGCAAGCCGTTCGCGCCCTCGACCACGATCGCCTTGACCGTCCGCTCGGCGGGCAACTTCAAAAACGCGCATAGTTCGGCGATCGTCTTAACGCCGGGGGTATGAATCTTCGCCAGCGTTTCCTTGGCGGCCGGACGCCCGCCGGCGGGGGCCAGCGCTTCGGCCAATTCGACGTTGGCGGCGTAATCGCTCTCGGTCGAGAACGCGATAGCGTCCTCGCCAGAATCCGCCAGCACGTGGAACTCCTGCGAGCGGTTGCCGCCGATACTGCCGGAATCCGCCATCACCGCCCGAAATCGCAATCCCAGCCGGGTGAAAATGCGGGCATAGGCATCGAACATGGCCTGATAGCTGGCCTGCAACGACGCCTGGTCGAGATCGAAGGAATAGGCGTCCTTCATTAAAAATTCCCGCGCTCGCATCACCCCGAAGCGGGGCCGGATCTCATCGCGGAACTTGGTTTGGATCTGGTAGAAATTCACCGGCAGCTGCTTGTAGCTTTTAATCTCGCGCCGGAACAGCTCGGTGATCACTTCTTCGTGAGTCGGGCCGAAGCAAAAGTCGCGCTGGTGCCGGTCCGCGATCCGCAACAGTTCCGGTCCATAGTGTTGCCAGCGTCCCGATTCCTGCCACAGTTCGGCCGGCTGCACGGCGGGCATCGACAGCTCCAACGCCCCGGCCCGATTCATTTCCTCGCGCACCACCGCCTCGACCTTGCGCAGCACGCGCAAGCCCAAGGGGAGCCAGGTATAAATACCGGCGGCCAGCTTGCGGATCAGCCCCGCCCGCAGCATGAGCTGGTGGCTGACCACTTCGGCGTCGGCCGGGGTTTCCTTGACGGTCAATAGCGGAAAACGGGATACGCGCATGAATCGGCCTCAAGCGTTGGCGCTGGGTTAGGGGCTGCAATAATAGTCTTGATCCTTTTGCGCTTTCTGTAATTCCTCCGCGCGCTGCTGGGGATCGAGAGCGATCTTGATACCCTTGGAGTCGGTTTTGAGCACCGGCCCTTCCCCTTGCAGGATCTTGAGATTTTTCTTGGCGGCCTCGCAATTCTTGGTTCGCGTGTCTTCGGCCTCCTTCTGCTTTTTCTCAGCTTCTTCCTGCTGTTTCTTCTCCTGTTCGGCCACCTGCTTGGCCAAATCCTCCTGCTCCTTATTCAGATTGCGACCGGCTTCCTCGGAGTTTTTTTGCTCCGCGCCCGAGGTCTTGGTGACCATCTCATACTTCACGCCAGCCGGCGGCGGGAGTTCGGAGTATTGAATCATGCCCTTGTCATCGGTCCACTTGTAGATGAATTGCTGAGCCTGAAGCGTTGCCGCGAACACGCAACAACCTGCAATCAACAAACCGCTCAACGTTCGTTTCAACATGCTCGTCCTCCTTAGCCTTCGGTCGTGGGGGAATGATGCCACGCAGCCGCGCTCCCCCGCTATCGCAACAGGATTTTGCTCGAAATAAATGTCGTGTAGTATAACCAGCCCGCAAGACCCGCGCCCAGCACGTCTCGGCAGCTTTCACGATGAGTTGCGCCCACCGGGAACCACCCCCGTCGCGCGGCGGCCACCCCGTCCGACCGCGGCCCCGGCCAGGCCACCCACCCATCCCGTCGGTGATGCGTCGATCGCTCGCGCCGATTCCGTCTTGCCAGTTTGACCTTTCAATTCCATTACGAGGACATCATGACCATGGAACTCATTACCGGCGCTGAAATTTTGATCCGCTGCTTGAAGGAGGAAGGCGTCGAATATCTGTTCGGCTATCCGGGCGGCGCCGTGCTGCACATTTACGATGCGATTTACGTTCAGAACGACGTCAAGCACGTGTTGGTCCGCCACGAGCAGGGCGCGGCCCACGCCGCCGACGGTTACGCCCGCGCCAGCGGCAAACCCGGCGTGGTGCTGGTCACCTCCGGTCCTGGAGTCACCAACGCGGTCACCGGCATCGCCACGGCTTACATGGACTCCGTGCCGATGGTGATCATCTCCGGTCAAGTGCCCACCGCCCTGATCGGCAACGACGCTTTTCAAGAAGTGGATGCGGTCGGCATCACCCGGCCTTGCGTCAAACACAATTTCCTGGTCAAGGACATCAACAAGCTGGCCGAAACCATCAAGCAGGCGTTCTATATCGCCACCACCGGCCGGCCCGGCCCGGTGTTGATCGACGTGCCCAAGGACGTGACCATCGCCAAGGCCGAATTCCATTATCCGAAAAAGGTCAAGCTGCGCTCCTACAATCCGACCGTCAAGGGCCACGCCGGCCAGATCCGCAAGGCCGTCGATCTCATTTTGTCGGCCAAGCGCCCGATCATCTACACCGGCGGCGGCGTGATTTTGAGCGACGGTTCGCCGGAGCTGGTCGAACTGACCCAACTGCTCGGCTACCCGATCACCAATACCCTGATGGGGCTCGGGGCTTATCCGGCCACCGACAAGCAGTTTGTCGGGATGCTGGGAATGCACGGCACTTACGAATCCAACCTGGCGATGCATCATTGCGACGTGCTGATCGCCATCGGCGCCCGCTTCGACGACCGCGTCACCGGCAAACTTGAAAAGTTCTGTCCGGAAGCGCGCATCGTCCATGTCGACATCGATCCCTCCTCGATTTCCAAGAACGTCCGGGTCGACATTCCCATCGTCGGCTCGGTGCCGAACGTGCTGCGGACCATGATCAACGTGATCCGCGATGAGAAGCTCAAACCCGACGCCGAGGCGCTGGCGCGCTGGTGGCGGCAAATCGACGAGTGGCGGGCGGTCAAATCCTTGAGCTACCGCGCCAGCGACACGGTGATCAAGCCGCAATTCGTCGTTCAAAAACTGTATGAGGTGACCGGGGGCAAAGCCATCATCACCTCCGATGTCGGCCAGCATCAGATGTGGGCGGCGCAGTACTACCATTTCGACCAGCCGCGCCAGTGGATCAATTCCGGCGGTCTGGGCACCATGGGCTTCGGCCTGCCGGCGGCGATGGGGGCCAAGTTGGCCTTTCCCGACCGGGACGTGGCGTGCATCACCGGCGACGGCAGCATCCAGATGATGCTCCAAGAGCTCTCCACCATGAAGCAGTATCAAACCCCGGTCAAAATCGTCAATTTGAACAATGGCTATCTCGGCATGGTCCGGCAGTGGCAGGAATTTTTCTATCAAAAGCGCTACTGCATGACCTATTTCGAGGCGCTGCCGGACTTTGTCAAGCTGGCCGAGGCTTACGGCCACACCGGAATGCAAATCGAGAAACCGGGCGATGTCGAAGGGGCGTTGCGCGAAGCCTTCGCGATGAAGGATCGCACCGTGTTCCTCGACTTCCTGACCGATCAGAGCGAAAACGTGTTCCCGATGATCCCCTCGGGCGGCAGCCAAAACGAAATGCTGCTGGCCGAGCGCGACGAGATGATTTCGACCCACGACGAAGGCATGGTGCTGCTGTGAACAATAACAACCGTCACATGATTTCCATCCTGCTGGAGAACGAGGCCGGGGCGCTGTCGCGAGTGGCCAATTTGTTCTCGGCGCGCGGCTATAACATCGAAAGTTTATCGGTGGCTCCCACCGACGACGAAACCTTGTCGCGGTTGACTCTGGTCACCTACGGCAGCGAACAAATCATCGAGCAAATCGTCAAGCAGCTCAACAAGTTGGTCGATGTGGTCAAGCTGATCGACCTGACTGAAACCGAGGCCATCGAGCGCGAGTTGATGCTGGTCAAGACCAAGGCCACCGGCGAGCAGCGGGCCGAGATGAAGCGGCTGGCCGACATCTTCGGCGGCCACGTCCTCGATGTGACCGATGCGACCTATACCATCGAACTCACCGGGGCCGGCAAAAAGCTGGATAACTTCCTGCGCGCCATCGAGAAAGACGCCATCCTCGAAGTGGTCCGCTCCGGGGCCACCGGCATCGCGCTCGGTCAGAAGGCGCTGCACGCCTGACGTCTCTGCCGTAAAGCGAACCGCCTCCGCCGAGTTCCGCGGCGGAGGCGGTTTCTATCCCTTGTTTTTAGGACATCCCCCATGAATATTTATTACGACAAAGACGCCGATCTTTCGCTGATCAAAGCCAAAACCGTCGCCATCATCGGCTATGGCTCGCAAGGCCACGCTCACGCGCTGAATTTGCGCGACTCCGGCGTCAACGTCATCGTCGGGCTGCGGCCCGGCTCCGCCTCGGCGATCAAGGCCGAAAACGCCGGCTTGACCGTGAAACCGGTCACCGACGCGGCCGCCGCCGCCGATGTCATCATGATCCTCGCGCCCGACGAGCACCAGAGCCAGATTTACAAAGAGATCGAACCGAAGCTGAAAAAAGGCGCGGCGCTGGCCTTCGCTCACGGCTTCAATATTCACTTCGGCGGCGTGGTTCCGCGCGCGGACCTGGACGTGATCATGATCGCCCCCAAGGGTCCGGGCCATCTGGTGCGCTCGACTTACACCCAAGGCGGCGGCGTGCCCTGCCTGATCGCGGTGGCGCAAGATGCTTCCGGCCAAGCCAAGGAACTGGCGCTGTCCTATGCTTCCGCCAACGGCGGCGGCCGGGCCGGGGTGATCGAGACCAATTTCCGCGAGGAATGCGAAACCGATTTGTTCGGCGAGCAAGTGGTGTTGTGCGGCGGGTTGACCGCTTTGATTCAAGCGGGTTTTGAAACGCTGGTCGAAGCCGGCTACGCGCCGGAAATGGCGTATTTCGAGTGCCTGCACGAGGTCAAGCTGATCGTGGACCTGATCTACGAGGGCGGCATCGCCAACATGCGCTACTCGATTTCCAACACCGCCGAATACGGCGATTTCAGCCGCGGCCCGCGCATCGTCACCGAGCAGACCAAAGCCGAGATGCGCAAGATTCTCAAGGAAATTCAAACCGGTCAGTTCGCCCGCGAATTTATCGCCGAGAATCAGGCCGGCGCGCCGGTGCTGCGCGCCAACCGCCGGATCAGCCGCGAGCATCCCATCGAGCAGGTCGGCGAGAAACTGCGCGGCATGATGCCCTGGATCAAGGCCAACCGGCTGGTGGATACCAGTAAGAACTGAAACGGGTTAAATCCAAACGGGGCGCGGAATCGTTACCTTCGATGCGCGCCCCTTCCATCCGGCCGACTCGGAAGGCGGCTACCTCATGCTGAATAGCGATCCACCCGTCCAGCGCCGGCTCGCGGTTTTAATTGATGCGGATAACGCGCAGCCCAGCATTATCGAGGGGCTGGCGAGAGAAATCGTCAAGTACGGCATCGCCAGCGTCAAACGCATTTATGGGGACTGGACCACGCCGCATCTGGCGGGGTGGAAATCGGTCTTGCTCGATCACTCGATCCTACCCATCCAGCAATTTCGCTATACGGTCGGTAAAAATGCGACCGATAGCGCCATGATCATCGATGCGATGGATTTGCTCTATACCCGCCGCTTCGAAGGATTTTGTCTGGTTTCCAGCGACAGTGATTTTACCCGACTCGCCTCCCGCATCCGCGAGGAAGGTCTGCTGGTTTACGGCTTTGGAGAGGAGAAAACGCCTAAAGCTTTTGTCCATGCCTGTGATAAGTTCATCTTCACTACTGTTCTTCTCCCTCAAGAAGCAGCAAACTCGGCCAACAAAAGACAAGAAACCCAGCAACTGAAGGCAAACACCAAACTGGTGAACCTGATGCGGGGCGCTGCCGAAGCCGTGTCGGACGACAGCGGCTGGGCGCACCTTAGCGCGGTCGGCCAACACATTGCCAAACAAGCCGCCGAATTCGATTCCCGAAATTACGGTTACACTAAATTGGTCGAACTGGTGGCGGCTCTCAATCTGTTTGAAATTGACCGACGCTCGCAAGGCACGATTTATATTCGAGACAAACGCAGCAAGCCGCCACCCTAAACCGATGGGCCACCGCATCCGATGACGACCGAGCCAACGACCCAACACCGCCGCCCGCGCGGGGTTTATCTGCTTCCCAACCTGTTCACCACGGCGGCGCTGTTCTGCGGCTTCTACGCCATCATCGCCGCCTTGCAAGGTCGATTCGAACCAGCCGCCATCGCGGTGTTCGTGGCCATGGTGCTGGACGGCCTGGACGGGCGAGTGGCCCGACTGACCCATACCGAAAGCGAGTTCGGCGCCGAATACGACAGCATGGCGGATTTAGTGTCCTTCGGCCTCGCGCCCGCTTTGATCATGTACGAATGGTCGCTGGGCGCAACGGTCAGCATGGGTCCGTTCCTGTCCAAGCTCGGCTGGCTGGCGGCGTTTTTCTACACGGTGATGGCGGCCATGCGTCTGGCCCGGTTCAACGTCCAGCACGGCAGCACCGACAAGCGCTATTTCATCGGCTTGCCCAGCCCGTCGGCGGCCGCCATCGTCAGCGGCACGGTCTGGTTTGGAACTGATTTAGGTTTCAGTGGCACCCAACTACTGTGGCCGGCCATGGTGATTACGGTCAGCGCCGGCGCGCTGATGTTCAGCAAGATTCTTTATTTCAGCTTCAAACAAGTCGATCTGCACAAGCGGGTGCCGTTCGCCTCCGCCTTGCTGGTGGTCCTCACCCTGGTCGTGATTTCGATCGACCCGCCCAAGGTGCTATTCAGCGGCTTTCTGGTCTATGTCCTGTCAGGTCCGGTCCTGTTCTTGGTCCGGCTGCGCCAGCGCGCCCGCCGCCGCGCCAAAGCGCCGAACGAAGCTGTCGAGCCCAAATAAGCGGGCTCTCCCGATTACTCCGCCGTCCGACCGGGTCCGGGTTCGTTCAGCAGCAAGGCCACCGGAAATTGCGCCAGCACTTCCCGCAGCCACAGCGCTTCCTCGCCCTGGACCAACTGGCCGCTTAAAACATCGCGCCAGCGCAGGCGAGAACCCGCCGGCGGCAGAATCCTCGTTTCGTGCCAGACCGCTTCGCCCAGCGGATACTCGCCGTCCTTGACCAAACCGGTCGAAAAACGCGGCGCGACCACCAGCGCGCGCCGCTCGCCCAATTCGCGGGCGAAGGCGATGACGTGGCCCTTTAGGCTGCCGATCACGGTGAGCTTCTGATAAGCGCCGTGCTGGAATAATTCCCGCTCCACCTGGCGCGCCTGAAGCGCCCGATAAATTAAAAACAGCTTGAGCCGGCCGTCCTCGGGCGCGGCCAACAGTTCCTTGATCAGTCTATGAATCCCGTCGCTGGCGCGGCGTTGCAAGTCTTCGAGCAGCGCCGCGCGGCGCTCGAAATCGACCGGCCGCCGGTTGTCGGGGTCCACCAAGCTCAAATCCCACAGCTCCGTGCCTTGATAGAAATCCGGCAAGCCCGGCGTAGTCAATTTGAGCAAGGTCTGGGCGAGCGAGTTGAGAATGCCGTGATGCTGGATCTTGCGCTGGAACGGTAAAAAGGCTTGCAAGAAAGGGTTGTCCGGACCGGGTTGCAACACCCGCTCGGCGAACGCGAGCAGCGCCTGTTCGTAAGGACTGTCCGGCTCCAACCAATTGGTGTGGACCTTGGCCTCGCGAACCGCCTTGATCAGATACGCCTTCATCCGATCGATGAACGCCGGATAGTCGGCCAGATCGAAAGGGTAAGCGCCCAACAGCGTTTGATAGAACAGATATTCGTCGTCGTTGGCCGGCGCCGGGCGCTCGCCGATCCGCACCTTGTGCGCCGCGTTGATGTCGTTCCAGGCGCGCAGCTGCTGTTCCCATTCCGCCGGCAGTTCCGACAGCACGTTCAAGCGGGCGCGGGCATCCTCGCCCCGCTTGGTGTCGTGCGTCGCGCTGGCGTTCATGGCGTGGGGCCAGCAGGCGACCCGATGCTGGTTGAAGGCGTGAAACGCTTCCAAATCGAGACCGAACTGGAGCGACCCCGCCCCGACTTCGTTCAGCGACAGCAAGCGGTTGTAGACATAAAACACCGTGTCCTCGACGCCCTTGGCCATCAAGGGTCCGGTGAACTGCTGCAAGCGCATGATGAAATGCAGCCATTGATCCTTGCCCTCGGCCGCCATGTTCTCGTCGAATTCCAACCGTAAAAACCGCTCGACGAACTCCAATTCGTTGCGGAAATTGGGAAGGTTCAACCGGGCCTGGGCGATCACCCGCCGCATGCAGTCTTGATCGGCCCGGCTGGCGCCGGCCCGGTCGATATAGGTGCGATAGACCGGAAACAGCACCAGAATCTCGACCAGCGCCGACTTCAGCCCGTACAGGGTGAAATCGCTGGCGTAGCGGTACCGCTCGGAAATGCGCTTGAGCACGTGCGCCAAGCTGTCGATGTCGCCGGCCAGATGGCGGGCCACGATCATCCGTTTGTTGCGGTCGATCAGCGTTTCGCAAGAAGTGGCGTCGCCGGTGAAGGCGTGATACAGCGCGGTGAACGCCGCCTCGGCCGCCGGATCGCAAAACAGGCCGTTGATGACGCCCAAAAAGTCGTAACCGCTAGTGCCCTGACACGGCCAACTGACCGGCAGTTCCTCGCCGTGTTCGAGGATCTTTTCCACCACCAGATAGACGTAGGGCGCGCGCTCGCGCAACCGGCCGAGGTACTCCGCCGGATCGTAGAGGCCGTCGATGTGGTCGATCCGCAGGCCGGTGATCTTATCCTCGGCCACCAGTTTGAGGATCAGCTCGTGGGTGGAATCGAAGACCTTGGGATCTTCGACGCGCAGGGAGATCAGATCGTTGATGGTGAAGAAGCGCCGGTAATTGAGTTCTTCGTTGCCCAGCTTCCAATAGGAGAGCCGAAAAAATTGCTCGTCGAGCAGGCTTTCCAGCAAGTCGAAGCTTTCCGGTTTCCCCACTTCACCGTTAAAAATTTGGATGTTTTCCTCGATAAATTCCCGCACCTCGGGACTGGCGTCCCACAGCTCCCACAGCATCTGCTTGATGAACGAAATCTGGTCGTAACGCTCCCGCCCTTCCTCTCCGGACGGGATGTACTTCAGCAGATAGAGCACGCCCAGAAACTTGACGAAGTGCGGATGGCTGCGTTCGAGCCGGGCGCGCAGCCGCGCCAGATCGTAGGTCAGCACCCGATAATACGATTCGATCCGGATCGGAAAACGGAAGTCGTAGTAATAAACCGCCAATCCCTGCTCGGTATAACCCAAGCGCAATTCGCCGCTTTCGAGGCAGTCGCCGTAGAACTTGCCGAGAAACGGGGCCAATACCCGCCCCCGGATGCCCTCGTAGAGATGGTTCCAGTTGATGTCGAAGAATTCGTGATAGCGCGAATCCGGGCCGTTCTCCAGCACGTCCACCAACACCGGATTCTGGCTGTCGAAGGCCATGTGATTGGGCACGATGTCCTGCAGCCAGCCGATGTTCAGTGGCTTGAGGGTCTGACTGAGATGCTCGAACCGCTCCAGTCCGCCCAGTTCGGGATTGATCGAGCGGGGGTCCACCACATCGTAACCGTGCTGGCTGCCGCGTCGGGGCGTCAGGATCGGCGAAGCGTAGAGGTCCGAAACGCCCAATTCAGCCAGGTAGGGGGCAATGGCGGCGGCGGCGTCAAAATCGAATTCGGGGGTAAATTGCAAGCGATAAGTCGCGACGGGAACACGCATCATGGGAGAGCCCTCAGCGCTGGCGCGATCAAATGGAAAGACCGGCGGCGTAAACCGCCACGGCATAAGGCGGCAGCGCGAGCGCGGCCTCGCCGGCTTCAAGCGTCGCCGGCAAGCGGCTCCCCGAGCCGCCCCACGCGGGAT
>ERZ761603.3216-NODE-3216-length-10639-cov-5.872543_pt1 | contig 10639 bp, 5 predicted proteins | sample MGYA00511879_ERZ761603 | MGnify/ENA primary metagenome ERZ761603 (study PRJEB28899, sample SAMN02850040) | bioreactor sludge metagenome | biome: EBPR Sludge; feature: EBPR Bioreactor; material: flocular biomat | place: Australia: Thorneside Wastwater Treatment...
CAGCACCACCACGCGCTTGGCGCCTTGCAGTGCGGCGCGCACCGCCGCCAGCGGATTTTCCAGCAGGGCCGTCTCGCTAATTTGCACCAGCGAGCGCAGATTGGTAAAGCCGTTGCCCTCGGCAATGGTTTGGGCCAGGCTTTGCCCCAGGGTTTGTTTGCCCGCGCCTTCTGGCCCCACCAAAATGACGTGCCGGTTTTGCGCCAGGGCAATCAGGCTGAGCAAATCGCGCAGCAGCTCCTGCCGCTCGTAGACCACGGTGGTACGGCCGTCTTTCGCCTCCGACACAAAATCATGGATGATGGGGGTGCCTTCTTGCCCCACGTCGTTGAGCAGGGTGAGAACGGCCGTAGGGTTCACCCCCACCCGCTGCAAAACGGCCGAAGTAGTAATGGGATGCTGCGCCATCGCCGCCAGCACATGGCCGGAACCGGCCTTGAGCTCTTCCCGCGCCTGGGCCATCGTCAACCCTTCGTCGATGACCACCAGCAGTTCTTCATCCAGGGCAATATCTTTGCCAAAGTCGTCGGTGAAGTAAAACTTGGCGTTGCGCCCCTTGTTGGTGTGGGCCATCATCTCCACCCGGCGCGTCAGGTCGGCCAGGTCGAAGCCGCGCTGCTGCTGGAGCTGCTGCAAAATCTGGTACGCCACCGATTTTGGCTCGTCCAAAAAGGTGCGCAGCAGCAGCTGGGGCGTCAGCAGCTTGAGCTGGTATTCGTTTAATTTGCTGGCGGCCGTGGTCATCAGCCCGGCCAGTTCCGATGTGGGGATGTTTGGATTCAGGTTGCTCATGGGCGGCAATGGTACACCGCCTCTTTTTCTTTTGCCACTGGAGTAACTTGCCACCTGCAACTTGCCACCAAATGAAATGCAACTTATAGATTGGCCCAAGCGGTAAACGATGAGCCCTTAACATTTCTTAGGGTGCGTTCAGGATTAACTTTGGACACTTGTGCGTCAAAGCACCCTAAAAGCTCATCCGTCAATTCCATATTTATAAACGGATGATCCCTTAGCGGCGGCTGCGGCGCAGGGTGTCGATGATGTAGATGGGTGCGCCGAAGAAGCCGGAGAGCCGCTCGATGGCAAAAACGAGCAGGGTGAGGGCTACGGCCTGCTCGCTGCTGAGCCCGGCGCTGGCAAACAGCAGGGGGGCCAATCCTTCGCGAATGCCCAGGCCGCCTATGGAGGGCAGCAATATGGCCAGCGAGAGGAAGGGGATGACCAAAAAGTAGTGCGTTAGGGGCACGGCGTAGCTCAGGGCTAACCCGACCACCGTAAACCAGGCCACCTGCATCAGGTTAAAGAGGATGGAGATGCCCATTGCCTGCCAGACGGCCGTCCAGCCACAAGCTTGAACGGCCGTAATGACCCCATCCACCTTTTGCCACACCGGCTGCAAAAAGCCGGGCACCAACCGCCCCGCAGCACGTATCAATCGCCCTTCCAGCATCACAAACCCACCGACGAGACCGATGAGGCAAACGGCCGTTGTCTGCCAGAGTAAACTGTTCGGGAAGTTGTCCGGGCGAAAGGGGAGCGCCGCCAGCCCAATCAAAAAGAGGGCCAGCAGCCCGGTGGCCCGATCCACCAGGACGGTCCCTGCGGCGGTGCGGGCGGGCACATCCTGCGCCGCCTCGACGGCCCGCACCACGTCGCCGCTAAAGCCAGAGGGCAGCACCGAGTTGAAAAAGTTGGCCGCAAAATAAAGCGAAACCAGGCGCTGAAAGCGGATGGTTTCGCCGATGCCGCGCAGTAGCAGCAGCCAGCGGTAGGCCCGCACTACCAGGCTGAGGTTGAACAGCAAAAAGCCCACCAGCACCCAGCCGAGGTTGGCTTGCAGCAGCCGCTGGCCGATGTCGGCAAAATCAACCTGGGTGGAAACGTAAAACAGCGCCAGGACGGTGATGCTGATTTTGAGGATGGTGCCGAGATGTTTGCGCATAGTGAATTTGCCAGTTTGCCAGTTTGCCAGTGGGCGAGTGGCTAGATGGGTTCTGGTCTGGGCACGTTGACTTTGGGCAGGACCGTAGCGGCGGTACGCGGCCCGGCGGCTTCCAGGTCGGCGGCGGTGGGTAGGGGGATTTCCAGCCGCTGGCCGACAAAAAGGGTGGCTTCGGGCAGGTTGTTGTATACCTGGATGGCACGCCAGCGCAGCGAATCGCGGTAGTAGCGGCGGGCCAGCCCGCTGTAGGTATTGCCGTTGACCACGGTGTGGATCACCACTTCTTTGCCCCCATCGCCCAGACGGTTGAGCCAGGCAACGGCCGTTGCTCCATCCGTCAGATCCGGTTCAGCCGCGCCGTCGTAGGCGGCCCGGGCCAGGATGCGGCGGTGCAGTTCGCCATCCACCGCGATGGTGTTGAGCGCTTCTAAGGCAGCTTTTTCGGCTTCGGTCAGCTCAACCACGGCTTCCACTGCGCCGACAAACGAATAGCTGTAGTCGGGAATCAGGCAGGAAAAGTTTTGATTTTCGGTGTAGTGAAAGCCGCCCCAGCCGTCTAAAAATTGTTTGTTGGTGAAGCGAAAATATTCGCCCCTGGCCCGCTGTGCCCACAGGCCAAAAAGCGGGTCATGCACATAAATACTGTCCTCAGCGTAACCGGTGACGACGAGGAAGTGACCCGATTCAAACTTGTTGCCGGTGAGCTGAACCCACGGCTTGTATTTGGCCAGGGCAATGAAGGCGCGGCCTTCGTCGATGTTGCGGCGCAGTTCCTGGAGTGCTTCGGCGGCGTTGGCGTATTTTTGGTAGGTCAGGGTGAGCTGGCCTGCGCCCCAGGCGGCGTTTTTTAGGTCCGGAATGAAAGTGAACTTGGGGCGGGCACCGATGTAGGTGTACAGCTCATCCGGGGTGATGGCGACGCGCTTGCCGTTGAGCAGCATGGCTACGCTGGTGGGACCGCAGTCGCCGGAATGATCTTTGGCATCTTTGTCCCATTGGGAACGGTAGGGGATTTGCAGCTTTTTTTCGGTCATGGTTACGACTCTCCTTAAAAAAGTGACTGCCAGTTGATGATGGCGCTGAGAAAAACAAATGGCACAACTGTGAGGTGGTTTGCATAACGGCCGTCATTTTATCTGCTTTATTACGCGGTTGCCATTGGACAAAACGCCCAGGCGTTGCCACTTTAGCAGGCGGGCACATATAATCAGCCACCTATGGCAATTTTGTCTAAAAAGCAGCGGCGGTTGGGTCTGGTGGTGCTGGCGGTGTGGCTCTTTTTTTTCCTGGCGCTAAACAGCCTGGTGCACGACAGCCCGACGATGGATGAGCAAAATCACCTGGCGCGGGGGGCGGCCTTTGTCAAAACCGGCGATCCCCGCCTGAGCCTGGAGCATCCACCGCTGATCAACAGCCTGAGCGGCCTGCCCCTGCTGCTGCTGCCCGAGCTCCTCTACCCGTTCGACCATCCCAGCTGGACCGAGATGCAGCCGCCGGACATTTACTGGTACGTTTTTGCCGACCAGTTTGTCTGGCGCGTCAACCACGACGTGACGCGCATGATCTTCCTGGGGCGGCTGCCGATGGTTTTTTTGACGCTGGGGCTGGCGCTGGTGGGGTTCCATTTTGCCCGGCTGTTGTGGGGACGGCCGTCCGCCTACTTAGCGTTTGTGATGCTGCTGTTTGAGCCGAATGTGGTGGGAAACGGCCGTCTTATCACCACCGATTTAGGCGGCACGCTGTTCATGACGCTGGCGCTGCTGTTGGTCTGGCGCATGTGGACGGCACCGGGTTGGCACTGGCAGCGCTGGCTGGCGGCGGGTGTGGGGCTGGGGTTGGCCTTTGGCAGCAAGCTTTCCATGCTGGCGTTTGTGCCAATTTTGGGAGTGCTTGCATTTTTGCCAATTTTTAACGCAGAGGCGCAGAGGCGCAGAGGAGTTTTTAGACGAGTCGCGCAGCTTGGCACAGCCGGTTTGCTATCAATTTTGGTGGTGTGGGCGATTTTTGGCTTTGAGTGGGGGGCGTTTCGCTTTCCGTCGGCGGTGTTGGCGGGGTTGAACCGGTTTAGCGGACCGATGCCCACGTTTTGGGCAGGCCTTGACCAGATTGTGAACGTAAGCCGGGGCGGGCGGGCAGCGTTTTTGTTGGGTGAAACGTCGCTGGAGGGATTTTGGCTCTTTTTCCCGGTGGCTTTTTTGGTGAAAACGCCGCTGGTTTTGCTGGTTGGGTTGGTAGGGGTGATTTGGTGGGGGTGGAAACGGCCGTCTACACGCCCCAAATTGGTTTTCCTGCTGCTGCCCGCGCTCCTGTATTTTGCCGTCAGCGTGGTGAGCGACATCAACATTGGCTACCGGCACCTGCTGCCGATTGTGCCGCTGATTATTGTGGCGGTGAGTGGGCTGCCGACGGCGGTTGATGGGCGTGACTGGTGGCACGGTGGGGACACCGGCCACAGCAGAATAATTGCACTAATTCTGGCAGGTGGCATTTTGCTGCCAACCCTGGCCATTCATCCGCATTACTTGAGCTATTTCAATCTGACGGCCGGTGGCCCGGCCAACGGTGCGTCCATCCTGGCCGACAGCAGTAACGATTGGGGCCAGGATTTGCTGCGTTTGCAGCAGTGGATGGCCGAAAACGAGGTCGCTTCCATTAAATTGGGCTGGTTTGGCACGGCCGAGCCGGCCTATTATGGGATGGTGTATGAGCCGCTGCCTGGTTTCCCGCAGCCTGAATTCTGGAGCCTGTGGGCAAATCCGCCTTTTGATCCGCAGGCACCGGAGCCGGGGCTGTACGCCATCAGCGCCAGCAGCCTATGGGAATCACATCAGGTAGAGAAGCATGTGTATGCCTGGTTTCGCCAGCGCCAGCCGGATGTGCGGATTGGGTCGATTTATCTTTTTGTTATTGAGTAAATGGGTAATTGGCATCTCTAATTGCTCCATTGCTCCATAGCTTCAAATCCTGGAGGGGTCTTTGATGAACTGGCCAACGTTAACAGTCAGCCTGACCAAGAAATTCACCCTGACGGCAGGCGTTGTGAGGGGCGGGTGGATTTATTCACGGTGGGAACTCCATGAGCCGTAAGCAGTGGTTTTTGGTGCTCGCCACCTTGACGCTGCTGCTGGCAGCCTTCTTTCGCTTGTGGCTGCTCAGTGACGTGCCACCTGGCCTGGCCCAGGATGAAGTGCTGGATGCGGGCATGCCTGCGTACATTCTGGCCGGAAACCATGCCTTTTTTTTTCGTCAGGGCTATGGCCACGAGCCGCTGTACCATTATTGGGGCATCCCGTTTTACCTGGCGCTGGGCGAAAATGTGTTGGCCGTCCGGCTGCCTGTGGTGACGCTGGGGCTGCTGCTGGTGGCGCTGGCGCTGCGTTGGGCCAGGCGGGAGTTTGGTTTGGCTACGGCCGTTCTCACTGGCATTGGTCTGGCGATTAGCTGGTGGCCGATTGTGTTTAGCCGGGTGGGCATACGGCCGATTCTGGAGCCGGTACTGTTGCTGTTGTTTGCCTGGTTTTGGCCGAAACGGCCAGTTGTGGCTGGCCTGTTTTTGGGGCTGAGTGTGTACAGCTACACGGGGGCACGCGTGGTTTTTGCCATTCCCGCCCTGATGGCTTTTTATTCATTTTTGGCGCAAAGGGGCAAAGGGGCGAAGTGGGGTCAGGAGGTAAGCGGTGCGCTGATGGTGTTGGGCGTGTCGCTGGTGGTGGCACTGCCGCTGTTTTTGACGCTGCGGGCGGACCCTACCTTGCAGCAGCGGGTGGATCAGCTGGCCGGGCCGCTGGAGGCGCTGCAAGACGGCGATGTGCGACCCATTTTGGAGAGCGTGGTGAACACGCTGGGCGTTTTTAGCTTTACAGGCGACCCCCGCTGGACCTATACGCTGCCCAATCGGCCGTTGTTTGAGTGGGGAACGGCCGTCTTCTTTTATGCGGGTTTGCTGTTTGCCATATGGCGCTGGCGGCAGCCGAAGTATGCTTTGGTGCTCATCTGGCTGGGCGTGACGCTGGTGCCGAGCGCAGTAACGCCGCAGTCGCCCAGTACGGTGCGGCTGGTGGGGGCACTGCCAATGGTGTATTTGTTGGTGGGGGTGGGGGCAACGGCCGTTTATCACTATCTGGTGAACCAAAAATCGCTTCAGGTGGTTCGTCCGCTGCTGACGGCCGTCTTGGTGGTGCTGCTGGCCGTCAATGTGTATCGCACGGTGAACGATGGCTTTGTGCGCTGGCCCCAGGCAGAAGATACCCGGCTGAACCATTACCAGACGGTGCTGTGGGATATGGCTCGTTACTGGAAAGAAGATCCAGTGGAAAACCTGGTGGTGGCTGAAGCCTTTTTTGAGCCAATTGATCGCGAATCCCTGGTTTTGGACGCGGGTACAAATCCACAAGCCCGCTGGGTGCAGAGTGGTTCAGCGGTGGCGGGGGCGGTGGTGTGGCCTGAGGGAGGGAACGGCCGTCTTTTCGTCCCCGAGTTTGCCCCCCTTCATCCCACGTTGCTAGCCGCCGCTGGGATTCCTGAAGAACCCCTATTCCGCAGTGACGCAGAACCTTCGTTTGCCGTGTATGCCCTGCCGGAACGGCCGCAGTTTTGGGGAACAGTCCTCGATCCACCTGTCTTGTTTGAAAATGTCATCACCTTAGAAGGTTACCAATTTTATCCATTGGGAGCTGAGAAAATTCTGCACTTGATCACGTTGTGGAAGGTGCAGGCTCCCTTGCCAGTCGATCTTCGTGCGTTTATCCATGTGCTGGACAGTGGTGGCAACCTGATCGCCCAACACGACGGATTTGACGCCGCACCTGCCGAATTGCAGGTAGGCGATCGCGTCATTCAACATCATATTGTTGACTTAAATCAGGCGTCTGGCCCGGTTCAATTGTATGCTGGATTGTATACACTGCACGACCAAATCCGGCTAAAACCGATCGGTCAGAATAGGGAAATCGTAGTTTTGGGGACGGCTATGAACGTTGACGAAAGATGAAGCGCTGGTATATTTGCTTCCCATAACTGTTGTATCTGGTTGAATTGGGAGAAAAAATGGAGCTAAATAAGAATAAGTCGAATACAGTCAAAGGGCATTTCAAGATATTCCTGACGTTGATTTTTACGGTTGTTGGGTTATCTGTCATGATTCAAATGTTGGCTATTTCCAAAGCGGGGAGGACGGAGCAGGCCCTGGCTCAAGGACCTGTTATCACGCCCACGTTGACGCTAGAGGAGGAAATTCAGGCGTACATCGATGCCCACATCATCATTGGGGATGTTATGCCCGAAGAGACACCAGGTGACCCGGACGAAGCACCGGAAGCTGAGCCGCAAGGCAGTGCGGCGAACAGTGTTGCCTGGGACGGTAACAAGACGCGACTGGGAAACCCTGGAGAAGTTGTCACTTACACGTTGACTTTGTCCAATACGGGAACGGAAAACGATACGTACGATATTGCCATAACCTCGGTCTGGGCATCTTCGCTTTCCGACACGTCTGTTTCCCTGAACAGCGGGAGTTCAGAATCTGTCAGCGTAGAGATTACTATTCCTGGCGGCGCAACAGATGGGGATTCGGATACGGCTACGATTACGGCAACCTCGCAAACCGATTCACTAATTACGGCAACGGCTTTGTTGACAACGGCCGTTGGCTCAGAAAGAGCCTATCTGCCGTTGGTTTTTAAATCCCTTACTCCGCCCACTTTGTCGGCGACCCGGCCTAACAGCGCCAATGATTGGCAAATGAATTGGGTTGACAGCAATTCTACTGGTGTGACAGGGTATGAATTGCAGCAGTCGCAAGATCCAACCTTTGCCACCGGCGTGACAAACTTCACCTTAGGCAGCAATGTTTTTAGTCAGTTAATTAATACCAATCAACCCTCACCCAACAACGTTTATTACTATCGCGTGCGGTCTCTCAGCAGCGGACAAATCAGCCCCTGGTCGTTCACGGTTCAAGTAATTGGTGCATACTTCGATGATTTCAAGAGTAATCAGACAGGTTGGTCCGGTCCTTCGCTAAAAGAGGGTCTGCGTCGCCTGACGTTTATTGAGAAAATAGATACGTGGTATGAAAATAACGACTGGTTGATTATTCGTGTAGAAGATTCGCGAGATTGGGCCATTGCCAGCCCATTAAAACCGGCACCAGAGCCGCCCTACGTGATCGAATTCCGCTCACAGACGGCGAACCAGGGTAAATTGACATCCCACGGTGCGGTGTTTGGTGCTGATTGGACCGGCGGACCTTGCCCAGACTGGAGCTCCTTAAACGGGGTTTATGCGCATAATAACTGTTTTAACCACTTCTATAACACCAATTTGATCTGGTCTTCAGGTACCGATCTCGTCTTGTTGTGGGAGCGGATTGATACGCTGGTTTATTGTCCGGGCTGCGGTGGTAGTCCTTTAAAACGCCTGGGTGATGTACCGCCTTCACTTCTGTTGCATCCAAATGCAAATGATTGGAACACATATCGCATTGAGGTGCGAGAGTCTGATATCAAGTTTTACCTCAACGATGTTCTGCGTTATACCTACAACGACACGCGTTGGATCGATGAGCCGTACTTTGGTGTGTTTGCTTCGACCGATGAGTACAGCAACTCCACCTGGCGTTATGAATATTTCCGGATAACGCCACTGGACAATTAGTCAACAAAAGAAGCTGCTTGTGATGTTCAGAAACCTCGGAGGGATTCTTTTCCTTCCGAGGTTTTGTTATTTGCGGGAAGAGGTAACCGGTGGTTCGACGGTATTATTGGAAGATTTGGGCTGCGCCTGCCCTATTTTTGTTGATCTTTGGCTTGGGCCTGGCGAATCTTGCCCAATTATCACCGACCTTTGATGAACAAGGGTTTATTACACGCGGTTTAGGCTACCTGCGCGGCGAAAACAGGTCTATGCGCGTGGGGCATCCGCTGGGACTTAGTGCACTAAATGCCTCCCTGTTGGTGGCTGACGACACGATTCAGCTGCCAGATGCCGATCCCTCCTGGGAATTGACCAATTTTCACCGGCCGTCCGAGCTTTTTTTATGGGAAATTGGCAATGACGTCAATCATGTGATGTTTTTAGCGCGGCTGCCGACAATTTGGTTGGGGTTGTTGTTGGCGGCGCTGGTGTGGCGGTGGGTGTTTGAGCTTACCCGCAACCAGTTTGCTGCTTTTGTGGCGATGTTTCTGGTTGGGTTAGATCCCAATTTGCTGGCCAACGGCCGTCTCGCAACCACCGATTTTGGCCTGGCAACCTTCACTTTTCTGGCTGGCTTTTTGTTGTGGCGCTTTGGGCAACGGCCGTCCTGGTCACGGGCTATCTGGGCCGGGGTGGGTTTTGGCCTCCTGCAAAACACAAAATTTACCGCCGGGCTGTTTGTGCCCCTGTTTGCCCTGGTACTGCTGCTGTTTGTGCTGAACTGGTATTTTCACCGCAGCGGGCGCGGCGCAAGCCACGATTTTTCACGGTTGTTTAGCCGGGAATCGCCGCTGGTGATGCTGCTGGTGGCCTACCCGCTGGCGGCGTTTGTGACGCTGTGGGCCGCCTACGGCTTCCAGATCGGCACCTTGCCGGACAACTTGCCCACGCTGCCGCAGCTGTCGGGCCTTACCCTGCCGCTGTCGCATCACCTGGAGCAGCTGTTAGACATTGGCGGGCGGCTGCAAAAGAGCACCCCGGCTTTTCTGGCGGGCAGCTACTCGGACAGCGGTTGGTGGAGTTACTTTCCGGTGGCCTTTTTGCTCAAAACGCCGCTGCCCACCTTGATTTTGCTGGCAACGGCCGTTGCGGGCCTCATCTGGCTGGCGGCGCGGCGAAAGTTAACCGGGCGCTGGCTATCGCTGGCGGCGCTGCTGGTTCCGCCGCTGGGCTACTTTGGCATTGCCCTCACCACCGACATTAACCTGGGTTATCGCCATTTGCTGCCCATGCTGCCATTTTTTGCTGTCTTTGTTACAGTGGTGCTGACCTGGCTGGCAGATTGTTTCCCGCAGCAGCAGCAGATGGGCCAGCTGGCCATTGTCGGACTGCTGGTTTGGTTAGGTGGCTGTACCGCCTGGCTGTCGCCCCACTACCTGGCATTTTTTAACGCCCTGGCTGGCGGGCCGAATGGCGGTTGGCGCTATCTGGTAGACAGCAATATTGATTGGGGCCAGGATTTAGGTGGCTTAAAGGAGTGGATGGATGAAAACGGGGTTGAGCAGGTCTGGCTGAGCTATTTTGGTGAGGCGCGGCCTGATTATTATGGCATCAACTATATCGGTCTGGACAGCTTCCCGCCGCGTTTGATGAATCCGCAGGCACGGCCGTTTTACCCCCATGACCCCGCGCCCGGCATCTACGCCATCAGCGTGACCAATCTGCAGGGGGTGCAGTTTGCCAACCACGACCAGTTTGCCTGGTTCCGTAACAAGGAGCCGCTGGCGAAAGTGGGCTACAGCATTTTTCTCTATGAGGTGCGGCCACGTGGCGCACCGACCGACCTGGTTTTGGCGGGAATACAGCTGGACGATATTGCGCCAGAAGATTTTGCCAGGCTGCAAACCAACCAGGTAACGCCGCGCTGGCTGAACAACAGCACGGCCTTCTTACAACCTACCGCCGCTAATTTTTGGCTGGCCGCAGGGCACGATTTTGACCTGGGTTTGGCGGAATCGGCCGTTTCCTTGCAGCGTGTCGCTGAAAATGAACGGTACGCGC
>ERZ761603.3218-NODE-3218-length-10637-cov-8.996598_pt1 | contig 10637 bp, 9 predicted proteins | sample MGYA00511879_ERZ761603 | MGnify/ENA primary metagenome ERZ761603 (study PRJEB28899, sample SAMN02850040) | bioreactor sludge metagenome | biome: EBPR Sludge; feature: EBPR Bioreactor; material: flocular biomat | place: Australia: Thorneside Wastwater Treatment...
GTCGATGGAACTCATTGCAGAGATCAGGCGTGAATCCGGCAGGCTGTGTATGTTCTTTCGGAACACACTGATGTGAAAATCGGGCATGTTATCGATGAATGCCTTGTTCTCGCGATGAAGATTAAAAGAGATGCCTTTATCATAGTGGGTGAAGAAGCTCTCCGTTCCGGCAGGGCAGGCTGCTTCTGGCATGGCAGGAAGCTTTCCATTCGTTTTTATCAGGACGGGTGGGACAATCATTAAGGCAGTCAACGCAAGGGAAATAAAGGCAAGGGGGTATCGCTCATTGCTCGATACCGATATTGTTTTGAAGGATTGAATGGGACTGATTCTCAGGAGAAAAGCGAGACCCAGCCCCGGCAGGATCACAAAGAAGGGGATCGTGGCGGCGTAGAGACGCACCCGATAGGCATCAGTAGGGGGGACGAATGGAACAGATGCCAGCACGCCCAGCGCTGTCAACAGGGCAAGGCTGGCATAAGCATTTTCCCGTTTTTTGAACCAACTATAAATACCCAGAATGTTCAAAGCGTACATGCCCCAGCGCGCTCCGAGGTTCACCCAGTAGTTATCCCCCGCAACAAATGCATAAGCGTTATACCAGGTGTTCGAGAAGAACATGCGCCAGTAGAAGAAAGCGCCTTTGACGATCAGGGAAGGGTTTGTCAAAATCAGGTCGAAAGCCAGTTTATAGATGGTGGGCGTAACCTCGGTATCTTTTAGCAATGCCAGCTGGGGATTCGCTTCGAAGACGTACGTCCAGGATTTTCCACCCGATGCCAGACCGTAGAATGCCCATGCAAAGTTTTCAAAAGGGACCCCGCTCGAGTTGGAGACAAAGGCGATCATTCGGCTATTAACAAAGAATACGAAAAGTATTGCAGCCGCGCCGAACCCGAAGAATTTGAATGAAAATCTGTTCTGCCCCCGAAACATCCATCCGCCCCAGAGAAGCAGGGCTGGAAGGACAAACATCGCCCCGGGACGGATGTTCAAAGCAAGGGCGATCATTGCGATCCCGAACAGGGTAGTCCACTCTTTTCGCGTCGAAGCCCCCCGCCACAGCAATGCGACTCCCAACAGGCTGACCGGTACTCCCAGCGATTCAGACATGGTCGTTCCGCTGTGATGACGGTAGTAAAGGAATATGAGCATGAGGAAGAAGACCGCAACTTCGGTGCCGTGGGTCTTTTGGATTTCCCGGCTGGCAAGGTAACACGCAAACCCGGCGATGCCTGTGAAGATGCCAACCGCAGTCATTAAATTTCTTTCGGAGAGCCAGAGGAGGAATGAAAGCATCCCGGCAAAGAACGGGCGCATGGCGGTGAAATTCGAAACATCAGCCCCATATAACAGGCGGGTGGCATCGGTGTAATATCCGGCGGCATCGGTGAGCGGGATCAAGCCGTTCAACACGACGGATTGTGTGTCTCCGGAAATCCATAAGCCAGCCAGAGCCAGCCCGAAGAGTGACATGGTTGCTGTTAGGGCAGCCAGCTCACCGGTCCGACCTGGGACGCGAAACGTCCCGTAAATGACCAAGGTCGCAAGCAGAATGACGACTCCGAAACCTGTTCTTAGTGCCGAGCTGACCGCGCGCAGGGGCAGCGAAGATCGGTTGGTCAAGATCAATACGAAGATCAGGACGGATACGATTAGACAAAGGGTTTGCCAAATCAGCAGGGAGACTCTGTTATTGTTGGTCGAGGGGTTTGAATTCATTGTCATGAATTATAAAGTTATTCCTGTAAATGCAGGGTGGGCTCGTGCATGGGATCTCTCCCTTCGCTGTCCTCGGTGGTGGTTTTAAACAACACAGGTCACGCATGTACGCGTGACCTGTGTGTAGAATCGTTGTTTCCGGGTTTTTTCCATGTCCCGATTTTACTGGTTGTTAGGCGTTCGTCTGGGTCAGGTCCGCGCGCCCAAGCGCCCAGATGCTGATCCATCCCATCACTTTGGCAAAGCCGTTCACGATCAGGACCGAAATCGCACCAATGATCAAACCGGCAACGGAGGTCACGACCGCTTCCTGCATCGTATCGATGAGCATGCCGTTCCACATCATGACCTGCACATCAGGGAAATACGTGATGATGAAAGGTGTGGCGATCAGCGCTAAACTGAGCGAGACAAAGGTGATTGCGATTGTGAAGGAGATGACCCCAAGCGGCAGTTTGAGTAACAGGTAGCCGAGCTCCTTCCAGAATTGCAGGCTCTTCAGTTGGGCGACCAATATCGCCCCCGCTCCGTCTTTTTCGGAGGGACGGGCTTCGGGTTTGGCGATCTGGACACCAAGCATGAGAGACGTCATCTTGCGGTCGAGGTCGCCCATGATATAGGTAATGAAGATCATTGCAACCAGCAGGGGGATCCCGATGATCGTGATCGCCAGCCCCGCACCCAGGCTGAACCCCGTGACGAGGATGACAAAGTACAGAATGCCCAGCGGCAGGCTCAACAATAAATAAAGCAGGTTGGGAATGAACTTTTTCATATTACTCTCCTATAATATTTTTCCGGCTTTTGCAAGCGCATCTTTTACGGCGGAATTTGCCTGGAAGATGCCGTAAACTTTGATGGAGTCAATTGTCTCGACCGCAATCGCAGCGGGGACATCGTTCGGGATGCTGTAAATGCCGACGATACTGATCTTGATCTTTTCGCCTTTCGCCTTGTAGCGTTCGAAATCATCGAGGCTGTGAGAGAACGCTCCCACGCCGAACGATTGGCGGGTTACAGACTGCTGGACTTCCAGATTATGCTTATCCAGTTGGGCGCGGATGGCGGTGCGGATGAAATCCGTGCGGTTGGAATAGTGCCCGTGCTCGACCAGCAGGTCGATCTTGCCGAGGTCCACCGCCCCAAGGTTGATGGTGATTTTTTCGGTATCAGACATGGTTTCTCCTTTCTATAAGATCTTGCCGGTTTGCATCAGGGCATTCTTTACATCATCCTGTGCCTGGAGCAATCCGAAAACGCGGATCGAGTCGACCACATCCACGGCAAGGGCAGGGGAGATGTCTTTGTCGAGCCGAAATCCGCCCAGGACGCGGACCTTTACCTTTTCATTCCGGGATTTAAACCTCTCCAAATCGGCTCGGGAGTAATTCATTACACCAAAGGCGAACGAAGACCGCGTCATCGGCACCACGGGGTGGATTTCCGTCACCTGTGACTGCTCTTCGCCTCCAAAATACAAGTCAAGGCGGACTGAACCCAAATCTATAACGATTTTCTGTGATTCAAGCATAGTATCTCCTTTTACCATCCATATGGATGGTATTTTTGTATATTTTACATGTTTACTTCTATTTGTCAAGGGTAAAACATCCATATGGATGGTATATGGATGTTCAAAAGCATCTCTGCGCCTTTTCCCGCCTCAAAGTGAACCTCGGACCTGCCAGCCCCCATTGAGTTTCCCCACCCTGAGGCGTTTTATAATCTCCCCATGTCATTCATATCCCAACCCCCTCGCATCCCCTTCTTCCTCAAAATCGGAATCCTATTCTCCGAAAAAATCACCGGCAAGACCATGCTCCCGCCGCGTATTTTGTCCTGGTATCCCAAAGCCGCTATCGGGTCCGGTATTATGGAAGCGCTTGTTGCCCACGAAGACAAGCGAATGGATAAACGCATATTGAAACTCATCCGCATGACAGCTTCATATGCGGTTGCCTGTCCCTTTTGTGTAGATATGAACTCGTATGAATACCGCCAGCATGGCATCACCGATGAAGAAGCCGAAGCCCTGCGTGGTGATTTCGAGAATGTCGACACGTTTTCTGAACGCGAAAAACTTGCGATTACCTACACCCGCCTGATCTCTGCCACCCCGTTAAAATTTCATCCCAATATTGTGGAAAAAGTAAAAGCCGCCTTCACCGAACGCGAATTTGTCATCCTCGTCAGCACGGCGGCACAGGTCAATTTTTGGGCGCGGTTGATCCAGGCATTAGGGATTCCCCCGGCTGGTTTTGGAGAGTAGTCCTTTACCCGGTTTCAGCAGCAGGGATCGGAAAACGCAAATGAAGCGTTGTCCCCTTGTTCAGAAGCGATTGGATGGACATGGTTCCGCCCAGTCTCTCTGTGATGTTCTTGATCATGTACAAGCCGATCCCGCTGCCGGGAATTTCCTGCTCGGTGGCATTTGTGGCGCGAAAGAAGCGCGAAGTGATGTAGGGCAAATCCTCCGGCGGGATGCCAATGCCCTCGTCACGTATCTGAATGGATAATCTGCTTTCATCCTCTTGGACGGAAACATATACAACCCCGCCTGGCTTCGAGAACTTGACCGCATTCGAAACGACGTTGTTGAAAATGCGTGTAAACGCCTCTTCCGATCCGCGTATTTGCGGCAGAGACGCGGGGATCGCCGCTTGAAATTCGATTTTTCGCAGGTCGGCCTGCGGCAGCATGGCGTTGATGGCGTTATTCAAAATCGGTTGCAGTTTCACGAGGCTGTCTGCAATGGCGTATTTGTCAGATTCGATCCGCCCCATCGTCAACACATCCTCGAGAATGACACGCTCACGGTTCAATTCCTGTTTTAATATCTGCCAGTACTTGTCTTGCCCGTTGTGAGTCTCGAAATTTTCGTCCAACAGATCCACCATGAGCAGTGCCGTGGTCAGGGGCGTGCGCAGTTCGTGCGAGGCGCGATTGATGAAATCGGTTTTCATCTGTTCGAACCGCGCTCGCTCGGTAATGTCATGGACGACGGCGATCACTTCATCCTGCCCGGAAGCCACTACACGAGCCTCAAACGTGAACGTTCCAGTATCCGTGCTTAGTTTGTATTCAAACGCCTGCGGGATGGAGGTCTCCAGCGAAGCACGGATGGCGCTCATGGTCATCTCCACCACTTTTTCAGGCAGGATGTCTTTTACGTTCCCGCCGATAATCCGTTCGGTCGGGACATAAAGAGTGCTGTTATCTCCAGCTTTGTAATCTAGAAAATTCCCATGCAGGTCGATGCGGAAGATGAGGTCGGGCACAGCGCTCAGGAAAGCCTGGTTGCGCGCCTCAGATTTACGCAATCTCTCCTCCGCCTGTAACTGTTCGGTCAGATCGGTCACGGAGGCAATGCTGCCGATTACCTGGCCGTCGCGCATCCAGGGGGTCGCGCCGATCAACACATGCACAATGCCCCCGTCTGGTGTACATAACTGGCTCGAATACGACGAAGAGGTGCCTGTCAGTCGTTTTTTCCATTCTTCTTCCTGGGCCTTACACCCGGCTGGGTCGGTAAACTCGATAGGCGACCTGCCGATCAGTTCTCCGGATTCACGTCTAAGCAATCGCGCATAGGCGGGATTGACGTACATGAAAAGCCCTTGCGAATCGGTGACCGTCAACCCCTGCCTGACAGTATTCATAACCTGCATGGCAAAATCCCGCTGGTCGGCAGTATCCTGCTGGCTGCGGTAGCGGATGATGGCATTGGTGATGATCGATGTCAGCATGGTCAGCAGGTTGACCTCGTCGTTTGTCCAATCCCGTTCTTGTTTGACCGAATCGAAGCCGAGAAAACCGAATAAGCCTGTATCCGCCGTGATCATCGGCATGACCAGTACCGACTGAATGCCCTGCTCCTCCAGAATGGATCGTTCGGATATGGCTTCCGTGGGCAGTTCTGACACGCGCGGCACGACAATGGCCCTGCCTGCGTAGAGGAACTCCATCCACCAGGGGACCAATTCCGTGGGAACGCCTTGCAGGTTATCCTTTTGGGGGACTATGGTATGGAGGCACCATTCATGGGTATTATCCATTGCATCCCTGTGTTCGTTGAACTCGAAGATATAAGCTCGATCTACGTTGAAGAACTCTCCCAGAATTTGAAGCGTATCGTCCATCGCTTCATTTATCTTTCCATAAGATATGGTGGCGAAATTCGCTGACAGGCGGGAGATGAACTCCTCCTGTGAAAGTTTACGGCGCAGGCTAGCGATCATCTGATTGAATTGGTCAGAAAGGTCGTTGATCTCATCCGTGCTTCCGAACAGCTTGTTTGTGGATATTCGATTATCCAGGTTGCCATTCGCCGCACTTTGCAAACCGTCCGATAAAACGCTCAAGCGATTCAATATCCCGTATTGGGTCACTTGGTAATACCAGAAGAATACTAATAGGAAACCGCCAAGACTGACTGCCAGGATCCAAAGAACATCCTCCTGGGCGCGGGCATAGGCAGGGGTCAGGTCCAGTTCGACCCAAAGGAACCCAACGACATCGTTCAGGTTTGTAGTGTAGGTCTCCCCATGCAGGGGGCGTACGACGATCAACATCCTGTCATCGATAAGTTGTTCTTTCCGAAAGCTTAAACGGACACTTTCGATCAGGGGTGAGGCGAGGGTTTGCCCAATTTGCACGCGATGGTTGTCTGCCAGAATGACCCCGTTTTCATCCATCACTTTTATGGTATGTACATCCGTCAGGGTGGCGTTTTTTTCGATCAACCGTTGATAGTTGAAGGTGGCATCACCACCCTGTGCTGTGATGATCGAAATACTGTATGCGATCTGTTCCGAGAGATTTTCTGCGTTGGTGATCGCATTGCTCAAGGCGCGTTGGCGTGAGACCAGCCAGGCGATGAGGATGATGCCGATGATGCCCCCCAGCCCTGCCAGACCCTGAAAGACGGATAGTTTTGTCTTGAGGGAGTTCATTTCAGGTTAAGGGTGAATGCCGGTTCGAACAATTGATGGATCTCTGGCAGACTTCTGATGACCTTGTTTTCAAACAGGAATGTTCCGATCTCCTGTGTGGCAGCATAGATCCTGCCATTCCCTTCCATTCCGAAAAGTTCGATGTTCGCTTCACGGTCAAGATATTTAATCCCCTCCACATGCAGGGCGAACTCCTCCGCGCTCACACCTTCCGCCTCTCCCATAATGGTATATGCTTCCAGCGGATTTTGTTTGATGTACTCGACCGCCTCGAAATAGGCATCGACGACATGTTGTACATCCTGGGGGCGTTGTTCGATGACATTCGCATCGAAGGTCATGGTGGTGATGATGGTCTCGGGATAATCACGGCTGGTGATCAGGACCTGCCCGCCGATCATCTGGGCGGTTTCGGTCAGGTAGGGCTCCCAGGTTACGCCCGCATCGATCTGACCATTGAGCATTGCCTGCTGGATCTCCCAAGCCGGAATGCTTATGAGAGTGACTTCTTCGACCCCGATCCCGGCTTTTTCCAGGATCTTCAGCACGGAGAGATGCCCAACCGTCCCGATTTCCACGCCGATCTTGGAGCCCTTCAAATCGGCTAGCGACTCGATCCCTGTCCGCGCCACCAAACCGTCGCCGCCGTAGGAATAATCGGTTAAGAGAACGATGCGCACATCCCGTCCCGCGGCCATGTTCCGCAGGGAATCGTCCAGGGTATGCATGCCTGCATCCACGTTTCCATCGCGGAGCGCTTCCAGCGAGTCGCTGTAGGCAGAAAAGCGCGCCATCTCCACAGACACGCCGCGTTTTTCGTAATACCCAAGTTGCGCGGCAAGTTCAGCAGGCTCGACCCCCGCCCAGGCAGAGATTGCAATGCGGATGGGTGGACGTTGTGACTGGCACCCGCCTGACATAAGGATCGTGAGGAACGCAAGCATGAAGATTTTGTGAACGGGAAATGGTTTCATTTTTTCCTTTAGTAGAGATCGAGCCTTCCGGGTGAGATCTTCGCCTGGACCCGGCAGCCCGCTTCACCCGGCAGGATGACCGTATCCCCGCCGAGTGAGCGTGTGACGATCCGGGCGATGGTCAGTCCAACGCCCAGGCCGTTGAAGGAACGCGTATCCCCCTGGCTGACCTGGTAGTAGGGTTTGAAGACCGTTTCACGCAGGTCTTCGGGGATGCCGGGTCCTTCGTCGGTAATAGTCAGCATAAACCCGCCCATCCCTTCGCGTTCAAGGTCGATCAGGATATTCCCCTGTGGGCGGGAGAATTTGAGGGCATTATCTACCAGGTGAGATATCACCTGCCTGAACTCCCGTCGGGGGGCGTGGATCACAACATCCGGGGCGGCCCTCACCTGTACCGCAAGTGCCTTTTCGGCGTACAGGTCCCGGCGGATTCTTATCACTTCCATGAAATCATTTTTGACTTCGATGCGCTGCCGGATCGTATTCAACGCGCCGCGCTCGTGGTCGTTGAGGAAGATCAGGTCGTCAATGATGCAATTGAGCCGCTGCGATTGCGACATGGCGATATCGAGAAATTCCCGGACTTCTTGCGGATTCGAATATTTGTTTCGCAGGATCATGTCCAGCGCGAGCAGGACCTGGGTGAGCGGGGTGCGAAGCTCATGGCTGACATTGTGAGATATTTCCTGTTTGACATGGGAAATTTCCGATTCCATCCTCCGGCGCATGTCTTCCCGCCCTTTTTCATATCGGTTGATAATGGTGGAAACCCGCGCCAGCAATTCGCGATGGTCGAAGGGTTTGGTGATGTAGTCGTCTGCACCGGTATTCAAGCCCCTCAGTTTGTCTGTTTGAGAAACGCGGGCACTGATGAACAGGAATGGGATGTTTTCGGTTACGGGGTCTGCCTTTAACTCTTCCCGAAATCTGAAACCGTCCATGAAAGGCATCATGACATCGCAAATGATCAGGTCGGGATCGTTCTGCCTTGCCATGCTCATTCCGGATATGCCGTCGGTTGATGCGAAGACGCCGTACCCCTCCCGTTCGAGGAGGGCTTTGATTCCCACCAGAAGGTGAAAATCATCGTCGATGACCAGAATGTTTTTTGTTGTTGTGCTCATGGTTTGGACAATTTTCCTGTTAACACCCGTGTCAGAAAGATGTCTGCAACACGGGGGTCGAAATGCTTCCCGGTCTGGTTGCGAATATGCTCGACCGCCGCCGGATAGTCCCAGGCTTTTCGGTACGGGCGGTCGTTGGTCAGTGCGTCCCAAACGTCAGCAATGGCGAATATCCGCGCGGAAAGGGGGATCTCTTCGCCTTCCAGATTGCCCGGGTAACCCGTTCCATCCCATCTTTCGTGGTGCCGCAAGGGAATCTCCAGCGCCGCGGCGGGCAGCCCCAGCGGGACCAGGATTTGATTCGCGATCTGAGGGTGGAGCATCATGACGGCGCGTTCCGCATCGGTCAGACTGCCCGGTTTAAGCAGGATGCTGTCGGGGATCCCCACCTTGCCAATATCGTGCAGAATCGCCCCCCAGCGGATGTGAGTGATCGCTTCGCCCATAATGCCGAGCACCTTGGCAGTCTGCTCTGTCAATTTGGTCACCCGTTGAGTGTGTTCCTCAGTTTCATTGTCCCGCATCGCGAGCATATGGACGAGACTGTCCACGAACTTTTCCCAATCCACTTTCGAACTGCGCATGAGGTTTGCAATTTCTGTGCGCAGGTGGAAGATCTCCTTGTTGTTGGATTGTAAGGTTTTTTGCCTGCGCCTTAAGACAGCCTGAATGCGAGCAAGCAGTTCATCCTTTAGAAATGGCTTGACAATATAGTCATCTGCCCCGAGAAGCAGGCCGTGGACCTTATCCTCTTCCACTGCCCGGGCGGTCAGAAAGATAAAGGGGATGTTCTCTGTTTCAGGATGGCGGCTTAGACTTTTCAGGATATCGAATCCATTGGGTGAGGGCATCATCACATCGCAGATGATCAGGTCGGGCAGGGCATCCTTGGCGATCTCCATGCCCCGAGACCCATATTGGGTGGTGTGGATCTTATATCCTGCGCGGCTCAAAACCCCATCCAACCCTATCAACAAAGTGGGGTCATCGTCGATCAGCAGCAGGGAGGCTTTATTTTCCATCTCTTACCAACACTCCAGAAAAAGAATCGCGAGCCTGGATTTTGCACCCAGGCTCGCTGCATACGATCTCATGGAATGATCTGATTCGCAATCATCTTGCGGCGGCCTGGCAATCATGGTCGCGTGTGCGACTGTAGACCCAATGGCTTTGCGTCACCGATTTTCACCGGGTTTGCCGTTATGTTTTCTGGAATTCTAGCATGGATTAATTTTCACCCACTTTACAGCCGGATAACAGGATAAATTGTCTGGATAATCGCCTCAATGGGGGTATTGGATTAATAAACAAAATCACCTCCGAAGCCATTTGACTTCGGAGGTTTTCTCGTTTCTTATTACTCGTTACTGGCTTTTACTTCCCCAACTTCTTCTTCATCGCTTCTGTCAGCGCCGGGAGGATGGCAAACAAGTCGCCAACCACGCCGTAGCGGGCTTGTTTGAAGATGGGGGCATCGGCATCTTTATTGATTGCCACGATGACCTTGGCATTGCGCATCCCGACGAGGTGTTGGATCGCACCGGAGATACCAGCGGCGATGTACAGGTCAGGGGCAACCACTTTACCGGTCTGACCCACCTGATGGGCGTAGGGGATGTACCCGCCGTCCACAGCAGCGCGGCTTGCACCGACAGCGCCGCCGAGCAACTGCGCCAGGTCAGTGATGAGCGCAAAGCCCTGCTGGGCGCGCCAGACCTCGGCTTGTTTCTCGTCCATGCCTGAGGGCGGAGTGAGGGATGGGTTGTTGGAAACGCCGCGACCACCAGAGACGATGACCGCCGCGTCACCGAGGTTGACCGCGCCTTCCGAAGCGCCATAGCCTTCCACAGTCGATTTCGCTT
>ERZ761603.3220-NODE-3220-length-10633-cov-7.212327_pt1 | contig 10633 bp, 13 predicted proteins | sample MGYA00511879_ERZ761603 | MGnify/ENA primary metagenome ERZ761603 (study PRJEB28899, sample SAMN02850040) | bioreactor sludge metagenome | biome: EBPR Sludge; feature: EBPR Bioreactor; material: flocular biomat | place: Australia: Thorneside Wastwater Treatment...
GGGGGAAGGGGTGAAGGGGATGAGGGGGTGACAAGGTGACCGGGTGAGGGAGTGACCGGGTGACCGGGTGACCGGGTGAGCGGCTCACTTGTCACCTTGTCACCTTGTCTCCTTGTCACCTTGTCACCTTGTCCCCTTGTCTCCTTGTCATCTGCCACCATGCCCAAAATAACCGGATGCCCCGGCCGCACCGCCACGCCATGCACCAGCAGCTGGCCCAGGGACTGAACTACGTGCGCGGTGTAATCTTCGCTGCCTGCCGAGGAGCCAGCGTTGAGCAGGATGAGATCGTGGTTTCGGGCGGCGGCGCGTACGGCCGTTTGAATCGCCTCCAAATCGTCCGGTACAATGGGCCAGCGGGTGGGCAGGCCGCCCCACTCGGCCACCTGGGCCGCCAGCACCAAGCTGTTGTACTCGATGATTTCGCCCGGCAGGACGCCGCTTTCGGCCATCTTTTCCGCCGAAACCAGCTCAGAGCCGGTGGGGATGATGGCCACACGCGGCTGGCGGTACACGGCTACCGTGGCATGGCCCGACCCGGCCAGCGCCCCCAGATCAACCGGGCGCAGCTTGTGGTTGGCGGGCAGCACCAGCTCGGTGGCCACCATATCTTCGCCCATGGGGCGCACGTGCTGCCACGGCGGCAAGCTGGCACGGAGTTCGATACCGGAACGGCCGTCTGCCAACATCACCGCCTGCGTATGCTCAATCATCACCACGGCGTTGGCCCAGGGCGGCAGCGGATGTCCCGTGTTCACCGGGCGAATCGGGCGCGGTTCGCTGGGCGTGGTGTCCCAATCGGCCACGAGGGTGAACTGGAGGGCCTGGGTTTCGGTCGCGCCTTCGCTGTCCTGGGCGCGCAGGGCGTAGCCGTCCATGGCGCTGGCGTGGTAGTGGGGTGAGGAAATTTTGGCCCAGACGGCATGGGAGGTGATACGGCCGTTCGCCTGCGCCAGCGGGATCTCCTCAGCCTCCAAAGGCTGCCACCATCCCACCGCCTGCAGCGCCGCCTGAAAAGCCGCCTGCGCCTCATCAAGCGGAATATCTTCCAGATAAACGTTTCGCTTCATTCTTTCGTCTGTTCCTTGAAAACAAAAGGAGCATAACCGTTCAGTGGTCATCCCGCATGAGGGCGCTGCCTTTGCTCCAGATAGGGTTGAACGGTTACGTGATTCACACGTTACCTTTGTTGCGATTGTTATCATACCAGACAAAAAACAAAAGCCTCCACACCAGTTGGTGTAGAGGCTTACCCCTGTATGACTCCGACAGGATTCGAACCTGTGACCAAGTGATTAAAAGTCACCTGCTCTGCCAGCTGAGCTACGGAGCCTGAACAGACCGTAAGTATAGCCGCCCCCGATACGGTATGCAAACCAATTTCACGGCCGCTTCCGTGATTATTTCCGTAATAAATCGGCTAAACACTTTACGAATCCACCATTCTCTACTACGATACGCACACCCCAAGCGTCCTCAATCTGGTCACCTGATGGGGCTTAAAAGTGGATGCAGTTTGGGTTGTGGTTTGTCGGCCCTTTTTGCGCTGCTATAATTCATTGATTCGGAAGATAATCCCCGCGAAAATGGCCCTTTCGAATCTGTTAGAATCTTCAGGAGAACTCATTTCATGGCTCTAACCGAGTCCAATGCCCCCCACACCCCCGTTCAAGACCTGCCTGCTGACGAAAGAAAACAGCCTACCGAGCTGGTCGTGCGTGAAATTGTCGAGACGCTGCTCCTGACTTTTTTCATTTTCTGGTTGGTAAACAGCTTCGTCGGCCGCTACCGCATTGACGGCAGCAGCATGAACCCTACGCTGGAAAACGGCCAATATTTGCTGATCAACAACTTTAGCTACTATCTCAGCGAGCCAGAGCACGGCGATATTGTTGTGTTTCGGCATCCCAACAGCGATCTAAACTTAATCAAACGGGTCATCGGCGTACCTGGTGATCATGTCGCCATCCAAAACCGGCAGGTGACGGTGAACGGTGTCTTGTTGACTGAACCATACATTGCTGCCGAACCCACCTACACAGGTGATTGGACGGTGCCTGAGGATGAATTTTTTGTCCTGGGCGACAATCGCAACAGCTCCAGCGATTCACATTCCTGGGGCTTTTTGCCCAAAGAAAATGTTATTGGCAAAGCAGTGGTGGTCTACTGGCCTGTTTCTGATTGGGAAATGGTGCCACATTATGCTTTTTCACAAAACTGATCATGAGCTATCGTCCCGAGGAGATTGAGGCGCTGGTACGCCAGGTAATAAACCGGGTGATGGGTGAGGCAAAAACTCACCCATTGGCGCATGCTTCGGGGAAACGGCCGCTTCTCACCGCCGATCACATTCACCAACTGCCACCCAACTCCACCTACACCGTGCCGCCCAACGCGCTCATCACGCCGCTGGCCCGGCAGGCGGCCCTGGAGCGGCACATTCGCCTGGAAGAAGGCGATGCCAGCCAGCCAGCCCCCACCACCGGCAAACCGGCCATCGCCATTGGGGCGGACCACGGTGGCTACAGCCTCAAGGAAGCACTTAAAAAGATGCTGGCCACCACCCACCCCGACTATGAAGTGGTGGATTGTGGCACACACAGCACGGATTCGGTAGACTACCCAGACTTCGCTTATGCGGTGGCGCAGCTCGTCGCCACCGGGCGCGCCTGGCGCGGCATCGTCATCGACGGGGCGGGCATTGGCAGCTGCATGGCGGCCAACAAAGTCCCTGGTGTACGCGCCGCAATGTGTTATGACCAGGCAACGGCCGTTAACAGCCGGGAACACAACAACGCCAACGTCCTCACCCTGGGCGCCGGGCTCATCGGCCCCAATCTGGCCCAACAAATTGTGCAAACCTGGCTGGCCACCGACTTCGGCGGCGATCGCCACGCCCGCCGCGTGGACAAAATCATGGCGATTGAGAAGCGGTTTACAAAGTAGCGAGTTTGCCAGTACGCGAGTCTGTGAGTCAAAATCACTGGCGAACTCGCAAACTTGCAGACTCGCAAACTCAAAAACAATGCAAAACCAGGCAGCTGTTGAACGAATCATTGAAGAAATTACCCGCGAGGTGCTGCTGCGGCTGAACCAGCCCCAGCCCACCAGCGGCGCTTCTGGCTGCAACTGCACCGATGGCTCCTGCGTGCAAAACTGCGCCGACAAGGTGAACAAAGTGGTGCAGGCCGGGGCCAGCCGCGTGACCGCCACGCTGGGCGTCCGGCCGCAAGACAACGGTATTTCCCGCTACATCGACCACACCCTGCTTAAGCCCGATGCTTCGCAGGACCAGATTGCCCAGCTGTGCTACGAGGCACGCACCTACGAATTTGCCTCCGTCTGCATCAATCCAGCTCAGGTGAAGCTGGCAGCGCAGCTGCTAAAAGGATCGCCGGTGAAGGTGTGTACCGTGGTGGGTTTTCCGCTGGGGGCCACGCCGGGCACGGTGAAGGCGTACGAAACGCAGCAGGCCATCCGCGACGGCGCGACGGAGATCGACATGGTGATCAACGTCGGCGCGCTGAAGTCGAAGGATTATGTGACGGTAAAGGAAGACATTGGCGCAGTGGTGCGGGCCGCACACGCGGGCAATGCCCTGGTCAAAGTCATCATCGAAGCCGCGCTGCTGACCGATGAAGAAAAAGTGATTGCCTCGCACCTGTCCAAGCTGGCCGGGGCCGATTTTGTGAAGACCTCCACCGGTTTTGGCCCTGGTGGAGCAACGGTGGAAGATGTAGCTCTGATGCGCAAGGTGGTCGGGCCGGAGATTGGCGTGAAGGCGGCCGGTGGCGTGCGCAATCTGGCTGACGCGCAAACGATGATTGCCGCCGGGGCGACCCGTCTGGGGGCCAGCGCCGGTGTGCGCATTGTGAAGGAAGCCGGTGGTGAGGGCGTGGGAACGGCCGTTTCCCCCTCTGGCTACTAAAAAAAGTAATTAGGTAATTGAGTAATTTACCCAACTACCTAATTACCCAGTTACCTAACTCTTTTCAGGATTTAAGTTATGGACTGTCATCATTGTCGAATTGGGAAATTCCAACCCACAAAAATAGCCTACTACACCCCACTCAACGAGCACCTCATGGTCATTCCCAACGTACCCGCCTACCAGTGCGACGTCTGCGGCGTCACCGACTATGATGAGATTTTCATGCTGCGGCTGCATTACCTCATCGATAAGTTAACTGGCAAAGAGCCGGATCTGGCAATGGACGAATGGCAGCCACGCCTGGAACCCGCCCACCAGTGGCAGCCCGAAAGAAGGAGTCGTTAAGTGACCGTTGAACTGCGCAGTTATGTATTTTTAGACAATCTCCAGCCCCAACACGCCGCCTTTTTGGGCACCGTCGCCCGTGGCTTTCTCCCTCTGCCCGGCGACGCCTCACTCTGGATTGAAATTTCCCCCGGCATTGAAATCAACCGCATCACCGATGTGGCCCTCAAATCAATCGGCGTAAAGCCTGGTATGCAAATTGTGGAGCGGCTCTATGGCCTGCTGGAGGTACATTCCAGCAGCCAGGCCGATGTGCGGGCTGCCGGGGCCGCGATTTTGGAAGCGCTGGAGCTTAAGGAAGAAGATCGGCTCAAGCCCCGCGTGGTGTCCAGCCAGATTATCCGCAACATTGATCCGCACCAGGTGCAGCTGATTAACCGGATGCGCCACGGCCACATGATTTTGGCCGGGCAAACGCTGTATGTGATGGAAGTGCAGCCCGCGGCCTACGCCGCCCTGGCCGCCAACGAAGCGGAAAAACGGGCCAATCTCAACATTTTGGAAGTAACGGCCTACGGCAGCTTTGGCCGCGTGTATCTGGGCGGCAGCGAGCGAGACATCATGGCTGGTTACCAGGCCGCCATTGATGCCATTGAGAGCGTCAGCGGCCGTTCCCAAGACACCAGGAAAAGTGAATAGAACGAGCGGCTGGTGGCTAGCAGCTAGTTACTAGCCACGAGCCACGAACCCCTAGCAACAGGAGAGTTAACATGACAGAAGCATTAGGAATGATCGAATGTCGTAGTTTTGCGGCCATGGTGGAAGCGGCCGATGCGATGGTGAAGGCAGCCCGCGTGGAGCTGGTTGGCTATGAGAAAACCGGCGGTGGCCACGTAACGGCCATTGTCCGTGGCGATGTGGCGGCGGTGAAAGCGGCCGTTGAAGCCGGTACCCGTGGCGCTGAGAAAGTGGGCGAAGTTGTCTCCGTCCACGTCATCCCACGGCCCCATGCCAATGTGGATTCTGTGCTGCCATTGGGCCGCCAGGACGCTGTTGAATAAAAGTAATCGGTAATCGGTGAACGGTAATCGGTCGGCTAACCGATTACGTATACCGATTACCGACCACGGATTACAAATATGTTCCTAGGCAAAGTAGTGGGCACGCTGGTGTCTACCCAAAAAGAAGCGTCGCTGGGCGGGCTGAAGTTCCTGGTGGTGCGGCGGCTGACGATGGACAACACGGAAGAATCGGGCTACGTTATTGCCGCCGATGCCGTAGGGGCAGGTCTGGACGAGGTAGTGATGGTGGCCACCGGCAGTTCGGCCCGCCAGACCAAGGTCACGGATAAACGGCCGTGTGATGCCGTCATCATGGCCATCGTCGACAGCTGGGAAGTGGCTGGCGCAGAAAAGTACCGGAAGTGACACCCGCTACCCAGGAAAAACGCGCCCAGTTTCTTGAATTTATGGAGCGAGTGCTGCTGCCGGAAACGGCCGTACAGGCCATCATCGGCATTGGCAGCATCGCCACCGGGCATATGCGCCCCGATTCCGATATCGACATCATTTTGTTTCTCGATCCTTACGACCTTTACATTGTTCCCGCTGAAGCCATCTGGCTGGCCGCTGACAACAGCTTCCACAGCATCTTCACACAAGATGAAACGATTCAGCAAGGACTACAGCTCGATTTTATGCGCTGCGACTGGCAGCAGTGGCGGGACCCCGCCTTTGCCTGGCCCGAAGAGCGGCTGAGCGAACTGGCCAGCGGCTGGCTGGCCTACGATCGGCACGGCGAAGTCACGCGCCAGATTCAGCAGCGCAGCGCCTACCCCGACGAGGTGCGGCAGACCCGCCTGGACGACGCAATCACCTGGCTGGATCAGCACCTGGGCTGGGACGCGCCGCAAACCAATTGGGACGCCCTAGGCCCGGCCATCGCCCACGACCGGCTGAGTGCAGCGTATCACTACCTGGTGGATGGGCTGTTTGCCTACAACCGCCGCTGGCGCATCTGGCGCAACCGGCAAATGAGCGGCCTGCTGCGGCTGCCCTGGCTGCCCGCAGGCCTGGCCGACGACCTTTTGCTGGTGGCCAACGCCCCCAGCCTGGATTACAAGGGCTACATGACGCGGGTCGAGAAGCTCACCGCCACCTTCGAAGCTTTCCAGCAGCAGCTCATCGCCGACGGTGACTACACGGAACCGGTGGATGAAGCCTTCATTCGCAGCAGCGAAGAGCCGGGCCGGGCGTGGAACTTGGCGGAGTGGAATGCCAGGCGGCAGGAACGATTGGGCGTGTGATTAGATTTTTATCTACAGATTACGCAGATTGAACAATTAAAAATCTTATTAATCTGCGAAATCTTGGATTCGATTCTTGGAAAGAGCCATGAACGAGAGCGATATTCAGGCAATTATTGACCGGGTGAACCGGGAAGTGGGGGGGACAATACCGGTGACACGGGAAACGGCCGTTTCCCGCCGTTACCAAAAGGCCGCCACCGAAGCTATTCCTGCTGGTGGCGACCGCGGTGTTTTCCCCACGTTGGATGAAGCGGTTGCGGCAGCGGGCACCGCCTTCCGCCAGCTGAACCAGATGCCCCTGGAGATTCGCAAGCACATGGTGGCCCACATGCGCCAGGCCGGGCGCGAATACGCTCAGGTGCTGGCCGAGATGGCCCACAGCGAATCCGGCATGGGCCGCGTGGCCGACAAGACGCTCAAAAACATCCTCAATGCCGATAAAACGCTGGGCGTGGAAGATTTGCAAACCACCGCCTGGAGCGGCGACGGTGGCCTGACCATCACCGAGTGGGCACCCTACGGCATCATTGGCGCGCTGACGCCCAGCACCAACCCCACCAGCACCGTCATTTGTAACGCCATTGCCATGGTGGCCGCAGGCAACGCGGTGACCTTTAACGCCCATCCCAGCACGCAAAACGCTTCCAACTTCACCGTGCAAATTTTGAACGAAGCGATTCAAAAGGCAGGTGGCCCGGCGAATTTGTTAACGGCCGTTGCCCACCCCACCCTCGAAAGCGCCACCGGGCTGATGGAGCACAAAGATATCCGCCTGCTCACCGTGACGGGCGGCGCGGCCGTGGTGCGCGCCGCCATGCGCAGCGGCAAACGCGCCGTTTGCGCCGGGCCGGGCAATCCGCCGGTGGTGGTGGATGAAACGGCCGATCTCGAACAGGCGGGCCGCGACATCGTCATTGGCGGCTCGTTCGACAACAACATTGTCTGCACCACCGAAAAAGAAACCATTGCCGTGGATGGCATCGTCGATGAGCTGATCCAGGTGATGACCCATCACGGCGCGGTGCGGCTCAACAGCTGGCAGTTCAACCGGCTCTGGCAGGCGGTCACCGTGAAGGATCGTGGCCCCCGCAAATATGCGGACATGAACAAAGCGTTCATCGGCAAAAACGCCAGCGTGCTGCTGGCCGAAATTGGCATCTCGGCCGGGCCGGAAGTGCGCCAGATTGTGGTGGAAGTGCCGGAGGATCATCCCGTGGTGTGGTCAGAGCAAATGATGCCCATCATGCCGGTGGTGCGCGTGGCTAATGCCGATGCGGCGATTGACCTGGCGGTGGAGGCGGAGCATGGGTTCAGGCATACGGCCGTCATGCACTCCAAAAACCTGGATAACCTCAGCCGCATGGCGCGTGAGATGAACTGTAGTATTTTTGTGAAAAATGGCCCCTGTCTGGCCGGGCTGGGCTATGGCGGTGAAGGCTTCTGTTCCTTCACCATTGCCAGCCCTACCGGCGAAGGAATTACCGGCCCGCGCAGCTTTAGCCGCCTGCGCCGCTGTACGTTAGTAGATTCCTTCAGAATTGTATAGTAAAGTTATTGCACTTATCGTTTGATACCTGTAAAGAGAGAAGTAGAACAATGTCAACAGCCTTTAAGCGTAACCTGATAAACCTCGACTTATTCACGGATGCCTATCGCGTTACGGGGCGAGCCTCGGTTGGAGTTGGGGGTATTCATGCTGAGTTGGGCAATCCCAATTCCAAATACCTGGAGCTTCAGGATGCGTACATTTCGCGCATTCACCAGCCAGGCGACATCATTGCCAGTTACCAGGTGGGCGCTTTCCGCAAAGACAACATCAATTTTATTGTCCTGCAAGATCGACGTGATGGCATTCCAGTGGGCACGCAGCACGGCCGTTCCATCTTCACCCGTGGCCGTAGCATCAATGTATTTCTCACTGTGCCCTCCTTCGAACTCACCGGGGAAGCAGTGCACGAAGGTAAAATCTCGGCCCGGGAAATTCTGGTACAATCCATGGGCAGTTTTCAACTGGTATTTGCCGCCAAGGCGTCTGCTTCTTTGTACCCAGATATCTCTTACAGCGGTGATTTGATGCTGGTTCACAAAGATCGAATCGGCATTTTTTGTCTGGACCCCAATAAAAAATAACGAGAGTAGTGTAAGTAAGGAGACGGCGCTGTGGCCCGAATCTTTGTAATTGACGATGATGAACAACTGCTGCGCATGGTGGGCCTCATGTTGGAACGAGGCGGCCACAATATCACCCTGATCAACAATCCGCTGGATGGCCTGGCCCAAATCAAAGCCGACAAGCCCGACCTGCTGGTGCTGGACGTGATGATGCCCAACATGAGTGGGCACGACCTGGCCCGCGAAATTCGCGCCGACAGCAACATTGACGATCTTCCCATCCTGGTGCTCACGGCCCGCTCCCAGGAAGTTGACCGGGCCACCGCCCTGAAGAGTGGTGCCGACGATTACCTGAGCAAGCCGGTCACCTCTCAGGAACTCATGGAGCGGGTGGATGGTCTGCTGGCCAAGAAAGGTGGCCAGCCCTCGCCAGAGACGGGCATCATCATCACGGCGTTTGGGCTGCGCGGCGGTGTGGGGCAAACCACGCTGGCCGTCAACCTGGCCGCGGCCCTTCGTCGGGCCAGTCAGCAAGAGGTGTGCCTGGTCGATCTGTCACCTTCCGGTGGCCAGGCGATCATGCACATGCGCTTGCAGGCACGTTCCTCGTGGCTGGATTTACCCGCCGAAAACGAGCTAGATTGGGCCGTGCTGAAAAATCGGCTCATCATTCATCCGTCCGGGCTGCGCGTGCTGGCCGCCCCGGCCAAACCGCAAGATCCGTCGGCCCTGACAGGCGAGCGGGCGCACCACATTTTGAACCTGCTGCGGCATCATGTGGCATTTACCGTCGTGGATGCGCCGCACGTCTACTCTCCGGCGTTTGTGCAGGCCGTTACTACGGCCGACATGGGGCTGCACATCATTACGCCTGAGGTGGTTTCGGTGCAAACGGCCGTTCAGCTCAACCGTCTGCTCAACAAAGCGGGTATCCAGGTAAAACGCAAGTCGCACATCCTCAACCAGCACACACCCGAAGCCCAGCTGCCGCAAGCGGCCGTCGAGCGCGGCCTCAACAACAAGGTCGCCTTCCAGATTGCCTACGATGTGAACCAGGCGCGGGCCATTGCCCAGGGTGTGCCGCTGACGCTCACCGCGGCCAAATCGGGCCTGCCCAACGTCGTACGGCGCATGGCCGAAGCGATCTGGCAGCGCGTCTCAACAAAAAGCTTGTAATCGTGTTTAAGTGATTAGGTGTTCAAGTGTCAAGTAAAGCGCAAGCACCTAAAAATTTGAATACCTGAACACACCTATGGATTTCCCTGCCCTTGCCCTGTTGGAATTTAGCAGCATTGCCGCTGGCATTGAAGCGGGCGATGCGATGGTGAAGCGCGCCCCGGTCAGCACAATTCAGTCGGGCACGGTGCAGCCGGGGCATTACCTGGTGCTGGTGGCCGGTGATGTGGCTTCGGTGGAGGAAGCGGTGGCGGCGGGCCGGGAAACGGGCCAGGCAGCGCTGCGCGACACGCTCTTTTTGCCCAACGTGCATCCAGCCGTGGTGGCAGCGCTGAGCGGCCAGCGGCAAATCGCCGCCGAAGATGCCTTGGGCATCATCGAAACACACACCGTGGCCAGCGCCATCCAGGCAGCGGATGCCGGAGTGAAAGGGGCGGAAGTGTCACTGCTCCAGCTGCGCCTGGCCGACGGCCTGGGCGGCAAAGGGCTGGTCTTTTTTCATGGCCTGGTGGCGGATGTGGAGACGGCCGTTGCCCTCAGCGCCGCCACGGCCCACAATCAGCTCGTCCGGCAGATGGTCATCCCCCAGCTGCACGCGGAGATGTGGCAGAATGTGAATGGAAACGGCCGTTTTGGCCAACATTTTGGTTGGGAAACGATGTGATCGGTGAACGGTAATCGGTTATCGGTGAACGGCGATTCGTAGGGGCGAGGCAATCGGCCAACGCCCTGGCCTATCAGAAAACCACCCCACCGATTGCCTCGCCCCCCTCTTTCATAAAAAATTATGCAATTAGCACGTGTGATTGGCACGGTGGTGG
>ERZ761603.3221-NODE-3221-length-10632-cov-9.868961_pt1 | contig 10632 bp, 19 predicted proteins | sample MGYA00511879_ERZ761603 | MGnify/ENA primary metagenome ERZ761603 (study PRJEB28899, sample SAMN02850040) | bioreactor sludge metagenome | biome: EBPR Sludge; feature: EBPR Bioreactor; material: flocular biomat | place: Australia: Thorneside Wastwater Treatment...
CGGAACGGCCGGGACGTCGGGCGGCGGCACGGGCTCCTCCAACGGCGGCACCTCCAAGACCGGCGCCGCCCCCGTCGCCTCCTCCGCCGGCTGCGCCCGCTCCTCCTGCAGCCGCAACAGCTCGTCGTCAATGTTGGCGTTCGCCAGGGTCGAACGACTCGAGTACCAGGCCAGCGTGATGGAGGTCACCATGAACATGAAGGCGACGCCCGTCGTGGCCTGCTGGAGCAGGTTCGTCGGCCCCTGAGGCCCGAACAGCGCCGACGAGGCTCCACCCCCGAACGCAGCCCCCATGTCACCGCCCTTGCCCGGCTGGAGGATGATCACCAGCACGAGGAGGAGGCACAACAACACGTGCAGGGCGACTACGAACAGATACATGACGCCACCTCAGCGAGCCTCGCGGCTCATCTGCTTGTTCTCACATTGCTCGATGCACCGGACGTAGATCTCGTGCCGGTGCGACACCACGGAATACCCCAGCTCCCGGGCGATCCGTTCCTGGAGCTCTTCAAGCTCGTGGTTCTCAAACTCGACGATCTTCCCGCAGTCCACGCAGATGAGGTGATCGTGGTGCTCACCCTCGGACGCCGCCTCGTAGACCGTGTAGTCCTCGCCGAACTTGTGCTCCGTCGCCAGCCCGGACTCTACCAGCAGCCGCATCGTCCGATAGACCGTGGCGAAGCCCACCCCCGCGCGGCGCTCCAGCGCGAGGGTGTGGATCTCATTCAGCGAGAGGTGCCGCCCCGCCGAGAAGAACGCCTCCACGATCGCCTCGCGCGGCCCCGTCAAGCGCAGCCCGGTCGCCAACGCATGCGCCCGAAACCGGGCAAGAGGAGACTGTTCCACCACCTGCACCTCCGCACCGGCGCGCCGGCGCGATCAGTCCGCGGACCCCTCCTGACCAGCCCCCGCCTCCAAGGCCTCCACCAAGGAGATGACCGCCATCGGCGCGTTGTCACCAGCGCGGAACCCGGCCTTCACGATGCGGGTGTAGCCGCCCGGACGTCCCTCGTACCGCGGCGCGAACTCACCGAACAGCCGCTGGACGGCAACGTCCGAAAGCAGCAGGCGACGCGCGCGACGGATGGCGTGCACCCGCTTCGCCGTGTTGTCCGCTGACGCCGATCCCCCCCGCTTCGCGATCGTCACCAGCCGCTCCGCGACGCGGCGCAGCTCCTTCGCGCGAGCGAGCGTCGTCACGATCTGGCCGTGCTCGAAGAGCGACGACACCATGTTGCGGAACATCGCCTTCCGCATCGTGCTGTTCATACCAAGCTTTCGACCAGACTTCCGATGCCGCATCGCGACACTCCTTCATCCACGCAACAGGTGAGCCGAGCCCCGATCAACCGATCCGGTGCTTCGGAAAATTATGCAGCTTCATCCCCAAGGAGAGACCGAGGTCCGTCAGGATCTCCTTGATCTCGTTGAGCGACTTGCGGCCGAAGTTCTTGGTCTTCAGCATCTCGGCCTCGGAGCGCTCCACGAGCTGGTAGATGTACTCAATGCCAGCGTTCTGCAGGCAGTTCTGCGACCGCACCGAGAGCTCCAACTCGTCCACCCGCTTGAACAGGTTCTCGTTGTAGTCCGCGGGCTCCGGCTCCGACTCGACCTCCATCGGCTCGTCCTGCTCGACGAAGTTGATGAAGATCTGGAGCTGCTCCTTCAGGATCTTCGCCGCGAAGGCCAGCGCGTCCTCCGGATGGACGCTGCCATCCGTCCAGATCTCCATGGTGAGCCGGTCGTAGTCCGTCCGGTTGCCAACACGAGCGTTGGTGACCGAGTAACGGACCCGCTTGATCGGGGAGAAGATGGCATCGACCGGGATGGTGCCCACCGGGTCCTGCTCGTCCTTGTTGAGGGCCGCGGGCACGTAGCCCTTGCCCATCTTGACCACCACGTCCATCTCCAGCGAGCCCTCCTCCGTGAGGGTCGCGATGGCATGATCGGGGTTCAACACTTCGCACTCGGCGTCGAACGTCATGTCGCCCGCCCGAACCACGACCGTGCGGCCCGGCTCACCGCGTCGGCTGATGTGCCCGCGCACAGGCTCCGTCGCCGAGGTCCTGAGGAGGATACCCTTGACGTTGAGGACGATGTCCGTCACGTCCTCGATGATCCCCGGGATGAAGGCGAACTCGTGCAGCACACCGTCGATGAGGACGGACGTCACCGCAGCGCCCTGGAGGGACGACAGCAGGATCCGCCGCAGCGAGTTCCCGATCGTCGTGCCAAAGCCCCGCTCCAGCGGACGAATGACGAACTTGCCATAGGTCGCGTTGGAGGAGGAGTCCCGCTCCACGCGCCGGGGCTTGATCAAGCTGCGCCAGTTCTGAAAGACGACGTCTTCCATGATCATGACCTCTGAGGTTGGGGACAGCCGCTCATTGAGCGAGCGCCAGGGAGGAGAAGAGGATCACACGCGCCGCTTCTTGGGCGGACGACATCCGTTGTGGGGAATGGGCGTCACGTCCTTGATCAGCGAGATCTTGAGCCCGGAGCTGGCAATCGCGCGCAGCGCCGACTCCCGCCCACTCCCAGGTCCCAGGACATAGACCCCAACGGACTTCACGCCGTGGTCCTTGGCCTTCTTCGCGGCATCCTCAGCGACGAGCTGGGCAGCGAACGGGGTACTCTTGCGGGACCCCTTGAACCCCAACACACCGGCCGCGGACCAGGCCACGGTGTTCCCCGCGGGATCCGTGATCGTCACGATGGTGTTGTTGAACGTCGCCTGGATGTGCGCGATTCCCGCAGGAACGTTCTTCTTCGCGCGCTTCTTGGTGGCCTTGCGATTCGCGGTGCTCATGTTCGCCTTCCAATCACTTCGAGACGGTCTTCTTGCCGGCGACGGTCTTACGCGGCCCCTTACGGGTTCGCGCGTTGGTGTGCGTGCGCTGCCCGCGCACGGGGAGGCCCCGCCGATGCCGAAGGCCACGGTAGGCCCCCAGATCCACGAGCCGCTTGATGTTCATGCCGATCTCCTTCCGGAGTTCGCCTTCCACCCGGTAGTTGGCCTGGATGGCCTCACGGATACGAGCGACCTCCATATCGGTCAATCGGTGCACCCGGGTCATCGGATCCAGCCCGACCTCGTCCACCAGCCGCCGCGCCAGCGTGGGCCCGATGCCGAAGATGTAGGTAAGAGCAACCCAGACGGGCTTGTTGCGCGGAAGGTCCACGCCTTCGATGCGTGCCAAGATCAGCCTCTCATGACCGGGCTCTCGCCCAGAAGTGTGGTGGCTGCCACGTCAGCTCTCCGCTCACTCGACAGCCCGAAATCAACCGGCGCCCCTTATCCGAGGCAACCCACCTCATCAACCCCAAACGACGAAATCCCACCCCTCATCCCCACGCCGAGCTGCCGGCGCTGAGGCCCTTGCGTCGCCCCTTGACCCTGCCTCCGTCTGGATCCAGCGTGGGGGCGTAGTGCTTGGTGCTCAGCGCCGCACGGATCTGACCGACGGTGTCGAGCGAGACTCCCACCAGGATCATCACGCTCGTGCCGCCGAAGTAGAACGGCACTTGGTAATCGGTCATCATGATGGCCGGGAGCACACACACCACAGCCAGGTAGACCGACCCCCCGGCCGTCAGCCTCGTGAGCAGCCAGTCCAGGTAGGCGGCGGTCTCCTTTCCGGGCCGCACGCGGGGAATGAACGCACCCTGCTTCTTGAGGTTGTCAGCGACATCCTCGGGATTGAAGGTGATGGCCGTATAGAAGAAGGAGAAGAAGATGATCATCCCCATGAACACGGCGTTGTAGAGCCAGCGCCCGGGCATCAACGCCGTCGTGAGCCACGTCACCACGGCGTTGTTCATCATCTGCGACAGCGTCGCCGGGAACATCAGCACCGACGAGGCGAAGATCGGCGGGATGACACCCGCGACATTCACCTTCAGCGGCAGGTACGTCCGCTGACCCTCGTAGACCGTGTTGCCCAGCACCCTCTTCGCGTGTTGAAGCGGGATCCGCCGCTGGCCACGCTCGACGAAGACGATCCCGAACGTCACCAGGAACATGAACGCGAGCAGCAGCGCAACGGTGAGGAGGTTCATCTCCCCCATCTGGACCTTCTGAAAGAGCTGATACGCGCCCTGGGGCATCCCGGCGATGATACCCGCCGTGATCAGGATGGAGGCTCCATTCCCGATGCCCCGGTCCGAGATCTGCTCGCCCAACCACATCACAAAGCAGGCACCCGCGGTCATCGACGCCATGGTGAGACCGCGAAAGCCGAATCCCGGTTCGATCACCACCCCCGCGTTCCCGACACGCATCTGCTCCATGCCGACGGCGATGAAGAAGGACTGCACCAGCGCGATGAGGATGCAGAGGTAGCGCGAGTACTGGTTGAGCTTGGCCGTGCCGGCTTGACCCTCCTCCTTGATCCGCTTCAACGCCGGTACCATCTCCCCCAAGAGCTGCATGATGATGGAGGCGGTGATGTAGGGCATGATCCCCAGGACGAACACGCTGAACTGGTTCAGCGCGCCACCCGAGAACATATCATACAGCCCAAAGAGCGTGTTGGACTGGTTGTTGAACCACTCCCCCAACGCGATACGGTCGATGCCCGGCGCAGGCACAAAGATGCCCATCCGATAGACGCCCAACATCCCCAACGTGAACAGGACCCGCTTGCGCAGATCCTCCATCTCCCAGATCTCGGAAAAAATGTTCACGTCGTCCCCCGCTCCTGTTGGTCGCCGTCAGGCCAAACGGCCCGACGTCACTCCACGGAACCCCCGGCGGCGACGATCTTCTCGCGCGCACCGCCAGAGAGACGCAACCCCTTGAGGTGAAGCGCCACGCCAAGCTCCCCCTGACCGAGCACCTTGACACCGTCACGACCGATCCGGGAGATCACCCCGAGCTCCAGCAGCAGCTCCGGCGTCACCGAAGCCCCGGCTTCCAGGCCGCCCAACCGGCCCACGTTCACCGTCTCATAGTCGGTGGCGAAGTCGTGGTTGTTGAACCCGCGCTTCGGCAGGCGCCGCTGCAGCGGCATCTGGCCGCCCTCGAAGTACGCCCGGAACTTGCGGCCCGAACGAGCCTTGTCGCCCTTGGTGCCGCGCCCCGCGGTCTTGCCCTTGCCCGAGCCTTCACCGCGCCCCACCCGCATCCGGGTCTTCCGAGCGCCCGGGTTCGGAGCCAACTCCGACAGTTCATTCGCCATCGTTCACCTCCGAGGCCTCGACCAGGTGGAGGACCTTCTTGACCATGCCGCGGACCGCGGGGGTGTTCTCGAGCAGCCGCGACTGCCCCACCTTCCGCAGGCCGAGTCCCTTGACGCACTCGATCTGCCCGCTCTGGGCGCCGATCGTGCTCCGTCGCAACGTCACCTTCAGCCTCATCATCTCCCCTCCTCAGCCGGCCACGGCGGCACGGCCGACCGTGTAGCCAGCGCGAAGCGCGTCAACATCCAGCCCACGGCGCGCCGCGACCTGCTCGACGGACTCGAGGGACCGCAGCGCCTCGAACGTCGCCCTCACCACGTTGTGCGGATTCGACGAACGCAGCGACTTCGACATCACGTCCCGCACGCCGATGGCCTCCATCACGGCGCGGATCGCCGGTCCGGCGATGACCCCCGTACCGGGCACGGCGGGCTTCAACAGCACGTGTCCCGCACCGAAGGTGCCCACCACCTCATGGGGCACCGTCTGGCCCACGAGGGGCACGTCGAACATGGCCTTGCGAGCCCGCTCGGTGCCCTTCCGGATCGCCTCCGGCACCTCGTTGGCCTTGCCGAAGCCAACGCCTACGCGCCCCTGCCCGTCCCCCACCACCACGATGGCGGAGAAGCTGAAGCGCCGCCCACCCTTCACCACCTTCGCCACGCGGTTGATGTAGATGACCTTCTCGATGAGATTGGTCTCTTCCTCTTCCCGCCGACGCTTGCTCACCTTGGCCATCAGACCCTCCCTTGCCCCAATCAGAACTGAAGGCCACCAGCGCGAGCCCCATCGGCCAGCGCCGCGACACGGCCGTGGTACAGGTAGCCGCCGCGGTCGAAGACCACGGCCTCAATGTTCGCTTCGGCGGCCTGCTTCGCGAGGTACTTGCCCACCGCCTCCGCCAACGCCTTCTTGTCGTCGAACGACTCGCCGGCCAGCCCCTCGCTCAGCGACGACGCGCTCACAAGCGTGCGGCCCGTGTCATCGTCGATGATCTGCGCGTAGATATGCCGAGCCGACCGAAACACCGCGAGACGCGGACGCTCCGCCGTTCCCCGGATCCGCTTGCGGATGGACTTCCGGCGCCGGTCACGCGCGTCGCCCTTGGACTTAGCATTCGCCATCTTCCACCTCCGAACAAGAACTCTCAGGAGTTCTTGCCTTCCTTCAGCGCAATGTGCTCGTTCACGTACCGGACGCCCTTGCCCTTGTACCGGTCCGGCGTGCGGTAGCTACGGATGTCCGCCGCCACCTGACCGACGCGACCCCGGTCGATCCCCGAAACGGCGATCTTGCCGTCCTTCTCCACGGCCACCTGCACGTCGCCCGGGACCGCGAACTCGATCTGATGCGAGTAGCCAAGGTTCATGACCAGGTTGGTGCCCTTGACCTCCGCGCGGAAGCCGACCCCCTGGACTTCCAGTCGCTTCGTGAAGCCGACGGACACCCCGGTGACCATGTTCGCCAGGAGAGCGCGCAGAAGGCCGTGCTTGGCACGCACCTGCCCCGACTCACCCTGTCGCGTCAGGACCAACTGGCCGCCCTCGGCAGCCGCCTGGATGCCTGGCAGCAGCGTCAGGGCGAGCTCGCCCTTCGGTCCCTTCACCTTGACGCCATCACCGGACACGGTGGCCGTGACTCCAGCAGGCAGCGGAATGGCCTTCTTGCCGATCCGTGACATGGCCCTCTCCTTACCAGACGTGGCAGAGGATCTCACCGCCCACGCCGGCGCGACGCGCCTGCGCGTCGGTCAGGACGCCCCGCGGGGTGGTGAGAATCGCGATACCCAGGCCGTTCCGGACACGCGGGAGCGCGTCCTTCCCGACGTACACGCGTCGTCCCGGCTTCGAGATACGGGCGATGCCGCGAATCGAGCCGTTCCGTCCTTCGTCGTACTTCAGGAAGACCTTCAAGGAGCCCTGATGTCCAGGGTCCTGGTCGTCCTCGAAGCGCGCGATGAACCCCTCGCGCTCCAGGATCTTGAGGATTTCGAGCTTCAGGTTCGACCGCGGCGCAGTCAGCGTCGCGTGGCCGGCGGCCTGCGCATTCCGGATGCGGGTGAGCAGATCAGCGATGGGATCGGTCATGGACCATCCTCCACAGTTCGGGCGACGCGGCCCGTAGGGTTCACTTCGAGAACGGCATGCCGAGTCGGTGCAGCAGCAGCCGCGCCTCCTCGTCCGTGCGAGCCGTCGTCACGAAGGTAATGTTCATGCCATTGATGCGATTGACCTTGTCGTAGTCAATCTCGGGAAAGATGATCTGCTCCTGGAGCCCCAGAGAGAAGTTGCCCCTTCCGTCGAAGCCACGCGGACTGATCCCCCGGAAGTCCCGGATCCGCGGCATCGCCAGCGTCACCAGCCGGTCGAAGAACTCCCACATGCGCGCCCCACGCAGCGTCACGCGTGCCCCGATGGCGACGCCCTCCCGCAGCTTGAAGTTGGCGACGGACTTGCGGGCGCGCGTCAGCACCGCGCGCTGGCCGGTGATGGTGGACAGCTCCTCCACCACGCTCTCGAGCATCTTCTGGTTCTGGACCGCCTCCTTCGTCGTCGTGTTGACGACGATCTTGGTCAGCCGCGGAACCTGCATCGGGTTGGCGTACCCGAACTCCTGCTGAAGCGCAGGAACCACCTCGGCGCGGTAGCGCGCACGAATGCGAGGCTCGTACGCAGTCGTCATCCTTCACCTCCGGCGGCGCCGAGCGCGACACCCGTCTTGCGATCCACACGCACCTTCTTGCCGTCCACCACGCGGTACGCCACCTTCACGCGCCGCTGCTGCTCGGCGTCCCAGAGGCAGACGTTGGAGACGTCAATCAGCGACTCCTTGAACACAACGCCGCCCGCCTGGTCACCGATGGGCTTCATGTGGCGCTTCACCACGTGAACCCCTTCGACCGCCACCTGCCGCGTCTCCGGCACCACGCGCAGCACCTTGCCGGTGCGCCCCCGGTCCTTGCCGGCGATCACCCGAACGATGTCGCCCTTCTGGATGCGCAGTTTGTTGTTCGTCATTGGCTCTCTCACAGGACTTCAGGGGCGAGGGAGACGATCTTCATGAACTTGCGCGCGCGCAGCTCACGCGCCACCGGCCCGAAGATGCGGCTGCCGATGGGCTCGTTCTCCTTGTTGATCAACACGGCGCTGTTGGTGTCGAAGCGGATGTAGCTTCCGTCCACCCTGCGCATCTCCTTCGTGGTGCGGACGACCACCGCACGCGCGATGTCACCCTTCTTCACCTTGCCGTTGGGCGACGCGTCTCGCACCGCCACGACGATGATGTCACCCAGCCGGGCGTACTTCCGCTTGCTCCCACCGAGCACCTTAATGCACTTCACTCGCTTGGCGCCCGAATTGTCGGCCACGTCGAGGACGCTCTCCATCTGGATCATGCCACACCTCCCATGCTCGGGGCCCTCAGGCCCGCCGCTCCACGACCGACCACCGCTTCGTCTTCGACAGAGGGCGCGTCTCGCGAATCACGACCTCATCCCCTTCCTGGCAGACGTTGTCCGGATCATGCGCCTTGTAGTTCTTCGTCCGCTGGATGTACTTCCGATACCGCGCGTGCTTGACCAGCCGCGTCACCGCGACCGTCACCGTCTTGTCCATCTTGGATGACACCACCCGCCCGGTGAGCTGCCGCCCGCCCGTACGCTCTCCATCGACCATCGTCACATCGCTCATGACAATCCTCACCACTGTTCGCAACCACCGACCGGCGGCCGGTTGGATCACCCGAGGGTCTCCCCGGCAGGCCTTCGCCATCCGAGGACTCGACGGGAGCAGGGGCACGTCTCCGTGCCCCGACGGGCGGCCGCCCTTATCTCACCCTACTGCTTGTCGTCAAGCATGCCCGCGAGAAAACCACCCGCCGCTGCCTCGACCGAGGCGCCACCGCGGATGCCCTTCGTCCGGTGGCTGCTCTTGAGCGACCCCTTTCCGAGACCAGCGGCCAACTCCCGCCGCCGAAGCTCACCTTCGGCCCGGGCGATGTCCTGGCGGACGACCCGCAGCGACGCCGTGTTCTCGAGGCGGTTCATCGCCAACGCGAACCGACCCTTCACCAGGGAGTGCCTGAGCTCCTCCAACTTCGCCACCAGCGCCTGATCTTCCAGGGCCTTGACGTCCAACTTGGCCATCAGATCACCTCCTCATCGCGGGCCATGAACCGCGTCTTGATGGAGAGCTTGTTGGCGGCCAGTCGGAGCGCCTCTTCCGCCGTCTGCCGATCGACGCCATCGAGCTCGTAGATCACGCGGCCCGGCTTCACGACGGCGACCCACAGCTCCGGCGCGCCCTTGCCCTTACCCATTCGGGTCTCGGCAGGCTTCTTGGAGAGCGGCTTGTCGGGGAACACCCGGATCCACACGTTACCGCCACGCTTGATGTGGCGAGTCAGGGCGATACGCCCGGCCTCAATCTGGCGCGCGGTCAGATAACCGCAGGTCTGGGCCTGCAATCCAAAGTCGCCGAAGGAGATGTCGGAGCCTCGGAAAGAGAGCCCCTCCATGCGTCCCTTCTGAACCTTGCGATGCTTGACCCGCTTGGGCGACAGCATGATCTTTCTCCACAGTCACTCGTCAGGACCGTCGCCGGTCCCGTAGGTTGCGGCGGCCGTTCAGGCCGCCGAAGTCTCACCGGGGAGGATCTCCCCCTTGAAGATCCACACCTTGACGCCAATCGCCCCGTAGTTGGTGTGCGCCTCGGCACGTCCGAAATCGATCTCCGCCCGCAGCGTGTGCAAAGGAACGCGTCCCTCCATGTACCACTCGCAGCGAGACATCTCGGCCCCGCCGAGTCGCCCGGAGCACATCACCTTGATGCCCTTGGCCCCGGCACGCTGCGTTTGCGTCATCGCCTTCTTCATCGCGCGCCGGAAGCTGACACGCTTCACCAACTGCGCGGCGATGTTCTCCGCCACGAGCACCGCGTCGAGCTCGACCTTACGGACCTCGATGATGTTGGCGAACACTTCGGACGTCGTCAGCGCCTGAAGCTCCGAGCGCAACGACTCCAAGCCGGTGGAGCGCTTCCCGAGCACGAAGCCCGGCTTCGCGGCGTGGATGAACACCTTCGTCTTGTTGGCCGCCGTCCGCTCGATGATGATGCGGGAGATGCCGGCACTCGCCAGACGCTCGCGCACGTGCTTGCGGATCCGCAGGTCCTCCTCGAGGAACTGACGGTAGCTCTTCTCCGCGTACCAGCGCGAATCCCAACCGGCGGTCACACCGACCCGGAAGCCAACGGGATGAACCTTCTGCCCCATGATGTGCTCCTACCGATCGCCAAGAACGACTGTGATGTGCGACGTCTTCTTCAGGACCTTCGTGGCCCTCCCCTGCGCGCGAGGCCGGAACCGCCGAAGCGCCGGCCCGGCGTCGACGTGAATCGCCTTGACAGATCGGAAGAGCGTCGTGTAGGGAAAGAGTGTAGATCTCGGTGG
>ERZ761603.3222-NODE-3222-length-10629-cov-69.823624_pt1 | contig 10629 bp, 10 predicted proteins | sample MGYA00511879_ERZ761603 | MGnify/ENA primary metagenome ERZ761603 (study PRJEB28899, sample SAMN02850040) | bioreactor sludge metagenome | biome: EBPR Sludge; feature: EBPR Bioreactor; material: flocular biomat | place: Australia: Thorneside Wastwater Treatment...
CCACGCTATCGCGGTCGCAAACTTTCCAGGTAATAGCCCAGCACCTGCTCAAGGTACTGCTCGGGTGCCGGTACAGCGAGCCCGGCGGCGGACAGCAATTCCTGCGTACGATGATTGGCGAAGGTCTGTTCGGTGGCCAGATAGTCGAGGAAGACCGGCAGCGTCCTGACCGCACGCCTGGCATCAGCCGGCATCAACAGGCTGGCCGCACTGACGATTGCGCTGAACACACCGGTTGGCAGCTTGATCAGCGGGGGCACGCGACGCCCGGCCTCGGTAAAAGCGCGCCGAACACGTTCGCGCAGCGGGTCAAGCGCCAGCGCCAGCGCCGGTCCCGAACACGAATGGATGATCCGGCCAGTGCTGGCCGCTGCCGTGCTCGACCAGGCGATAGCCTTGGCGACGTAGTCCGCGGGGACAATATCGAGTCGCGCGACACCAAAATCCGGGGACATTCCGAACGTGCGCCTGCCAGACAAGAACTCGCACAAATGGTAAAAGACCTGAAAATGGATGATCCGGCCATCGCTACCGTTGCCAACGACCATGCTCGGCCGATGCACGGTCAGCGGCAGACCTCGTTCGAGTTCGACGCGGACGACCTCCTCGGCTTCAGCCTTGGCCTGCTCATAGGTGTTGTGAAAGTTCCGGGGTGCGGTCAGCCATTCTTCCGGCACCTTCCCATGCGTGCGCCCACCGACGCCGACGGTGCTGACGAACTCGACTTTCTCGAGACGCGCACAACCGTGCGCCAGCGCGATGATGTGGCGAGCCGAATCGACCGAAGAGTGGCGAGCCTGCTCGATCGGCAGGTTCATCCGCACATTGCCCGCCGAGTGAATGATGTGCGTGCTAGTGGCGGCAAGCTGCCGATATTCGATGGCGTCCAGAGCAAAGGCCGGGCGCGTCACGTCGCCGCGCAGAACCCGTACCCGCTGGCGTGCGGCAGCCTCGGCGGGACCCATCTGCCAGAAGCCGTAGAGCGACTCCAGGCGCCCGGCCAGTTCGCCAAGCGACGCTGCCCGCAGCAGCAAGGTGACTTGCGTCTCGGGATCCAGCAGCAGTATCGGGACCAGGGAGCTGCCGATCGCTCCGGTGGCGCCGGTAATGAAGTAATTCTTCATGAACTGCAATAGCAAGTCAGTGCGTCCGCGCTCCAGGCTGTGAAGGCGGTGCCATGAGCGGCATCGAGGTGGGCAAAGAGCTCGGCCAAGGCAACCTCGTGCTTGGCTGCGATGGCCTGCCGGCGCAGTTTCATGTTGGCCGTTATTTCGCCGCCGGAGACGGTCAGCGCCTGCGCTGTAATCAGCAATCCAGCCGGGCGCTGGTAGGCTGGAAGGGACCCGCTGGCGTCGGCAAGCTGCCGTCGCAGGCTCTGGAACGACTCCGCAACGCCCGCCTGCCACACCACCTCGCTGACCACCAGCAAGACCACGGGCTGCGGGCGACTAGCGCCGAAGGCCACCACGTGCTCCACTTGCGACACCTGCTGCAGCTGACTCTCGATGCCGGCGGGAGCAATGCGACGCCCGGTCGAGGTCTTGAAAATATCGCTCTTGCGACCAATCAGGGTAATGAAGCCGTCGGCATCGACAATCGCGAGGTCTCCAGTTGCCAGGTAGCCATCGGCATCCAGGGTGGCCGGACCGCAAGCACTCGGCTCGCCAAGATAGCTGGAGAACACTCCGGGGCCGCGCACCAGCAGTTCGCCGTCGTCGGCCAGACGCACCTCGCTGCCGGGAAGGGGCTTGCCGACGCTGCCGAAACGAAAGCAGTCGGGTCGATTGAGGCACACCGGGATGATGTTTTCGCTGATCCCGTAGGCTTCGAGGATCGGCAAGCCGATCGCGTGAAAGCGTTCGAGCAGCCACAGCGGCATCGGCGCCGAGCCGCTGACCATGAACTGCAGATCGCGGCCGAGCACCTTGCGCAGCTTGCCGAGGGCCAGCCAGTGGGCGGCCAGAAACTGCAGGCGGGAAGCGATTCCGAGCCGGTGCCCGGCTCGCGCTGCCGCGGCTCGCCGGTCACCGACCCGCCACGCCCAGTGCACCACTTTCTGTTGCCAGGCCGGCTGCTGCGCGACGACCTGCTCGATACCCGCGTACAGCTTCTCGAAAAACCGCGGAACACCGATGAACAGAGCCGGTTCGATACGCCTGACGTAGTTCATCACCTCGCGCGGGTCAGCCACGTAATAGGTTTGCGCGCCACGACCGATCGCGCTCAGATTGATCATTCGCTGGAAGAGATTCGATAGCGGCAGCCAGCAAGCCAGACGACTGCCCTCGCCGACCTGCGCGTAAGCGGAGAGAATCGCCGCGGCGGCGAGACACATCTGCCGATGGCTATACTCGATACCCTTGGGTTCACCGGTCGTTCCGGAGGTAAAGATGATCGTTGCCGGAGCGTCGGCCTGCGCCTGATTCCAGTCTCCGCCGGAGTTCGTTTCAGCGAGAAGCTCTTCGAGTGGCACAACGCCCTCTACCCCGGCGGCATCGAAACAGACGACGAAATCGAGCCCTCGCCGAAACGCATCGCCAAGCCGATCAAGCTGAGAAGGGTGCGCCAGCACCAGACCCGCGAAGTTGCAGCGGCGAGCTATCTCGCCAATGTGCGCGTCAACTGCATAGGGGTCGAGGCCGACGGCAACACCGCCCGCGGCCAGGATCCCGAGTTGGGCGAAGTCCCACTCGCGGCAACTCGGCGCCATGATGCCAACCCTTGCGCCAGCGGACACGCCGAGCTTCCGGAAACCATTGCTGAGGGTGGCCACCGCCTGGCGGTAGCCACTCCAGGTGGTGCCCAGCCACTCCCCGCCGGCTGACGAAACCTGGAACAGAGCAGGGTCGTCTGGAGTCAGCAGACTGCGGGCAAGCAGCATCCCGGGTACCGTCCAACCGCTGCTTTCCATCGACACGTCACCGGCCGGCACGCGGCTCACGCCAATCTTGCCGCCCGTTGGTCGCTCTGACGGTTGCACAGCAGCCGCCTATCGCTGCTCGACGACCGGATCGTAGGCGCCTCGGCACCGGTTGATGCACAGATCGTCGGCAGTCAGGCCAAGCCAGGCCATGCTCCGGGTTACTTCCTTTCCCGGACCGAGCCGCTTGCGGATCAGGAAGTCGACCACCGGGCCCATGACCCGCCAGTAATTGCGGTTGGCCTTGCCGTGCCGGATCAAACTGGAAAACTCCGGAGCGTACGGGTTGTAGCCAAAGGTGCGCAGATCGGAATACATCAGCAACCAGTTGATCGGGTAGTTGCTGTGAATCGGGTTGGCATGCCTGCTCGATGCCACCAGGCCAAGATCGACCACTTTGCGCATGATTTCCTCCTGATTGTACGGCCAGGCGTGGAATGGAGCGAGGTAGCGCGGCACCTGCGTTCCCGCAGGGTGGCTCCTGGGGTTGTAGAAGCGGGCAAGATCCTCGGCGCTGAACTCGCCGCAGCTTGCCAGTTCCGGCGGCGTCCAGTCGGTCTCGCAGAGCAGCTGCCGCGAAAACTCGTAGAGCATGCGCTCCGGCTCCGGTTGGCCGGGGGAGTATCCTGCCAGCACCAGCGGGATGCCTTTGGCGATCGCCAGCTTGATCGCGTCGCCCTCGAAGAGAGGCGCATAAACGTACGACAGCGTGTAAACCGCACCGCGTTCCTCCTGGTTGCGCAGCAGATAGCGGAAAATCTTCTTGTAGAACTCGGGTGCGGGCGAATAGCTGACGTGGTCGATATTCAACTTGCCCAGGGCACGCCTGATGTTATCCCAGGCCAGCGCCGGAATGTTGATGTCGACCGTGAACGCCAGCACCTTGAGCTTGAGCTCGACGGCCAACCGGTAGAGGAGGAAGACGCTGTCCTTGCCGCCGCTGAGCGGCACCAGGCAATCGTACTCACCCTGCCCTCGACACTCGGCCAGGGCCTTCTCGAAATCAGCCTCATAGGCTCGTCGGGCGTCTTCCGCCCTGGCGGCCTCCGCGGCCAGCGACACGTCGTCGCGGCATAGGTTGCAGATGCCGTCTGCTGACAGCGACACGCCTGGAACGCGATCGGGCACCAGACACTTGGTGCATCTTTGCATTTCACCATCTCCACGCACCGGGTGAACGCTGAACGGGAGCGCATGCCGTGTTTGGCCCACCCCTTTCCCACAGCAAGAGGTCTTGGTTGGCTGCAGCTTCCAGATTGGCCCAGCCAGTTCGAAAAACGCTTGCGACCCACTGCCATCAACGTCAATCGTTCACGACCGCGCAAGAGGCCGCGGAGTCTGGTGGCCGCCCAGGCACCGGGCAAACGCCTTTTCTTGCCACACCCCGGGCGCCGATACGACCAATGCCAGCAGCAACGTCTGTTCAGTAGCGAGCCGGCAATTACCATCCCCGGCCATTCAGTTCCGGATTACAGGATAGCCCCGCGCAGCCTCGGCTCAAGATGCCGCCAGAGGATGCGGAGGCAGCCTGGCCGGCGGTTGAAGCGGTTGAGTCCGGCGCTGGCCGAGCCTGCCAGCGTAGGAGTGCCGAATAATCGGGGAAGACGGCGGAATTGTCCATACCATCGTCGACTTCGCCATCGATCGAGGAAGCCGGCGAGACGAAGCGGGGCTACGCCGCGCAATGGCCCGATCGCCCGGGCTCGTGCGTCCCGTCTCAGCTGCCGCCCTCGATTTCTCGCCGGAACTGCTCGGAAAAAGCGACCGCTGCTGGAAAGAAATCGAGGAAATCGCGCTCGAAATGCGGATAAGCGCTGCTCAGTTCGCTGCCGGCGCCCGCCAGGCTGTTGCGGCGGCTGATGCGGTGCGCTGCGATCTGGTCGAGGGCACGGCCTGCCGCCGCCAGCTCCCGATAGCCGGCGAGCCAGTCCTCCTGGCGCATTCGCGGCAGCATCTGCGCCAGGCGATCGGGCAACGGCGATCGCTGCGCGAGCAGCGCGTACACGCCAGCCGTAAAGGATTCGAGCGGCTGCTCGGAAAAACGAGCCCAGTGCACGGCAAGAAAGTGGTCGTAGAAGACGTCGATGATGACGCCGCTGTAGCGGCGGCGCTCGACGCTGATTCGCTGCCGGCTCCGGCAGAAGACAGCGTGGGCGTCGGCAAAGCTGTCGATCCGCCGGTGCAGGGCAAGGCCGCGCTGCAGTGCTGCGCTGAGCCCAGGCGGTGCTGGCCGCAGCGGCCCCTTGACGAAATCGCCGAGCAGGGCACCCAGGCGGTAGTCGTCATCGGGGCCGGCGAGCAGCGCGTGCGCCAGGTAGTTCACGACGGCAGACGCGGAAACTGCCGACGCTCCGGCTCACCCTCGCTCGCGACCAGGCGCAACGCAGACCCGGGCACACGCGGCAAGTGCAACAGCAGCAACTCGCTGCCCAGCAGCGTGATCTGGCCGTTGCGCCGATTGTCGCCGGTGTCGCTGTACTCGAAACGATAGACGCGACGCAGCCGCAAGCGGCCCTCGTCGTCGCGGGCAGGACGCAGCGACGCCAGCGCCACGGTGTCGTCGAGCAGTTGCAGCTGGTCGGCATCACACGCCGCGCGTACCGCGCGAATGCCCGCCTCTCGTGCCCTGAAACTATCCAGCCAGAGCCAGCCGGCGGCCAGCATGCCGAGCAGGCTGAGGGTTTCCATCCACGGCATCGCGAGCGTTACCGCCTGGGCCGCGCGCGCAGGCCCGACAGCGCACGCTGGCAAGAGCTCGCGAAATCGATCTTCTTCCGGGCCACTGCGAATACTCCCGAGTAGGTGAGTCGCTGATCGGCGCGATCGCCACCAGCTTGGCTATACTAGCGAAAAATGCCCGACACCACATCCCGACCGGATTCGCCGCTGCACCGCGCTGCCCGACTCTCGCTATTACTTGCGGCGCTGTTTGCCGCCATCCCGGGCAAGCTGTCGGCCCTTGAAACCATGGCGAGCAGTGATCCGTTCGACACCCGCGCGATCACCCCGCCGCGCCCGGCGCTCACGCTCTCCGGCCCGGACAGCGCCGACCTGCCGTGTCGGGCGCTGCCCGCCGACGCCGCCTACGGGGTGCTCGAAGTCATCGACCTGGCGCTGTGCAAGAACCCGACCACCCGTGAGGTATGGTCGATCGCGCGCGTCCAGGCGGCGCAGGTCGGCGTGGCGCAGTCGGAATTCCTGCCGACGCTCGACGGTCGGCTGGCCGCCAGTCGGGTGACCATCGATTCGCGAAGCGCCAACCAGCGCAGTGCCGCGCTGACCCTGTCGTGGCTGCTGGTGGACTTCGGCGCCCGGTCGGCGAACCTCGAAGTTGCACGGCAATTGCTCAGCGCAGCCTCGGCGACGCTCGACTCGACCGTACAAAGTGTTTTTCTCGGCGCGCTCCAATCCTATTACAACACCCAGGCCGCGCGGGCAGCGGTCACCGCCGCGGGGGAGTCCGAGAAAGCGAGCCGCGAGAGCCTGTCGGCGGCCGAGGTCCGCTACCGGGTCGGCACCGGCACCCCGGCTGACCGCCTGCAGGCGCAAACCGCGTGGTCGCAGGCGACGCTCACCCGCATCCGGGCTGAAGGCGTGCTGCGCAACGCCTACGGCCGGCTGGCCAAGGTCATGGGACTCGACGCCAATCAGGCGCTGCGACTTGACGAGATTCCGGCAGCCGTGCCCGACGCCAGCTTCGACCGGGACGTTGCCGAGCTGATCGTCGAAGCGCGCCGGCAACGACCGGAGATGAAGGCCGCCGAAGCCGAATTGCTGGCGGCGCAGGCCGGCGTCGACTACGCGCGTGCCAGCGGACTGCCAACTATCTCGCTCAGCGCCGGACCGCAATGGCAAGACCTCGGCGGACTATCCACCAACGGCAATTCGGTCGGGCTGACACTCAGCCTGCCGCTCTTTTCCGGATTCAACACCACCTACAACGTCCGCGCCGCGCAGGCGAGAAGCGACGTCCAGGCGGCGCGCCTTGACAGCACCAGCCAACAGGTGGCACTGGACGTCTGGGAGGCGTATCAGAGTCTGACCACCGCCACCCAGACGATCAGGACTACCGCCGACCTGCTGGCCAGCGCCGAGCAGTCCGAGCGCGTCGCGCTGGGACGCTACAAGGCCGGCGTCGGCAACATTCTCGACGTCCTCAACGCCCAGAGCGCGCTCGCTGCCGCGCGCCTGCAACGGATCCAGGCGACGCTCGACTGGCAGGTCTCGCGAGCTGCACTGGCCAGGGCGGTCGGCGTTCTCGACGGCAGCCTGCTGCTGTCGGTCAGCGATACCCAGAAAGCCCCGAGGCCATGAACATCACATTCCGAAAATCGGCCGTCGCCGTGCTGCTCGTCGCCGTGGCGGCCGCCGGTGTGTACTGGCAACGTCAGAACGCCGCCCAATCGCCCGAACAGCGCTACAAGCTGCAGATGGTAGATAAAGGCGACGTCACCCAGACCGTGTCGGCCAACGGCACACTCAACCCGGTGGTGCTGGTCAATGTCGGCACCCAGGTGTCGGGAACGGTGACCAGGCTGTACGTCGATTTCAATGACAAGGTCGAAAAGGGACAGGCCCTGCTCGAACTCGACCACTCGCTGCTCGCCGCGCAGGCGCGGCAGACGGCCGCCAACGTGCTCAACGTGGCGGCCGCGCTCGATCTGGCTCGGGCCAATGAAGCGCGCATGCGAGAGTTGTTTGCCGAGGAGTACGTCTCGCGCCAGGAACTCGAACAGGCCATCCAGGCGCGCCGCTCGAACGAGGCGCAACTGGCGCAGGCCAGGGCCGCCGCCGACAAGGACCAGGTCAATCTCCGCTACACGACGATCCGATCACCGGTTTCGGGTGTCGTCGTCGACCGCGTCGTCGACCTCGGGCAAACGGTCGCCGCCAGCCTGCAGACGCCGACGCTGATCAAGATCGCCCAGGACCTCTCCGAAATGCGCATCGACTCGAACTTCGCTGAAGCCGACATCGGCAAGATCAGGCCGGGGCAGAAGGTCCGGTTCACCGTCGACGCCTTTCCGGAGCGCAGCTTCGAGGGCGAAGTCCAGCAGATCCGCCTCAACCCGACTACCCAGCAGAACGTCGTCACCTACAACGTCCGCGTTTCGCTCTCCAACCCCGAACAAATCCTGCTGCCCGGGATGACCGCCTACGTCAGTATCGCCGTCGCCAGTCGCCGGAACGTGCTGCTGGTGGCCAACGCTGCGCTGCGTTTCAAGCCACCCGAGGGCGCCGGCAGCAACGGTGAGCAGGCGACCGCGGCAAAGACGCCAGCCGCCGAGCGCACCGGCGAGGGCAAGGGCAAGAAGCGCGACGCGAAGGGAGCCAACAGCGGCACCGTGCACATCATCGACAACGGCCGGCTGAAAGCGCTGAGCGTGCAGTTGGGGATCACCGACAGCCGCAATACCGAAGTGCTCGGCGGCGACCTGAAGGAAGGCGACCGGGTGGTGATCGGCGAAAATCTGGCCAATTCGGGCACCAAGCCGAGCAGCGTCGGCATGCGTTTGTTCTGATGTCGCAACCGCTCATTCGGGTCGCCGGGCTGGGCAAGTCGTACCGCACCGCCGCCGGTCCGTTCCCGGCGCTCAGGGGCGTCGCCCTGAGCATCGAAGCCGGCGAATTCGTGGCCATCATGGGCCAGTCGGGATCGGGCAAGTCGACCTTCATGAACCTGCTCGGCTGCCTGGACACGCCGAGCAGTGGCGACTACTTCCTGGTCGGCCACGACGTCGCCCGTCTGACCCAGGACCAGTTGGCGAAGCTGCGCAACCAGACCATCGGCTTCGTCTTCCAGGGCTTCAACCTGCTGCCGCGGATGAGCCTCGAAGACAACGTCGCCCTGCCGCTGGTCTACTCCGGAGTCGAGCGCCAGCCGCGGCGCCAGCGGGCGCGCCAGGAACTCGCCCGCGTCGGTCTCGCCGCCTACGCCGAATCGCTCCCCAGCCGCATCTCCGGCGGTCAGCAGCAGCGCGTGGCGATCGCCCGCGCGCTGGTCAACTCGCCGCAGCTGATCCTCGCCGACGAACCGACCGGCAACCTCGACAGCCATACCAGCGCGGAAATCATGGCTCTCTTTGCGCAGCTGAATCGCGACGGCATCACCATCGTTCTGGTCACCCACGAGGCGGACATCGCCGCCTGCGCGCGGCGGCAGGTACGCTTTCTCGATGGCCTGATCGTCAGCGATCTCGCCACCCCGGCGCGAGTGGTCGGCTGATGTTCAAGGCGATGCTCGGCGAGGCCTGGTACGCGATGGGCGCCAACCGCTTGCGCACCGCGCTGACGATGCTTGGGATGGTCATCGGCGTCGGCTCGGTGGTGCTGATGATGGCCATCGGCCAGGGTGCCCAGTACGCGGTGGCACAGACCATCAGCACCATGGGCAGCAACCTGTACATTCTGATCTCCGGCTCGACCAGCGCCGGCGGCCTGCGCAGCGGCGGTGGCGGCGGCCCGTCGCTGACCGTCGCCGATGCCGAAGCAATTGCCGAACTCGACGGCGTCAGCAACGTCGCGCCGGTGCACCAGGGCACCCAGCAACTGGTCCATGGCCCGAACAACTGGAGCGCGACGGTGGTCGGCACGACGCCCGCCTACCTCGATGCGCGCGCCTGGACGATCGCCAGCGGTCACGCCTTCAGCGACTCGGACGTCCGCTCGGCGACCCGCGTGGCGCTGATTGGCCAGACCGCCGCCGATAACCTGTTTGGCGTCGACGATCCGCTTGGCAAGACCATCCGCATCCGCCAGAGTCCGTTCGTGATTATCGGCGTCCTCGGCAAGAAGGGACAGAACCTCGACGGACGCGACCAGGACGACACCGTCATCGTGCCGCTGACCACCGCCCAGCGCAAGGTTTTCGGCACCCCCTTTCCGGGGTCGGTACGGCTGGTCATGGTCCAGGCCGGTTCCGCCGAAGCGATGCCGGCGGTCGAAGCGGGCATGATCGCGCTGCTCCGCCAGCGCCACCGCCTGCGCGAAGGGCAGGACAACGACTTCTACGTGCGCAACCTGGCCGCCGCCGCCGACTCGGCGGCGGAAACGACGCGCGTGATGTCGGTCCTGCTCGGCGCCATCGCCTCGGTCTCGCTGCTCGTCGGCGGCATCGGGATCATGAACATCATGCTCGTCTCGGTGACCGAACGAACGCGCGAAATCGGCATCCGCATGGCGATCGGCGCCCGCCAGAAGGACATCCTCGCCCAGTTTTTGCTCGAAGCGCTGATGATCTCGATCGCCGGCTGCCTGATCGGCCTCGTTCTCGGCATCGCCAGCGCGCTGTTGATCAACGCCATCAACGACATGGTGATCGTCATCTCCGGTGCATCGGTGCTGGTTGCCTTCGGCGTCGCCGCCGGCATCGGCGTATTCTTCGGTTTCTATCCGGCGCGCCGGGCGGCGGCGCTCGACCCGATCGAGGCGCTACGCCATCAGTAGCCTTGCAGGCGCTACAATCTGCGATCCACAACGACAGCGAGACCTACCCCATGCCCATTTTCGCAATCGGCAGCCGCCGCCCGCAGCTCGACGCGCACAGCTGGGTCGCCCCGACGGCGATCGTCATCGGCGACGTCCGGCTGGCCAGAAACGCCTCGATCTGGTGGAACGCCACGCTGCGCGGCGACAACGACCCGATCAGCATCGGCGAGAACAGCAACATCCAGGACAACTCGGTGCTGCACACCGACGAAGGCGTGCCA
>ERZ761603.3223-NODE-3223-length-10629-cov-52.269245_pt1 | contig 10629 bp, 5 predicted proteins | sample MGYA00511879_ERZ761603 | MGnify/ENA primary metagenome ERZ761603 (study PRJEB28899, sample SAMN02850040) | bioreactor sludge metagenome | biome: EBPR Sludge; feature: EBPR Bioreactor; material: flocular biomat | place: Australia: Thorneside Wastwater Treatment...
CGCCCGGTCACCCTGCTGCTCGAGGGCACCGTCAGCAGCCCGGAGCACCTCGCGCGGTGCTTCGCCAACTACGAGGCCGTGCAGGGTGCGCTGCCGGCCCCCAGGCGTGCGTACGCGCCCCCGGCGGGTGTCGGCGCCCTGGAGTCGAACATGGGGCGGGAGTTCACGCCGGTCAGCTTCGGCAACGTCGCGTTCGCCTGCGCCGTGGTCGGCGGGCAGGTTGCATGCGGGGGCGCGGGCACCTCCGAGCCGTTGTGGCGCGCGACGATCGGCATCGCCAAGTTCGCGTCCGACCGCAAGGCGGCGCTGCTTTCAGTGTCCGACCAGCACGCCTCGTTCAGCGAGTCCGAGATGCTGGAGTACGCCGACCGGTGGCAGGCAGGCCCGACAACCTGTGCGTACTTCCACCAGAAGCTGGGCTGCGCCGAGTGCGCCTCATGCCCCCACTTCAGCAAGATCACCAGCCCGGCACAGCTCGGCAACATGGTCGTCGAGGCCGCCACCCCCATGATGCTTGTGGCGGATGCCGAGACAGGAGAGCAGCAGGAGATACCGCTGCCGTCCCCGCCCGAACCCTACGTGCGCCGGCGCAACCTCCGGACCGGTGTCGACGAGATCGCCATCCGTTCCGAAGACGCCAACGGCGTACCGTTCTACGTGCCGGTGTGCCCGAACGACATCTACCCGGTGAAGATTCTGCGCCAGACCATCAGCGGCGAAGTGCAGGAAAAGACGCAGTGGCGGTTCCACCTCGCCCGCATGGCCCCCGTGACACTGGAGGTGCCGCAAGGCATACTTAGTGATACTAAGACACTACACAAGTTCCTGATGAACGTCGGCGTGTACGCCAACACCCAGGAAGCTGCAGCAACGAAGGAATACATGAGCGCATATCTCAAGAAGCTCGCGAGCGAGGTAGACCGCGAGCGGATCATCACCCGCCTCGGATGGCAGGACAGCCGCGACGCGTTCGTGGTCGGTAACCGGCTGGTCCAGTCGGACGGCTCGATCGTCGCGTGCAACCCCAGCCAGTCCGTTCGCAACACCGTGAAGGACGGGCTCCACACCCGCGGCACGCTGGCCGACTGGGCGCGCGAAGTGAGCGCGCACTACGCCGGCGACGAGTACCGCAGCCACCGGTTCTTCCTCTACTGCGCCTTCGCGGCGCCGCTGTACCACATGACGCTCCACAAGGGCGTGCTGATCACCGCCGCCGGCAAATCCGGCCGAGGCAAGACCACCGTGCTCAAGGTCGGCAGCTCGATCTGGGGCCACCCCGAGGCCCTGATCCTGAACGGCAACCCGTCCGGATCGACGACGAACGCCATGTACAACCACCTCAGCACGCTGCACTCGCTGCCGATGATGTGGGACGACGTGACCGAGCGCCCGACCGAGCAGATGACCGAGTTCGCGCTGAACATCACCCAGGGCAAGGGCAAGGAGCGCATGAAGGGCTCCGAGCACGACGGCAAGGTGCAGACGTGGGAGACCATGGTGCTCAGCTCGGCCAACTACGACAACATCGCCTCGACCCTGGCCACCCGCACCGACGCTCAGCCCCACCTGATGCGCATGATCGGCGTGTCGTTCGACGAGTTCTCCGACACCACGCAAGGCAAGATCGCGGCGGACCAGTTCATCTCCCGGATGTACGACAACTACGGTCATGCGGGCGCGGTGTTCATGCAGTACGTGGTGCGCAACTACGAGCGCGTGGCCAAGCTGATGAAGTGGGTCATGCGCAAGATCGACATGCGCACGCACGCCAAGGCGCACGAGCGGTACTGGACCGCCGTGGTGGCCGCGGCCATCGTCGCGGGACTCATCGCCAAGCGCGTGGGCGCCCTGCAGTTCCCGCTCAAGACAGACGTGGAGTGGATGCTGACCCACCTGCAGGACATGCGCGAGCTGCACGCTTCGGCCGAGGCGGACCCCACCGAGTTACTGGCCGGATTCCTCGAGGCCAACATCGGCTCCACCCTGGCGCTATCCAGCAAGCACTCCTCGAACCTCGACAACATCACCCTGCGCCCGCACGGGAAGCTGTCGATCCGGCACGAGGTCGACAAGTCGCTCATCTTCATCGCCCGGCACGAGGTGGCCCGGTTCTGCGCTGAGCAGAACATGAACATGAAGGAGTGGGCGGCGTCGCTGACAGCGACGGGAGTGCTGGTCGACGCCAGCAAGCTGAAGACCCTGGGCGCGGACACGACGTTCGCCAAGGGGCAGGTGCGGTGCTGGGTTGTGGACGCCACACAGCTCGGCGCCCGGTTCGCCAACGTGTTCCAGCAGGCCGCCACTGCGGCGCGGGTCGTCCCCCTGCGTCCGACCGGCACCTGAAGCGCAGGGCCCCCGCGGGGGCCCTGCTCAGCCTCACGCCGCCTCGCCCTGCACCGCGATGCCGGCGGAAGCATGGACGGCGTTGAGTGCGGCGGCGGCCTGATCGCCCGCCGCACGAGCCGCGGCAGCAAGGGTGTCGGTACGGGCCTTGAGGCGGTTGGAGAACTCACGCACGTTGTTCATAGACACCTCGGCGCTGGTTCCGGCGTTGAACTTCAACACGTCGAGCTTGAGTTCTTCCACGGCGATGCGGTTGCGGTAATACTGGCTGGCGGCGCTGATGAGCTGTGCTTGTGCCCCAGCGGCCGACGTAGCGAGCTTCATCGCGATCTCGGGGCCGAGCGCCAGGGTCTTGATGTACTCCGCTGCGGCCTGAATGCCCTTGATCCGGTAATCCAGCGCGTTCTGAACGGCGAACTTGATGTTCTCGATCAGGAGGTCGACGTGCTTGATCGCCACGTCGCGCGACTGCTGCGCGATCTTGTTGTTCGCATCGACCTCGGCGAGTCGCATCGCATGTGCCGCTGCGCCGGGGGGCAGGGGGAAGCCGCGCGCCGCGAAGGTCGAGAGCACGTCGTCCCTTGCCCGGCCCACGTCTTCCAGCACGCGGCTGCGGTCGCGCTGCCAAATCTGGCTCTCGACGTGGGCCGGAATGCCGGTGCCGCCGTCAAACATGCTGCAAAGCTGGGTCTGCGCTTTTTGAAGGTAGTCGCACTCATTCGGAAAGTAGTCCGCGAAGAAGCCGGCGAACTTGTCAGTCAGGTCGGCGACGATCTGGTTGTAGGTCGAGTCGTACAGAGCCCCGTCGACGCCAGATGCGTTCAGGGGGATGGTGACCGGCGGCTCGACGTTGTCCGGGCGGAACTCGATGCTTGCGAACCCAGACGAGGACGACCCCATCGACGCGGTGATGGCTTGCTGGGAATACGTATCCGCGAGGCCGGCTTTCTCAGTTGCAGTCGCCAACGCTTGGTTGATGATCTGCTCGACAAGGACTTCTGCGCTCATGCTCAAATCCTCCTGCTCAACGGCACGGCAGCGAACTCCACCGAGGCCAGTTCAAAGTCTTCACCGTCCGCGTTGTACAGCTCGAACTCGAGCCAGTTCACGCGAAGCCCCTTGCCGGTGTCGAAGCGCTGCACCTGCAGCTGCTCGTCGTATCCGCGCTGGGCGTAAGTGTACTCCCGCCCCTCGGCCAGCACCTTCAGGAACAGCCGGCCCTGCCCGCTCACGCCAACGTAGGCGTTGGTGATCCGCTTGAGCGCGCTGGTGCCGAAATTCTGCTTGCCGAAGCTCACCATCGCGCGGATCGGTTCGCCGTTGTCCGTGTCGCCGTCGAGCTGGTAAATGCCGTCTTCCGCGCAGCCGTAGTAACTGTCGCCGATCTTGGCGTAGCTGTTGAAGTTGAACCCATCGTAGCGGGTGAAGCCGCCCGTCTCGGTGTTCATGACCCAGGTCTCCACGTCATCGGCGGGAAACGGCATCCCAGACTGCGCGGTGATGAGGTTGCGCAGCACCAATTCCAGCTCGGAGAGCGTCACGAAGGGGGCGTCACCCTCTGCCCGGCTGATAGCCAGCATGGCGAACACAGGCTGCGCCGACAGGTCGCTGTCGCCCGTCGCCGCACTGGCAAGCGTGAGCGAGACCAGCGTTCCGGGCGAGAAGACCGATGCGCCGGTAGCGGACGAGGACAGCAATGCCATGAAAATCCCTTGGTATGTAACCGTGTCTGACACTGTCGCGGTTGAGATGGCAGACCACTGTAACGACCCGAGTGCGACCGGCTGACCCCCCTGTGCTAATAACGACGGGGTGAGCCCGTCAAAATACGCCACCCCGTACGGTTGTGAAAAGTCCGCGACCAAGCGAAAGCGTAACGACCAAGTTCCGACTGGAATCTCCACTACGGGCTCGACGTAGTCATAGCCTGCGATGGCTTGTACATACAGGGTACTAACCTCGGTCCCGTTTTCATCGCACAGAAGCACCGAGAATGTGGGGTTGAACGGAAACTCATATTCCACATAAACCGAAAAACTAGCGGACAGAGGTGCGTCTTCGACTGTGAATACGTGCGAAAGTAACTCTGCGTAGTCAGACGGTTGTACCCCACCTACCCCAAACGCGGATGTGTAAACCAGCAACTCTCCGGTTGCACGATCGTTCTCCGCACCTAGAACCCAAGGCACGGCACCCGTGTTTGCCCACCCGGGAGGCATGCGGTATCCATAAGGAAAACCGACACCAATACCTCCGTCTTTGAGTAGCGGGTCGGTGAGGCCGTCGATGGTGTACTGAATGGCTCCAGAAGCCCACGAATTCCGCTTGATGTAGAACTCTATGCAGTTTTCACCCTCCGGAAGCGAGAGGGTTATGGTTTGCCAACCCGTAAGCGCCGGATCAAAATTAGAGACTACATATGAAGCCGTCTCCCAAGTGATATTGGTATTGAACAACCCTAGTGTCGATCTGTTGAGAAACTTAATCAACTCACCGTTGCTGGTGTCAACAGCCGTGTTATAGAACTTAAACGCAAGAAGCCTGCCGCCTGTCGGAACAACGAACACGTTGGTCAGTAAGCGAGCTGTTGTACCTTGAACCCCATCCCCACCCGCGACGTGCAATGCGTACGGCCCCTCTCCGATGAAACCCCACTGCGGTTGCGGATCACCCGCTGGGTACGCATATCCGGTAGATATGGGACTGTTGAACCACCCAGGGGGGAGCGTATCTTCCGCGAGCCATCCGACAAGGCTATAGGGGGGTGTGGGTTCGCCACCTTGTGCTACGAGATCCGGCGTGACCTCCGTCAGGTTTACCAACAAATACGTGTCTCCGGCGCCTACGGAGCTCACAGGAGTGCGCACCTTGAACCGCAGTCGGTGCGCGCCTTCCGGGACAAAACCAGACAGTAAATAGTGCGTCTCTGCCGAGGAAAGTGTTTGGCTTTGCAAGACTGCTGTGGGTGCGGCGGCGCTGTCACACAGAATCAACTCCGCGACACTACTTTGAGCCCAAGGCCACGCGTTACTACCACGCGTGAACTTACACGAAACGGTAATCCCGCCGGGTGGAACGGTGAATTCGTGAGATAGCAACTCCCCGAACCAAGAGTCAGTCGGATCCCAACCGTTGATGCGCAGCACCCCCGGGTATGCGGAGGGCCGCTGCCACACGTTGCCTTCGTATGCCGCCTCAAAAGGTGTGAGCCCTGTGTTCTCCCAACCATAGGGTATTTGGTGTCCGGGCGGAAACGCGAACCCGAGGCCTCCGGCCTCGAGCAGGTTGGCCTGCACCCCGTCGACGTAGGAGATGACTTCATCCAAAACGAATTTCGGAAAAGTGTCGGTGTACATGTCCGGTGTAACACGGAACTCCAAGCACCGAGCGCCTTGCGTCAGCAAGACCGAGCACTCTTTCCAGCCGGCCCCCGCCGTCAAACCCGTCACCGCGAGCGACGCACCTCCGACTGCGTCGTGGATGGACACCGTATACGCGACCCCGTCAGATACTGTTGGGATATACAGCTTAAAGGAGATTGTTGCTCCTGCGAGTGGAACATCGAATTTATTGGATAGCAACCTTGCGGGTTGGCTGCTATACCCAACGTTCGAGACAGCAATCGCGTACGGGTTTGTTCCATACCCGCCAGTGTCTGTAATACCCCATTGGGGGGCTTGGTCATTACTATCGCTAGGATAGTTAAACCAGTATTTTGGAAGCGAATTCGCAGTCAGCCAAGCCATTTAGAATACTCCGAGTTTGTAGAAGCGCGTCTCATCACCTTCTACGAAATTCGCTAAGTTTTGCGCTTTAACCTCGGATATCGACGCGTCTCGCGTGCTCAACCAGTGGACAGTGATCATGTTTCCCTCGTAGTCGTACGAAGGATCTTGATAAGCCTTTTCGTATCCAACATGCGCTGTGAAAAACGTCAAACCGAAGTATGTCTTGATCTCAACACGATCAAGTCGCCCTTGCCAGTAACCTAGTCCCGCATTCGGCACACCACCCTCACATCGGAATCGGCTTTCGGAGCACCTCTTCGCCGTGTTGATAAACTACAAAATCCGCCGTCAATAGTATGCTGCGGTTCGTACTAGCCAAAGCTCCGTCCTCTGTTACCCACGGAACTGGATAGTCGAAATCCAACTCAGCAGGATCGAACCACTGTTCAACCACCAACAGCGTGCCTGTCCTAAGATCCGACCCTAACGCTCGAGATGTGAACGATGGTCCGGAGGTAGGTTGAGAGGCGTAGTCCCACCGACGCTGTGGGATTCTCCAGTTCACTACTTCATACTCACCGTCCGGGCTCTTTCTAACCGTACGGCCAACATAGTCTGCGTGAGGATGTGGGTTCGGTTCAATGTCCAACTTCAGCAGTTCGTCTCCGAACAAGTCTCGACCAAGTTGAAATGAGTTGTTCAAAGGGTGGTATGGGTCAAAACGATCTGCCCAATCTTCCAGCAGCCGAAAGCCTCTCTCATGCGTGAACTCTAGCGTCCTGCACCCGTCAAATACACAAACAGCTTTCGTGGCCTTTCGGTTAAAGTACCAACCTTGCACGGTTTTTCCAACTGCATGATTGACCTGAAACCTGTGAGTTTCGTCAAATGTACCGTCTGCGTTTAACCATCCAGCCCGGATAACGTTGCCATCAGTCCCCCCGGAAGAGTCAACGTCTGTCTCTCTCAGAAATATGAAGCACCCAGCACGGCCGTCGTATTTAGATATCGCGGCCCCCTGTATGTATTCTCGACCGCTGAGTTGCTCGGTCGTCAACATGGTCCGCCAAACACGTTTATCCCTATAGACGACCAAGCCATTCCCGACACACTGATACCGGAGAGTCGGTATAGAAAACGGCTTGGTTAATCCACCCCAGGTGTAGTCGTTAAACACGTTGAGGTGCACAAAAAACACATTGGACTTTGTTACATCGTAAAAGCGACGGTCGCCACGCAACTGCGTCTGGGGGTCATATCGATACATCGGAACCCCCATCCAAGACCACGCGCTCCACGAAATAACGGCATCCGCCCTGGAGCCTTGCCAATCTACACTCCCGTACGTAGGTTCTTCTGCCCAAAGTGCTTGATAGATTGGAAGCGCAAGCGCAGCTTTTCCCGGTATTTTTGGCTTGAACAATAGCCGGGGGCCACTGGACCCCGCTAGATACACGTCACGACCGCCGACCACCTTCGCAGGTTGGCTGATGAAACCACCCGCGCCGCCGCCTTGAAAAACCTCGGAGCGCCCGCCCATCTTGTTCGCAGTCACGCCGTCTGCGGTGACAGAACTCAGGTACGGGGCGTTATTGCGCTGCAGAGCCCGAACAAGCGCCTCCCCGACAGGAGATGCGCCGTTCCAGAGCTTCGGGTACTTCATGGTCAGGCCGGCTGGAATTCGAGGCCGGTCGTGACGCGCAGGATCGAACCCGGCTGGAGCAGGAACTCGATAGGTACGTTCGAGCCGTTGACCGCACGCACGGCAGACAGGAGAACGCCCGTGGTGCTGCTCTTGGCCGCGCTGGAAGAAATGAAGCCGCCGCGCACCGTAACGGCAGCCGCGCCGTTGATCTCGAACTCGGCCTTGTTCAGCACGTTGCTCGCCGCCCCGCCCGCTGCTGCGCCCGCCACGAGGGCCACGCGGTTTGCGCTGGTGTAGGCGGTGATTTCGCCCGCGTTGGCCGGGAACGTCGCCGCCGTGTCGCCCGCGATCGGGGTGTAGTCGTTCGTGAAGAGGCCGACGTACCAGTTCGTGTAGGGCGTGGCGCCGTTGAGCACCACGTCGATCATGTGGTTGAAACCTGCGGTCGGGATCAGGTTGTGGCACCCGCGTGCAGCCTCGATCACCTTGCCGTCGCGGATCACCTCGAAGTCGTAGACGAAGCCGGGGATGTATTTCTCGATTTTCACAGCATGTTCTCCTTGCGGACGACTTCCATCGTCATGAATGACTCGGCTGCGGCACGGCTGGTCTGCGCGCCCGCCAAGGACGAAACGAGCTGGCGCATGCCGTCCTGCTCGCGGAAAAGCGTGGCCCCGGATGCGGCGGGCTCGACGGCTACGGTGGCTTCCTGGACGTTCTTCGCCTGCCCCCGTGCGTCCGCCACGATCAGCCCGCGCGTGCTCATCCAGGCCACGCCGGTCTCGTTCTCGAGCGCCGTGTCGGTGCCGGGAACCGCGCCATAGGGCAGCAGCTCGACAATCTCGGTCTTCTCGATGTCGCCACCGGGGAGCCAGAACGTCTCGGTCTCCGTGCCCACGTAGCAGCCGCCTTCGACCGGGGCCAGCAGCGTGATGCGCCCACCGAACGGGACACGCCCGCGCAGCGGGTCGTGAAGCCCGTAGCCAAACGGCTCCGAGTAGTAGAGCGTCGAGCCGGAGACGACCAGCAGCCGCCCGCCGTGCTCGCGGACGATCTCGCCGGCGGGCATGGGGCGCAGCCCCAGGGTCTGGAGCGACTGCCGGAGCGTGCCCATGATCGGGATGATGTAGCTGCTCGCCGTCGTGGTGGCCGCGAGGTAGAGCGTGTCGCCGTTGAGCGGGGAGACGTAGATGTTCGTGAGCGTTCCGGGCAGGCCCGTCACCTCGATGCGCCCGCTGTCGGCCACGCTGACTTGGACCGGCCACGTTGCGCCCGACTCTTCGCCGTCTGCGTTGGTGGCGGTAATGGCGATCTGATAGACACCCGCGCTCAGCCCGCCGCCCATCGACGCGGTGACGGTCGGTGCCGGGTTCGGCACGGCAAGCCCGAGCGGCAAGGACACGCCTGCCCGGATGCGCTCCAGCACGGTGCCGTTCGACCAGAGCACGTCGCCGGCCGGGGTCTCGCAGTAGCTCACGCGCCGACCCGGCACAAGACCGGTTCTCAGCGCGGTGCGCGGGTACTGGTAGAGCGTGTCGCCGTCGACATAGAACGCCTGCTCGCCGTCCGACCAGAGGCTGTGGCAGTCCGCCCCGGCTTGGGCGAGCGTCGAGCCTTTGCGCCGCTGGAGCGTGCCCGTGGCGGTCAGATCGACGTTCACCGCGTTGCGCAGGTAGTCGCCCGCCTTCCGACCGCGCTCTGTGATACCGAGCTGGTGGTCGGGCAGGCGGTTGTTGAGGCCGGTAAACGGCCCGAGGGGCGCGGTGTCGATGATCACGTGTGCACGGTCCTGTCAGGTCTGCGAAGTGTACCTCTACTGCACCCGGGTGAATACGCGCCGGTCCTCCCCGCGAACGAACGGGCGGCGCTCGGCAAGGCGAACGAACACCGACCGGCGGAGCAGCTCCGCCGTGGGCGTCGGAACGTACGCCCCGACCTGCTCGGCGAGGTGCGCGTGGAGCGCGTCGGAGACGATCAGCGTCAGCGCTGCGGTGAGCGTTGCGGCCTCGGCTTGGTGCGCGTGCAGCGCGTCGTGAATCGCCAGCGACAGCGCCGTATCGAGGCTCACGCCTTCAGCGACGTGTGCGTGGAACGCGTCCGCGATCGTAAGGGCGAACCCGATGTTCAGCGCCAGCGTGTCCGCGATATGCGCGTGAGCTGCGTTCTGGACGACCAGCGAGTGCGCCGCCGAGAGCGTCGGGCTCGCGGCGCTGTGCGCGTGGCTCGACCCATCGACCACGAGACTCCGCGCGCCGGAGAGCGTCAGCGCGTCCGCGAGGTGGCTGTGGCTGCTCGATGCGATCGCCAGGGCGAGGCCGGTCGACGCGTCCACCGCGTCCGCAAGGTGCGCGTGCGCTGCGTCCTGTACGACCAGGGAGTGCGCCGCCGACAGAAGGGCTTGGTCGGACAGGTGCGCATGCGCGGAATCCTGCACCACGAGACTCAGCGCGCCGGAGAGCGTCAGCGCGTCCGCGAGGTGGCTGTGGCTGCTCGATGCGATCGTGAGGTTCGACGCCGCGCTGGCGTCCAGCGTGAGGTTATCGGTGGTGTGCGCGTGGATCACCGCATCGACCAGCAGGTTCAGCGCCGCCGAGAGTGCGAGCGCCTGAACCGTGTGCCCATGCGCGGAATCCTGCACCACGAGGCTGTGCGCCGCCGAGAGCGCGAGCGCGTCCGCGAGGTGCGCGTGGCTGCTCGATGCGATCGTGAGGTTCGACGCCGCGCTGGCGTCCAGCGTGAGGTTGTCGGCGGCGTGCGCGTGGATCGCCGCATCGACCAGCAGGTTCAGCGCCGCCGAGAGCGAGAGCGCCTGGGCGGTGTGGCTGTGACTCGCGTCCTGCACCGCGAGGGTCAGCGCGGCGGCGAGCGCAGCCGCGTCGGCGGTGTGGCTGTGTCTCGCGTCCTGCACCGCGA
>ERZ761603.3224-NODE-3224-length-10626-cov-13.749125_pt1 | contig 10626 bp, 7 predicted proteins | sample MGYA00511879_ERZ761603 | MGnify/ENA primary metagenome ERZ761603 (study PRJEB28899, sample SAMN02850040) | bioreactor sludge metagenome | biome: EBPR Sludge; feature: EBPR Bioreactor; material: flocular biomat | place: Australia: Thorneside Wastwater Treatment...
GGACCATCGTGTCGCCCTTGACCTCGTCGTAGATGCGACCGATTTCGGCGTAGGCAGCCTGCTTGTTGTCCGGGTTCACCGGCACGTGGTGGTAGGGGATGCCGTGCCATTCGACGAAGGCCTTGAAGGCGTCGTGATTAGAAATGATGCACGGAATCTCGATATCCAGTTCCTTTGCTTGCCAGCGGGACAGCAGGTCGTAGAGACAATGCTCCTGTTGGCTGACCATGATCACGACGCGGCGCTTTACCGCCGAGTCGCTGATCTTCCAGTTCATCGACAGATCTTCGGCGAGTGGACGGAAGCGCTCGCGAAACTCGGCCAGGTGAAACGGCAGCGAATCGGCCTTCACCTCCATGCGCATGAAATAGCGACTGTCCTGCTCGCCGCTGCCGTCGTCAGCGTGATAACTTGATTCGAGGATCCAACCGCGATGCTGGGCAATGAAGCCGGAGACACGTGCGATGATGCCGATCTGGTCTGGGCAGGACCCCGACAAGGTGTAGAAACGCCTTGCTTGCATCGCGCGCTAACCTTCCCTGGCGGGCGTGCAGGCGAGAAAAGCCTTGTCGATCTCGGTGCGCAGTTCAGTGTAGGACTGCGTCACCGGAAACTGCGGGAATTCCCGGATCACCTTCTCGGGTGGGTGGAAAAGGATGCCGGCATGCGCCTCGCGAAGCATCGCCGTATCGTTGTAAGAATCGCCCGCGGCGACCACCGTGAACCTGAGCTCCCTGAGGCGGCGCACGGCCTCGCGCTTCTGATCGGGCATGCGCAGGTGGTAGCGCACCAGCATCCCGTCGGCGCCGGCTTCGAGGCTGTGGCAGAACAGCGTCGGCCAGCCGAGCTGGCGCATGAGCGGGTGCGCGAACTCGTAAAAGGTATCGGACAGGATGATCAACTGATACTTCTCGCGCAGGCCATCGACGAAGGCGCGTGCGCCATCGAGCGGTCCCATTGCAGCGATCACCTGCTGGATATCCGGCAGCCCGAGCCCGTGCTCGGCAAGGATGGCAAGGCGATAGTTCATCAGCTTGTCGTAATCCGGCTCGTCACGGGTCGTGCGGCGAAGCTCCGGAATGCCGGTGCGCGTGGCGAACTCGATCCAGATTTCCGGGACGAGGACGCCTTCGAGGTCGAGACAGACGATTTGCACGGCAAGCTCCCAGGGGATGGTTTTTCAGCGAAAGGCGGGATTCTACCAAATCCACGCCGCAAGGGCCGTTAGCCGGCCGTGCCGGTGGCGCTGCCGGTCACCGCGCTGGCGGGCAAACGCGCTCTGGTCTTGCCCTGCCTGACCCTTGCCTGCGCCGCCTCCGTGCCCGCTGCCAGCCTCCACAAGGTTGGACTGCCAGCAGCCCGGCGCCGGCGTCGCGGCGATGGCCCTACCAGCCGTGGTTGGCGTGTAGAATCCAGCCTGGCCGGGCGCCCGGCAGGACAGGCAGCAGCTGCATCGGTGGCGCCGTTCGACTTTCGGTATCCGGCTGCCCCTTTGCCTTCAACCCATACCATGCGCGTGTTACTCGTCGAAGACGACCCGATGATCGGCAAGAGTGTTCAGCAGGGCCTGCGGCAGAATGGCTACACGATAGACTGGGTGCGCGATGGCCAGGCGGGCGAACTCGCTCTGGCAACCACGGATTACGAGATGCTGCTGCTCGACCTCGGCCTGCCCGGCAAGTCCGGGCTGGAGGTGCTGGCCAGACTGCGGCGTGCCGCCAATCGCATCCCGGTACTGGTGATCACCGCCCGCGATTCGGTCGCTGACCGGATCAAGGGACTCGACACCGGGGCCGACGACTACCTTGTGAAACCCTTCGATCTCGACGAACTGTCGGCACGCATGCGGGCGGTGTTGCGCCGTCACGCCGGCCGCGCCGACCCGGTGATCGCGCTTGGCGACCTACGCATGAATCCGGCAACCCATGAGCTGACACAGAACGGCCAGCCGGTGCAACTCTCGGCGCGTGAGTTTGCGCTGCTGCGGGCGTTGCTCGAACAGCCGGGGACGCCTCTGTCGCGGGCGAAGCTCGAGGAGCGGCTATACGGCTGGGGCGAGGAAGTCGAAAGCAATGCCGTCGAGGTGTATATCCATTCCCTGCGGCGAAAGCTCGGTGCCGAACGGATCAGGAACATCCGCGGCGTTGGCTATCTGGTGCCTCTCGTTTGATGAAATCAATCCGCCGCCAGTTGCTGATCGCGCTGCTGTCCGCGATCATGCTGACCACGCTGCTCGGTGCGCTCGTCACCTACCGCACGGCGCGCGCTGAAGCCAACGCGCTGTTCGACTATCAACTCCGCCAGTTGGCATTGTCTCTCCGCGACTATGCTCTCCAGAACGGGCCGCAGCATGAATTCGGGATTGACGAAGACGCGCAGGATTTCTCGATCCAGATCTGGGGCCCGGATGGTACACGCCTCTATCTCTCGCACCCTCGCCAGGAGCTTCCCCACCAGGCACCGATCGGCTTTGCAACGGTCAATAGCGGCCGTGGTGAGTGGCGTGTTTTCGGCCTGCAGCAGGGAAGCCAGATCATCCAGGTGGCACAACCGATGCAGGTGCGAGACCAGTTGGCGCTTGCGGCCGCCTGGCGCACCGTGGCTCCTTTCCTGCTCATGCTGCCGATGCTCGGGGTGCTGATCTGGATGGTCGTCGGCCGCGGCCTGCGACCTCTCGACGACGTCGCGCGGGCGGTGACCACGCGCACCGCCGTCGCGCTGGATCCCTTGCCGGAAAGCCGCGTGCCGGCTGAGGTGGTGCCGCTGGTCCGGGCGCTGAACGACCTGCTGGTTCGCCTCAAGCGCGCGCTCGAGGCGCAGCGCGAATTCATCGCCGATGCCGCGCACGAGCTGCGTACGCCCTTGACAGCGCTGACGCTGCAGGTCCAGCTCGCCGAGCGTGCCGACGATGCCGTGTCACGTGCCGATGCCTTCGCCGAACTCAAGGGCGGGCTGCAACGCGCCACTCATTCGGTACAGCAACTGCTGACGCTGGCCCGGCAGGAGCCCGGTGGTGGCGAGCGGCCGTTGGCAGAGGTGAATCTTGCCGAGCTCGTTGCACAGGTTATCGCCGACCATCTGCTTCTGGCCGAAGCCAGGCAGATCGATCTAGGCGCGACGCCGTCTGCCGGTGAGTGTGTGGTGAAGGGTGAGCACGATGCGCTGCGCATCCTGGTCAGTAATCTGGTGAGCAACGCGCTCAGCTATACCCCGCTGGGAGGCACGGTAGACCTCGCCACCGGCCAGGACGAGGGTGGACCATTCATTCAAGTCTGCGATTCCGGTCCCGGAATTCCGCTCGAAGATCGCAAACGTGTTTTCGACCGCTTCTATCGTCGAGGTCAAGCGAACGGACCAGGCAGCGGCCTCGGGCTGGCGATCGTCAAGACCATTGCTGATCGCCATCAGGCAAGGGTCGTACTCGACGATTCCCGACTTGGCGGCCTCCGCGCCCGGGTTGAATTCCCGCCAGCGGGGTCGTCTTAAGTCAGTTTTGAGTTGCGGCCTTCTCGGGGACGAGCTGGACGGGGCTCCTCGACGAAATCCTTGCCGGCAATGCGCTTCAATTCACTTTGTTGTTGCGCCAGACCTGGTGGCTCGGCAACCGGTTGCGCCGCAGGTGTGCGCGCCAGCGTGCGGCGGGGGTGGCTCTGAGTGTCCGGCCTCGTTCGGCGCCGGTCCACGCGCTACCTGGGTCGGGCTACCGACTGAACTCAAAGACCCTTGTCGTTTGGCGTCATCATCAGCTGTTTCAGGGCGGCGCTCATTGGCAACTCGAGATTGCCACCGTTGAGCGGGATCGGCGAAAGGAACCACCTGCTGTAAAGGCGTTCAAACTCGCCGCTATTCATCAGGCCGATCAAGGTATCGTCCACGAGTTTCTTGAATTCCGCATCCTGCCGGCGAAACTCGAGGCCATAGGGTTCGAACCCGAAGGTATCCGCAAGGACGACCAGTCGTTCACGTTCGGCGAGGGGAATGTTCAACAGCAGATAAGCCAGCAGCGCATCATCGAGTACCAGTACATCGGCATCGCCGCCCAGCAGCAGGCGCAGGGATTCGGCATGGTTGCGGCCGAATCGATAGTTGATCAGCAGGTCCTGCTGGGCGGCCGCCGACTTGATGTAGGCGTCCGCCGACGTCCCGGCCGTCGTCACGACGACCTTGTCCTTGAGGTCCTGGATTGAGCGAACGGCCGAGTCCCGCCGGACCACGGCCTTGACGCTGGCTACGTAGGTCGTGACGCCGAAAGCGACCGAGCGCTGTCGCTGTTCGGTGTTGGTCGCCGGCCCACAGTTGAGATCAATCGTCTCAGCCTCGAGCATGATCTGGCGGGAACCCTGTGTCGTCGGCACGTGGACCACGGCCACCTCGGGCAGGTTCAACCGGGCCTGGATGGCGTCGGTCACATGCTGACACAGGTCGAGCGAGAAACCGATCGCTTTGCCGTCAGCATCGAGATAGGCGAAGGGCGCCGAGGCCTCGCGGTAGCCCAGGTACACCACACCCGTGGCACGGATCTTTTCAAGTGTTGGCGAGCTCGCCTCGGCGTGGGCGTGTTGACCACCTGCCGCCAGCAGAAGGCAGGTGCAGGCCAGCAGGTTCCGCAATGTCAAGGTTCGGATCACCGTGACGGGTCTCCTGCCACAGGCGCTGCGGGGTTGGCGAGCGGCCTGGCTGTGGTGTCAGGCGGGAACGGCGCGGCCAGCGGATTGCGTGCGCCAATGAAGCTGTTCGAGGAGCCTTCCATCATCTCTCGGGCTTTGCGGCCCAGCTTTGCTCGATCCGGACGGATCTCGGCGGGTGCGGTCGGCGGGCACAATTGGGCAAGATCGACAGCCGCCATGTCCTTCTCGTCGGGCGCGCCGTCGGCCTCCATGCGCTTCAGCCCCAATTTTTCCAACAGGCGACCCATTCCGGCATAGCTGCGCAGGTAGGCCAGCGCAAGATCCACGTCGGCATTGACCTGCGAACGCCGGGCGTCAAAGAACTCGTTCTGGGTGTTGAGCAGGTCGAGCAGAGTGCGTTGTCCGATGTTGAACTGATCGCGGTAGGCGTTGCGTGTCTTTTCGACGAGGTCGACCTGCAGAGCGAGAAAAGTCAGTTGATCACTGAGGCGCAGCGTGTCGTGGTAGGCAATCGACAGCGTCTGTCGAATGTCACGGCAGGCTTTCTCGCGCAGGTCGAGCGCGATGTTCTTGCGCTCACGGTACTGGCGATCCCGTGCGATATCCGAGCCGCCGTTGAAGAGGTTGTAGAAGATGCGCATTTCAACCACCGAATTGTCGCGCGAAGCGTCGGTGCCGAGGTAGTTATTGATGTTTTCCTGGCGGGCGACCAGTTCGACGCGTGGGCTGAAGGCCGCACGCCGGACCTCGAGATCATATTGCGAGGCCTCGACGTTCTCCACCGTCGCCCGCAAGGCCGGGTTGCTTCTCAACGCCAGTGACAGTGCCGCATCGGCCCTTTCGGGAAAGAATGTGGTCAGGTCGGGCGGAGCAAACATTACCCTGGCCGGCGGCTCGCCGACGATTCGCAGGTAACGGGCCGTCACGTCATGCAGGTTGGCCAGCGCGGTAGTCAGATTGACGTCGGCCAGCGCCAGGCGGCTGGCTGCCTGATCGACATCGACTCGTTTGCCAACACCGGACTCGGCGCGTCGCTTGAGCTGCTCATAAGCCGCCTGATGCTGAATGTAGTTTTCTTCGGCGAGGTATGTCTGGCGGCGGAAGCGCACCACGTCGAGGTAGGCGCGGCCCGCTTCAAGCGCTGTATTCTCCGATGCATCGAGCAACTCGAAATAACGGACCAGCTTCGCCTTGCCGAGCCGCTTGACTTCACTCGACGTGGCAAATCCGTCAAAAACCATCTGCCGCAGGTTGATCAGCGTGTCATGACGAGTGTAATTGGTGTCAGCCCCGACAGTCGAAGGGGTCAGCCGTTCTCTCCCGACGCCCGCCGAGAGATCGACCCGGGGCAGGAAGCCGCCTTTGGCGACGCCGATCTCCTCTGTCGCTTCCCGGAAGGCATGCCAGCGGGCCCGGACTTCCGGGTTCCGCAGGATGGCCGTCTGCACGGCCTCCTTCAACGACAGATGGTCACCGTCTTCCGCGCCAGCAGATGCCGGGGCGAGGGCCAGCAACAGCATCAGGACCGCGCTGCGGACCGTTCCTTGCGGTCGTCCTTTGCTGGGCATCAAGAGAAGCCTCTTCGCAGTTAAGTGGGTCGGCGCATTATACTCAACACAGCGCATCATGCGATTCGTCCACTCTTGCCCGGGGATGACCCAGACTTGCCGATTCTCGCCCAACCCTGTTCGACGGAGGTCTCCTTCACTGCTCGTCAGCCACGAAGACATGGTCCGGTCGTGCTCCTGTTGGCGCTGGCGGCTTGCTGGGCCATCGCTGGACCCGACCCGACGGTACTCCAGCAACAGTTGATCGGACGCTTCGGCCCGGGCCGGGTAGGCTTGCTGAACGACTGGCTGCAGCTCGTCGCTTCGGCAAGGGCCCTCGACGATGGGCGGAAACTGCAATTGATCAATGACTTCTTCAATCGTCGTGTGGTCTTCGATGACGACTCGAGTATCTGGCGGCAAACCGACTATTGGGCAACGCCACTTGAAACCATCGGGCGAGGCAGAGGCGATTGCGAGGATTTTGCGATTGCCAAGTACTTCTCCCTACGCCTGGCAGACGTGCCGGTCGCCAGGATGCGCCTGGTTTATGTGAAGGCCAGGCTGCCTACAGCCAGCGGTCGGGTCGAGCAGGCGCACATGGTCCTTGCCTACTACTCGAAGCCCAGCGCCCAACCTCTGGTGCTGGACAATCTGCAAACCGCGATAATGCCGGCGTCCAAGCGCCCAGACCTGCAGCCGGTGTTCAGTTTCAATTCCGAAGGCATTTTCGCCGGCGTCTCCGGCGCGGCGGCAGCGAGTCCGGTCGGTATCGGCCGTCTCTCACGCTGGCAGGACCTGCTGCAACGCGCCCAGGCTGAAGGTTTCGAATAGCTTCGCAGCGGATCGTTTGACCGAGGATCACCATTATGTCCATATATCGCCAGTTCTGGCTTGCCATCGTCACCTGCATGCTGCTTGCTTTTGGCGGCAGCCTGATCGCCTCGATACTGAGCGCGCGGGCCTATCTTGAATCGCAACTGTCGATCAAGAATTCGGACAACGCCGCGGCACTCGCGCTGTCGATGAGCCAGAGCAACCCTGACCCGGTGATGATCGAGTTGACCGTGGCAGCGCTCTACGACAGCGGCCGTTACGAACTGGTCCGCTTCGTCGATCCCGAAGGGCGGACGATTGCCGAACGTGCCAGTGGGCATCTGGACCTCGATGCGCCGGAGTGGTTCGCGCGCTGGCTGCCGATTCGCGCGGTGCCGGGCCAGGCGCAGATCAGCAAGGGCTGGCAGCAGGTCGGCACGCTGACCCTGGTCAGCGACAGCCGCCTGGCCTATGGTGCGCTGTGGAACAACGTCTGGCAAACGACTGGCGCCCTGGCGCTCGCCAGTCTGGTCGGCGGCTTCCTCGGATCGATCATCCTCGGCCGCCTGAAAGCGCCGCTGCAGGCGGTGATCGATCAGGCGACGGCGATCAGCGAACGCCGCTTCGTGACGATCGACGAACCGGCGGTGCCGGAACTCAAGCGACTCGCGCTGGCGATGAACACCACTGTCGGTCGACTCAGAACAGTCTTCGAGGAGGAGGCTGCCCGCCTCGAGATTCTTTGCCGGGAAGCGAACTGCGATCCGCTGACCGGACTCACCAATCGCCGCCACTTCATGGCGCGCCTGCGCCAGGCCCTTGACTCCGAAGACGCTGGCGAAGGCACTCTGCTGCTGATCCGGCTAGCGGACCTGGCCGGCATCAACCGCCGCCAGGGTCGCGCCGCCACCGATGACTTCCTGCGGCATGCCGGCGAGGCGATCGGGAAATGCGCCACTCCGGAAAACCAGGGTATTGCGGCCCGCCTCAACGGTTCCGACTTTGCGATCGTTCTCCCCGCTGGGCGCGACGCCCGATCCGCCGCGCACGCACTCCTCGCGACGCTAATCGAGGTGGGCAAACCTTATGTCGAAGGCGAGACGATCGTCTGGATCGGCGCCGGCAGCTTCGACCGACTGACCGACGTCGAGACGCTGCTGGCCTGCGTCGATGCGGCTCTTGCCGCCGCCGAAGCCGGGGGTATGAACGCCGTCCGAGAAGCCGTCGTCGGTGCAGGCGACCACACCCCTCGTACGGCCGAGCAGTGGGCGCAGGCAATCACGCGCGCCGTCAACAGGAAGTGGTTGCGCCTGGTTTCCTTCCCCGTGGTAGATGCCGTCGGCGGTCTTTCGCATATCGAGTGCCCGCTGCGGCTGCTTCTTGAAGAGGACGGTGAGTGGCTTGCCGCTGGCCGCTTCCTGCCTCTGGCCGAAAGACTCCGGCTGACCCCTGCGCTCGACCTCGCTGCCGTGGCGCTGGGCTTGCGGGAGTTGACGGCGCGACCCGACCTGCCGGGACTGGCGATCAATCTTTCGGCCAGTTCGGTCGCCGAGGCGAGCTTCCGGCAACGTCTGCTCAACCTGCTCGGTGCGCACACGAAAGAGGCTCCTCGGTTGTGGCTGGAAGTCGCCGAGAATGGCGCGCTCCGCCATCTGGCGACCTTCCGCGAGCTCAGCCGCGCGCTCCAGGCAGCCGGTTGCCGTATCGGCCTGGAGCACTTCGGCCATCAGTTCAGCCAGATCGGGCTGCTGCATGATCTGGGACTGGACTACCTGAAGGTCGATGCGAGCTTCGTCCGCGGACTCGACAGCAACCGGGGCAACGCCGCCTTCCTCGAAGGATTGTGCGGCATCGCCCACGGCATCGGCCTGCAGGTGCTCGCCGAGGGCGTGGCGACGCGTGCAGAGTGGCTCGTGCTCGAGGAACTGGGATTCGACGGGGTAACCGGCCCGGCGGTCTCGGCCTCGCGAACGAATGGGACACCGTTATGAGGACTCTTAGTCCGTAATCAGCTTACCTTTCGTGAGCAGGTCCTGAATGATCAACTGATCGGTGGTCAAGCCGCCGGCAGACAGGTCGACGCCGGCCAATACGACCTGCTGATCAACGGCAGCAAGGCTGTAACCGCTGGCAAAGCCACCGCTGCTGCTGATCTGCACCGTGGTGCTGCCACCCGAAACGTCGAAGTGTAGGTAGTTGTCGAGGCTGCCCAAGGTCGAGTTTTCACCTTGCAGCAGGTCGCGAAGATCGAGCACGTCGCCACCCGACGCACGGGACGCATTGCTGAAGTCGGTCAGCGCATCGACCGCCGGCGCACCGGTGGCGCCGCCGTCGGCAAGACGCCACTGGAAGACATCGGCACCCAGGCCGCCGCTCATCCGATCGTTCCCGGCACCTCCGCTCACGGTGTCGGCACCCAGGCCGCCACTCATCGTGTCGTTACCGGCATCGCCGCGCATGCTGTCGGCAGCGATGCTACCGTTGAGCACGTCGTTGCCAATGGTCCCGACGGTCCTGATCGGCGGCGCCACCTCGCCGGCGCCGTTGACCTGGATGGTCAGTGTCGCAGTATCGACTCCGCCATCGGCATCCGTGATCCGATAGGTGAAGACGTCATTGCCGATCTCGCCGGCAGCAAGGCGCTGTACGGCCGCGCGAGCATTGTCCAGCGTGTAGCTGTAGCTGCCGTCAGCAGCTATGACGACCTTGCCGTAGATCCCGTCGACGACTGCCCCGACCCCGGCTGCCGGGGGTGCCGCAGCAATGCCGGCAGCGACTCCGGTGACCGTGAGGCCCGAAGCGCTGTCGGGGTCGTAATCCTGAGCGGGCGTTCCCGGCGTCACATCGCCGCCAACCCTCACCAGTGGGCTGCCGACGGGAGCCGCCGCGAAACCATAGATCTGCTGTCCAGCCGTCACCACCCCGGTCGGGACGGCAGTCCCTGCAGCAAGATCGATGCTGTACATCGCCCCAGCTGCCGTACTCCCGACGAATGTTCCGACATCCGTCTGCGCCAGGTTGTAGAGGTCGCCGGGTAAACCGTTGACCACCGTAGACACCCTACCCGTCGCCAGATCGAACTTGCGGATCGCGCCGGCAGACGTCGACAGATACAGCGCGTTGTCGAGGAACAACAGATCACCAGAGGATCCCTGGCCGAAACTGCCTAGACGCGCGGCAGCGCCAGTAGCCGTGGACAGTTGGTAAACGTCGCCGCCGGTGCCGGCGGCGGCAAAAAGGCGACCGTCACCGCTGGCAACCAGCGAATTGACGAAAGGGGCACCTGTCACCGGCCCGATCCGGTTCGCCGCGGCGGTCGTCGGATTGATGCTGTACAGTGTGTTGGGCGAGCCCGTCAGTGCGATGCCGAAAAGCGTGCCCGTGGGGCCCACCGCAATGTCGCCGAAGACGACGCCGGCATTGCCGACCACCGTGCGCGCGCCGGTCGCCGGGTCAAGGATGCCAATATTGCCTGCGGCATCGTTGTAGTAGAGCGTGTTGGCTGGAAGTTCGGAAACCGAATTCACGTCGGCGACGGCAACCGGCCCGACCTTGTAGCCTTCGCTGTCGTCGGCCGTCGCGCTGTTGCCGGCGGCGTCGGTGGTGGTGATCGAGGCGGCGATGGTCTTGTCGGC
>ERZ761603.3225-NODE-3225-length-10619-cov-84.593431_pt1 | contig 10619 bp, 7 predicted proteins | sample MGYA00511879_ERZ761603 | MGnify/ENA primary metagenome ERZ761603 (study PRJEB28899, sample SAMN02850040) | bioreactor sludge metagenome | biome: EBPR Sludge; feature: EBPR Bioreactor; material: flocular biomat | place: Australia: Thorneside Wastwater Treatment...
TGGCCATAGGACTTGCACCTATGAAGTAACGCGCCATGCCCGGCGCACACGTTGATCGTGCTGGCGCGGCCGTGGATGGCCCAGAGGCCGTCGCCGAGCTGGCCACCAATGCTGACCGTACCCAGGGTGTAGGCCGGCGCGCCTTGGCCGGACAGGTAGAGGTCGGTGGCGAGGTCGCCGGTGATGGTGAGGCTGCTCAGGCTGGCAGCGTCGATGCGGCTGGTTCCGGTGTGGCTGCTGGTCCATTGCTTGGCGCTGAGCGCCAGGGCGACGTTCGCGGCATGCACCTGGGTGTCGCGGACGGTGCCGGCTTCCAGCCGGGTGGCGCCGCTGCCGTCGAGTTGGACGTGGCTGTCGTGGAGGTCGCCCAGCCGGATCAGTTGGATGCCGGCGGCAAAGTGGGCGGTGCCGTCGAGGGTGAGGTTGGCGAGTTCCAGGCTGCCGAGCGCGCTCGTCGCTTCGATGCCGTTGATCTGGCGGGCGGCGGCTGCCGGGTCGGTGCGGATGTGGGTCTGCTCCGTGCTGCCGTCGATGCGCAGGAGCAGCCGGCCGTCATCTTCGAGCAATTGGACACTGCCCGGGCCTTCGATGAGGAGTTGCAGACTCTCGCTGGCGACCGGTGCTTGGACGCTGTTGATCACTTGTTCGATGACCGCCGTGCCCGCCGGTTGCAGGTCGGCACTGAGCAGCAGCCGCGGTTCGAGTGTCTCCAGACGCAACCAGCCGGCTTCGGCTACGCCCGTCTTGCGTGCCGCCGTCCGGCGCCGGAACATCATCTCGTAACGCATCTGGAGTCATTGCCACCACAAGGCCGTTGCACGACGCAACAATGCGCCTAACAGGCGACTGATGCGAGGGGAACCGGCTCGTCGATTGGGCGAACAACCAAGGGACGAACGACGGGGCTTACGAGTACCGCTCATGGTTACCATCGCAACTTTCCTCCATAGCGCGCTGCGCCGTACCCGAGGCGATGGGCCAGTTTGGCGGGAGACTACATTGCGAATCAGATTGATGGGCGGTGTCGAACAGCCGAACGCAACACCATCACCCCCAATCGCCCCTTCTTCCCCCTGCCCAACCTAGGTGTTCAGCCAAGTCGAGCGTTGCACATTGCGGTTATAACAGATGTATCTTTAAACCGGTTTCAATCGGGAGTCTAAGCAGATAAATGCTTTGGCGCAAGGGGTTGTGAGCCATCATCAGGCCTGGTGTATGTGTTTTCATAAAAATGGGTCGATCAGACGGCCATCTCCTGACCTTTCGGGGGGATTTCCGGGCGCCGGAGCGCCGTCCTTGAAGACCATGCCGGCGAGCAGATCGGCAATTCGTTCGATTCCCCAAATGCACCGTCAGCTATCTCGGCCTCATGGAGCAGGCTGAATGGGGGACTCAGGAAAGCCGCCCGGGACACGCCGTGCCTCGCGCACGTGCTGCGCTGGGGTACGCTGGCGAAGGTCGACTCGGCGCGGTCGGTGGTGCGCTGGTGCATCGAGTGCTCGACCAAAAAGTCGTACAAAACGAGCACGGCTTCGCAGTCCTTGACGTGACTGTCGCTGGCCTCCGGTTATCTGGCCTGGTCGCTCTTCAGGAAGGTATTGGAGGCGATGATCGCCAGCGCTCGGGTGGGCGGCGCCATCCCGACGATTTCGTGCAGCACCGCTCGGGCCTGTCCTGCACGCTCATGGAGAGTTTGCTAGCACGTAGGCGCGGTGGCGCACCCAGCGGCGCTGCGGGCGGCTTTCGGGATCAAGCGGGTCGGGCGCCGCCCGTAAGCCGAGCGCCGCGGTCGCCGGGTTCGACTGGACGTAGCGCACACAACGGTATGAAGAATTGCCGATATCACCCTAGGCGAGAGGTGCACCGTAGCCGGCAGGCGACCTGCCCTGGCCGCGACCGCGCGACCGAAATTTCGCTGCGCCTTAGCTGTTCGCCCAGTCGATGATCGGCCGCCACTGCTCGACATCGCGCGCTGCGCGCGATGGGGTAAGGTCGAAAATCGTCATGCCGAGCATCGTCGTCTGGACGTAAAGCTGAGTGTTGCGCAGATACGCGAGAACAGGAACGTCGAACCTGGCGAAGAAGTGCTCGAGTTCGGTGGCTGAGCGCGTGCGTGGGTCTACGCGCATTCCGACGACGGCAACGAAGGCATGCTCGTTGCGCACGGCCTTTTCTTCGAGCAAGGCGGCCAGGAAGTGGCGCGTTGCCAGCATGTCGAAGAGCGAGGGCTGCACCGGTACGAGGACGCGATTGACCTGTTTGACGACGGTATCAAGTGCGCGGCCGTGCAGGCCGGCTGGCGTGTCGAGGACGACGTGCGTCGTCCCCTTCGGCGGTTTGGCCGTTTTTCCCGGTTCGATTTCCCAGTTGCGGATTTTCGGCAGCGCTTCAGGTCGCAGGCGCAGCCATTCGCGTGACGATTGCTGGCGGTCGACGTCGCCCAACATGACGCGATGACCGCTGCGTGCAAGGTGACCGGCGAGATTGATCGCCAGCGTCGATTTGCCCGAACCGCCCTTGGGATTGGCAACCAGGAAGGATCTCATCGTTTCTTGTCCTCGTCATGGATCGCGGCCAAGCGCCGCAGCTTCTCGCGAACCAGGTTGATGTGTTCGCGCAAAGTGTAAAGCAGATCGGTAAAAGCCAGTGGAATATTGCGCGTGCTGGCGTCGTCTTCGATACGCTCGAGACGTTCGACGTAGCTCTGGTGGGAAAGCGGGTCATAAGCGGTGCGCAGTTCGTTTTCGAGGAACTTCAGGTCGCCGTAGCAGCGATAGATTTTCGAGCGGACGCGCCAGGTGTAGATCGTCGGGGCGAATTTCAGGAGCGGCAGCGAAATCATGACAAGCGGCAGAATCATGACAAACATGCGCTCGACGAGAACGGCAAGCCAGAAGGGAAGGTAGCGCTGGAGAAACGGTGGCCCCGATTTGTAGTAGCGCTGCGCGTCCGGTGAAAGCAGGAAACTCTGGTCCTTGTAGTTGGGGAATTCGCCGGCGCGCTGAAAGAATCCCCCTTTGCCGTTGACCTCGGTCATCGCCTGCAGCAGCAGTGTGGCCAAAGCCGGGTGCAGGTCGTCGCGCACGACGACGTTGGCGGTCGTTGCCAGGAGAACGGTATCGCGTGGCGGCAGGTCGCGTACCAGATCGACGACGCCGCGCGGCAGAACGATCTTCGACAGGAAGGGGAAACGGCGCAGGTAGGCGTCGGCCTGACTGAAACTGACCACGCGCAGACCGGGTGAGCGCAGCATGACCTGGACCACCGGTGCTTCCTGCGCGGCGACGATGAACGCGGCATCGATCTGGCTCTGCTGCAGCGCTTCGGCCGCGGTCAGCCCGGCCAGGGGCACCAGATTCGGGCTGTTCGCTTTGATGTCGTTGGCTTCGAGCAACTGCAGCGCGAGACCGCGTATGCCGCTACCCTCTTCACCGACGGCGATGCGCCGGCCGTCGAGCTGGTACAGCCGGTCTACGCGCTGCTCATTGCGGTAGAAGACCCAGACCGGTTCGTAGGAGACGCTGCCGAGCGAGAGCAGAGCACGCGGGCGTTCGTCCTCGTTCTCGGCCGGCGGGACGATGCCGCCCTGGACGAAGGCGATGTCGGCTTCGCCGCTTTCCAGTCGCTTGAGGTTCTCGTAGGAGCCGGCTGAGGTGCGCACCTCGAGGGTGATTCCCTTGGCTGCGAGCAGCGCCGCGTAGCGTTGCGCATACGCGTAGTAGGCGCCGGTATCGCTGCCGGTACTGATCGTTACCCGCCGCGGCGGCTCGGGTGCGACGAACTGATAGGCGACGAGCAGGCCGACCGCCGTCAGGAGGACGATCGGCCACGCCGTGGCCAGCATGTAGCGCACCGCCACCAGGCGAGCGCGCAAGCGCTCGATCACGGCAGCAGGATGGTCGATCCGGTCAGTCTGCGGGCTTCCAGGTCACGATGTGCCTGCGCGACTTCGGCCAGCGGGTAGCTCTGGTTGACTTCGATCTGCAGCTTGCCGGTGGCGACGGCCTCGATCAGCGCGCCGCCCAGTGCCAGCAGGTCGGCGCGCTTCGCCGTGTAATGCATCAGCGTCGGTCGAGTCAGGAAGAGCGAACCCTTCTGAGCGAGGAGCAGCGGGTCGAAGGCCGGCACCGGGCCGGAGGCATTGCCAAAGCTGACCAGCATGCCGCAGGTGCGCAGACTGTCGAGTGAGCCGGTAAAGGTGTCCTTGCCGACCCCGTCGTACACTACCGCAACGCCTTCACCGCCGGTGATTTCACGCACCCGGCTGACAAAGTCCTCGCGCGTGTAGTCGATCACGTGGTCACAGCCGTGCGCCGCCGCCAGCATCGCTTTGGCTGCGTTCGAGACCGTCCCGATCACCGTGGCGCCCAGCGCCTTCGCCCACTGACAGGCGATCAGGCCGACGCCGCCGGCCGCGGCGTGGATGAGGACGGCGTCGCCGGGTTTCACCGGGTAGGTGCGCAGCAGCAGGTAGGCGCTGGTCAGTCCCTGCAGCATCATTGCCGCGGCGGTGCGAAAGTCGATCGCCGCCGGCAATTTGAGCAGGCGGTCGGCCGGCAGGCAGCGCTCCTGGCTGTAGGCACCGACCGGCCCGCCAGCGTAGGCGACGCGGTCGCCCGGTGCCAGATCGCTCACCGCATGGCCGACCGCAACAACGACACCGGCGGCTTCCAGGCCGAGCCCGCTCGGTTGTGGCAAGGGATAAAGGCCGCTGCGGTGATAGATGTCGATATAGTTCAGCCCGACCGCCGCGTGGCGTACGCGCGCCTCGTGCGGGCCGGGTTCACCGACCGGCACTTCCTCCCAGGACATGGCTTCCGGCCCACCGGGGTGTTGCAGACGAATGGCGAATGGCATGGCGGATCCTCCGTAGACGTGGTCTGACAGTCTATGCGTCCGCCTGCTTCTTGAGCAAGTGAAAAAAAGGGTGTGTTACTCGCCACTTGTCGCTCACACTGAGGGTCGGTCCACAGGCTTGTCCACACAAACGGTGGGAAAGCGGCGCAGGGTGCGGCTTTTTTCACAGTTGGTTCGGCGGGAACGGCGGCCGGCGGGGATCACGTCGCGGTGAGCTTGGCGGTCGCCAGATGCAACCATTTCATGCCGTGCTCGGCGAAGTTCACCTGCGCCCGCCCATCGCTGCCGGAACCTTCGAGGGCAACGACAACGCCACTGCCGAAACGCGCGTGGTGTACGCTGCGACCGACGCGCAGCCCCCCGATCATGCGCGCCTGCGGCCAGGCCGGGCTGCCGACCCGGGCCGTGGATAGGCGGCCGCTACCGACGCTCGGCCGTTCGATGCGACGCAGCAATTCGGCCGGAAGTTCGTCAAGAAACAGCGAGGGCAGACACTCGCGCGTCTGCCCGTGCAGCATGCGCTGCTGGGCGTAGGTCAGATAGAGCTGGCGCCGGGCGCGGGTGACGGCGACGTACATCAGTCGGCGTTCTTCCTCGATCCCTTCGCCGGCGCGTGCCGCGTTCTCGTGCGGGAAGAGACCCTGCTCAAGACCGGTGATAAAGACCGCGTCGAACTCCAGGCCCTTGGCCGCATGTACGGTCATCAACTGAACCGCCTCCTGGCCGTCGCCGGCCTGATGCTCGCCGGCTTCCAGCGACGCGTGCGCGAGAAAGGCGGTCAACGGGTCGGCGCCGGCGACCGGCTGGCCGTCATTGCTCGCCTCGCCGTCGTCGCCTTGGTCGGCGAGGAAGACGATCGTCGCATTGAGCAATTCGTCGAGGTTGGCGAGCCGCTCGCGACCTTCACGGTCGTTCAGGTAATGCTGGCGCAGACCGCTGTGCTCGATCGCCAGCTCGACGATTTCGGCCAGCGAACGGCCTTGCGCCTGCGTGCGCAAGTGGTCGAGCAGCGCGGTGAATTTTGCCGCAGAACTGCCGGCTTTGCCGGGCAGGCCGGCGGCCGCCCGATAGAGGCTGCTGCCGGCCTGCTGCGCGGCCTCGGCAAGGACTTCGAGGCTGCGGCTGCCGATGCCGCGCGGTGGGAAGTTCACGACGCGGGCGAACGCGGTGTCGTCATCAGGATTGGCGATCAGCCGCAGGTAGGCCAGAGCATGCCTGATTTCCTGGCGGTCGAAGAAGCGCAGGCCGCCGTGCACGCGGTAAGCCACGCCGCGCGTATAGAGCTCATGCTCGAGGACGCGCGACTGCGCATTCGAGCGATAGAGCAGGGCGATCTGGTCGCGCGCGATTCCGCTGCCGACGAGCGCGGCAATCTCGGCGACGATGAAGCGTGCTTCGTCGACGTCCGACCAGCCGGTGAACACCCGGATCGCCTCACCGGCGCCGGCTTCGGTCCACAGCTTCTTGCCCAGGCGGCTGCGGTTTTGCTGAATCAGTGCGTTCGCCGCGTCGAGGATGTTGCCGTGCGAACGGTAGTTCTGCTCGAGCCGGATCACCTCGGCAAGCTGGAACTCGCGCTGCAGGTCGCGCATGTTGCCGATCTCGGCGCCGCGGAAGGCGTAGATCGACTGGTCGTCGTCGCCGACGGCAAAGAGACACGCGCCAGCGCCCTCGGGCGCGACACTGCCGTGCCCGGCGAGGAGTTTCAGCCACTCGTACTGCAGGCGATTGGTATCCTGGAATTCGTCCACCAGGATGTGGCGAAAACGCGCCTGATAATGGCGGCATAGGGGTTCATTGCGGCGCAGCAGTTCGTCCGCGCGCAGCAGCAGTTCGGCGAAATCGACCACACCTTCGCGCTGGCACTGCGCATCGTACGCGGCATAGAGTTCGACACGCCGGCTCGTATATTGATCGTAGGCTTCAGCCTGCGCGGCGCGTATGCCCTGTTCCTTGTGCGCGTTGATGAAATGCATCAACTCGCGCGCCGGGTAGCGCTCTTCGTCGACCCCCTGGCTCTTGAGTAGCCGCTTGATCGCCGAGAGCTGGTCGGCCGCGTCGAGAATCTGAAACTGTGCCGGTAGGCCGGCTTCCTGGTGGTGGGCGCGCAGAAGGCGGTTGCACAGGCCGTGGAAGGTGCCGATCCACATACCGCGCGGGTTGATCGGCAGCATCGCGGCGAGACGCATCTGCATCTCCTTCGCCGCCTTGTTCGTGAAGGTGACCGCCAGGATGCCGTGCGGCCCGACTTGTCCGTTGGCAATCAGCCAGGCGATCCGCGTGGTGAGGACGCGCGTCTTGCCGCTGCCGGCACCGGCCAGAATCAGCGCGTGCTGTGCCGGCAGCGTGACCGCCGCGCGTTGCGGTGGGTTGAGATGGGCGAGCAGGTCGGACATGGATCTCGATCGGACAGTCAGACAAGGTACGATTATAGCCGCCGACCACCCGCTCACCCGGTGCAATGCGATAATGCCGGGCCGACTTGCGATTGATCCACATCAATGCCGGCGTGAGGTCCGTGTCCTCTAATGCCTGGTCTTGCGTTGCCGGCCCTGCCCATGTTTCGCCTTTCCCAGTACATGCACGAACTCGTCGCTCCGGTCGCCGCCGGTCCGAAGCGGAATCCACCGGCGCCGGTGGTGATCTGGAATCTGATCCGGCGCTGCAACCTGACCTGCCGGCACTGCTACTCGATTTCTGCCGACAAGGATTTCCCGGGCGAACTGACGACGGACGAGGTCTGCTCGGTGATGGACGACTTGCGGCGCTTTCGCGTCCCGGTGCTGATCCTTTCCGGTGGCGAGCCTCTCCTGCGCAACGACCTGTTCGCCATCGCCCGGCGGGCGAAGGGCATGGGTTTCTACCTTGCCCTGTCTTCGAATGGCACACTGATCGACGCTGCGAATATTGCTCAGATCGCCGACTGCGACTTCGATTACGTGGGTATTTCACTGGACGGCATCGGCCCGACGCACGACCGCTTCCGGCGCCTGCCCGGCGCCTTCGACGCGGCGCTGGCCGGCATTCGGCTGTGCCGCGACCGCGGCCTGAAAATCGGCGTCCGCTTCACGCTGACCCAGGATAACGCGCACGATCTGCCGCGCCTGCTCGATCTGGTCGACGACGAGGGCATCAACCGCTTCTACTTCTCGCACCTGAATTACGCCGGCCGGGGCAACACCAACCGGCGCGACGACGCGCAGCATCGCTTGACGCGCTGGGCGATGGATCTGCTCTTTGCGCGTTGCGCAGAGCACGTCCAGCGCGGAATCCACAAGGAGTTCACTACCGGCAACAATGATGCCGACGGCGTCTATTTCCTGCACTGGGTCGAGCGACACTTTCCCGCTCAGGCGGCGCACATGCGCGCCCGGCTCGTCCAATGGGGCGGCAATGCTTCCGGCGTCAATGTCGCCAATATCGACAACCAGGGGCATGTCCATCCGGATACGATGTGGTGGCACCATGACCTGGGAAGCGTTCGTCAGCGGCCCTTCTCGGCGATCTGGAACGACCTCTCCGACCCCCTGATGGCGGGCTTGAAACGCGTTCCGCGCCGGGTTGCAGGCCGTTGCGGCGAGTGTCGACACTTCGACATCTGCAACGGCAACACGCGCGTGCGTGCCTACCAGTTGACGGGCGACGCCTGGGCGGAAGACCCCGGTTGCTATCTTGACGACGAGGAGATTGGCCTTGCTGCGGCTCGTGCAGCGGCGACTCCCCAGCGTCGCATCACCTTGCGGAGCCTGTGATGAAGCTTTTCCTATGCCTGCTCATCGCCTGCCTGACCAGCCTCTTCGCCGGCACGCCGCCAGCCGCCGCCAGCGACGCGGCCGGCCTTTATCAGGAGCACTGCGCGGCATGTCATGGCGAGCGGCGGCTGGGCGGCATCGGCCCTGCCCTGCTGCCCGAAAACCTCGAGCGGCTGCGCCAGCCGGAAGCACTCAGGGTCATCCGTGAAGGGCGGACGGCCACGCAGATGCCGGGCTTCGGCGACAAGTTGAGCAACGCCGAAGCGCAGCAACTGGTCGAACTGATCTACGCGCCCGTTGTGCCCGCGCCGCTCTGGGGAGAGCGCGAGATTCGCACCTCGCATATCGTCGATCGCCAGGCCGCCGCGCTGCCGGCGCGGCCGGCTGCCGCGCTGGCGGGAGTCGATCCGCTCAATCTCTTCGTCGTCGTGGAAACCGGCGATCATCACGTTTCGCTGCTCGACGGCGACAAGCTGGAACGTCTGCACCGCTTTCCCAGCCGCTATGCGCTGCACGGCGGCCCGAAATTCTCGCCGGACGGACGCTTTGTCTATTTTGCTTCGCGCGACGGCTGGATCAGCAAGTTCGATCTCTATCACTTCGTCGTCGTCGCCGAAATTCGCGCCGGGCTCAATACACGCAATGCCGCGGTTTCGGGCGACGGCAAGTGGGTGATGGTAGGCAACTATCTGCCGCACAGCCTGGTCGTGCTCGATGCCGCCGACCTTTCCCTGGTCAAGATCATTCCGACCGTCGATGCCTCGGGCAAGAAGACGTCGCGCGTTTCGGCGGTCTACGATGCGGCGCCGCGCAAGAGCTTCGTCGCGGCGCTGAAGGACGTTCCGGAAGCCTGGGAGATCAGCTACGATCCGCAAGCGCCGCCGATCGCCACCGGACTGGTGCACGATTTCCAATACATGGAAGGCGCTTTCACGCCGGCGATGTTCAACCCGCGCCGCATCCTGCTGCAGGACTATCTCGACGACTTCTTCTTCACGCGCAGCTACGACGAGATTCTCGGCTCGTCGCGTTCAGCCAGCAAGGGACAGGTGATCCATCTCGACGTGCGGCGCAAGATTGCCGATCTCGATCTGCCCGGCATGCCGCATCTGGCGTCCGGGATTACCTGGAACTGGCGCGACGCCGAGGGCCGGCAGCGAACGGTGATGGCTTCACCCAATCTGAACGAAGGCGTGGTCAGCGTGATCGACCTTGAGACCTATCAGACGGTAAAGCAGATCAGGACGCTCGGCCCGGGTTTCTTCATGCGCAGCCATGAAAACAGCCGCTACGCGTTTACCGACTCGATGATGAGCAAGGAACACCGCAACACGCTGCAGGCGATCGACAAGACGACGCTGGAAGTCGTCGGGCAGATCAGGGCCGAGCCGGGACAGACGCTGGCGCACGTCGAGTTTACCCGCGACGGCCGTTACGCACTGGCCAGCCTGTGGGAAATGGACGGTGCGCTGGTCGTCATCGACAGCCGTACGCTGCGCGAGGTCAAGCGCATTCCGGCCCGGAAACCGGTCGGCAAGTACAACGTATGGAATAAAATATCGCGTTCTGAAGGGACCAGTCACTGATCGGGGTCGCGGCTCGCCCCGTACCGGAAAGGAAGGCCGAGCGACCTGCCGATGAAAAACCAAACCACTCTTCGCCAGCGATACCTGGTGGTCGCCAGCCTGTGCCTGTTCTGTGCCAGCGGATGGGCGGTACCGAAAGCCGCCGAGACGGAAGACGATCCGGTCGGTTTCAGCGAAGCCGTCGCGCCACCCCGGACAGCCGGCAAGGCGCGTACCTTGCCGCCGCCAGCTGCCGCCGGAGCCAGCGCGGGCGTCAAGACGGTGGGCAAGACGGCGCGACAGGGTGGCAAGCGAGTGACCACGGCGGGCAGCAGGCCAGGACACGCCGCGGTTCGCCCGAGCCAGCGACTGGCCTTGTCCGGGCAGCCGGGCGCTGCCAGATCGGAAGAGCGTCGTGTAGGGAAAGAGTGTAGATCTCGGTGGT
>ERZ761603.3226-NODE-3226-length-10617-cov-12.916304_pt1 | contig 10617 bp, 9 predicted proteins | sample MGYA00511879_ERZ761603 | MGnify/ENA primary metagenome ERZ761603 (study PRJEB28899, sample SAMN02850040) | bioreactor sludge metagenome | biome: EBPR Sludge; feature: EBPR Bioreactor; material: flocular biomat | place: Australia: Thorneside Wastwater Treatment...
CGACAGCGACTCCCGGCTACACCGGGGATAATGCCAATATACTACACCAACGCCCATGAAAACGACATTACCCGAACCCGTCGCTGTTCCAGCAGCCGACGGCGATTTGAGCGCAGAACTCCACACCGACTACGGCTATTACTCTTTTGGCAAGTGGCTTTATCACCCCGACCGTGTTGTACATGTGAAGGAAGGAGCCTTTCGAGAAGTAATGCCCGTGAGCGTCCAGTTGATTCCGACCCTCTATTGCAACTTCGGGTGTCCCCGATGCAGTTACGGTCAGGCCAAGGAGGACATTGAAGCTCTTGGACAGCGGAACATGATGCACATGGACAAAGCGATCATGCTTCGGATTATTGACCGCTTGATTGAAGCCGGCGTGAAGGGGATTGTCTTCACAGGGGGCGGCGAGCCGACTCTCAATCCAGATCTGATCGGTGGGATGCGGCACGCAGCCGAAAAGGGATTGAAGCTGGGCTTGTTCACCAACGGTAGCCTGTTGAATGAACAGAAGATTCGAGCCATACTGAAGTTGAGTCCGACTTTCTTGCGTGTGAGCCTCGATGCTGGCAGCCTTCTCGCCCATCGCCTCCTTCACGGCTATGCGGAAAAGCACGATTATCTGAAAACAATCCTGGCGAACATCGCGACTATGGCGAAGGCAAAGCAGAACATCAGCCCGGCGACAACCATCGGCATCGGCGTGAGCGTGGAGCCGATCAATCTGCATGATTTGGTCGAGGTAGCCCGCCGCCTCCGTGAAATTGTCGAGATGCCTCCTCTGGGTGGAATCGATTATCTGGTGTTCCGCCCGATGGTCAACTATGACCGCGGCAAGTTCTACCACATGGCGGAGCCATTGCTCGATTACCTCCGCCAACATCTCCCAGAGCACCACGACGCTTACCACCGCTACATGTACGAAGGCGCACAACTGCCGGCATCCATTTTCGAGCAGGCTGACCGCATTATTGATGGCGAGGTATCGGAGACGCTGACTGGCACTGGTGTTAAAGTGATCAACATCCGCACGAAAATGATCGGCATCAGCCATGCCGACCGGCCCCACAAGAAGTGCCGGGCCAGTTCGTGGTACTTCTTCGTCGGGCCGGATGGCACGGTTTACAATTGTGTAGAGTTGGGCCTCGATCCGCGAGTTGCACTAGGGAATCTGCTGACGCACTCTCTCGGTGAGATTTGGCAGAGCCGTCGCCGACAAGAAGTCATGGACTTCATCGATCACAAGGGCTTGCATGTTCTTTGTCCTCCCGTCTGTCTTTACTACGAGATGAACAATCTGTTTGAGAAAATCGCAGAGGCACTTCAAACGGGAGGAGCAGCAAAGGCCGCTACCCTGAAGTGGATTGCCGAACAAGAGGCGCGCGTTCAAGCAGAAGCGGAAACCGGTGTTTTTTCGCAGTCGCACCGGGAATTCATTTGATAATTGCCCCTCGAGCAACCATGCCAGCCGAACTCACTCCTCCGCACAACCGGCAACGCGCCGTATTCCTTCTCTGCCGGCCAGACGAGAGTCCATTGATACCAGCAGTAGCAGCTTTTTTCTTGGAAGGCCGATGGGCTGCATGGAGAGGTGACGTGCATAGATTCGCCCCCCACATCACGTTGCGCGGTGTGTTCAGTCCGCATGAATCACGAGTTCCACTTTGGATAGCAGCACTTCGGGAGGTGGCTTCATGTCACGCTCCCATCAGCCTTGGTTCTTCCCGCGTGGTGGCACGTTTTCCGGAAGGGTTTGCATTGGGCTTTGACACCGATCCTGACTCAAAGAACCGATTGCAGCGCTTGGCGACAGACGTTGCTGAGGCTACCCGTCCTTTCATCCGTTGGCTTCCTCTGATGCCTTCAGAACTGGCCGAGGCGCGGGAGTCCCTTAGCGCAAGTCTCAATGAAAAAAGCTTACACCACCGGTTGGACGAGGTAGAGCGGTTGGTGACAGAAGGAGCGGTACCACCCTTGCCTACTGCGCGACCATACCGACTCCCTTTACTCTTACGGCTGTGGGGCGATGCCCCGAGGATCAATGCGCTATACCGTTGGGGCGATCCCTTCGTACACGAGTACGAGCCTCACGTTTCATTGCTGGCACTGGGCGGCAGGGCAGAGCAGCCGAACCTAAGCGAGGAAATAATCGGCCAGCACCACCCGCAGTTGCTCGGCCAGGCACCGCAAGTATGCGAGTTGCACGTGATGGCCGAGACGCCCACCGGCACTACGCCGGTAACCGAACGATCTCCGTTCAACGGAACTCTACACGAAGCGAGACGCTCGCTTTGGGAGATTGAGGACTCCATAGTTTTGGCAGAGCCACCGCTTCAAAACGACAGAAGTTTAACCACGCCATGAGCCAAAGCGCGTCCCGCGAAAATCGAGTGCGCTTGATCGAACAGATTACCGCGGCGGCTGTCGCTGATTTGGACGAATGCTTGGGTCGTGCGCCAGACAGCGAGCCTCACGTCCTCGTTGGCGCCTTGCGAGAAGGAGTGCTGTCAGCGTTGGAAGAAATCAAGTCCAAGGTCAAGGATGGGGCGATTCATCCTGAACTGCCGCTGCGGTTGAGCATCACGGATGGGACAGTGCGCTGGCCCGAGGAACTTCGCGAACGCAGACAAAAAGTCGGCGTTCTGGCTACCACGGGCGACCCGCTGCATTGGCAGCACATTTTGGTTGCGCTCCGCGCGGTTGCTGCCCACGATTTGCACGCAGCACTAATTCAAGTTATGGGCGATCACCCCCATAAGCGTGAACGTAAGCAACCGAAAGAGCACCGTCACGCCATTGCGCGCCGGTCGTTGGAGTATTTTTTCCCACTGCTTCGCTATACACCATTGGGATACGATAACCTGAAAGTGGGCGAGGAGAACGCCGCGGAAATTGTTCTGCTCAACTACGACTTGCCGCTTGATTTGTGTTTCATTGCGGCTGGCGACGTGCGCGCGGCCGCTCTCGTGAATCTCACCGCTTGTCGCGATCTACTCTCCGTCATTCGGCACGATACAGACAGACCCCAAGATTTGATTCCGACACTCTCGGGCCTCTTTTTCACGGGTAGTAATCCTCCGCCTGAAGTGATCCGCCTTCTGGAAGGAAAAGATTTCGTACAGCGGATCTCACGAAACTACGTGGCTCTGCCAAAGATTCGAGGGCAAGGCATGTCCTCCACCTTGTTTCGCAGGTATCCTGATCTGCCTCTCCTGCCGACACGGGCACTCGAGTACGTTAAGGTGCATTGCCTCTACTGCGGGGCACAGGCGTATGAAACGCACCGGCTGCCCCGCCGGCCTCTTGATTCCGTGGTCGTAGTTGCGTATCTGACGCCCGAGGCGTACGCGTCTTTTGAAGGCAATTTTTGCGACGTCGAAGAACTCGGTTCTCTGATTCCTCACGGGCCAATAGTAAAGAGTGGCAAACTTGATGGCATACGCGTTTCGTTTCTTCGAGGTTTCGGTAAGGAGACAACGATCCTTCCCATCGTTCGGCGGCCGGAAGTCAAGAGCGTCTTCGCTGTTGGGCTGTGCGGCGCATTGCAGACTTATCTCCGAATCGGCGACCTCGTTCTGCCAACATGCGCGATTCGTGGCGAAGGAATCACACCATACTGGCAGGACGCACGAATCCCTGCGTTACCAGACGCCCGGCTCCTGCATGAGTTGGAAAGCACTTTGAGCGGTGATAATGCACGCGCCGGGCCCCTGTACACGACTGCATCCCTCGCTCGTGAGCAAGAGCTTCTTGGTTCCGTCGGGGATCAGGGAATACTCGGAGTGGAAATGGACCTCGCGCTTCATCTGACACTTTGCCAACTTCATCACAAACGCGCCGCAGCAGTTTACGTCGTCAGCGACAGCGTCGCGCTGGGCGAGGAAATCCTGGAGGCAGGGATTACCACTGGGGCCGAAATCAACACGGCCCTGGCACGCGCTGCAGATGCGGTAAGACGCACGTTGCCTCAATGCGGATAATTGGCGTGAACACCGTATATCCGGAGAACGACATCAAGTGGCCACCGTTCTAACCGACGCACAGTTGGAGGAATACCGCCAGCTTAAGGCGGAATCTCGCACCAAAGGAGAACGAGCATTGCAGTTGACAATGTTCGCATTGGCTGCCTTTGGTGCAATTTGGACGCTCTGCTTGAGCAAGCAGAGCGCTTCCGACCATTCGCGCTATGCCGCGCTCGTTCCCGGTTTGCTTTCGGCCGTATTGATGTACTGGGTCAAGCAGCTTGAGTTCTCCGGTCACCGGATTGCCAAGTATCTGCGCGATGTCTTAGAGCCAATCGTTTGGGGTCGGCAACCGCACGAAGGTGGAACAACCGACCCGCCGGGCTGGGAAAGCTGGATTTCTACGAATAGAGAGAAGTTTTGTCCCGAGATCAAGGAAGCGCAGGGGCTCTCTTGGTCTCGATTCATCTGTTTGCGATACATGCTTCCAGACCGCGTCCACCTGACCTTCTCATGGGTCCCGGTCGTTTCGCTGTCAGTGTTTTATTTCGCGCCACCAGTGTCGTCCCTCAAGTGGTGGGAGCATCTTGGCGCTTGCGCAGTCACCCTTGTGTCCTGCTGGGCCTACGTGTGCTTGGCACGGCGGGTGGGCGAGAATATCAGGACAGTCACTTCCGTGGAATCAAACCTGCAACAACCATGATCGCCTCGCAGGATTCTCAAAACCGCTTGTCATTTCGCCCGAGTCGGATCGGTTTGGGAACTTGGCCGTTGGGAGGGCCTGTAGTTTTAGAGGACGAAAGTATTGGTCGCGGAACGATAGCGGAGGCACAAGCTATCCGAACAGTGGAAACAGCGCGTAAGTGTGGCGTCACTTTTTTTGATACTGCGGACATCTACGGCTTGGGCCGCAGTGAATCCATTTTGGGGCGAGCTTTGGGTCCCACATGGAGTAGCTGTTTTGTGGGGACCAAGGTCGGAAAGATAATCCGCAGCGGGCAGTTGGTCACGGAGTTCTCGCCAGCCCATATCCAGGAGTCTGCCGAGCAGAGTCTCCGGCGGCTGCGAAAGGACACGATTGACCTCTATCAACTCCACAACCCGCCCCTGTCCGTTGTGTCGGACGCGCGCGTTATTGAATGCTTGGAGGCCTTGCGATCTCAGGGCAAAATTCGAAGCTGGGGTGTCTCCGCTCGGTTGGTTTCTGAAGCGGTCGAGATGATCCGTCAGGGTTTCGTCGGGGCGTCGCTTCAGGTCGTGTTCAATTTCGTGCGCCAAGAGGCGTCCGACACCCTTTTCGCTCTCGCTGCGGAACGAGGGATCGCCGTCATCGCCAGAGTTCCTTTGGAATACGGCGTCTTGACGGGGAAATTCACACAATGGACTTCTTTCCCGGCGGACGATCACCGTCTCGCCAACCTGCAGCCACGATTGGCGCAAGAGTTGGAGCATGCGAAAGCTCTGTCGTTTCTCACGGAAGCAGTCGGTGGCAGCTTGACCATCGCAGCCCTCCGCTTTTGCTTGTCGTTCCCAGAAGTAACCACTGTGATTCCCGGTGCTCGCACTCCTGAGCAGGTAAGGGAAAATGTCTTGGCCCTAGCCCTCGGCGCGTTGCCGCCCTCTCTCACAGAACGCGCTCGTGAATGGTTCAGGCGCAGCCACGGCTCACAGGTCGTTCAACGAGATTTAGTCGGCAAGCAATGAATTGGAAAGGCACGCGCGTTGAATTTGGCGAGGTTCGCGGAAAATTTTCGCGCAAGTTGAATTTGAAAAGTTTTCGCCCAGTTGAATTAAATCATCGCCAGTATCGCGACGGCCTGCGTCCCGGCTCGATTGCTAGCGGCTGATCTGCAATACCGCCGGTGAGAAATTGATCCGCCGCGTTTCGACGATGCGCCGCTCGTCGACCTTGCCCTCAACGATCTCGTAACCCATCAGCGCGAAGACGCGGCCGCGAACGAAGAGCGGACGCGAGTTGCCGTACCAGTCCACACACGAGGCGCGACAGCCGTCGTTGCGCTCGCTGCCCGCCGGTTGCGCGTTCAGCGTGCCGAGTTCGGTCAGTGACAACGCGCGGTTGCGCAGGAAGAGCAAGGCGGCCGATTCGCGACGCAACTGCTGCGCCGCCGCCTCACTGCCACCGATGATGGGCAGCCCGAGCAAGCCGTCGAACTCGTTATCAGCCTTGTAGAAAAAGCCGTGACTTCGTGTCTCGCCCTGGGCGGCGTTCTTCTGCGTGTAGCGATCGACGGTCACTGGCAATCGCGCGAGGCGAACGCTGGTCAGGTGCAGATGCTTGCCGTCGCTGCCGACGACCAGCGCGTGGCTACCCAGGGCTTCGACGCGGTCGGCCCGGTGGGGCAGCGGCAAGGTATAGACGTCCCCCTGCGCGTAGCGCACGACGTAGACTTGCGAGTCCTTGCTTTGCTGCGGTGCGTGCCAGCCGGTGCCGGCGCCATAGAGCAGGTAGGGACCGATGTAGCGACTCTGCAGCGCGTGGCCGTCGGCTCTCGGCAAGCGCCGGTAGGCACTCGCGGGAGCGCTGTCGCGACCGTCCGAGAAGCTGGTCAGCGGCACGCGCAGCAAGGCCAGATCACCCGCGTTGACTTCTCCCGCCCACATGCCGTCGCCGCGCCCCTCGGCGCGCAGCAGGACGTTGAGCACGCCACTGTCGTCTTCGAGGAAGGAGAACTGATCGATCGGGCTGCCGGCCGCCTTCAACGCGCTCGGTGCCGAACCGTCGAGCGGAATGCGGAAAACGGCCGACGCCGGCGCGCTTCCCTGCGTCCCACTCCGCCCGGCCGTCGTCCACACGAACACCGAATTCGGCGAGACGTAGAAGACGCGCCCTGGCGGCCCGAGGACGGCCGTACTCTGGCAGTCCATCTCGGGTTTGGCGAGATCACAGATGGCGACGCTGTGCAGGGCAACGCCGACAAAGGGGTCGAGCGCTTCGTCGCTGCGGTAGATCCGGGTCGCCGGCGTAATGCGGCGGAAGTCCGCCGGCAACGCGCCGGGGCGCCAGCGGCGCAGCGCCGGGAACGCCGCCCAGGGATCAGACCACGGACTCAGGAAATGCGGCGAGTAGACGATCAGCTTGCTGCCGACGAGGCGGCTGGCGTAATTGCGCGACGAGTAGTAGTCGTTCGAGCGCAGATGATAAGTCGCCCGATACGTGAGCCGCCCGTCGGCCGTAAGGTCGAAGACGCCGATCTCGGTACCACCGCGGGCATAGCTGTAGCCGATGACGACGATCGTGTTGCCGGAGATCAGCATCTCGTCGTACCAAGCGCCGCCGGGGTCGACGTCGCTGCCGAAGGCGTCGATCGCCGCCACCGGGCGCAGGTTCGGCTCGCCGATGCGCACGGTGAACAGCCGTCCTCGGCGCAGGATCACCAAGTGGTCGCCATGCAGTTTGACGATTCCCCCTTCGTCCACGCCAGCGTGCTGGACGTTGGTGACCGCTTCGTCCTTGCTTGCGACCGCTTCCTTGGCTACCGCCGCAGCGGGAGCTGCCGCTGGCGCCGGAGAGGGGGCTGCCGCCTGGCTGAACGCATTTCCCGCGACTTGCTCGCGACGGGCGCGCTGCTGCTCGTCGCGCCGCCGCTGTGCTTCATGGGCCCAGCGCTTGAAGAGGGCCGTCAGATCGTCTTCGCTGGCGAACGCGCTCAGCGTCTTGCGCGGAGTAGTGGCTACCGCGGCGGGCGCTGCCGTGACCGGCGGCAACGCCGCCACGGCCAGGACAGCGACGGTCAAGCCGGCAATCAAGGTTCGAACCATGGTCATCCTTTCGTGGTGAAGTTGGAGTCTTTCCTGTAAACGAACGTGTGCCGCCTTTGGGGTTAGCGCGGCAGACCAGGGAGCGTTCAGCGGTTCTCGAGGCGACCGTAATCCAGTAGCCCGGCACTGATCGGCGCCTGTCGCAGGTGCTCATCCTGCAGCGCGTCGCTGACTTGCCAGAAGTCGAGGTGCGTCCGGCGTACCGCGAAACGATCGGCCAGCGCACGGTAGTCGGCTTCGCCGGCGAGCTTGGCGATCGCTTGCGCCAGTTCGCGGATCTCCGAACGCTGGACGCGGTAAATGGCGTTCGGGTAGGCGCCGACGAAACCGGCAGCGACGGTCAACGTGTTCTCTGCCGGCAGCAGTTCGCGCCCCTCGCGCAGCAAGCTGGTCACATGGCTGTGACCGGTATTGCGCAACAGCGTGACGTAACGCGCCGCGCGTGGCGGCTCATCGATGCGCAGAATGACCACTTCCGGCAGCCAGGACAGCGACGGCCCGCGTACGCCGGCCAGCACGGTGAGGTCTTCACGCAGACGGGTGTCGGCGATGCTGGCGAGTTCATGACGGCGATCGAGAACCGGATCCAGGTGCGCCCGCAGCATGGCGTAGAGCTCCGGCAGTGGCTGACTGGTCTGATAACGGATGCCGGTGTCAACGTCAAAACTCGCCAGCGTCCCGTAGACGTGGTTCTTGACCTCCTCGTTGGCGCCCCGGTACCAATGGTCGCGCACCGCCTGGCGCTGGTCGAGCGGCAGCAAAGCGAGGAAGTTGAATTCGCCTTCCATGCGCATGAAGTCCATATATAGCCGCGACAGGAGTTGGTGACCGAGGTTGCCGTAGACGTCGAAGCCGGAGACCAGGAGATAGTGGATACGTTCGAGCAGCGGGTAGCCGATCACCCAGGCCGTTTTCGGCGGTTCGCCGAGCAGCCCCTTGACCACCGTAGCGCTGTCGAAGTGACGGAAGATTGTCAACCCGGCGTTCGGGTTTTCGCCGTCGCCATTCCAGATCCAATCCACATCGGGTCGTCGCTCCGCTTGCGCGTAGCGCGTCAGCGCGGCTGATTTGTCTCGCAGATACTGCGCCTCGAGCTTCGCGTACTTGCGCCAGGGTCGGACGATGTCCGCATCGCTGCCCTCTTCCGCCGGCAAACGGAGGAACTTTGCCTCGTGCGCAAGAAACTCTTCGCGTTGCTGGGGAGGGCCCTGGTCGGCCAGGAAAAAGACCCAGAAGCGATCCTGGATCACGTCGAGCGCGACTTGCCCGCGACAGACCGGACCCTTGATGAAACCCATGATGGTGAACTCGGCCTCGTCGAGCAGGAAACGGTAGCGAGCGCTGGTTGGCAAGGACTGGAAGGTGAGAAAGGGATTCGACGCCAGCTCGAGTTGATACGAGGGCAGTTCGTCGACCACGTAGTCGGGTTCGAGGAAGAGCTCGCGCCAGCGCGCCATGCGCTGCGGTCCAAGCGCGTAGGGCATGTGCGTCTTGTCAACAATGGTTTCCTGCTCGCGCTGCAGGCGGTAGTAGACGCGCTCGACGCCGGGATCGTCGTAGGGCCGCCTGCCGGCGACGAGGTCAAGTGCGACGCCGGGTGGGGTGCGCGACCTGACCAGTCGGAAATAGTGACGCTGCGGATCGTTGTCGAAATAAAGGTCAGCAAGGAACAGGTGCTCGTAAATATAACGGCTGACCAGGCGTTGTTTCAGCGAATCGTCGTTGAGAAACCGCTCCCATTCGGCAAGCTGTTGTTCGACCGCTGGCGGCAACAGCGGCAGTTCTTCGACCGCCGCGCCGTCCTCCAGCCAGCGGCTCAAGGTGGCCATTTCGGCGGCGTTCAGCCCGGGCAAACCGAAGGGCATACCCCACCACGGGTTGTCGCGCTCGAAGGCGTCGAATTCCTCAATCGTCGGGCAGCGCTGCTCGCGACCAAGGGAGAAATCGAAGGTCGGCGGCAGAACCGCAAGCTTCGGTAAGGGGTGCTGTTCCTTCAGTCTCAGCGCCCGATAGAGGACGCTGGCGGCGAGGTTGGCGCTTGCCGTCGGATCGCGTTCATTGAGCACCGCAGAGAATCCCAGCTTGCGCCACTGCGAGGGCTTCTGCGCGTCTTCAAACAGCCGTGTCGGCGGCGCCTCGTCGAGTCGCGTTGCATAGACGATTTCCTTGCTGCTGCCACGGGCGATCCCCTCCCAGGCGGTAAACTTCTGCTGGCACGGCGCGTCGTAACAGGCATGGCAGACAACGCAGCGCCGTTCGAGGATGGGTTGCACGTCGCGGCGGTAGGACAGCCCGGTGGTGGGCGCACGCGGTGTATCGAAGCGCGTGTGATCAGCCGTGCCGTACTGTTCGTCGAGCCTCTGCCGCTCAGTCGTGACGCAACTACAGAGCACGAGCACGCCCAGCAGCAGCCACCATTTGTCGATCTTCAAGGCCTTTCCACTCCAGTGTCACCGTGTCCGCGCAACCATGGTCGCCGCAGAAAAGCGCAAGCATACTGATTCCGGGCGCGGCTGTACCAGCCCAGGAAGGCGACCGAACCAACAGGATCCGTGGGCACCGCCAGAAGCCCATGCCAGGGCGATTCCCGCGATCGCCTTCTCCGCTTATCATGGTGGCAGCGACTGATCCGCCAGCCGCTTGCAACCATGATGGGCCACGCCGCCGAGTGTCAACGCGTGCCCTGGTGCGCACGCGCGAGGCGATGCGGGCCGGAATGAGCCACACGCTCGATGTACAGCTCAATCTCGAACGCAATCTGATGCAGGAGCTTCGCCCGAATATTTCACACAACCACAGGAAATGAGGTCGGCGGAGCCACGTAAGCCCGCGTTCATACTGGTGTTCAGACAGATCGAGACAGGGGATTCTGCCG
>ERZ761603.3227-NODE-3227-length-10616-cov-9.289461_pt1 | contig 10616 bp, 6 predicted proteins | sample MGYA00511879_ERZ761603 | MGnify/ENA primary metagenome ERZ761603 (study PRJEB28899, sample SAMN02850040) | bioreactor sludge metagenome | biome: EBPR Sludge; feature: EBPR Bioreactor; material: flocular biomat | place: Australia: Thorneside Wastwater Treatment...
TTCGCTTCCTCATGGTGGTGGCCAGCGATGACAGCCAGCGAATGAAATTTTATTTAATTTATGATCGAATTATCTTGCTATTGTTGCTTATAAAGCATAGAAAATTAGAATTTAATGTTCTAAATGCACTGTTTTTTGAAATGATATTTCAGTGATCGAATGTGACCGTACTGACCGGCAGATTCTGCGGTTGCTCCAATCCGATGGGCGGATGAGCAACACCGATGTGGCTGAGCGTGTCCATTTATCACCTTCGGCTTGCCTGCGCCGGATCAAACGTCTAGAGGAAGAGGGATTGATCGAGGGCTACCGGATGTTGTTGAGTCAGCAAGCCATCGGTAAACCCACCAATGTCTTCGTCGAGATCACGCTGAAAAATCAAAACGAGGAAATGCTCGATGCCTTCGAGCGTGCTGTGATCCAATGCCCTGACATCATGGAGTGCTATCTGATGGCGGGAGACGCCGATTATGTGGTGCGGGTGATTGCTACCGATGTTGCGGACTACGAGCGGATTCACCGGACTTATTTATCGCGGCTGCCCGGCGTCGCGCGCCTGCGCTCCAGTTTCGCGCTAAGAACGGTGTGTCATAAAACAGCCTTGCCGCTGGATTGACTTTAGCCTAGTTGTCGAATGGCTATCACATCCTCTTTCTTCCTCCCTGCAGTCCAGACTTCAATCCTATTGAATACGGCTTCGCCAGCATTAAAAAACGCCACCCGTTCGCCCTTCCAGATACCTCCCTCGATGCTATCGTCAAGGATTATGGAAATTATTCGATTTGACTATAACCGTGAGACAATAGTTGTAATCGTTTACTTTTTATCTCGGTAAGGAGAAATACAAATGGCGCAGATCAAGGATGTCGCTAAGCGGGCAGAGGTCTCGGTGGCTTCCGTATCGCGGGTATTGGCAGGACATACCGGGGTCACCGAGGCGACTCGCCAGCGGGTGCTGGAAGCGATCGAGGCACTGGATTACCGGCCGGATCTGGCGGCGCGGCGGTTGCGTTCGCGTCGTACCGATACGATCGGTCTGATCGTCTCGGATATCCGCAACCCTTTTTTCACCGAGGTCAGCCGCGCGGTCGAAGATATGGCCTATCAGAACCGGATGCGGGTGATTCTCTGCAACACCGACGAAGATCCCGATAAAGAAGGGTTCTATCTCGATCTGATGCGGGACGAGAACGTCAGTGGGGTGATTTTGTCGCCCACGCTGCCGGCTCTGGCCCGCTTCCGAATGAGTGATTACTCGTTTCCAGTCGTGCTGGTTGACCGCTGCGATCGTGAGACCACTGCTGATGCAGTCGTGCTGGATAATGCGGATTCCGCCTACCGTCTAATCACATATCTTATTAAACAAGGTTATCGGCGGATTGCCTTTATCCATGGAGCAGCCAGCGCCACTGGCCGCCAGCGGCATGAAGGCTACGTAACGGCAATGGCTACCCATGGTCTGGAAACCCAAGCACAAGCCGTGCCGGCAACAGTAGAAGCCGCTCGTGCCGCTGCGAGTGAGTTGATCCGAGAATCGTCATTGCCCGATGCACTGGTGGGGAGTAACGGTCTCATCCTGCTGGGGCTGGTCAAGGCCCTGCGGGAAGCTAATTTGCAGTTTCCAGAGCATCTTGGGCTGGCCGGTTTCGACGACCTGCCCTGGACCCAATTGGTGGGACCGGGTATCACGGTGATGGCGCAACCGACGTATGACATCGGTCAGGCCACGATTGAACTGCTGCTTCAGCGGATTGCACACCCATCCCAGCCGGTGCGCCGGGTGGTGTTGCGCGGGGAATTGCGCGAGCGAGGATCAAGTGTCCGGCAGAAAGGCTCAGCAAATTAGCCGGTTAAGGAGTTGATCAAGCGGATTGGCCCAGTTATATATCGTCAAACCAATATCTTAGCCGGTATTGCACGCGTGACCGGTGTGCCCGGCCGATGGTCGCAGGGTTATATCAGCCGGAAATGCCAGGAAGCCCCTCATGCCTTTCGAGTTGCCGGGGGCAAGGTGTTGCACCCCTCCTGTTGAGGCGTTTCAGATCGCTACGATAGCCAAATCCTGGTGTTTCATCAGCGTCCGTCCATCACTGAGCACAGCGCAACGGGCCTGTTCCGGTCGCAGGTAGGTCGCTGCAACCCGTTGCAGGTCGTCCAGAGTGACGGTCAATACCCGTTGCCGGTAGGCGCGGCGCTGCTCTGGGGTGCGGCCAAAGAAGGTGCCAAAGAAGGCGCTGATGGCTTCGCCCGCGGGGGAGCCGGGCTTGTCGATGCCTGCAATGACGCCGAGAATGGCTTCTTCCAGGGTCTGAGCAGTATGCTGATTTGTTTGCAGCCAATCCAGCGCTTGATCAAAGTCAGCCAGCGTGCCGGCTAACCGGGGATCACGGTAGGAATAAAAGCGGAATGTACCGCTGTCGGGGTGGTAGCTAGCGCCGCCACCGTAAGCGCCGCCTTGTTCGCGGATAGCTCGATGCAGATAACCGTTGCGTAAGAAATCACCCAGGACTTGCAGCGCCGGGGCGTCAGGATGATTGGGGGCAACGGTGGGATAGGCTTTAGCGCAGAAATTGACTTGGGTGTTGACGCTGAAGCCTTGCCGAGGCGGTGATGCCTCCGGTACGGCAAGGGTAAACGGTTCAACAGGTATCGTTGTGCCATCCCACCCATGGGCCGCCAGCGCTGCGGCGATATCGTCCTGCTGTCCGGCTTCGCTAACCACCAGCAGTTGCCGGGGCACGCTGTGCAGCCGGTCGCGTAGCCGCTCCAGCCGGACAGCGAAGTCAGCCAGTGCCTCAGGGTTATCCAACGCTTCATCGAGCGTCTTGAGATCTTTTAAGCCCTGTAAGCCTTCCCAGCGATGGCTAAGCGCTGCAACAGGACTGAGATTGGCGCTGGCGGCAGTGAGCGCAAGCATGTGGCCATGATCGGTGATCGCCTCCTCACGGTGCGCGCGCATCTGGGCCACCAGTTCCCGCAGGCGCGGTAATTCGTCGAAACGGGCACGGGTCAGGGTTTCCCACAGCAATTCGGAGAGAGCGGCATGATTACGGGCCAGCGCCTTACCTGCCAACACCATGACGCCTTTGACGTGACGCACGTCGTCCACCCCGCCGCGGACACTGGCACGGGCGCTGATGCCGCCGGTGACCGCTGCTTGGCGAGCTTGAGTGGTGCGATAGTCACGGTTCGCGCTGCCGACTTCACTCAAACAGGCGCAAAATAGCGGCAGCAGATCCACTTCCCCGGTGTCCAGTGCCGGCAGATCGAGAATGGCTTGCAGGTAAACCATGCCATTCGTGCCCTGGGTGTACCAGGTGGCGGGCAGATCGCCGACCGGACGAGTGACGCCCTCAGCGATCTTCAACTCAGGCGGCACATCCTCCAAACCCACCTTGGGTAACAGTTCGGGGTCATCCTGGTGTTGCTGGCGTTCAGCCAGAATGCGTGTCTGTTCGGCAATGCGGATCTGGCCGGCTTCGGTTAGCGCCATGCGGATCACGGCCAGCCGTTCGCGCTCCGCCGCAGCTTGTTTCATGCTCAGTTCCGCGTCTGGGGCCATGGTGAGCCGTACCCGGTGCGGGTTGTCCAGTAGCAGTGTGCGGACCAGACGGGGGATGAAACCGGCATCGCGGCTTTCCACCCGCAATTGCTCCAGCAAGGGGCCGCTGTCCAGCGCTGGCAGGGGATCAGCGCCATGAATGGCCGGAGTCAGCGCTTCTAGCAGCAGATGCAAGCCATAGGGAAAACCGTCACCGGTGATTTCCCGTTCGCTCAATTCCAGCTGATGCAGGGCAGCATCTATCGCTTCTTGCGGTACACTCTCGGCCGCGACGTGTTGCAGTACCGTCCACACCAAGGTTTCGACCGCTTCAGCGTGCTCAGGGTTGGAGCCTTCCAGCCCGCAGACAAAGGTGGCTTCGCGGGTGGAGGTATCGAAACCGCACAGTGGCGAGGGTGCAGCGCCCAGCTCCGAGGTTTCCAGAGCATGACGCAGGGGCGAACTGCTGTTATCGAGCAGCACATCGCTTAGCAAGCGTGCCCGTAGCGTTGCCAGCGGGTCGGTAATCGGCCCGAGTAGCCAGCCCAGTACGATATGGGTCTGGTTACTGAGGTCTTCAGCCCCGTCTAAGGGGTAATGGGTGAGGGCCGTGATTGGCGCGGAATAGCGGTGTTCATCAGGAATGGCTAAATCCAGCGTCAGGGGCTGGAAGCGGCTGAGGGCTTGCGTCTCAAAGTGTTCCTGATGTTCGGTAACGGGAATATCGCCGTAGGTCAGGAAGATGGCGTTTGAGGGGTGGTAGTGGCGCGCATGAAAGGCTTTGAGTTGCTCATGGGTAAGATTGGGAATCGCCTCAGGGTCACCGCCGCTGTTGTAATGATAGGTGGTGGCCGGGAATATCCGTTGCTGTAAATCCTGTCCAAGCCGCTGCACGGGCGAACTGAGCGCACCCTTCATTTCGTTGAACACCACACCCTTAAATAATAGTTCCGAGTGTGGATCGCCGGGCTGGGCGAATTCCAGCCGGTGGCCTTCCTGGGCGAAGTCGCGCTCGTCCAACAACGGGAAGAACGCGGCGTCCAGATAGACATCCAGCAGGTTGTTAAAGTCCTTTTTATTCTGGCTGGCAAACGGGTAGGCGGTCCAGTCGCTGCTGGTGAAAGCGTTCATGAAGGTGTTGAGCGACCGGCGGATCATCATAAAGAAAGGGTCGCGCACCGGATACCGTTGGCTGCCGCACAGGGCGGTGTGTTCGAGGATGTGCGCGACGCCGGTGGAATCCTGCGGCACGGTCAGGAATGCGACCATGAAGGCATTGTGCGGGTCGTCAGCAGCGAGGTGGATATGCCGGGCGCCGGTAATAATATGGCGGTATTCCTGGAATTCCAGTCGCAGAGCGGGAACGGGATAGCTACGCAGGTGCTGAAAGGCTGGATGGGTCATATTTTGGATCGGTGAACGGCTGCATAGCAGGAATGCAACCATAAACGACTGAAGAAGTTTGGTGCCGGGAGAGAGACTCGAACTCTCACGGTATCACTACCGGTGGATTTTGAGTCCACTGCGTCTACCATTCCGCCACCCCGGCACGGGAGGGAGAAACATAAGTATAAGGATTTTCCGCCGCTGGGCAAGCCAGCAGCGCGATTTCAGGATAAAAACCCGGCAAATCCCCGCTATCCCCACCCAAACTGACGGATGCGCTGGATTTCATCGCGCAGTTTCGCTGCGTCCTCGAATTCCAGATTACGGGCATGACGATACATGAGTTGTTCCAATTGCTTGATCTTCTTGGCCAGAACGGCTGGTGATTCGCGGGCGTAGGCGGCGGTTTCCTCGGCAACCTGGGCATACTGTGCTGCTGGGATCGGAGCGCTGGGATAAGCGCCTTCCAGAATATCGGCGACGGCCTTTTGGATACCGCGCGGGGTGATGCCATGTGTTTCATTATATGCTTGCTGTTTGGCGCGCCGCCGCCCGGTTTCATCCAGCGCCCGGCGCATCGAGCCGGTGATTTGATCGGCGTATAAAATCGCCTTACCGCGCAGGTGGCGGGCAGCGCGGCCAATGGTCTGAATCAATGACCGGTCCGAGCGCAGGAAGCCTTCCTTGTCGGCATCGAGAATCGCCACCAGCGATACTTCCGGTAGATCCAGCCCTTCCCGCAGCAGATTGATGCCGACCAGGACATCGAACTGACCCAGCCGCAGGTCACGGATGATCTCGACCCGTTCCACCGTGTCGATGTCCGCATGCAGGTAGCGCACCCTGACTCCATTTTCAGCGAGATAACCGGTCAGATCTTCCGCCATGCGCTTGGTCAGGGTGGTGACCAGCACCCGTTCCTGGCGATTTGCCCGTTCGCGGATTTCCCCCAATAAATCGTCGACCTGATGCAAAGCGGGCCGTACTTCGACATCCGGGTCCACCAGGCCGGTGGGCCGCACGACCTGCTCTACCACGGCTTCCCCGGCGTGTTCGCATTCATAGGGGCCGGGAGTGGCGGAAATGAAGAGAGTCTGGCCGCTCAGCCGTTCGAATTCATCGAAACGCAGGGGCCGGTTATCCAGCGCCGACGGCAGCCGGAATCCGTAGCTGACCAGCGTTTCCTTACGCGAGCGGTCACCCCGGTACATCGCCCCCAGTTGTGGTACGGTGACGTGGCTTTCATCAATGAAGATCAGTGCCTCGGGTGGCAGGTAATCGAACAGGGTCGGCGGTGGCTCTCCTGCCTCGCGGCCGGACAGGTAACGGGAATAATTCTCGATGCCGCTGCAATAGCCCAGTTCCAGGATCATCTCCAGGTCGAGCCGGACCCGTTGTTCCAATCGTTGCGCTTCCAGCAATTTGCCTGCGGCGTGGAGCCCGGCCAGCCGTTCTTGCAATTCATCCTTGATCCGGTCGACGGCCTGTAACAGTTGTTCCCGGGGGGTGACGTAGTGCGTCTTCGGATAAACGGTGTAGCGCGGTACTTTACGCAGGACGTGACCGGTGAGTGGATCGAACAGCGACAGCGATTCGATTTCATCGTCGAACAATTCCACACGCAAGGCTTCCTGATCGGATTCGGCCGGGTGGATATCGATCACCTCGCCACGCACCCGGAAGGTCCCGCGCGCCAATTCCAGATCATTGCGGGTGTATTGCAAATCCGCCAGCCGGCGCAGAATGGCGCGTTGGCCGGTTTTTTCGCCGCGCACCAGATGCAGGAGCATTTTCATGTACCACTCGGGGTCGCCTAAGCCATAAATCGCCGACACGGTGGCGACGATAATGGTATCCGGGCGCTCCAGAATCGCCTTGGTCGCTGACAGCCGCATTTGTTCGATGTGTTCGTTGATTGAGGCGTCTTTCTCAATATAGGTGTCGGAGGACGGCACATAGGCTTCCGGCTGGTAGTAATCGTAATAGGAGACAAAGTATTCCACGGCATTCTCGGGGAAAAATGCCTTCATTTCGCCATACAGTTGCGCCGCCAGTGTTTTATTGGGCGCTAATAGGAGGGCCGGGCGCTGCACAGCGGTAATTACGTTGGCGACGGTAAAGGTTTTGCCGCTACCGGTGACGCCGAGCAGGGTTTGGTGTGCCAAACCATCATTTAAGCCAGCCACCAAGCTGCGAATGGCCTCCGGCTGGTCACCGGCTGGTTGAAAAGAGGCTTGGAGCATAAAAGGTTTGCGAGTTTGCATGGGATTTTGACCGGGCGGAATTTCCAGTATCATCCGACACTGGGTTGAGTCTTGATGTTCAACATATTCAGCCCGATCATTATCTCAAAAATATCGTCCAGGAGTCCGTCGTGAACATCCCGCTTTCCGAACGTGTACAACGCATTAAGCCCTCGCCAACGTTGGCGGTCACCGCTAAGGCCAATGAATTGAAGGCTGCCGGTAAGGATGTGATCGGCCTGGGGGCGGGCGAGCCAGATTTTGATACCCCGGATTTCATCAAGGAAGCAGCGATCAAGGCTATTCAGGCGGGTTTCACCAAATACACGCCGGTGGACGGCACAGCCGGGTTAAAAAAGGCCATCATCGCCAAGTTTCAGCGCGATAATGGCCTGAGCTACGAGCCTAAGCAGATTCTGGTTTCCTGTGGCGGCAAGCAAAGCTTCTATAACTTGGCCCAGGCATTATTGAACAATGGCGACGAGGTGATCATCCCGGCCCCGTATTGGGTGTCGTATCCTGACATGGTACTGCTAGCCGATGGTACGCCAGTGATTGTCGAAGCGGGTGTTGAGCAACATTTCAAGATCACCCCGGCGCAATTGGACGCTGCGATCACCCCGCGCACCCGGTTGCTGGTCATCAACAGTCCCTCCAACCCGACGGGCATCGCCTACAGCGCGGCGGAACTGACGGCACTGGGCGAGGTGCTGCGCCGCCATCCGCAGGTGTACATCGCCACAGATGATATGTACGAGCACATTCTGTGGACCGGAGAGAAATTCTATAACATTCTCAATGTCTGCCCGGATCTGTATGACCGGACGATTGTGCTAAACGGTGTGTCCAAGGTGTACTCGATGACGGGTTGGCGCATCGGTTACTGCGGCGGCCCGAAGGATTTGATCACCGCCATGACCAATATCCAGTCGCAGAGCACGTCCAATCCAACGTCGATTTCGCAGGCCGCAGCGGAAGCAGCGCTGAATGGCGATCAGTCCTGTGTGGCGGTGATGACCAAGGCGTTTAAAGAGCGCCACGATTATGTTTACGCCACCTTGAAGGCGATGGATGGGGTGGAAGTGGCGCCGGCGGACGGGACGTTTTACTCCTTCCCAAGTTTCCAAAAGGTCATCCAGCGGATGGGGTTGGCCAACGACATTGCTTTTGCAGAACAGTTGTTAAGCGGAGTTGGGGTTGCGGTGGTGCCGGGTTCAGCGTTTGGCGCGGAAGGTTGTGCGCGGATTTCGTTCGCTACTAGTATGGATAACTTGGTCAAGGCGCTAGAACGGATTGGCCGGATGGTTACGGGTTGATAAGGGATTGACAGCGTGATCGGGGAACCATAAAATCCCCCGTCTCAATTCCCCGGTAGCTCAGTCGGTAGAGCAAGTGACTGTTAATCACTGGGTCCGTGGTTCGAGTCCGCGCCGGGGAGCCAAATGACGTAAAGGGTTAGGTGAATACCTAACCCTTTTTTCTTGCCTGTTGTTCAGTAAGCGTTTACCCCCTTTTCCTGGCTCCCTTCTACGTGCGGGGAGCCAAACAATCCATTGCTTCGTAAGATTCTCTCTATCGTTGCAGGGATGGCTTGGGTGGTAGAGCTGAACGGCGACCCATCTATTAGCGATGCATCGCGGCAATCCGCCGGGCCGCTATCAAGCCATCAAACGCGATAATTTGCATTGCATGCAGCTGTTAATGCGTCGCTAAAAAACTTTTTGAGTTAACAAAGACCGGCTTTTCTGCGCTTGATATTCCGGTGTGCGGGTCATGAGATTCACGCGGGAGTGGAATCCAGTAGGATGCGATAGCCAAAATGATTGAGAGAGCCAGTACAATGGAATGTTTGCGAGGGATTGACGTATTCATCACTATAGGCTCCGGGGTTTCGGTTGTTTGAGAACGTCATAGTGAATGCTGCACTGCAACCCCTATGCCTAGCTTTTTAAATGAGATTCATAAAATATTATTAATATAATTAATTGGTTATTCATATTTAATGAAATATCCATTTTGGCCCTTTCTTGAACATAACCCGCCACTAACGGCTCATGGGTTACCTTTTGCGGTGAATAATGTGGCGAAATTTGGCAGGGGCCGTTCAATTTGGCCCGATATGGGAAAATTGCGGGGCGGGGGAGATGCCTCTTTGATTCATAAAGTGCGATCGAAGAAGGGAATGCCAGCAAATCTTCAAGTTGATCACAGCAACTCCTGTTCCAAGGATACATGGTTTCTGCCCTTTCCTTTTGCCAGATACAAGGCTTGATCAGCACGGATCAGCAGCTCATCTAGGGATTCTTGTTCGCTGGCTAAACGGGCAATGCCCACACTGATGGTGATTAGAATCGGTTTGCTGCCACAATGAATCGGCAGGAGTTCTAGAATCCGGCGGACACGCTCCATGACTTCGTGGGCCAGTTCACGGCTTGCCCCCGGCAGGAGCACGACAAATTCGTCACCGCCGATGCGTGCGAATAGGTCAATTTCGCGGATATTCTTCTGGCAGATTTGCGTAAACGCCACCAATACTTGATCGCCTATTGAATGGCCATAGCTGTCGTTGATGTATTTAAAATGATCGATATCAATCAAGGCTATCGCCAGCGGGTGTTTAAGCCGGACTGCACGTTTCAGTTCTTCCTGTGATAATTCGAGGAAATAACGACGGTTGAAGATGCCGGTCAGTGTGTCCGTAGTGGCTTGTTGTTGTAGAGTTTCTTGGAGAAGTTTGAGCGGGGTGATGTTGGTATGGGAGATGAGGACCGTGCCGGCTTTTTTCTGCAACGGTGCCACATGCATGACGAACCAGCGCTTTTCGTTGCCTGGAACATGGCATGGATACTCCAGGTTGAAAAAAGAGCATTGGCCGTTTTGCACGCTGCGGATGCCTTCGAATGCCTCCGCTACCAGCGCTGCATCGTTCCATCCCTCGGCATGAGGCACGAAATAGTTGGCACCCACGCCCCAAATACTTTCATCTCCTCCGCCATTTTCCTCGGCGAAACGCCGCCATGCCGTGTTGATGGCTAAAATCACGCCATCTGGACCTACGACCGCGAGATGAGCCTTTGAGGAGTCGAACACCTGCCGATTGAAGTCAACCTGTTCAGCGAGCACCGCCTCTGATTTTCGCAGTGCGGCGAGCAAGGCTGTCTGCTTCGCCATGTTCCGCAAAAATTGCTGTACGCTCAGGATGATTACCGCCAGCACAAGTATGGTCAGTATCACCGTCATGGTTAGGCACCAACTGCTGGTGTTGCACATAGAAGAGAAGGAGGTTGATTGATGATTTTGCTGTTTTCAGGTAATGCCGCTGGGGAAATCTCAAAGCGGCGCAATTGGACATCATCATCATCATCATCGGGAGAACGACGAATCCATTAACAAATTCGCTCATATCGGCAAATGGATGAAGTCCCAAGGAGGATGAGACGAACCAC
>ERZ761603.3228-NODE-3228-length-10613-cov-91.501800_pt1 | contig 10613 bp, 9 predicted proteins | sample MGYA00511879_ERZ761603 | MGnify/ENA primary metagenome ERZ761603 (study PRJEB28899, sample SAMN02850040) | bioreactor sludge metagenome | biome: EBPR Sludge; feature: EBPR Bioreactor; material: flocular biomat | place: Australia: Thorneside Wastwater Treatment...
ACTACGTGATCGGGCAACTGACCGGAGGAATCGGCCGCGAGGCCGGGAAGGTGGCGGCCACGGTCGCGGCGCCATTCTCCGGCGAGGAACTGCCGCCGTACAAGATCCCGCTGGTCGGCCGGCTCTACGGGAGCACCGGCGGCACGTCCGGGCAAAGCGAAGCGTTCTATGAGCGAATCCGGCAGGCGAACGCCGCGGAGAGCGAGATCAAGGGGCGGCTGAAAGACGGCGGCGGCATCGCGGCCTACCTGCAGGAGCATCCGCATGCGGTTGAGCTCGCAGCACTCGGGAATGCCGCCGAGCGTCAGGTGCGCGAGCTGCGCGGGATTCGTCGCGGCATCGTGAGCCGGGGCGAGCCCGATGCGGTCAGCAGGGCTCGCGAGGTCAACGAGCGCATGGCGGCGGTCATGCGCGGGTTCAACAGGCAAGCGGAGCGGATACAATGACCGACGATCAGCGGCAGTACGATGGTGATGGCGAGCGGCGGCTGTCGTGGCGGGCCGAGGCCGAGGTGCTGCACGGTCGTCTCGACACGATCGAGGCGGTGTCGCGGGCGACGCACGATACGGTCGTCGCGCACGTGGCCGAGGAGCGGGAGACGAAAGCGGCGATCGAGGAGCTCATTCTGCTGTGGCGGGGGAGCAAGATGATGGTGTCGGCGGCGAAGATCCTGATCCCGATCGCGGCCGCGCTCGTTGGGGCGGCGCTGTGGGTGAAGGATCATGTGAAGTGGTGATGGTGGGTGGCGGCGCGCATGAAGAACAACACAGCGATGGCCAGACGCCATCGCACCACGCTTGAGGAAATGAGCTGAATGCCAACACTGAACTGGATCGGCAAGGAAGCCGTCGTCAAACACCACAAGGAAGTGCCGTTCCGCTTGCTGGAGCCGGTTCCACAGCTTTCCTGCGGCGACAGTGAGGGCGGCAACCTAATTGTGCAGGGCGACAACCTCCACGCGCTCAGGGCGCTCCTGCCCCGCTACGCCGGGCAGGTGAAATGCATCTATATCGACCCGCCCTACAACACCGGTAACGAGGGCTGGGTCTACAACGACAACGTTAGCAGTCCGGACATTCGCAAGTGGCTCGGAGAGGTGGTGGGCAAGGAAGGCGAAACTCTGGACCGACACGACCGCTGGCTGTGCATGATGTACCCGCGCCTGGTGCTGCTGAAACAGTTTCTGCGCCAGGATGGCGCGATTTTTGTTTCCATCGACGACAACGAGGTGGCGACGCTGCGCTTGCTGATGGATGAGATTTTCGGGGCGAAGAATTTTGTCGCCACTGTGCTGTGGCAGAAGGTTTATTCCCCCAAAAACTCTGCACGCCATCTGTCTGAGGATCACGACTACATCGTTATCTATGCCGCCAAGGCCGACAGTTGGAGACCCAACTTGCTTGGGCGGACTGGCGAGCAGAATGCGGCCTACAAAAACCCCGATAAAGATCCAAGAGGCATATGGAAAACCAGTGATTTATCGGCACGCAACTATTACGGCGATGGCACATACTGGGTCACAAGCCCTTCTGGCCGCGTTATTGAAGCTCCACCCAAGGGGCGCTACTGGACTGTTTCAAAGGCACGTTTCCAAGAACTGGATCGAGACAACCGCATTTGGTGGGGTAAGAAGGGCGACTCCATCCCCCAGCTCAAGCGCTTTCTGTCTGATGTGAAAGATGGTGTGGTGCCGCAGACGATGTGGTTCTACAGAGATGTCGGGCACACTCAGGAAGCAAAAAAAGAGCTTATTGAATTGGTTGACTTCGACACCTCTGACGACGTTTTCATCACGCCGAAACCCACCCGTCTTATCCAGCGCATCCTGCAAATCGCCACGGACAAGGACTCCATCGTCCTCGACAGTTTTGCCGGCTCTGGCACGACCGGCCACGCCGTGCTTAAACAGAACGTTGAAGATGGCGGTAATCGCCGGTTCATACAGGTCGAAATGCTTCCCGAGGTAGCGGCATCCATCACCGCAGGCCGCGCCAAGCGAGCCATTTCTGGCTACACCAACGCGAAGGGCACCGCCGTCGAAGGCCTCGGCAGCGGCTTCCAGTTCTGCCGCCTATCCGCCGAACCGTTGTTCGACGCCGATGGCCAGATCCGCAGCGACGTGAGCTTCGCCCAATTGGCCGAGTTCGTCTGGTTCGCCGAGACCGGCACCGGCTACACGGGAGAGGCTGACTCGCCGCTGTTAGGGGTGCACGACGGCCGCGGGATCTACCTGCTCTACAACGGCATTCTCAAAGACCGCTCGGTCGCTGGCGGCAACGTGCTCACGGGCCCGGTATTCGATGTGCTGCCGAAGTTCGCCGGCCCCAAAGTGATCTACGCCGCTGCCAACCGCATGGGTGGCCGCGCTGCACGCGAGGGCATCACCTTCAAGCAAACCCCTTACGCGCTGGAGGTGTAAGTCATGAGCACTTTCGCACCCAAGACCTACCAGCAGCAGGTACTCGACAGCGTCGAGGCCTATTTCAAGGCCTGCCACGAGCTGCCGTCGCCCTCGATCGCCTTCACCGCCACCACGGAGCGCCTGTGGGGCCGTGGCAATGCATACAACCCGCTGTCGGGCTTTCCGCCCGACATGCCGTACTTCTGCCTGCGCGTGCCCACCGGCGGCGGCAAGACCTGGCTGGCGGGCAAGAGCGTGGCGCTGGTCAACACGCACCTTCTGCGCTGCGAGCACAGCGTGATCCTGTGGCTGGTGCCGAGCAAGCCCATCCGCGAGCAGACCTTGCGCGCCCTGCGCGACCGCCTGCATCCCTACCACACGGCGCTGCGAGAGGCCGGGCCTATCACGGTGATGGACCTTGACGAGGCTAAGAGCGTGACCCGCGCGACACTGGACACCTCGACCACGATCATCGTCGCCACCCGGCAGGCGTTTCAGGTGGAGGACGAGGAGTCCCGCAAGGTGTATCAGAGCAGCGGCGCGCTGATGCACCACTTCGACAACCTCTCGCCTACCCAGCGCGACGGCTTGTTGAGCGAAGGCGAAGGTGCAGAACGCACGACGCCGTGCTCGCTGGCCAACGTGCTGCGTCTGCGTCGGCCCTTGGTGGTAGTGGACGAGGCGCACAACAGCCGAACCGAACTGGCCTTTGACATGCTGGCGCGCTTCCGCCCCAGCGGCGTGATGGAACTGACCGCCACGCCAGACCTGGAACGTACGCCCAGCAACGTGCTGCACAGCGTCTCCGCTGCCGAATTGAAGGCGGAGGAAATGATCAAGCTTCCCGTGGTGCTGGAAACCGAGCCGAACTGGCAACAGTGTCTGGCCGACGCCATCGGCCGGCGCGACGCCCTCCACAAGCTGGCTGATGAGGAACGCCGAGGGGGCAGCCCATACCTGCGGCCGCTGGTGTTGATTCAATCGGAGCCGCGCCGCGCTGGGGTGGAGACGCTGGACTTCGAGCGCGTGAAGAACGAGCTGATTACCAACCACGGCATTCCAGACAGCGAGATCGTCGTAGCCACCGGCGAGGAGAAGGGGCTGGAGAGAATCGACGCCGACTACACGCTGGGCATTGCCGACCCGGCATGCCCAGTGAAGTTCGTCATCACCCAGAAAGCGCTGGCCGAGGGCTGGGACTGCCCGTTCGCCTACATCCTGGTGAGCATGGCCTCGCTGTCATCGGCCACGGCGGTCGAGCAATTGCTCGGGCGCGTGTTGCGTCAACCCGGCGCTAGCCATCGGCAGGCCAAGGCCCTGAATCAGTCCTATGCCTTCGTGGTGTCGCGCAACTTTGCCGAGACCGCAGGCGCGCTGCGAGACCGTCTGGTGGCGGGCGCGGGCTTCGAACGGCGCGAGGTGAGCGAGTTCGTCACCGCCGCCAAGGCAGAGCAGGCGCGCCTGGACTTGGAAGGCCACGCCGGGCGCGTCGTGGTTCGGCCGGTGGCGATCACGTTGACTGAGAAGCCCGACCTCAAGAGCGTGCCCAAGCCGGTACGCGACAAGGTGAGCTGGGACGGCAAGCTCAACACGCTGACCATCACCACGCCACTGACCGAGGACGAGGCCGAGGTGCTCAAGGCCTCGGTCACCAGCGAATCGGCGGCGGTGGCCATCGTCGAGGCGGCCGAGGTCAGCCGTACTACGGCCATCGAGTTCTTCCAGACGCCGGCCGAGTTGGGGGAGCGTTTCCGCGTGCCGCAGCTGGCCTTGCGCGTGCAGGGTGAGCTGCAACTGTTTGACGATCCGGAAGTGCTCGACTATCCGTGGGAATTGTCGACGTGCGGCGCCGCGCCGACTGGCGACGACATCATTGCTCTGGGCGCGGGACTCAAGGTGTCCGAAGGCGGCGAGATCGATGTCGATGGCGAGAGCGGCAAGGTCATCTCGCGCTTCCTGCCCGATTTGCAGCGTGACCTGGGGCTCGTCTATCAGCCCGAGCACTGGGACGAGGTACGTCTCGCGACGTGGCTGTGCCGGAACCTGCCGGAGCCTTCACTCACACACGCGAGCAAGCAAGCCTTCGTGGCCAAGTGGCTGACCGAACTGTTGCGCCGTGAGGGCTTCACGCTGGCCCATGCCAATCTGCAGAAGTTCATGCTGCGCAACCTGTTGGAAGCACGCATTCGTGATCTGCGCAGGCAGGCGGTGGGCAAGGCGTTCCAGCAGGCGCTGTTCGGCGACGACGCGGCATCGCGCGTCGCGGTGACGGATCAGTACGCCTTCGAGTTCCATGCGCAGGCCTACGCGCCCAGCCGTGACTACGACGGCCGGTTCGGGCACTTCGACTTCCGCAAGCACTTCTACGGCCGCATCGGCGACTTCGACAGCAAGGAGGAGTTCGAGTGCGCCTGCTGGCTGGACATTCAGGCGCAGCAGGGCCGCATCCCGTTCTGGGTGCGCAACCTCGTTCGGCGCGAAGGCAGTTCGTTCTTCCTGCAGAAGGCCGATGGGCGCTTCTATCCGGACTTTCTGTGTCAGCTGCCGAGCAGCGCCGACCAACCCGGCCCGATCCTGGCCGTCGAGTACAAGGGCGCGGACCGTTGGACTGACGCGGAGGATGACAGACTGATCGGCGGTCTGTGGGCGAACCTGTCGGCAGGGCGCTGCCACTTCGTCATGGTCAAGAGCAAGCGTTGGGAGTGGATCGAGGAGAAGCTGAATTGATCGACCTCCGACAACAGTACGCCCTGGAACATGTCTGACGGGCTCAACAAAACCTACTTCTGAATCAATCGCTTGCAAGGCGAAGAAATCTCGATTGGCATTACACCCAGATCGCTCTCATGACTGCTTTGCGGTAAATTCACCAATGTGGACTTCAAATGTCAAGCAAATGTACCGGCAACGTCTGTTCTTTCCCCTCCTGCTCCTCCTCTCCCTCTCCACCCACGCCACAACCCTAACCGGCACCGTCGTCTCGGTCGCCGACGGCGACACCATCACCGTCCTGGACGCACACCACGAGCAACACAAGATCCGCGTCGCCGGCATCGACGCCCCCGAGAAGGCGCAACCCTTCGGGCAGCGCTCGAAGGAGTCTCTCTCGGCGATGGTCTTCGGGAAGGAAGTCGACGTACACTGGCACAAGCAGGACCGCTACGGACGCATCATCGGCAAGGTTTGGGTTCAGCCGGTCGGTTGCCCGAGCTGCCCGAAGACGCTCGACGCAGGCCTCGCGCAGCTCACGGTCGGACTCGCCTGGTGGTACGAGAAGTACGCCAAAGAGCAGTCGCCGGAGGACGCCGGCCGGTACGAGTTCGCCGCGCACGAGGCGAGGGCGAAGAGGGCAGGGCTGTGGGCAGATGGTCATCCGGTACCGCCGTGGGAGTGGCGGAAGGGCGAACGCTGATGGAGCCGAAGCGGTGGCCGGCGACGATCGACGAGGCGGTCGGCGTGGTGATCGCGACGCTGTCGGACGAGGACAAGGCGGCGATCGCGGCGATGGCGGAGTCGGAGCTGATCGGGCTACACTTCGGGTTGGGAGCGTGGATTCGGAACAACCTGGGGCTGTGGAAGGGGAACCGGGCGCTGCTGGAATCGACTGGCGAGGCAGATGCGGATGATGCGTCGATGGTGATCGTTGCGGCGGTGTGGCGAAGGCTGCGGGAGATGGTGCCGAAGGTGCATTGATGGGGGCTGGTGGCTCAAAGTGATGACCACCGACTCGTCAGACGCGACGATGGCCTCTGCGGTCAATTCACGTCACGGCGTTGCTTCAGTGCCACGCGTCGTGGAGGGGGTGGTGTATGCGCTTGGTGAGTGCGTGTGCTCGTATGCTTGACCGAGTCAGGCTCATTGCGATCATGCTGGCGGCCGTGCTGCAGGCGTCGATAGCGTTCGGAGCTTGCGCGCAGATCGAAGGGATGAGGCTCCCAGAACTGGACCCCCAACTCGTTAACCTCCGTGAACTTCGAAACCCTGGCGTCGTTCGCCATGTCGAGCCGCTGCGTAACGTCTACGCACGCATTTCATCCGTAGCAGGGATTCGCCCAGCCTTGGTTGTATGCGAAGACGGTAAGCTCAATGCCATAGCCGAAGGTGGTCCCCAGGAAGGGCTTATTGTCTTCTTCCTTCCGATGTTAGAGTTGCTCGACGCGAACATCGATGAGATCGCTGCGGTTATGGGCCACGAGTTTTCACACCTATTGCTCGATCATTTTAGCCTCGATACAACTGCCCAATCGACTCTGGCACGTTGGGCCCAAGCCATAGCACGGGAGCGCTATCGGCAATCTGGCAACGCCGACAGCGCGCGGCAGTTCGCTTCCGCTTGGGAAAATATCGAGATCATGAGGTACTCGCGCGCCTTAGAACGAGAAGCCGACGACAAAGGCTTTTCGTTGGCTGTTACATTGGCCAAGTTCAACGCCGATGGTTTCAAGCGATTCGCGGCGAAAATTAGCAAGATCTCCGCTTCGAGCGGGCCTCGTTACCTTGCTAGTCATCCAGGTTGGCTGGAGAGACTTGAAAAGGCAGAGTTTCTTGCGCGGAATCAGACCTACACGGATTCCGCGCGTGCCCTATTGTCGAATAATAATTGGGCTGAACTCAAGTCGCTCGTCAAAGGCTGGCTAGGGCAAATCCCAGAAAGCGGCGCTGCGTGGTATTACCAAGGAAGAATCCTTGCGCGTACATCTGGAAACCGATCTAGGATAACCAAAGCTTTCGAAGAGGCCGCCTCGCTCTACCTGGACAACAAGGTGCTTGGGGTCAGATCACAAGAGGATCAGGACGAGGCCGATGCTGTATGGTTCTCCCTATGTTTGGGACTGTTCGATGAAGGCTACAAGTTCGAAAGCGCCAACTGCTCTAAGCGTCTCCGCACCGAGGAGGCGCGCGAAAAATTCCGGGTGAGCACTTTCCGTGGGTTGCTCATCGTGGGCGGCAGTGACCAAGGCGCAGGAAATCTGCTTGTGGCCCGTGACCGCAACGGGGTCAAGCTCATCACCAATGATCCGTCAATCGCGGCGGGTCTGGGGGCGTACAACACGGTCTCACCTGTATGGCGGGCTATACGCTACCCAGAAGGACTGCCGCGGTGAGATCATCCGTTCTCGTTCGGTGGCCCGGCTTCCGGGGCTGTTCAGGCCGAGGGGCGGAGGCGCTTGGTGGTCATGCGGGCTGGCCCCGCCGATTCACAGCCAGCGGTGCATTTGAGCACTTGGGCAGCAGCCAGATCTGACAGAGCATTGGGATTGGGAACTTCAATGACCGAAAAGGATGACGGGCCGTATGGTGTAGGCGGCTGGTTGGCTTTCTTGATTGCCGGGATGGTGATATTAGGGCCGTTGTCGGTCATTGGCAGCATATCTCGCGAAATCGATACTAGTGAGCGCGCATATCCTGGGTTAGCACAAGTTGCGTTGTGGGCGTCGTTCAAGACGGCCTATTGGGTCGCTTCTCTATTGTACTGTGCGCTCAGCCTCTATGGCGGCCTTGTTCTGGCTACAAAGCGAACTCCAGATGCTGTTTTCAAAGCGAAGCTGATTTTGTGGATTAATGCACCTGTTTACGTGATCGTCGCTGAAATGATTCTGCCGGTGACGATCTTGCCTTACGGCGACGCAGCGATATCGTATGATGTACTGCGGCTACTTGTTGCGTCGTTAATGTCTGCCGCCATATGGACCGCGTATCTGAGCATGTCAAAGCGCGTCAAGAATACCTATGGATTAGCAGATAAGCCAGCCGTCGCGCAAGCTGCTGCCGAGAAAGACAAACTTTCGCGCACCAAACCAGTTAAGAAAATATCCAGATGGGTAATTTTTGCGGTTGGCTGTGCTTTGGCGTTGGTTGTCTATACTGTTTGGAGGGAGATAGATCGGTCTTATGGGCTGGGCTTTGTTAGCGCCGCACTTCGTGGCGGGCTGATCATCTTGTGTCTTTCGATCCTGTGGAATTGGGCAAGAAGCAAGGATTATAGGCCGGAAGGAAAGAGCGCCAACAATCTGGCAAGCACAGACCAAGCCACAAAGGATGGCGGCGAATATGCCGCGACCCCAACCTCGAACCGAAGGCCGATCGGGGTGGTGCAGGCTGCCGACTATTCAGCAGCTATCGATGAAGAGCGCTTCTATCGTCAGATCGCGGAAGAATTCGAAACAGGAACGACAGACAAAGGTATGTGGACACGCTTGTTCGCAGAATGCGATGGGAACGAGAAGGGGACGGAGGTCCGCTACATCCAGGAGCGCGCTGGGCGGCTTATCAGGGCTGCGCGCCTGGGGGTGGAGGAAGCTGCGCTCAACCAGTCGTCTGCGGAAGCTCTGGACGAGGACGCCGTTTATCGCCAGATCGCCGAGGAATTCCAGACGGGAACGACCGACAGCGGGCTGTGGACACGCCTGTTTGCTCAGTGTGGTGGCGATGAAAGGAAAACCGAGGTTCTGTACATCCGGGAGCGCGCCGAGCGGCTTATCCTGGCGGAAATCGAGAGGCTCGAACAACCACATCCGCCATTGACCGACGAGCAGGAGATGGAAGAGCACGACATAACGTTCGATGGTGAGCGATACGCCTACGGCGAATACCGGTACGACAAGCTGTCCGACGCAGTGAGATACGCCAAACTGCAGGCAGGGCGATCGATAGGATAGCCGATCAAGCGTCCGGGTATTGGCCGGTTCCACAGAGATTGACGCCCGCCCGTGCCGAAGCCGTGGCGGGCTCCGTAATCAGGCTGATAGGCGATGTGCTCTCCCAGCCAGCTTCCCTCCGAGGCGATCGGCGCAGGCGTGCAGGACCTCAATGACCAGCGCGCCATCGATCATGAATCCCACGTCCCGGATCAGTTCGGGAAGCTCCTCAATTTTCAGGAAGAAGTACTCTGGTTCGATCGGCTGTACCGTTTCACGGCCGCTGTGGTCAAAGGTCGTCAGCCAGCGACGCGCGATGATCGACGGCGGCTGCGGCGTCGGGGCGGCCTCCTTGTCGAGGATGTCGAGTACCCACCGACGGAAGTCGGCGGCGATCGGGGTGCGGGCGAACATGCCCAGCAAGTGCGCGCCACGCAGGGAGAAGATGCGGGTTTCCTGCTCTCCGCCGGCTGTCGGCAGCTTCACCAAGGCGGTCATGCTGTCGGTAAATTCGGCGGCGTGCCGAGAGTAGATCAGTTGCAGCGCCCGGCCTTTGCCGGCATAGCCCAAGGCACCTTCGATCTGATGGATCCTTAGCCAGGGGTGCCCGTTGCGGTCGATCGCGTCAAAGGTGACGTTCTGAAAGGCGAGGGGCGGCGACGTGCGAACGGCGAGAGAGGTAGACATGGCTCATCTCCAACTAAGCGGTTGAGTTTTCCGCTTCCCCGCTGCTAAACGGGTGGGCGGAACCGTGCGGGTTAGCAGACCGGTAGTTGGCACCGGCAGGGCTTGCGCCCTCCCACACGGCCCGCCCATAGGAGAGGCCATGCAACGGACGTAAAAAAACCGCACAAGAGCGGCGGTCGTCCGCCAACTTGCCGGGCTGCTAAACCCGCATCGCTGATGTGCAGCGACGGGAGAATCTTGCACCCGGTCCGCCCGAGATGTCAACCATCTCCGGCGCTCCATCCTCGCTGTCGCGCGCCCCGGCCTGCCCGTCACGGCAGAACATATCCATATCCCAAAACGCATAAATCGTTTCCGAAACTACACATGACAGCCGCCGATAAATCCAGTAAGATCAGCGGGAGTTTGCATCAAGTTTCGGAAACGAATCAGCCCGCAAAGGCCCTCCATTGCTCAATCCTGCCAGAGACTCGAAATCAGGCGTAGGTGTGAGCCTACCGAGGGTTCGAATCCCTCCCTCTCCGCCAGTGGCTCATGGATTTTGTTGTGATACTGGATCGAGTATTGCTGCTTTTCATGGCACCCGTACAGGCCGATCTGCGAAGTTTTCGGAGGCGCTTCCCGAAACCATCGTCGTGTCGGCTTCGCTTGCTCGCCGGCACGACGATGGCGTTCCCTGCTCAGGACCATCACGGCACTTCCCGGTCTTTCCCCCTTTTTTTGCTCGCATCAGCCTGCGCAGCTATCTCCGTCAGCGCGGCCTCGCCAGGCGCTGGCCGTCAACGCCAGATGCTTGATCATCGGCCTCTTTGGCGCCGCCGTGGGGCATCCACGCCCGCTGCCGCGCGCTCACCCGGAAACGGCTACGGGACAGGTCGCGGGCCCTT
>ERZ761603.3230-NODE-3230-length-10610-cov-52.108100_pt1 | contig 10610 bp, 11 predicted proteins | sample MGYA00511879_ERZ761603 | MGnify/ENA primary metagenome ERZ761603 (study PRJEB28899, sample SAMN02850040) | bioreactor sludge metagenome | biome: EBPR Sludge; feature: EBPR Bioreactor; material: flocular biomat | place: Australia: Thorneside Wastwater Treatment...
TGCTCGACGGCGGCATACACTTCACCGGGCGGAACGTGGATCCCCTCGGTAAACAATTTGAAATGGTGAATCAACTCTTCCATGTTCGACTTCATGCCCTCGCGGGGCGGCGGGGCCACCTTGTGGTTGTCAGTGATCACCGGCCCGGGGTTCTTGCGCAACCAGTCGATGCACTGCCTTATGATCCGATTCGACTGAAGCATCTCCTCCATGCGTACAAGATAGCGATCATAGCTGTCGCCATTGACGCCGACCGGTATGTCGAAATCGACCTTGTCGTAGGCTGCATAAGGTTGCTTCTTGCGCAAGTCCCAGGCGATTCCGGAACCGCGCAGCATCGCGCCAGTGAAGCCCATCTGCTTGGCGCGCTCCGGTGCCACGACGCCGACGTTGACCAAGCGCTGCTTCCAGATCCGGTTGTCAGTCAGCAGCGTGTGGTACTCGCCATGGTAGGTCGGAAAACGATGCGTGAAATCCTCGAGGAAGTCGAGCAACGTCCCGCTACGGTTCTCGTTCTTTTCGCTGGCCTTCTTCGCACTGGTCCAGGTCGACTCCTGGTACTGCGGCATTCTGTCGGGAAGATCGCGGTAGACCCCGCCCGGACGATAGTAGGCAGCATGCATGCGGGCACCCGAGACTGCCTCATACACGTCCATCAGATCCTCGCGCTCGCGGAACGTGTACAGCGCCATCGTCATCGCCCCGACGTCCAGCGCATGGCAGCCGATCCACAGCAGATGGTTGAGTATGCGCGTGACTTCGTCGAACATCGTCCGGATGTACTTGCCGCGGATCGGGACATCGACGTCGAGCAGGCGCTCGATGGCCATGCAGTACGCATGCTCGTTGCACATCATCGACATGTAGTCGAGACGGTCCATGTAGGGTACCGACTGCACCCAAGTCCGGGTTTCCGCCAGCTTCTCCGTTGCCCGATGAAGCAAACCGATATGCGGATCCGCGCGCTGGACAACCTCGCCGTCAAGTTCCAGGACCAAGCGCAACACGCCGTGCGCAGCCGGATGCTGCGGACCGAAATTGAGCGTGAAATTGCGGATATCAGCCATGAGCGGGATCCCCGTAGGTGTCTTCGCGCACGACGCGCGGCGTGTTCTCGCGGGGCTCGATGGTCACCGGCTGGTAGATGACGCGAGCCTGATCCGGGTCATAGCGCATTTCGACATGTCCCGAGATGGGAAAGTCCTTGCGGAAAGGATGCCCTATGAAACCGTAATCCGTGAGGATACGGCGCAGGTCGTCATGGCCGACGAAGGCGATGCCATAGAGGTCGAACGCCTCACGCTCAAACCAGTTAACGCTCTTCCACACCCCGGTTACCGAATCCACAGCGGGAAAGTCGTCATCCTCGGCAAAAACCCGGACACGCAGGCGCCAGTTGTGAGTGACCGACAGCAGGTGCGAAACCACGGCAAAGCGGCGGCCAGACCACCTTCCATCCCCATAAGTCGAATAGTCAACCCCGCAGAGATCCATCAGCTCTTCGAAGCCGAGATCGGGTTCGTCACGCAGGGAGGTCATCACCGCAAGATAGTCGGCGGCAGCAACTTCAATCGTCAACTCGCCGAGGGCAAGCTTGAATGCCTTCAACTTGTCCCCGAAGTGCGTCTTAAGGTTGTGGCTAAGCGTTTCCAGCTTGGCGGACATAGCGAATCAGCCTCGGCAATTAACGTGCGATGGTATTGGTGCGGCGAATCTTGTTCTGCAACTGGATGATCCCGTAAATCAGCGCCTCGGCTGTCGGCGGGCAGCCCGGCACATAGATATCGACCGGAACGATGCGGTCGCAGCCGCGCACCACCGAATAGGCGTAATGGTAGTAGCCCCCGCCATTTGCGCAGGAGCCCATGGAGATCACCCAGCGCGGCTCGGGCATCTGGTCGTAAACCTTGCGCATGGCGGGCGCCATCTTGTTGGTCAGCGTCCCGGCGACAACCATGACATCTGACTGGCGCGGGCTTGGCCTGAAGACAATGCCGAAGCGGTCGAGGTCATAGCGCGCGACGCCCGCGTGAATCATTTCGATAGCGCAACAGGCCAGACCGAAGGTCATCGGCCACATCGACCCGGTCCGCATGTAATTGATCAGCTTGTCGGCCGTCGTCGTGACAAAGCCTTCCTGGAGGACGCCTTCAATACCCATGATCGAGTCCTATTCCCATTCAAGCGCGCCCTTGGCCCAGGCATATACATAGCCAATGACCAGAACGGCAACGAAGACCAGCATCTCGATAAATCCGAAGACCTTTATCGATTCCGCCGCAACGATATCCTTGAAAATCGTCGCCCAGGGAAACAGGAAGGCGATTTCCAGATCGAAAAGGATGAAGAGGATTGCAATAAGGTAATAGCGCACATCGAATTTCATGCGCGCATCCTCGAAGGCTTCGAAGCCGCATTCGTAGGGAGAGAGCTTCTCGGGGTCCGGACGACTGGGCGCAAGCATGAATCCCATCGCAACCGGCAAGACGCCGACCGCGATCCCCACCAGAACGAACATCAGAATAGGAAAGTAGTTTTCCATCATCCGCCGCCAGTATTCAGTTTCTTGTACGAAACAGCGCGCCTTTCAGCCACTGCCCCCATTTTGGTGCCGACGGCGAGACTCGAACTCGCACAGCTCGCGCCACTACCCCCTCAAGATAGCGTGTCTACCAATTCCACCACGTCGGCACTGATTTTTGGCCATCCCGGCGAGAGACCAAGCCGGGAAATCCACCCTTCGTTACTTCGGAATATCCTTTGCCTTGGAACCAGCCTCCGCAGGCGCCGCAGGCGGCTCACCGCCCATGGCTGCAGGCTGTGAAACCGCTTGGGATTGTACCGTTTCCTGCATCACACTGCCAGCCGTTTTTGGCTTCAGCGAGGCAACATAGGCCAGACTCAGGCTGGTCACGAAAAACACGGCAGCCAGGACAGCGGTCGTCCGGCTGAGAAAATTGGCCGAACCGGTTGCCCCGAACAGGCTACCGGAGGCACCGCTACCAAACGCAGCCCCCATGTCCGCCCCCTTGCCATGCTGCATCAGCACAAGGCCGATAATCGCCAGCGCCACCAGAATGTGGACCGTCAAGAGAAGAGAAAATACCCAGTTCATGTTTCCGCCTATCAGTTTGCCGCCAGGCAAATCTCAAGAAAGTCCCCGGCACTCAGTGCCGTCCCGCCAATCGGGCCACGATCGCCTTCCGCCGGAGCCAGCCGCCCGGCAGGACTCTGCGGCGTCTTGCGCATCTGCGGGGGGTTCCGATGGGTGAAAAACCGAAAAATTATAGCCGGCAGGCAGTCAATGGGTCAAGGAACCCCAGACCCTGCTGCCTCATTGCCCGGCCTCACGTACCGCCCTGGCAAGGTCCTCGGCCGCCTCAAGGACCTCAGTGGCGTCCTCGCCCTCCACCATGACCCGCAGCAGGGGCTCTGTGCCGGAAGCGCGCAGCAGGACGCGCCCCCTGCCGGACAGCCGATTCTCGATTTCCTCCCGCGCCCCGCGAATCGAAGCGTTTTCCTGCCAGGGAAAGCCCTTGACCATGGGCACGTTGATCAGCTTCTGCGGGTAGAGTTCCAGATCTCCCAGCAAGCTGGCCAGGTCGCCGTCAGACTCCCTCAATGCCGCCAGCACCTGCAGGGCAGCGACCGTACCATCCCCGGTGGTGTGGCGATCGAGAGCGATGATATGCCCCGAGTTCTCGCCGCCGTAGGTCCAGCCCCTTTCCTGCAGCATCTCGAGGACGTAGCGGTCACCCACGGCCGCCCGCGCGAACGGAATGTCCAGCCTGCCCAGGGCATGCTCGAGCGCCAGATTGGTCATCAGCGTTCCGGCAACACCCCTGACCTGCCCGTGTTTGGCCCGATTCCGGACAATCGCGTAGAGCAGCTGATCGCCATCGTAGAGCTTTCCCCTCGCGTCGACCATCTGAAGGCGGTCGGCATCGCCGTCGAGAGCGATACCGAGGTCAGCGCCTTCGGCGAGGACGGCCGCGCACAAGGCCCTAGGCGCCGTCGCGCCGAATCCGTCGTTGATGTTCAGGCCGTTGGGCTGGGCACCGATCGCAACCACATCCGCCCCGAGTTCATGGAAGACGTCCGGTGCCGTATGGTACGCAGCGCCGTGCGCACAATCGACGACGATCCTCAGGCCGCGCAGGTCGAGATCGTTGGGGAACGTGCTCTTGCAGAATTCGATGTAACGGCCCCGCGCATCACCGATCCGCTTGGCCCGCCCGAGATCGGCCGCCGCCACGCAAACCATCGGTTGATCGATGACCTCCTCGATGGCGTGTTCGACATCATCCGGCAGCTTGGTGCCCTGCGCCGAGAAGAACTTGATGCCATTATCGTAATAGGGGTTGTGTGAGGCAGAGATCACGGCGCCCGCCTGCAGGCGTAACGCCCGGGTCAAATAGGCGACTGCCGGCGTCGGTATCGGCCCGACCAGAGAAACATCGACACCGGCGGCCGAGAATCCGGCCTCCAGCGCGGCTTCCAGCATGTACCCGGAAAGCCGGGTGTCCTTGCCGATCAGGACCGCAGGGCGGTCGCCCTCCGGCATCGTGGTGCGTTCGAGCAGCACCTTGCCCGTCGCGTACCCGAGGCGCATCACGAAATCAGGCGTGATCGGCGCTTGTCCGACATGTCCACGCACCCCGTCGGTGCCAAAGTATTTCCTGCTCATTGCCGCTCTCCCTCTTCGATTGCCGCCAGAACTGCCAGCGCGTCGCTGGTGTCCGCAACATCGTGTACGCGCAATATTTTCGCACCTTTCAGCGCCGCGAGGATCGCCGCGGCAATGCTGGCCGCCAACCGCTGCTCGACCGGCCGGCCGGTAATGGCGCCCAGCATCGATTTCCGCGAGATCCCGACCAGTATCGGCAAGTCATTGACGCCGGTTGCGGTCAACGTCCGGAAAAGCGCGATATTGTGTTGCAGGCTCTTGCCGAAACCGAACCCCGGATCGAGAACCAGACGGCAATCGTCGATCCCGGCCACGCGAGCAGCCGCAACACGCGCTGCCAGAAACTCGCGGACTTCGTGGACCACATCGCCGTATGCCGGCGCGTCCTGCATCGTTCCCGGCTTCCCCTGCATGTGCATCAGGCATACGGCACAGTCGCTGGCCGCGACTGCAGCCATCGCCTCGGGGTGCCTGAGGGCGCTGATGTCGTTGATCATCGAGGCTCCGGCGGCGAGCGCGGCACGCATGACGGCCGGCTTGCAGGTGTCGACGGAAACCGGCACGCCCCAGCCTACGATCTCCCGAAGGACCGGAAGCAGGCGCCGCAACTCCTCGTCTTCGGGCGTCGGAATGGCCCCGGGGCGCGACGACTCGGCGCCGATGTCGAGAATGTCCGCGCCGGAGTCAAGCTGGTGCCGGGCATGGCGTATGGCGCGATCAACGTCCGACCCCATGCCGTCGCCCGAGAACGAATCCGGCGTGAGATTGACGATGCCCATGATCAGCGGGCGCTCGAGGGGCAGCCGGAAGCCGCCGCAGTGAAGGTCAGACATGGCAGAAATGAAAAACCGGGACCTGAAGTCCCGGCTTTTCCATGAAGCGCGCCAATCAGACGGTCGCCGGCGCGCTTGGCTCGGCACCCGGCGAATCGTTTGGCGCAGACGGACGTGAAGCGCTCTGCGAAGGCTTCGGCTGACGCGGCGGCTTGCCGGCCATGATGTCGTCGATCTGCTCGGAATCGATGGTTTCCCATTCGAGGAGAGCGTGCGCCATCGCTTCCACCTTGTCGCGATTCTCTTCCAGCAGCTTGCGGGCAAGCGCGTACTGCTCGTCGACGATGCGGCGGATCTCGGCGTCGACCTTCTGCATCGTCGCCTCGGAAACGTTCTTGTGCTGCGTTACCGAGCGGCCGAGGAAGACCTCGCCTTCGTTCTCGCCGTAGACCATGACGCCGAGATCGGACATGCCGTAGCGGGTGACCATGTCGCGCGCCATCGCGGTGGCCCGCTCGAAATCGTTGGAGGCGCCGGTCGTCATCTGGTTCATGAACAGTTCTTCGGCAATGCGCCCGCCGAAGAGCACGGCGATGCGGCTCATCAGGTATTGCCGGTCGTACGAATAGCGATCCTCCTCCGGCAACTGCATGGTCAGCCCGAGGGCACGGCCACGCGGAATGATCGTGACCTTGTGCACCGGATCGGACTTCGGCATCAGCTTGGCGATGACGGCGTGTCCGGATTCATGGTAGGCCGTATTGCGTTTCTCTTCCTCGGACATGACCATGCTGCGACGCTCGGTGCCCATCATGATCTTGTCCTTGGCCTTCTCGAAATCCTCCATGTCAACCAGGCGCTTGTTGCCGCGCGCGGCGAACAGCGCGGCTTCGTTGACCAGATTGGCGAGATCGGCACCGGAGAAACCGGGCGTACCGCGGGCGATGATGTCGGCCCTTACGTCTCCGGCGATCGGCACCTTGCGCATGTGCACCTTGAGGATCTCCTCGCGGCCGCGAATGTCGGGCAGCGGCACGACGACCTGGCGGTCGAAACGGCCCGGGCGCAGCAGCGCCGGGTCGAGGATGTCCGGACGGTTGGTCGCGGCGATGACGATGATGCTGGCGTGGCCTTCGAAGCCGTCCATCTCGACGAGCATCTGGTTCAGCGTCTGCTCGCGTTCATCGTTGCCGCCGCCGAGCCCGGCGCCGCGATGGCGGCCGACTGCATCGATTTCGTCGATGAAGATGATGCACGGCGCATGCTTCTTGGCGTTCTCGAACATGTCGCGGACGCGCGCGGCACCGACGCCGACGAACATCTCGACAAAATCGGAACCGGAAATCGAGAAGAACGGTACCTTGGCCTCGCCGGCGATGGCCCTGGCGAGCAATGTCTTGCCGGTACCCGGGTTGCCAACCATGAGCACCCCCTTGGGAACGTGGCCGCCGAGCTTCTGGAACTTGGAGGGGTCGCGCAGGAAATCAACCAGTTCCTGCACTTCCTCCTTGGCTTCGTCGCAGCCAGCGACGTCGGCGAAGGTCACCGTATTCTGGGCCTCGTCGGTCATCCGCGCGCGCGACTTGCCGAACGAGAACGCCCCTCCCTTGCCGCCACCCTGCATCTGGCGCATGAAGAACACCCAGACGCCGATCAGCAAGAGCATCGGGAACCAGCTGACGAAGATGTTCATCAGGAACGAGGGTTCCTCCTCGGGCTTGGCCTCGACCTTGACACCATTCTTGAGCAGATCGGACACCATCCAGAGATCGGGCGGCGCATAGGAGGTGATGCGTTTGCCCTCGGTGGTCGTCCCCTTCAGCGTGCGGCCCTCGATGAGCACTTTGGTGATGTGCCCCTGCTTCACTTCATCGAGGAACTGCGAGTATTCCATCGAATTCTGCGCGACCTGGCGGGTACTGAATTGATTGAATACCGTCATCAGCACGAGCCCGATGACCATCCAGATTGCCAGATTTTTGAACATGTTGTTCAAGCTTGCTCTCCTTTGACAGCGTCGAGCGACAAAGACGCCATTTTATACACAACTTCAGCGCAGCACACTGCCGAGCAGATAAAGCTCTGCGCTCCTGTCGCGCGACGCATCCGGCTTGCGCACCACAACCGTCCGGAAGGCTTCGCGCATCGAACGGAGGAATGCCTCGTAATCCGTCCCCTGAAAAACTTTGACCAGGAAAGCACCTTGAGGTTGCAAATGCGCCTTGCAGAACTCCAGGCCAAGTTCGGCGAGGTGCATGATGCGCGCCTGATCGACGAGGGGCACTCCTGACATATTGGGGGCCATGTCGGACATTACAAGTCCCACCGGGCGCCCGGCCAGCATTTTCTCCAGCCTCGACAGAGTCCCGTCCTCGCGGAAATCGCCCTGAATGAAAGCGACGCCAGCGATCGGCTCCATTTCCAGCAGGTCGACGGCGACCACGAGACCGTCTGCGCCCACCCGCCTGGCAGCCACCTGCGACCAGCCGCCGGGGGTCGCTCCAAGATCCACCACGACTTCGCCGCTTCGCAGCAGCTTGTCCCTGTCGTCGATTTCCATGAGCTTGAACGCGGCCCGCGAACGCCAGCCCTCCTTCCTTGCGAGCTGGACGTATGGGTCATTCACATGCTCGCGCATCCACGCCTTGCTGGTCCTGGTTCTAGCCATTCGATAAAATGCCGGTTTCGAGAGGTTTACTATGCTGCAATTATCGTCTGCCGCGCTCCGGGAAATGCGCGCGCGTGCCCATGCCCTGAATCCAGTTGTCTCGATTGCCGAAAAAGGCCTCAGCGCGGCGCTTCTCAAGGAGATCGACGCCAACCTTAATGCTCACGAGTTGATCAAGATTCGCGTCTACGGCGACAGTCGCGAGGTCCGCATCGCCCATCTCGAAAAGATCTGCAGCGAACTCGGCGCCGCCCCCGTCCAGCATATCGGCAAACTGCTGGTGGTTTACCGCCCTGCCCCAGCCCGGGCTGCTACGGTCAACGCCCCCGGAAGCGCCAATTCGCGCCGACCGGCAGTCACGCCGCGCAAGACCAAGCGCAGTTTTCAGGCCTGATCAGCGCAGGCCACGGTTCGCCCAGACCACCACCCACAACCCCAGCGCACTCTGCAGCAGATAGAGAATGCTGGAGATTCCGTGCCACGCGGCGAAGCGGTCGCGCAACACGCTCTCCATTACTTCGCGCGGCAGGGCATCGGCCTTGAGCTGGGCCAGCAGCGGCTGGATCCCGAACTGGCTGGCGGCAGCCGCCAGTGCCATCAGCAACACCAGCCAGAAGACGGCACGCCGGAATGCCAGCCCGCGGAAGCGGGCAACCAGGAACAGGAGCAGGTAGGCCGCGCTGCCGAGGCCGACCCAGCCGATCAGCGAGAACAGCTTCCCGGCCACCAGTCCGGCAAGCTGGCGGTCGCCCAGGCTCGAAAAGAGAACCGGCGCGACCATGTAGCCGATCGCCCACATCCCGCCCACCCACAGGGTGATCGCCACGAGATAGAGGGCTTCGGACAGTCTGCGCAAGGCGGATCACTCGTAGCGGACGTCGATGATTTCGAATTCGCGAATCCCGCCGGGCGCCTGAACCTGGGCGATGTCGCCGGCGTACTTGCCGATCAGCGCACGCGCCATCGGCGACCCGAACGAAAGCTTGCCCAGCTTGATGTCGGCCTCGTCCTCGCCAACGATCTGGTAGGTCACGGCGTCACCGGACTCCTGATCCTCGAGGTCGACGGTGGCCCCGAAGACGCAGCGGCCGTCGGCATCGAGCAGCGCCGGGTCGATGATCTGGGCATTGGACAACTTGCCCTCGAGATCCTTGATGCGTCCTTCGAGAAAGCCCTGGCGTTCCTTGGCGGCATCGTATTCGGCATTTTCGGACAGGTCGCCATGCGAACGCGCTTCGGCAATCGCCGCAACCACTTTCGGACGCTCGATCGTCTTCAGGCGCTGCAACTCCTCGCGCAGCTTCGCGGCGCCGGCAACAGTCAAAGGAACCTTACTCATCGTTCATTCCGGCAAAGGCCGACCGCCGGCACGCGACAGCGCGGCCCGACGTTCGGGGTTGGTCTCAGTGGAGCTGCGCGTGCAGCGTCTGGATCGGATAGACGACCAGTTCGCCAAGGCTGCGGATTCCCTCTGCCGCCGCCTCGGCGCCCCAGATCGTCGTATACATCGTAACCCGGGCCTGCAGTCCGGAGGTCCGGATCGAACGCGAGTCGTTGATCGCCAGTCGCTTCTCCTCGACCGTGTTGATGATCAGCGAGATTTCGTCGTTCTTGATCATGTCCACGATGTGCGGGCGGCCTTCGGTCACCTTGTTGACCTGCTGCACCGGCAGGCCGGCGACCTGGAGCGCATGCGCCGTGCCACGCGTCGCCACCAGCTGGAACCCGGCTTCGCCCAGATGGCGCGCAATCTCGACCGCCTTCGGCTTGTCACCGTCCTTGACCGACAGGAAGACCCTGCCCGACGACGGCAGCCTGACGCTGGCCGCCAGCTGAGACTTGACGAAGGCTTCGGCGAACGTCGTGCCAACGCCCATGACTTCCCCGGTCGACTTCATTTCCGGGCCGAGAATGGTGTCGACCCCGGGGAACTTGACGAAGGGGAAGACCGCTTCCTTGACCGAGAAATACGGTGGAATCACTTCCCGGGTCACGCCCTGATCCCTGAGGCTGCGGCCCGCCATGCAACGTGCCGCGATCTTGGCCAACTGGAGACCGGCGGCCTTGGAAACGAAGGGCACGGTGCGCGAGGCGCGCGGGTTGACCTCAAGCACGTAGATCTCGTGATCCTTGATCGCGAACTGCACGTTCATCAAGCCGCAGACGTTCAGCGCCTTGGCCATCAGCCTGGTCTGGCGGCGCAACTCGTCCTGCACCGCCTGGCCCAGCGAGTAAGGCGGCAACGAGCAGGCGGAGTCGCCGGAATGCACGCCGGCCTGTTCGATGTGCTCCATGACGCCACCGATGATGACCTCTTCGCCATCGGACAGCGCATCGACATCCACCTCGCAAGCGTCGTTGAGGAAGCGGTCGAGGAGCACCGGCGAATCGTGCGAAACCTTGACCGCCTCGCGCATGTAGCGCTCTAGATCCTTCCGCTCATGGACGATTTCCATGGCCCGGCCGCCGAGCACGTAGGACG
>ERZ761603.3233-NODE-3233-length-10597-cov-82.666856_pt1 | contig 10597 bp, 8 predicted proteins | sample MGYA00511879_ERZ761603 | MGnify/ENA primary metagenome ERZ761603 (study PRJEB28899, sample SAMN02850040) | bioreactor sludge metagenome | biome: EBPR Sludge; feature: EBPR Bioreactor; material: flocular biomat | place: Australia: Thorneside Wastwater Treatment...
GCTATTCGCGCAGCTTCTCGATGCGTTGCAAGCTGACGGCCGGGAGCCAGGCGGCAGCCTGGCCGCGACCCGGAATCCGCACCACCGGGGCGATTTCGAGCAAGGGCGCGAGGACAAAGGCGCGCAAGTGCATGCGCGGGTGCGGTACGCTCAGTCGTGGGCTGTCGACGATCAGGTCGTCGTAGAGCAGCAGGTCGAGGTCGAGCGTGCGGGGCGCATGATGGTACTCGCGGCGCCGGCCAAAGCGGCGTTCGATGGCGAACAGCGCGTCGAGCAGTTGCTGCGGCGCGAGCGCGGTTTCGAGAACCGCGACGGCGTTGATGAAATCGCCCTGACCGCGGATTCCGACCGGCGCCGTGCGATACAGCGACGAGACACGTCGCAGTATCGACGCGGGAGTGCTGGCCAGCGCCGCGCCGGCAGCGCGGACCTGCGCCAGGGGATCGGCGAGGTTGGCGCCGAGCGCAACGAAGGCCAGATGCGGACGACTCTGCGGCTGGCAGGCTGGCGAGGCTTCGGCAGCCCGTTCCTGGCTCTGGCGGTCCCGAACCGGCGCTGCCGGCAGGGCAGTCGCCTGTCCGCGCGTCATTCCTGAAGGTTGGGGGTTTGCCCGATGCTGGCCGGTGGGCGCCGACGGCGGCGGCGCTTTCTTGCCTCGCCCGGCGTTGGCGGCAACAGCATCGCCGCCCGGGCCTCGTCGCTGGCATGCAGGAATTCGGTCCACCAGACGCTGGTCGCCGGTTCCAGTTCGCCGGACTCGGCGCGCAGCAGCAGGAAGTCGTAGCCGGCCTTGAAGCGTGGATGCTGCAGGACGCCGTAGGGCCGCTTGCCGGAGCGCTGTTCGAAGCGTGGCTGCAAGGCCCAGATGTCCTTGATGTCGCCGGCAATGCGACGGGTGATCGCGAGCTTTTCGGCCTGCACCTCAAGCACCTCGTCCATCGCCAGGAAGAGCGCCGGCGTCGCCGGTTCGCCGCCGCTCTTGAAGAGCTGCCATTTGGCCAGCACCTCGTGCCAGAGCAGGGTCGCGAACAGGAAGCCGGGAGAGATCGGTTTGCCCTCGGCGACGCGGCGGTCGGTCGCTTCCAGGGCAAGCATCACGAAGCGCTCGCCGAGCGGCTGTCCGAGAATCACGTCGAGCAGCGGCAGCAGGCCGTTGTGCAGCCCCTCTTCGCGCAGTTGCCGAACACAATGCAGGGCGTGGCCCGAGGTGAGCAGCTTGAGCATCTCGTCGAACAGCCGTGAGGGCGGCACGTTGTCGATCAGCTCGGACATCTCGCGGATCGGCCGGCTGGCCGCCGGGTCGATGGTCAGGCCAAGTTTGGCCGCCAGGCGGACGGCCCGCAGCATTCGCACCGGGTCTTCCCGGTAGCGCGTTTTAGGGTCGCCGATCATCCGCAGCGTCTTCTGCTGCAGGTCGGCCACACCGTGGTGGTAATCGGTGATGGTCTCGGAAGTCGGGTCGTAGTACAGCGCGTTGACCGTGAAGTCGCGCCGTGCGGCGTCCTCGGCCTGGCTGCCGAAGACGTTGTCGCGCAGCACCCGGCCTTGCTCGTCGGTTTGTGCCTTGTTGCCGGCGTGTTCGCCGTGATGGCCGCGGAAAGTCGTCACTTCGATGGTTTCCGCCCCCATGCTGACGTGCACGATCTGGAAGCGGCGACCAATGATCCGCGATCGGCGGAAACAGTGGCGTACCTGCTCCGGCGTGGCATTGGTGGCGACGTCGAAGTCCTTCGGCTTCAGGCCGGCGAGCAGGTCGCGAACGGCGCCGCCGACGATGTAGGCCTGGTAGCCATTCTCCTGCAGTCCCTCGACGGTACGCTGGCAGCCACGGCTGATCTGGTCGCGCTGCAGACCATGCTGGGCGAGGGCGATGATCGCCGGTTCGTTGGGGCGCTCGGGGCCTTTTCGTCCGAGAACGCGGGATATGAACTTGCGGATCATCGATCGTGTCTGGTTCCTGATTCTGCTCTGGGCGTTGGCTGGTGCTGCCGGCGCCGCATCATAGCCGATATTCTGTTCACCATCGGTCTTCGCCCGGCGATCGACGTCAGCCGAGCAGACTCAGCACCGGCCAGCCGGACGCTTCGGCGCGGGCCCGCAGGGTCGGATCGGGGTCGACCGCGACCGGGTTGCTGACCCTCGACAGCAGGGGCAGGTCGTTTTGCGAATCGCTGTAGAACCAGCTGCGTTCGAAACTGCCCCACCACAGCCCCATCGCTTCGAGCCATTCGTTGACGCGCGTGACCTTGCCTTCACGGAACGAGGGAGTGCCGCGTGGCTGCCCGGTGAATTGGCCGTTCTCCTGCGCCGGAATGGTGGCGATCAGGTGCGCGATCCCCAGTTCGCGGACCAGCGGCGCGGTGACAAAGCTGTTGGTGGCGGTGACGATGGCGCACAGCGCGCCGCTTTCGCGGTGCTGGCGAACCAGCGCCCGCGCCTTCGCGCCGAGCATCGGCAGAATGTGACGCGTCATGAATTCGCCGAGCCAGGCGTCGAGTACGCGGCGCGGGTGGTGCGCCAGGGGTTGCAACTGGAAGTCGAGAAAGACGTCGATGTCAAGCGTGCCGGCTTTGTACTGCTCGTAGAACTCGATATTGCGCGCTTCGTACAGGGCGCGGTCGAGAACGCCCTTGGCGATCAGGAACTGAGCCCATTCAAAGTCGCTGTCGCCAGCGATCAGGGTGTTGTCGAGGTCGAAGAGGACAAGATCCATCGTTGTGTTTTCGGGCAGGTCAGATGTTCAGCGAAGTCTGCAGAATTTCGCGCAGCAGCGGCAGGGTGACCGGACGCTGGTGCTCGATCGAGTAGCGGTCGATGGTGATCAGCAAGGCCGCCAGGCTGCGCATGTCGCGCGGCGCACGCGAAAACAGGTAGTTGAATGCTTCCGGCGGCAGGACCAGGCCGCGTGCCTGAGCCTGCTCGGCGAGCGCCGCCAGCTTCTCGTGGTCGCTCAGCGCTTGCAGTCGGTAGATCAGGCCGCTGCCCAGCCGCGTGCGCAGGTCTTCGCGCAGATCCAGCTGCAGGGGCGGTACGCCAGCTGCCGCGAGCAGCCGTCCGGTGCCGCCGCTGGGCAGCCGGTTGATCAGGTTGAACAGGGCGATCTGCCCCTGCTCGCCGAGTGCTTCGACGTTGTCGACGGCGTGCCAGGCGCCATTGGTACTGTCCGCTGCGATCTCCGACAGGTCCGGGTCCAGTCGCGCGTCGCTGTACGCGGCCTGGCTGGCGCGCAGCAGATGCGACTTGCCGGCACCCGCATCGCCCCAGAGAAAGAGCAGCGGCTCGCGGTTGCTCTCTGCCAGCCAGGCGGCCAGCCCGGTCAGCGCCTCGCCGTTGCTGCCGGCGACGAAATTCTCGAAGCTGGGCCTGGCGTCGGGCAGCAGGTCGAGGATCAGTTGGCGCATTGGAGGGAAGGTTCACGCCTGAGCGTTTGCGGTGCGATCAGCACGCGGCAGGGCCATTTCGGATAAGATTCGGGATCGGGCGGTCGGAGTGGTGCATTCTACCACTACGCGGCATCCGCCAGCCTTGCTCGGGACGCGCTACAAGATGACTCAGGAATCCCTCTCCTATCGTGACGCCGGGGTCGACATCGATGCCGGCGATGAACTGGTCGAACGAATCAAGCCCTTGGCCCGAAAAACGCTTCGCCAGGGGGTGCTCGGCGGTATCGGTGGCTTTGGCGCCTTGTTCGAAGTGCCGAAAAGCTATCGCGAGCCGGTACTGGTCTCGGGTACCGATGGCGTTGGCACCAAACTCAAGCTGGCGTTCCAGTTGCAGCGGCACGACAGCATCGGCATCGATCTGGTGGCGATGAGCGTGAACGATATTCTGGTCCAGGGTGCCGAGCCGCTCTTCTTCCTCGACTATCTGGCCTGCGGCAAGCTCGACGTGCCGATCGCGGCGCGTGTCGTGAAAGGCATTGCCAGAGGCTGCGAGTTGGCCGGTTGCGCGCTGATCGGCGGCGAGACGGCCGAGATGCCGGGGATGTATCCCGAGGGCGAGTACGATCTGGCCGGTTTTGCGGTCGGCGTCGTCGAAAAGTCGGCAATCATCGACGGGTCGACGATCGTTCCGGGCGACGTCCTGCTTGGCCTGCCGTCATCGGGCGCGCATGCCAACGGCTACTCGCTGCTGCGCAAGATCGTCGCGCGTTCGGGCGCCGATCTCGGCGCCGCTTTCGACGGCGAACAGACCCTGGCCGACGCGCTGATGGCGCCGACGCGGATTTACGTCAAGCCACTGCTGGCGCTGATGCGGGCTCTGCCGGTGAAGGGCATGGCGCACATCACCGGTGGCGGCCTGACCGGCAACGTCCCGCGCATCCTGCCGGCCGGGGTGAAGGCCGAGATCGCGCAGGCGGCCTGGCACCGCCCCAGGCTGTTCGACTGGCTGCAGCACGAAGGTGGCGTTGCCGACAGCGAAATGCACCGCGTCTTCAACTGCGGCATCGGGATGGTCGTCGTCGTCGCCCGCGAGAGCGTGCAGCAGGCGCTGCAGATCCTGCAGCAGGCCGCCGAGCCGGCGATGGTCATCGGCAGCATCGCGCTGCGCAACGAGGGCGAGGCGCCGACCATCGTCGTGTGAGTTCCAGCGTCCGCGGCCCGTGGCTGGCGGGCACGACGGCGGTTTGCAGCGTGTCAGACCTTGATGCTGATCTTGACATCCCCGCTTGCTTTCCGCCGCCCTCTCTGCGAGCGCGTGTCGAGCAGGACCGGACGTTTTTCGGAGCGGCGTTCGGCCTGTCTGCGCTCGACGGCGAGCGGCTGGTTGGCAGGCTGCGGAGCGGCCGGGGCGGTGGTCGGCGGTGGCTGGCGCGGCTGGTGATCGCTGAACGGTGGCGACGGCTCGCGCCGGGCGGCAGACAGCTCGCTGCCGACCATGGCCGAGCTGCTGACCGGTTCGGTCTTTCTGACCTCGTCGGTTTCCGGTTTGCCGACGTTGCTGACGAGTGGTACCACTTCAGCTGGAATCCTCATTGTCCTACTCCCGGTCAAGGAATCGCTGCCCGGAGAATTGGGCAGCCGTCAGGCAATCGGCAGGCAAGCGGGTCTACGGCAAACCACCGGCAGAACTTTAGCATCGTTCCTTGGAAGTCCGGAAGCGGCGCTGGAACGTCTGGTACGCGAACTTGTCTGCTGTCCTTTGCCGCGCTTCAGTCATGGCACTGTCTGTCCGGCGCGGTGGGTCGGTATACCCTGGCGATCGAGAGCGATCTGCGGGGTTTTGCGATTGGCGCCGGCTTCGCTACACTTCGCCCGCCCGCTGGCCGCTTTCGGTGGGTGCTGGTGCTGTTCCAGGCCCTTTACTTGCTCGCTGCGGCGGGGGATGTGGATCGTGATGTCGAGTCGCACTAATCGATTTCTGGTACTGGCCGTGGCCATCGTCGGCCTGGCCGTTCTCGGCTACCTTGCCTTCCGGGGGTTTCGCGAGCCCGGCAGCCCGACCATGCTGGCGGCGCCAGCCGGCGGCGCCAACAAGCCTGGCGTGGCGGCGACCGCTGGGCCTCCAGGTGGTATAGCGGTGCCGGTCGAGACCACCCGGGTGAGCGCTTCCGAACTCGCTGTCGACGCGACTGCCGTCGGTTCGCTGCGCTCGAACGAGTCGGTCGTCCTGCGCCCGGAGATTGCCGGCCGGATTGCATCGATCAACTTCAAGGATGGCGCGTCCGTCGGCAAGGGCTCGTTGCTGGTGGCGCTTGACGCGGCGACACAGGCGGCCGAGCTTGACCAGGCCAGAGCCAGCCTGGCCCTGGCAGAGGCCAATTACCAGCGCACCAGGGATCTTTTTGCGAAGAAGTTCATCAGCGGACAGGCGCTCGACAACGCCCAGGCGGCGCTCAAGGTGCAGGATGCCTCTCTGGCGCTGGCGCAGGCCCGGTTGGACAAAACGCGTCTGCGGGCGCCGTTTGCCGGTGTCCTCGGGATTCGCAACGTCAGCGTTGGCGACTACGTCAAGGAGGGGCAGGAACTGGTCAACCTCGAGGACATCGCCACCCTGAAGGTCGATTTTCGCTTGCCGGAGTCCTACCTCGGGCAGCTTGAACCGGGGCAACGCCTGGAAGTATCCAGCGACGCGCTGCCCGGCCAGGTGTTCACGGCCGTTCTGGAGGCAATCAATCCGCTGGTCGAGGCCAGCGGTCGCGCCATCGCGTTGCGCGCCACCCTGCCGAACAGCGAGCGGCGCTTGCGCCCCGGGATGTTCGTCCGTGTTCGCCTGATCTTCGAGCGCCGCAGCGGTGTGCTGCTGATTCCCGAGCAGGCCGTCGTCCCGGACAGCCAGACCCCGTATGTCTATCGGGTGGTCGACGGGCAGGCGAAGCGCTCGCCAATCAAGACCGGGCTGCGCCGTGACGGGCAGGTCGAGGTCACCGAGGGTCTGCATGCCGGCGACGAGATCGTCACCGCCGGCCAGCTGAAGCTGCGCGACGGGACGCCAGTGCAGGCCGTGGGCGGGGTCGCTCCCGGGGGTACGTCGGTAGCCGGAGCTGGCGGGCCGGCCAAATGAGAATTTCCGATCTGTGCATCCGCCGGCCGGTCTTCGCGACGGTGCTGTCGCTGGCGATCATGCTTGTCGGGCTGGTCTCCTACACCCGCTTGCCGGTCCGCGAATACCCGAAGATCGACGAGCCGGTGGTGACCGTCGATACCACCTATCGCGGTGCGTCGGCCGAGATCGTCGAGTCGCAGATCAGCAAGCCGCTCGAGGATTCCCTGGCCGGCATCGAGGGGGTAGACGTGATCACCTCGATCTCGCGCCAGGAGAACAGCCAGATCTCGGTGCGCTTCAAGCTCGAGCGCAATCCGGATTCGGCGGCGGCGGACGTTCGTGACCGCGTCTCGCGGGTCCGCGCCAAGCTGCCGACCGACATCGACGAACCGGTGATTGCCAAGGTCGAGGCCGATGCCAACCCGGTCATCTGGCTGGCCTTCTCGTCCGATCAACACTCGGCGCTGGAAGTCACCGACGTCGCCAACCGCATCGTCAAGCCACGTCTGCAGACGCTGCCCGGCGCGGCCGACGTGCGCGTTTTCGGCGAGCGCCGCTTCGCCATGCGGATCTGGCTCGATCGCGATCGTCTGGCGGCTTTCAATCTGGCGCCGCAGGACGTCGAGGATGCCTTGCGTCGGCAGAACGTCGAAGTGCCGGCGGGCCGGATCGAAAGCGAGAGCCGCGAGTTCTCGGTCGTCGCCCGGACCGACCTGTCCGAGCCGGCGCAGTTTGCCGAGATCATCGTCAAGCAGGCCAGCGATGGCAAGGGCAGCTACCCGGTACGGATCGCCGACCTGGGCCGGGTCGAACTCGGCGCGGCGTCCGAGCGCAGCAGCGTCCGTTTCAATGGCCGGCCGGCGGTTGCGCTGGGGGTGATCAAGCAGGCGACGGCCAATCCGCTCGAACTGTCGAAGGCGCTGCGCGCCGAAATGCCGAAGGTGATCGGCGAATTGCCCGAAGGAATGACGGTCAATATCGCCTACGACTCGTCGGTGTTCATCGCCCGCTCGATCGACGCGGTATTCGAGACCATCGGCGAGGCGATGTTGCTGGTCCTGCTGATCATCTTCCTGTTTCTGCGCAACTTCCGGGCGACGCTGATTCCGCTGGTGACGATTCCGGTGTCGCTGGTCGGCGCATTCGCGCTGATGCTGATGCTCGGGTTCACGATCAACACGCTGACCTTGCTGGCGCTGGTGCTGGCCATCGGGCTGGTGGTCGACGACGCGATCGTCGTTCTCGAGAACATCTACCGGCATATCGAACAAGGCATGCCAAGACGGCAGGCGGCGCTGCAGGGCGCGCAGGAGATCGGCTTCGCGGTGGTCGCGATGACCATCACCCTGGCCGCCGTGTACGCGCCGGTGGCCTTCATGACCGGCCGTACCGGCAAGCTGTTCGTCGAGTTCGCGCTGACCCTGGCCGGGGCGGTGCTGGTCTCGGGTTTCGTCGCGTTGACGCTGTCGCCGATGATGTGCTCAGTGCTGCTCAAACACGAGACGCGCCACGGCAAGGCCTACGTGTGGGTCGAGAATGCCCTGAACGGCCTGACCCGTGCTTACCGCCGCGCGCTGACCGCCGCGCTGGCGCGACGCTGGCTGGTGATGCTGGTTTTCGTCGTTGTCGCCGGGTCGAACGTCTTCCTGCTCAAGGCCCTGAAGTCGGAACTGGCGCCGATCGAGGATCGGGGCATCATTCTCGGCGTCTTTCTCGCGCCGGAAGGGGCGACGCTGGACTATACGGACAAGTACGCGCGGCAACTCGAGACGATTTACGCCAATACCAGGGACGTCGAGCGCTACTTCGTCGTCGCCGGCAATCCGACCGTCAGCCAGGGGATCTCCTTCGTCGGCCTGACCGACTGGAACGAGCGGCCGCGCAACTCCGGGGCGGTGGTCAAGGAACTGTTCCCGAAGTTCATGGGCATTCCGGGCGTTCTGGCATTCCCGGTGCAGCCGCCGTCTCTGGGCCAGAGCCCACGCGAGCGGCCGATAAATTTCGTCATCCTGACCTCAGCGTCGTACGCCGAACTCGATCAAATGACCGGCAAGATTCTCGATCAGGTGGCGAAAAATCCGGGGTTCAGCAATGTCGATACCGACCTCAAACTGAACAAACCCGAACTGTCGGTTCTGGTCAATCGCGACAAGGCGTCCGATACCGGCGTCCAGATCGAGACCGTTGGCCGGACCCTGGAGACGATGCTCGGCGGTCGCCAGGTGACGCGCTTCAAGCGCGAGGGCGAGCAGTACGACGTGATCGTCCAGGTGGCCGATGCCGACCGCGCGACGCCTTCCGACATCCGCGACATTTTCGTCCGTGCCAGGGACGGCAGCATGATCCCGCTGGCCAACCTGCTGACCGTCAACGAAACAGTCAGCCCGCGCGAACTGAACCACTTCGGACAGCGCCGCGCGGTCACCATCACCGCCAACCTGACGCCGGGCTACACCATGGGTGAAGCGCTGAGCTTCCTCGAGCAAACCGCCGGCAGCGTTCTGCCGGCCGGCTATGCGATCGACTACGCCGGCCAGTCGCGCGAGTTCAAGCTCTCGTCGTCGTCGCTGGCGCTGACCTTCGTCCTCGCGCTCGCCTTCATCTACCTGGTGCTGGCGGCGCAGTTCGAGAGCTTCCGCGACCCCTTCATCATCATGCTGACGGTGCCGCTGTCGATGACCGGCGCGCTCGGCGCGCTATGGCTGACCGGCGGCACGCTCAACGTCTACAGCCAGATCGGGCTGGTGACGCTGGTCGGCCTGATCACCAAGCACGGCATCCTGATCGTCGAATTCGCCAACCAGCTGCAGGAGCAGGGGCGCGAAGTCAGGCAGGCGGTCATCGAGGCGTCCGAGTTGCGCCTGCGACCGATCCTGATGACCACCGGCGCGATGGTGCTGGGCACCGTTCCGCTGGCTCTGGCGAGCGGCGCGGGGGCGGAGAGCCGGCAGCAGATCGGCTGGGTAATCGTCGGCGGATTGCTGCTCGGGACCTTCTTCACGCTCTTCGTCGTGCCGACGGTTTATACCCTGCTGGCCAGGCGCAAGGGAGGCGGGGCAGCGGCTCAGGCCGCTTGAAACGCTGCCGGCCTCGCTTCGATGGCCGAAATGCATGATGGGCCCCGTCAGCTTCAGTTCACGAACGAGAGATGTCGGTTTCTCTTACAGTTGGGGATCCCCAGCGTCAGGTACTACGCACGAGAGTCATATAGTCGGCGGATATAACTGGCGAATTGTCTACACCTTCCGGTCTGGCCCAAATATTGCTTTGTTGTGTGCGGCACAACATTAACCAACCTCGTTGGTATGTTCGTGATGCCAAATAGCCATTTCGGCATTTCGATCAATTCTGTCTCTGGAGATCATGATGAAAAAAGTAACAATCAGGAAGCTTGCGGCCAGCGCCGCATTGGTGGCCGGCACGTTTGCGGCGTCGCAGGCCTCGGCGGTCGCCATCACCCTGCCGAACAGCGATTTTGAAACCGGCACTCTGAGCAGTTGGAGCACCATCGGCAGCGTAAGCGCCTCGGCGTCAACGAGCGTCACGACTTTCGACAATACCGTGTGGAGCATCATCGCAGCACAAACGACGATGGGCGCACTGCAAAGCAACGGGTCGTCCGTTACAGACATAGAGTCCGCCCTGGGGATCGCAGCGGGTACGCTAAACGCACTCAACACCAACCCTAACGGTGGTAGCCTGACTAACGGCTCGGCGCTCTATCAAGCGTTCGCTGGTCTTACCGGCGATACCCTTTCTTTTGCCTGGAACTACGTCGCGACTGACTACATTCCGTTCAACGACCCGTCCTTTGCTGTCCTCATCGGACCGGGCGGCTCGGTCGATGTGCTCGCGTCCATCCATGGCCTCGGCGTTCCGGTCGGCACATCGGGTAACTCCGGTTGGCAGAATTACACCGGGACGCTGGGTGCGGACGGTAATTACACCCTGGCCTTCATTACCACCAACGACAAGGACCAAGTTCTGGATTCGTGGCTCTTCGTCGACAACGTCGCCGGTACCTGCCAACCGAATTGTCCGCCAGTCGGCGTTCCGGAACCTGGCTCGCTGGCTCTGCTCGGTCTCGGCCTGGTCGGAATGCGCCTGCGGC
>ERZ761603.3234-NODE-3234-length-10596-cov-75.703254_pt1 | contig 10596 bp, 3 predicted proteins | sample MGYA00511879_ERZ761603 | MGnify/ENA primary metagenome ERZ761603 (study PRJEB28899, sample SAMN02850040) | bioreactor sludge metagenome | biome: EBPR Sludge; feature: EBPR Bioreactor; material: flocular biomat | place: Australia: Thorneside Wastwater Treatment...
GGCTCCGGATTCTCGGTCTCACGCCGCTATGACAACCGAGTGCGGAGGCCCTGAGTTCGCCACGACGAGTGTAGTCGTACCCCCGTGACTGACGACGCGTATCGCGCTGACCGTTCGCCGCACACTACCTTGGAATCGTCTTGCGATGATTTGCAATCGCGAATCCTTCCTGGGGCGGTTTGAACGCATCCTCGTCACTGGGCCAATGGGTCATGCTGCTCTGAAATGCGCATGGCCCCTCGACATCCAGTCCAAGCACGAGCACGCGTTCATTTTTCCCGCCTCGCATTCGGCACCGTTCACACCCGTGGTTCATTTTGGCTGGCGTTCTCCCCCTGCTGTCGCCGTACTGCCGATTCTTGACCAGCGCTAGATGCGCATGAACATCCAAGCCTGCCGACTGGACAAGTGCAGAGAATGTATCCAGCTCTTGGTTCCACGGTAGGCTGAGCACTGAAACTCGATGTCTTCGCACCTCAGTTCACGGCGGAGCTAGCGAAGCTTCACAAAGAATTCAGTAGGTAACGCACCTCCTTCAACAGGAACGCGCATCTCCACTACCTCTCTGATCTGTTCGTTTACTGGTCTGGTGAAATCGAATGCCACCGGGCACTGCCTTGAACCCGACAACGCAGGCACACGCCAGTAGCTGACTCCCTGGTCCAGCCGCACCGTCAGCGTCTTGCCATCTGAAAACCTCACTTCCAGTACGCGGCCATGTTGTACCGAGAACTTGTTTGGCACCAGGACTGTCGTGCGGATCCCCAGGTACTCGAACGCCCCTCTTGCCACGGCGTCGCGGACACTCAGGTCAGGCCAATCGGCGAAGACGCGGTTGAACACGCGGCTCTCACCACCGCTGCGAACGGCGGTTGTCGTTATCGTAAGCTCCGGGTTGTCCCAGCGCGCCTGTCCCACGATCGCCTTGAGACGGCTGACGAGATCCACCAGCAGCGCAATTGACAGCGGCGTAAAGAGATAGCGGTCACTGTACGTTATCGCGACCACATCCGCGCCGGAGTTCTGGACTTGCTGCAAGGTTCCATGGTGTTCGTCGGCAATGACCTGCCACAGCCTTTTTCCGAAACCCTGGAGCGGACCATCCACCTGATGATGCAGGACAATCTCGCGGTCGCCAGCAGCAAGTACCTGCGGTCTGATCTCGGCTGATTCCAGCCTGTTGCTCACTGTGCCGGTTCCGCCCGTGAGGGTGCCAATGACCAATGGTGCCCGCGAGGCTCCCCATTCCTCATTCGGTACGATCGACTCGCCGTCTGCGCTGGCCCATGCAACGCCAGACAAGCCGTGGCTGACCTCGGCGAGGACGCTGACACCAGAAGCGCGCGGCAGCGCGGTCGCCAAGCCGATGGTGATTCCCGGGTGATCGGCCAGACTCGACAATGCAAACCGGTTGGCTTCGGAAAGCCTCTCAAGCAAGGACTTCTCGATCACGATTTCAACCGGACGTGAAAGTGCCGCGAGGCGGTATGCGACCAGCCGGAGTGAGGAAGCCGCAAGATCGATTCTGTCCGACGAGCCGCCCGCGAACAAGCGTGTTTGCAGCGCATCTGGATGGCTGCTTTCCCGCAACACCGCCGCCACCATTCCCGAGATCTCGACCCTTGAGCTGTCTCCGAAGTAGCGAAGCGATTCCGGAATCTTCAGCATGTCCAGCCAGTCGCTCGAAATGACAGCCAGCGCCGCAAATCGGTCGAGCACCCCGGCCTCGAATCGTTGATCGAAATCGAGGATGCAATGTGGGCAACTGCTGTCGCACCCCTTCGGGCAATCCAGACGCTTGGCTGCTTCCCTGAACATGTCGTTGACCAGACGTTCGGCGCTCGACGCATAGCCTGCAGCATACCGGTCGAAGACGAAAACGGACTGGCAGCGCTGGTTGTCTGCGGCGAGGGTTTCCTGAACATCGCATCCCAGCTCGCTCGTCTGAACGCCAAGCAATGCAGCAAGCGCGTCACGTAACGCGACGGCAATGGTCAGTGCGATGCCGCGCTGGGTGATCCACTGGCCATTGAGATCGCGAAGCTGAATCTCCAGAACATCCGTGCGCACCTGATGTCCGAGCGCGATTCCAGTCTTGATCTGATATCGATTGGTGCTGCCGGCGCACACCCGGTCCGTCGCTCGGCTGCGCAGCTTCTTGTGCTCTGAACCTGCTTCGAGAAGTTTTGGCAGCCTCCCGTCCGCAAGCATCGGCTCGGCACGCCCGCAACTCAGGCACAGAGCGTAGCCTTTGCCATGAAGACCGGCCGAATGGTGATACACACGTCCGTCGGTAGTCACGCGAAACCGCCCCAAGGTCGGATTCGGCAGGGGGGACCAATCTCCTCTCGCGCTGATCCATGGGCGCTCGACCGGGACAAACTGCTGTCTCGTCACGTCGTTGTGCGGCTCTTCATAGAAGTCGACCGAAAACCCGGCTGGTTCGAGAAACTGCTGGATGTCTTTGGCTTCCACGCCAGCACCGCAAGCGTCGCAGGTCGAAGCGAGCTTCAGCGACATCGTCGTGCCACTCGCGCCGCAGCTTCGGCAACGCCAAGCGAACTTGATCGCCTGGGTTTCCCTGGCGCCCTCCTGATCTGCCGGGATATGCCAGTTCAGGGTGATTCCCGCCGATCGATACACCAGTCCGTCCATCACCAGTTCGGCACCGGGCGCGTATTCACGCAGTGCGGTCACCAGGTCTCGGCTGGCGAGATCCCGCTTCTGAAAACGATTGTCGTCGCGACCACGTTTGGCAGGCCCGTCAGGCGGCGGTAAGCGCTTCGCAGCACTGACGGTCGTGTTGTCAAAGCTGGCAATGGAGGTCGGGAATCCATAGCCTGGAAGGAAGCCCTGGGTCGCCAGCTCGCGCAGCAGATACTCGTCGGCCAACCGCTTCTTCTGGAAACCGATGGCCTTCGCAGCCGGATCGGTTGTGGCCCCTGGTCCCAAGCCGGATTCCTGCTCGATGAGCGCCTGCCACTCAGCCTGCCATTCATCGAAGGCCGCTTCCATTTCGACACCCGCCTGTCGAACGAGCCGCGCAGTCTCCTGACCCTCGAAAAGAGTGTGGCGGACCAGTCGCCGCAAACCGTCATCCACGTGCGCCTGGGCCGTCGGCAGGTAGGCCTCGCACCAACGCACGAATCGTTTCGATGGCGCATCTTCGCGATCATCGAAGAACCAGCCGCAGTTCAGACGTGTCATGTCCTGAGGATTGGCTTGCAGCAGGTCGGCCAGAAAACGAGCGAGGATCATCGCATTGACGTGGCGCTGCACGATCACTGCACTGTTCAGTGATACCACCGGCGGCGGCAGCTTGGCATCGAACGCCCAGCGTGTGTTCAGGAACACATTCTGATCATGCGGATTGGATTTGCACAAGGTAACGGCCGTGGATCTTGTCTCCCGGCGCCGACCCGCCCTGCCTGCACGCTGCAGGTAGTTGGCGGGGTGAGGTGGCACATTGTTCATGGCCACCAGTTGGACGCCACCGATGTCGATGCCCATTTCCATCGTGGTCGAACAGGAGAGCAGATTGATCGATCCCTCCTTGAAGCGTCTCTCGTATTTGTCCAGGAGTTCAGAAGCCTGCTGTGCGGAGTGCTCGGCAGCTGCAAAATAGGGCGCAGATTCAATGACTCGATCGTTGACGTTTGCCCAAAGACCGTCTTCGCGGAGGCTGGTGAGCAGCACTTGCTGTGCGAGCCAGTCGCGCGCTCGCCGGATACGGAGCCCACCATCGGTTTCTCCACCGAAGGGTAGGTCGTAGACCGGGATCTCCCTGCGCTCACAGACCGCGATCTCCTCACGCATGATTCGCGGAAGATACGGCGTGACGCCGCGTACGGTCGTATCAAGGAATCGGCGCGTCACCGGACAAACCCAGGCGTGGGCTACTGGCGAGAATGCCAGGTCCTGCAATCGCAGGATGTATCCACTGGCAGTCAAGGACAGCATCGTCCTGACCTGTTCCCATGCGGCGATCAGCAGGCTGTCGACGGCATCCTGCCCCGGGTCGGTGTTTACGTCGACCTTCAGCAGATAGGCGAGGAGACGGACCAGCGCGCTCCGGTCTCTTGAGCGTCTGGCAGATGGCCATCGGCGCTGGCCACGAGCAACCTCATCCTGATTGGGAGGAACAATCCAGTTGCGCGGAAAACGTATGCCGATCCAGTTGCGCCAAAGATCAGGGATATCGAGACTGCCACCACCGCGAACGAAATGGTCCACGGCCACCTTCAGGAAATCCTTCCACTCCGGCAAGGTGAAACCCCGGCTGGTCCAATCCACGGGCGCCGTGTTGATCTGATCGAGCCGCGGATAGCGTGCCGCGATCATCCCCATCGTTTCGAGGTTATTCTGCCGTTTTGGTCTTCGGCCCAGCTCCCGGACCAAGAGCATCCCCGCGAGATTCGACGCGCCCTCGTGGCCGCCAAAAACCCCCGGGGAGTACCCTTTGTACGTCTGGAGAATCCACCGAAACTCCTGCCCTTCTTGGGCAATTGCTGCCTGCAATTGCTGAAATGACATCGGCGCGGGCTGCGTTGCGTCCTGAAGCCTCATACGGGCTTCGTTCAACCGCTGCACAATCGATCCTCTCGCCATCTCGGGCAGTCCCGGCGTAGCAAGAATTTCTTCATACAGTCGAATCTGATTCTCAGCTTCTGCCAGTTCAGGGGTGGATGCCTCGGTCATCGCCTTGAGCACGTGGTGATAGATCAGCCCGCGCGCCTTTGTTCGCTCCGCGTCCTGCTGCAACTTGGCGGCCAGTCTCGCCGTGCCCTGGCGGCTGTCGCTGAACGTCAGTAAGCGGCGTCCTCGATAGGGTTGGTCGGCGGGCGTGGCGCCGTCTGGCGCATACTCCAGTAAGGTCGGCAACAGGCCACCCAGCAGGAAAGGGGCACCGATTCGGGCCTTGCGGAAGAGGTGAGCAGTGCGAGCAGGTGTCGCGCCGCACGCCGGGCAGCCCAGACCATCCCCGCTGTCCTCGCAGACTATCAGGGCAATCGCGTCGGGATCGCTCGAGTCGACAATCTGCTGGGTCTGGCGGTTGATGTGCATTTCGCCCGCATGCGGTAGCTTGCAGTTGGTGATCAGGATCGCATGGCCACCTTCTACGGGTCGATCATCGTCGGTATCCAGCGTTTCGGAGTCGTCGTCGATTTCCAGCTCGAATTCATCGACGGCGGATTCACTTGACGCCTGTACCACCGCCCCTTTCCTCTCTTCGGACAGGAGATAGGCTGCCCCGCATTCGTCACAGGACGCGAACTCGAACGCGGGGGCGCCGCAGGTACAGTGATTTCGCGGTTCCAGGAAGACTTTCCCGAACGTCCAGGCGGGGTCGTCGAGTTTTGATCCGCGCTTGTCAGGGCATCGCGAGTCGGCGCAGCACCACAGGCCGGTCAAAGTCTGATGAAACACGTGCGCCCGCAGTGGCAGGAAGGGTGTTCCGCCGGTATCCACCGCACTCGTCAGCAGGTCAAGCCAGCTCAAGGATTCCTCCTGCTGCGCAAGAGAATGGGCCGGCGCAGGACCGAAGATCACTGAGCATGCTTCCGATAGCTTCGCGACCGGTGCCGCCTTGCGGTCGACGAAAAGCTCGCGCAGCTTCCGCGCGATGGGGTGCCCTGACAGAGCGCGATAGCGATTCGGGGTTTCATCCTTCCCCGAATCGATCGCGCGCAATTCAGCAACGGACAAACGGCAGGAATCGCTCGCCGAAGGCAGCAAGGGTATTTGCCGAGCCCCCGATACCAGATGAACGCGCGCGATATCGACACCTGCGACCTGCGCCAGAAACTCCCTGAGGCGCTCCCCGGCGGGCCCGTCCGGATCGCCGATCGTCGCTGACGTTGCCACGAAGCGAAGGTTCTCCGGCTTGACAGCAAACGCGTGAACGACGCGTCGAATCAGCAGTGCCAGTTCAGCGGCCTGCGAGCCCACATAGGTATGCGCTTCGTCGAGGACGATCCACTCCAGCTTGCCGCTCGACTTTTCGAGAATGCTGGCATCCTGGGCTCTGACCAGCATGTACTCGAGCATCGTCGCGTTGGTCACCAGAATCGGCGGCGGTGCTGCACGCAAGCTCCGACGGTCCTTCACCTCGCTGTCGGCCGGTGCGATCGCGTGCGCCGGCAAGGTTTCCGGGGTCAGCCCGTTGTAGAGGCAAAAGCGGATCTTGTTGCCGAAACCGTACGTCCAGGCGCGAAGACGATCGCGCTGGCTGTTGATCAGCGCATTCAGCGGATAGAGGAACAGCGCGCGAACACCGACAAGCTGGCTACCCAACTCGAACTGCTCGCGCGCCAGTCGATCCAGAATGGGTACCATGAAGCACTCGGTTTTTCCCGATCCTGTGCCGCTGGTCACGATGAGCGACCTGGCAGGTTGCTGCGCCAGAATCTCCCACGCCTGCAACTGGTGGGCGTAGGGTGCGCGCTCCCTGGCAAAGCGATATTCGTCGACCAACTCGGGCGGAGGCGAATCCATCGCGTTTACCAGCGATGGTGTGAGCAGGTTGCCCGCCAGATCGCGCATCCGACTGCTGCTCCGCGCCCAGCCAAATACCGCTTCGAAGCTGGGATACGCGAGAAAGCTGCCGGTATCACCGAACGGACGCGCAAAGACCTCCATCAGGTGCCGACGCAAGGGCGCGTTGGCGAATCCCAGCCAGCCAACTGTTCCAAGACTCGCGCGACTAGCGAGGGCCGCGAGGAGCGATCCGAAATACTCTTTTTCCATCATCATCCAATCGTGGTGGCAATCGAGGAACATCAGGTGGAGGAAGGTCAATTCGTCCTGTGGCGAGACAGCGAGCTACGGTCAAGTCAAAAGCCTCGGCGAACCATTCCGGATCGAATGACTGAACTTCTCGTACCTTCCTGATGAGGTTTGGGTGTTGGCTCCAATCAACATGCAGGTCCATCGTCGTATTGAGTGTGAGTGCCAACAGCATGGGCAGATTGATTACCGAGTCATGAAATCCGTGGTTGACCGGACAGAAATACGGCCCAGCTCCGTGCTGCCTGGCGACGGTAATTTCCGCCGCGAATCCACCGGGCCACTGCCGGTCGGCGTTGTTGCGCAGCAGGTGCTGAACCCTTGAGTTTTCGCCGTTGAATAGCTGCCCGGCAAAGAAGCCGTCCATTCGTGGGTCTTGGGCTGCCCTCAGGTCCTGGTTGATTTTCCCGGTCGCTGTCCCGCGTGCCGCTTCGAGCAACACGCGAAGTGATGGGCAGGCGGATGCCAGGGCCTGAACTCGCCGATCAAGGTATTCCGAAACAACGAGGGCGCCAGCCTCAGGTCCGTACCAGGACGTGCCCTGCGCCATGAGTGCGCGCATTGCCTGAACCCATGCGGTCAAGGGAATCATCTCCCAGACAGTAGGCAGCTCGATGGGAAATCGCTCGGCAAATCCAGCGGACAGGCCGCCCATGCGCACTGCAAGTGCAGCCAGGCCGGTCATGGACTGGGCGAAGCAACGCCACAGATCGAGAGTCGATAAGGGCAGGTGGCCCAGTTGCACCGCAAGCTGCTCAACCACCCGCCAATCGTCGCTGATGAAGTCCTGCGCCAACGCGGCAATCACAGCATCAAGGGCATCCAGACGCTGTCGTTCTGTCGGAATGCCAAGCGCCGTAGTCAGCGTGATTTCAAGGCCAGGGGCTTCCTCTGCGTCTTGCCGCGCTGGCAGGGCTTCATTACGCGCCAGAACCGGCCATAACATCGGGCGGAAAGCCACTTGGGAACCGCTGCCCGGATGGATCAGCCAGGCTCCGGGTGAAAGATCGGCAGACGGGAACATCCAGTTTCCGGTCGACACACCCTCGGAAAGAACAGGAGCCAAGCGAATGGGCTCATCCCCGGGGGCGTCGATCCGAAGTGCGACCACCGGCCATCCGGCGATATCCTCCGCCGAGAAGCGATGTAGATGTTCCTGCGGCAAACCAAGCTGCGACACCATTGCCAGTCGTTCGAGTTCGAACTCGTAACGGGCCACTCGCAGCGTCGACGCTTCGCCACCGGGCAGGCCCAATCTGACGCTCACATGGGCATCGAGGGTGTCTGCGTCGGCGAGCATTCTCTGGATATCGTTCACATAGTCGACCAGGCGAATCTCGACGCGACTCCCTCCGACATTGGCCCTGATCGTGTGCTCCACTATGCTGACCGGATGAGCGTGATTGCCGCGATGAAGTCCAAGCCTCAGCGTCGCCTGGTAGGCTCCAGGTCCGAGAAAACCCGTCATTCGGGTGCCGCACACTCGGCCGACGGCGAGCAGGGCGCCATCGTCGAGCTGTGCACCATCGGTGGCGATGGTACGCACCCCCTTGGCCGGGAATGGCACCCTCAGTCGGACGATATGCGGGTTGCCACGCCACACGGCGTTGACCGAGCACCACTCGGGTGGATGGCCTTCGCCCTGGCACCTCAGATCAAGCACGACGCTCGCGCCGTCGATGCGCGTGTGCGACGAGACGCCCGGCGTGTCGCAATTCACCGTCACCAGATCCCAGTTGGCGAATCGCAGTGCGCCGCTCAACGGATCAGCACCGGGCTCGACCGTCATGCTCGCCTGCGCAGGCAGGAGGACGACGTGCGCCCGCCATTTGGTTGCCCCTTGCGCCGGCCAGATTGCACTCACTGGACCGGCGATTTCGTCCGGGCGCTGAGTCAGCCGTCCCCCCGGCACTCGCCAGGCGAGCGTACCTTGCGCCAATCTTTCCAGACCGTTCTCGGACACCTCGTACAGCTCTGGCACGCCACGAAACGCAACTGCGGGGTGATCAAACAGATCCCAGTACCGCTGCCCGCGAAGTTCAAACCGATCCTCGGTCGCCGCAGCCTGCCCGCACCTCACCCGGTAGTGCAGTCCATCGCAGGCATCAATCCGAATGCCACCGCGGATCGTCCATACCCTTCGGGTGCCTCCCAATAGCTGGCCCTTGCAATCCACGGATGCGCCGTCGTCGAGCCGCAGATTCCAGTCCTTCGGAATGCACAGGATTCCCTCAAACTCGGCGATTGCCCCGGAACCCTGGCGAATCAATCGACAAGGGTTCGCCGAATCAGTGCCCTGCTCGAACATCCAGGGCAACTCGGGATCGAGCGCTTCGCCGCGGGCAATTTCCTTGTGGGGCGCCTCCCCGGTTGCGATCAGGAGCAACATCGTATGTTCGGCGGTTGCGAGATCTCCGCGCCTTTCCAGAGTGCGCCGTTCGACACGGTAGCGATCCTGGCCGGCCAGCCTGCGCAGGGAGACATCCACCGTTTGCTCGCCACGCGGAAACCGCAAGGTCAGGGTGCGGCTCAGCTTCTCAGGCTCGATTCCAAAAAGCCGCGCCAGTGGTGCCGAGTCCAGGAACTCCGGCAGCACGATTTCCGATCGGAGCTGAAAACAGTCTTCATCCGAGGTGTCCAGCCATCGCTCGACGAGGATTGCCTGGTTGCGATGGTCTTGCTCGCCTGGCGGGACACCAATAGCCAGCTTGAACAGCTCGATCGCCTGATGGTCATCGATCGGCAGCGGAAACTCGTCTCTCCATCCCTGGGCGGCCTGGTCAAGTTCGGCGACCACATCCGCGCCAATGGTCAGATTGGCCTGTTGCTTCAGACGCAGAATCGTGAGGACAACCTCGGTGAGCAGCACGAAGACTTCGTTCTGCCGATAGGAATTCGGCAAGAAATGGGCAAGGCTCTTGATCCATTCAAGGATCTCCGCAGCGTCCGTTCCGCCACCGCCCGCAAGCTTGAGCGCCCGCTTCAGTATGCCGCCGATAGGGCCCTGCGCGCTTGCCAGCAGTCGCATCGGCAGGCCGCCCTGGAAAGCGATACTTCCCAGGTAGCGCAAACCGTGCGCGTTCGACAATCGCAGCCGCCAGCCTTGTAGGCCTTTTTCAACACATTCACTGCGCTCGGTCGGATTCCACGCGTCAGCGGAAGCGCCGATAGCACTGACAATCGGTTCCCACGCGAATCCCGTTCCGTCATAGTTGCGACGCCACCATTCCGCTGCATAAAGAACGAACAGGGGTGGGAAGCAGGCGACTTTGCGCGCCACGTCGCCGAGCGTAACGCTCCTCAGCCAAACGCCGACGCATTCTCGCATCACCGTCTCGAGATCCGAAAACTCCTGATCTTTGACCCGGTAGGTGTACAGCGGCCGGCCGGTCGGGTGATGAAATCCTCGTCGATTCAGGAAACTGCCCTGCCACTGGTGAATTGGATGCACGTCGCACACTCCCAAACGGTCATTCGTCAAAGCAACTCTTGATGCAGTCTCCTGATGCTTGTTGCCCCGCGATTACTTGCCAGAAATCTAGCCTCCGACCTTCCGGACTCGCGAATCCCCATCCATCCGCATGTCTTCAAGAAACTCCGACCCAGGGGCCAGACTCGTCACCAGCAGATGATCCCGCGCGCGGGTGCAGGCAACGTACAGCAGGTGGCGTTCGGTGTCATAGATCTCCTGCAGGTCGGCGTCGTCACCGACCGTCTCGATGCGCTCCTGCAGCGGGATGACCTCGTCGTCGCAGGCCATCACCACCACGGCGCGGAACTCCAGGCCCTTCGCGAGATGCATGCTGCTGA
>ERZ761603.3237-NODE-3237-length-10586-cov-16.639445_pt1 | contig 10586 bp, 10 predicted proteins | sample MGYA00511879_ERZ761603 | MGnify/ENA primary metagenome ERZ761603 (study PRJEB28899, sample SAMN02850040) | bioreactor sludge metagenome | biome: EBPR Sludge; feature: EBPR Bioreactor; material: flocular biomat | place: Australia: Thorneside Wastwater Treatment...
CGCTGACTTCGCCGATCGTGAAATAGCGCTTCGCTGGAATGGCCGGCAGGGCCGCGGTTGCCGTGTCCCTATTCGGAGTCGCTTCCGTCATACGCGCGCTCCACCTCGCCCTTCAGCTTCTGACTGGCATGAAAAGTGACCACCCGCCGGGCCGTAATCGGAATCTCCTCGCCAGTCTTCGGGTTGCGCCCGGGCCGCTGCGGTTTGTCCCGGAGCTGGAAATTGCCAAATCCGGACAGTTTGACGCCGTCACCGCTCTGCAATGCGTTGCTGATCTCGTCGAAAAATGCTTCAACCATGTCCTTGGCCTCACGTTTGTTGAGACCCACCTTCTCAAAGAGCATCTCTGCGAGCTCTGCTTTGGTAAGCGTCATTCCCCTCCCTTTCAGGCACGAAGCTGGGCGGCGAACGTCCGCTTCAGATAGTCGACCAACTGCTGCAATACTGTGTCGACTTCGCCATCGAGCAACGTTTTTTGAGTATCTTGCATCATTATGCGGAAGGCAAGGCTTTTCTTGCCGCTCGCGACACCCGAGCCGGTGTATACGTCAAACAGATTGATGCTGCGCACGATCGTCGGCACTGCGGCCTGCATCCCGTCGACCAGACGCTGTACCTCCAGGCTTTGATCGACGACCACTGCTAGATCCCGGATCACCGGGGGCTGCCGGGAGACATCAGCATAGTGCGGTAGAGGAACGGTCCGCAGCGCCTCGAGCTCAACTTCAAAAAGCACCGGTGCGAATGGCAGCTCATACTTCACCTGCCAGCGCGGATGCAGCTCACCGACGATCCCGATGACCTGGCCCTCAACGACGACCCGGGCCCCACGACCAGGATGCAGGGCTGGATGCAAGGTCTTCTCGAAACGCGCGGTAACGGGTGCGAGCAGCCATTCAAGATCGTTTTTGAGGTCAAAAAAATCAACCAAACGCGGCTTGCTGCCCCACTGTTCTGGTTGCGCGCTGCCAAAGGCCAGCGCTGCCAGTTTCCACGGCTGATAAAAGCCAGCTACCGGACCTGCTGTTGGTTCACGAAAGAAGCAGCGCCCTGCTTCGAAAACGCGAACACGGTTCTGGCGGCGCTTGAGATTGGTTTGCAGGTTACCGAGCAGTCCGCCGATCAGCGTCGAGCGCAGCACACTGAGCTGACTGGCGATCGGGTTGGCGAGCCGGATCAAGCGCGGGTTGGCAGCGAAATCGGCTTCCCAAGCTTCCTCGACAAAAGCGAAATTGACGACCTCCTGGTAGCCGCGGTCAGCCAGCATCTGCCGCAGACGAGCACAGGGGCGATCAGACTCCACTTGCGGCAACATCGACAACCGCGCGCGCGGCGCTGCCGCAGGAATGTTTTCGTAGCCGTGCAGCCGCGCGAGTTCCTCAATCAGGTCCTCTTCGATTTCGATGTCGAAGCGATAGCTCGGCGGCGTGACGATAAAATCGTCGCCGGCGCGCGAGAATGGCAAAGCGAGCCGCGTGAACAACTCGGCGATCCGCTCACCCGACAAGACCAGACCAAGAACACGTGCCAGTCGTGCTGGCCGCAGGCGAACCGGATGCCGCTCAGGCAAGGCGGCGCACGCCTCACTGATCGGACCCGCCTCCCCGCCACAGAGGTCAATGACCAGTTGCGTCGCACGTTCAAGTGCTCGCCGCGTGCCACCAAAATCGACGCCGCGCTCGAAGCGATGTGAAGCGTCGGAAACGAAACCGTAGCGCCGCGCGCGACCGGCAATGGCCGGCGGCGAAAAAAAAGCCGCTTCGAGGAAGACTTCGGTCGTTTGCGCGTTGATCTCGCTCTCTTCGCCACCCATCACGCCGCCCATCGCCAAGGGGCCGCGGTCGTCGGCGATCAACAACACGTCGTCGTGCAATTGCAGCGTCTGCCCGTTGAGCAGCAGCAGTTCTTCGCCCGGTCGTGCCATCCGCGCGCGCACCGCGCCACACAGGCGAGCATTGTCGAAAGCGTGCAAGGGCTGACCGAGTTCGAGCATCACATAATTGGTGATGTCGACCAGTACTGAAATCGGACGCAGCCCGCAGCGCTCGAGGCGCCGGCGCATCCAGGCAGGGGTCTCGGCCGCTGCCCGAACACCCGTGACGACACGACCGCAGTAGCGCGGACAAGCCGCCGGCGCTTCGAGGATGACCTCACGACCGACGTCGCGGGTCGGCGCAACGTCCGTAACCTGAATGAAACGCGCAGGAGTCCCGGTCAATGCCGCGACTTCGCGGGCAATTCCTTCGAGCGACAGGCAGTCGGCGCGGTTCGGCGTCAGCTTCAGCGTCAGCAAGCGGTCGTCGAGATCGAGGTGACGGCGGATGTCTTCGCCGACAGGCGCATCATTCGCCAGGACGAGGAGACCGCTGCCATCGTCGCTGAGACCGAGTTCCCGAGCTGAACAGAGCATGCCATGCGACTCAACGCCGCGCACCTTGCCGGCCTGGATCGTGCGACCACCGGGCAGCAGCGCACCCGGCAGTGCACACGGCACTCGCAGCCCAGCGGCGGCGTTGGGTGCTCCGCAGACAATCAGCAGCGGCTCGCTGGTACCTACTTCGACGCGACAGACGCTGAGGCGATCCGCCCCCGGGTGTCTGCCGACTTCCAGTATGTGACCGACGACGACGCGCTCGCAGGGCGGCGCGACGCTCTCCTCTGCTTCAACCTCGAGGCCGGCCATCGTCAGCAGGTGCGAGAAGTCGGCACCCACTGAGGGCGGGTCAACCAAGCTGCGCAACCAGGACTCGGAGAATTTCATCGGCGCCGGGAATCACGAAAAGACGTTCACACGAACTGTCGCAGGAAGCGCAGATCGCCGTCGTAGAAGAGACGCAAGTCATTGATACCGTAGCGCAGCATCGTCAGGCGGTCCGGCCCCATGCCGAACGCGAAACCGACGTATTGCTCGGGATCGATGTTGACGTGGCGCAGAACGTTGGGATGAACCATGCCGCAGCCCGCGATCTCCAACCAACGCCCACGCAGGGCCCCGCCCATGAAGGCCATGTCGATCTCGGCCGAAGGCTCGGTAAACGGGAAGAAGGAGGGCCGGAAACGAACCTGCAGGTCGTCACTCTCGAAGAAACGACGTAAAAAGTCGGAAACGACGCCTTTGAGGTCGGCAAAGCTGACGTTCTCGCCGACCCACAGGCCTTCGACCTGATGAAACATCGGCGAATGCGTCGCATCCGAATCGACCCGATAGACGCGTCCCGGCGCGATGACCCGGATTTCCGGCATCCGCTCCCGGTCGCCGTACCTGGCGACATGCGCCTGCATGTAACGGACCTGGATCGGGCTGGTGTGCGTACGCAGCAGCACCCCCGGCGCGACCCCGCCGGTTTCGTCCTGCAGATAGAAGGTATCGTGCATCGAACGCGCGGGATGATCTTCCGGCGTGTTGAGTGCCGTGAAATTCTGGAAGTCGGCCTCTATTTCCGGGCCGTCGGCGACGTCGAAGCCGATCGAGCGAAACAGCGCTTCCATCCGTTCCAGAGTCCGCGTCACCGGATGCAGGCCAGCGCGCAGTTCTCCGCGCCCAGGCAGCGTAACGTCGAGTGCTTCTTGCGCCAAGCGGGCTTCGAGCGCTTGGCAACGGATGGCTTCGCGGCGCGTGTTGAGCGCCGCTTCGACCGCCTCCTTGGCGCGATTGATCGCCGCACCGCGAGCCTTGCGCTGCTCAGCAGGAAGCTGGGCGAGCCCCTTGAGCAACTCGGGGATCTGGCCGCTCTTCCCGAGGAACGATGCCTTGACCTGCTCGAGCGCGTCGGCATCGTCGGTCCCCGCAAAGGCACGCGTCGCCGCCTGAATGATCTGATCGAAGTCGTCCATGTTTCAGCAAAAAAAGGAGGCTCGCGCCTCCTTTCGCGAGACTCGTCGCGAACTAGGCGCTCAGTTGCGCCCTGGCTTGTTGGGCAATCGCCGCGAACGCCGGCTTGTCGAATACCGCCAGATCGGCAAGAACCTTGCGATCGACTTCCACCTGCGCCTTCTTCAGACCATCCATCAAGGTGCTGTATTTCATGCCGAGCTCTCTGGCCGCCGCGTTGATGCGGGCAATCCACAGGCTGCGGAATTGGCGCTTCCGCTGCCGGCGGTCGCGATAGGCGTACTGCCCGGCCTTCATCACCGCCTGTTTGGCGATGCGATAAACGTTTTTCCGACGACCGCGATAGCCCTTGGCCAGGGCAAGGATTTTCTTGTGGCGCGCGTGCGCCGTTACACCACGTTTGACTCGGGGCATCTCTTATCTCCTCAGGCGTAGGGCAACATCGAACGGACCACGGCCTTATCGGCGTCGTGGATGACGGTCATGCCCCGCAACTGGCGCTTGGTCTTCGAGTCTTTCTTGGTGAGAATGTGTCGCTTGTACGCATGCGAGCGCTTGATGCGGCCGCTGGGACTGATCTGGAAGCGTTTCTTCGCTCCCGACTTGGTTTTCATCTTGGGCATGGGTTGCTCCTGCTTATTGACATGCTGGCAGGTGTCCCCCTACGGGAGCACTTGTGACCCACCAGCACTTGTTTTAACCAAAAGTCTAATGACTGACGATCTACTTCTTCTTGCTCGGGGTAAGCACCATGACCATCTGGCGACCTTCCATCTTCGGCATCTGCTCCACCGCGGCCATATCCTGCAAGTCGGCCCGGATGCGTTCGATCTGGCGCATGCCGATATCTTGATGAGCCATTTCTCGTCCACGAAAGCGCAAGGTCACCTTCACCTTATCGTCTTCCTCGAGGAAGCGCGTCATGTTGCGCAGCTTGATCTGGTAATCATTTTCGTCGGTACCCGGGCGCAACTTGACTTCCTTGACCTGCACCTGCTTCTGCTTCAGCTTTGCCTCGTGCTGGCGCTTCTGCTCCTGGTACTTGAACTTGCCGAAATCGACGATGCGACAAACCGGTGGCTGGGCCATCGGGGCAATCTCGACCAGATCAAGCCCGGCCTCGTCGGCCAGCACCAGGGCCGCCCTGGCGCTCATGATTCCCAACTGTTCGCCGTTTTCACCGATGAGACGGACTTCCGGTGCGTTGATTTCGTGGTTAACGCGTTGCGCCTTTTGTAGTGCGATGGTTGCGCTCCTTGTGCAGACAAAAGTTAAGCCGTGCCACCGCGCGAGGCCACTTCCTCAAGAAGTTGCCGGATCAGGACCGCCAGCGGCATCTGCCCGAGATCCCGACCACCGCGTGTGCGCACGGCCACCAGATTGGCTGCCACTTCCTTGTCGCCGACGACGATTTGGTAGGGCAGCTTGTCCAAGCTATGTTCGCGAATTTTACGGGTTATTTTCTCGTTGCGCAAATCCGCCTCGACCCTCAGCCCGGCCTGCCGCAGCGTTGCCGCCACCTGTTCGGCATAGGCGGCCTGCTTGTCCGAAATATTGAGCACGACCGCCTGCAGGGGCGACAGCCAGAGCGGCATGGCGCCGGCATGATGCTCGAGCAGAATGCCGATGAAGCGCTCCAGCGAACCCAGGATCGCCCGGTGCAACATGACCGGCACGTGTCGCTCGTTGTTTTCTCCGATGTAGTGCGCGTCGAGGCGCTCCGGCAAGGCAAAGTCGAGCTGCAGGGTGCCGCACTGCCAGACGCGCCCGAGACAGTCCTTGAGCGAGAACTCGATTTTCGGGCCATAGAAGGCGCCCTCTCCGGGCTGCAGATCGTAGGCCAGACTCTTGGCAGCCAAACCCTCGGCGAGCGCGGCCTCCGCACGGTCCCAGATCTCGTCGGAACCGATGCGTTTGTCCGGACGAGTGGATAGCTTGACCAGAATGTCGTCGAAGCCAAAGTCGGCGTAGACTTTCTGCAACAAGTCGATGAAGGCCGTGGTTTCGGACAATACCTGCGCCGGCGTACAGAAGATGTGCGCGTCATCCTGCACGAAGGCACGCACGCGCATGATGCCGTGCAGCGCGCCCGACGGCTCGTTGCGGTGACAGGAACCGAACTCCGCCAGCCGTAGCGGCAGGTCGCGATAGCTGCGCAGACCCTGATTGAAAATCTGGATGTGGCCGGGACAGTTCATCGGCTTGATCGCATAGTCGCGGTTCTCGGACGCGGTTACGAACATATGCTCGGCGTAGTTCTGCCAGTGACCCGAGCGCTCCCACAAGGTCCGGTCCATGATCATCGGCGTCTTCACCTCGCGGTAGCCGTGCTCGCCAAGCAGGCGCCGCAGGTATTGTTCAACCTCCTGCCAGATCGTCCATCCCTTCGCGTGCCAGAACACCATTCCCGGGGCCTCATCCTGGAGATGAAACAGGTCCAGTTGCCGGCCCAACTTGCGATGGTCGCGTTTTTCGGCTTCCTCGAGCAGATGCAGATAGGCGTCCTGATCCTCTTTGCGCGCCCAGGCCGTTCCGTAGATCCGCTGCAGCTGCTGATTGCGAGGATCGCCGCGCCAGTATGCGCCGGCCAGCTTCATCAGCTTGAACACCTTCAGCCTGCCCGTCGATGGAACATGCGGCCCGCGACACAGATCGATGAAGTCTCCCTCACGATACAGCGAGACGACTTCACCCGCCGGAATCGCGTCGATCAATTCCGCCTTGTAGAACTCACCGATCGACTTGAAGTAAGCCACCGCCTCGTCGCGCGACCAGACCTCACGGGTCACCGGCAAGTCACGGCGGGCCAGTTCTCCCATTCGTTGCTCGATCGTCGCCAGATCGTCGAGCGTAAACGGCCGCTCGTACGCGAAGTCGTAGTAGAAGCCGTTCTCGATCACCGGACCAATCGTCACCTGCGCCGCTGGAAAAAGCTCCTTCACCGCGTAAGCCATCAGGTGCGCCGTCGAATGCCTGATCACGTCGACACCTTCTCCATCGCGATCGGTCACGATGGCCAACTGGGCGTCAGTTTCGATCACGTAGGACGTATCGACCAGACGTCCGTCGACCTTGCCCGCCAGCGCGGCACGAGCCAGTCCGGCGCCGATACGCTGGGCGACTTCAGCGACCGAGACAGGCTCCGCGAATTCACGGCAAGAACCATCAGGCAGTGTCACAATCGGCATCGTGCAACCTCGCAAGGAAACGAAAGGACGCCCCGGGTTCCCTGAACCTCTCGGGGAAGACTCGGCGAGCCGAGTATTGGGGGCACTCAGGAAAAAACGGAAAAGCCAGAGGGCTGCTCCTCTGGCTTCAAGGTGTCCGACCAGTCTGGCCTGCCTTGTACACGCGTCAACGCCGCAGCAACGGACCAGTCTGAGAACAAATTCATTCTATCACAGCGGCAAGATGCGACAAAAGGTGGCGGCAAGGCCAACAGACGGGCGCCGGGGTCTGCAGACCGTCATCGCACGAATGACTTGGCGCGTTATTTGATCAACGTGTGCCGCGACAAGGTGGGGTGGCCGCGTGTCCAAGGAGTGCCTTATGTCTCTTTGCTGCAAGCGATTGTCTCTGGTGGCAAGCGTCACCAGCCTGCTGCTGGTCGGCTGCGCGATCATTTCGTCCTACGACCAGCCGTATTACGATTCCCCCTACGACCGCTATCGACCCTATGAGCGTCCATACCCTGGTCGTGAAGCGGCGTACGAGCAGGGTTATCGCGATGCGGAGCGGGCACGCTCGAGCCAGAACTACTACAACCCAAGTAACTCGCGTGACTACGAGCGAGGATATGAGCGCGGCAAGAAGGAGAGCAAACGGGAAGCCAAGGAACGTAGCCGCGAACGCCCGGACTATCGCCCGGCTCAGGAATACCGTCCGCCTGCTGATTCCGCCGCGCCGGCCCCGCACTCGCCGGCGCGCGGAACTTTCGGCACCAACGATGGGTGAGGGCCGGTGCAGACCGCTTTGCCTGCACTCGGCCGCAGCGGCAACCAACGTCCCCGCGCCAGCGCGATGACACGATTACATCTTGTAGAAGACGTAGTCGGCCTGATAGCTGACCTGTTTCCTGGCGCCGGCTGAGCTTGCCGAGCAGGCATCCGTCGGCGCCACCCCGCCTTTGGTATTCAGGCGTTGAATATAGGTGACCCCGTTCATCGTGCCAGTGCCGCTCGCCGGCTCCGCCTTGACCAGTTGCAGCGGGATGCTGCCGGCAGACGCTGGCGCCACCGCCACTTGCTTGCCGCTGACCTTGCTGCCGTCGTTGGCTTCCCAAGTCGGGCCGGCGTAGTATTTGCCGACGGCTTGCTTGTTGACGTCGCTCAGCGTGGCAACGGGCGCGACGAAGGCCCAATCGTAAGCATCGCTGCTGCCGGTTTTGACACGGCACTCGTAGGTGATTTCGCCGACCCCGACCGTATGCAGACTCATCTTGTGGCCGGGCGGGGGGCGAACCGCCTCCGGCACGTCCATCATCTCAGCCAGCGTCGGCAGGGCAAGCAGGGCGGCGGTAGCCGCAATAAACGTAGGGGTGCGCATGGTTGGTCTCTCCTGTTGAGTTCAGATGCCGCTTGGCGCAAGTGCCGTTACCCATTACGCTGGGCAAGGCAAGGCGGATGCACCGTACATCCGGAGGCGCTAACAGCACACTGCGCCGCGTCTTGGTTGAACAACCGGAGACGGTCGCCTCTCCTGTCCGGACAGACTCAAACACCCCTGCTGATTCGGGGTTGAGTAAACAGCCGCCAGGCCGCAGCACTCAGCGCCGCCGAGAACCCCCACCGAGAATCGAACCGAGCACGCCGCGAATGATCTCCCGGCCGACCTGCGAGCCGATCGCTCGCGCAGCACTCTTCGCTGCCGCTTCGACCACCGATTCGCGGCCACGCGCACGTCCTCCGCCGCCGAAGAGATCGCCGATGCCATCAAGCCAGCCCCCGCTGGCGGTTGCCGCTGGCGCATCGCCGGCGGCGGCGGGCGCTGCGCTCTTGTCCTGAGCGGCCGGGGTGCCCTTGAGTTTCTCGTAGGCAGACTCACGGTCGACGACGTTTTCGTAATGGCCGTAGATCGCCGAACGTTCGATCGCCGCCCGCCGTTCGTCGGCGGTCAGCGGACCGATACGAGAACAAGGCGGTCGAATCAGGCAACGTTCAACCCTGTTGGGTCGCCCCTCTTCATCAAGGAACGAGAGCAAGGCCTCGCCAACGCCGAGTTCGGTAATTGCCTTCTCAGCGTCGAACTGCGGGTTCGCACGCAGCGTCTGTGCGGCGGCCTTCACCGCTTTCTGATCGCGCGGCGTGAAAGCGCGCAAGGCGTGCTGCACGCGGTTGCCCAGCTGGCCAAGCACGGTGTCCGGAATGTCGAGCGGATTCTGGGTGACAAAGTAGATGCCGACTCCCTTCGAACGAATCAGACGGACGACCTGCTCGACCTTCTCGAGCAGCGCCGGCGGCGCTTCGTTGAACAGAAGGTGCGCCTCGTCAAAGAAGAACACCAGCTTCGGTTTGTCGAGGTCGCCGACTTCGGGCAAGCGTTCGAAGAGCTCGGACAACAGCCAGAGCAGGAAGGTCGAGTACAGGCGCGGCGACCCCAGCAGGCGCTCGCCGGCCAGGATGTTGACCACCCCTCTGCCGTCCTCGGTCTGCATCAGGTCGGCAATGTCCAGCATCGGTTCGCCGAAGAAGACTTCGGCCCCCTGTTCGCCGAGCGTCAGCAGACCGCGTTGTATGGCGCCGACTGACGCGGCGGAAACATTGCCGTACTCGGTACTGAAGGTGCGGGCGTTTTCACCGACGTACTGGACCATTGCCCGCAAGTCCTTGAGGTCAAGCAGGAGCAGGCCGTTGTCGTCGGCAATCTTGAACACCAGTTGCAGGACGCCGGACTGTGTCTCGTTGAGATTGAGCAGCCGGGCGAGGAGCAGCGGCCCCATGTCCGAGATCGTTGCCCGTACCGGATGACCCTGAGCAGCAAAAACATCCCAGAAGGTCACCGGACAGCTTGCGGGCGCAAAGTCAGAAACACCAACCGCCGCCAGGCGCGCCTCCATTTTCGGCGTCAAGCTCCCGGCGGCCGCCAGCCCCGAGAGGTCGCCCTTGACGTCGGCCATGAATACCGGCACGCCAATCGCCGACAAGCGTTCTGCCAGCACTTGCAGTGTGATCGTCTTGCCGGTACCGGTGGCGCCGGCAATCAGTCCGTGGCGGTTGGCCAGCGCTGGCAACAAGGCGAGCTCGCGATCTTGGTGTTGAGCAATGACAAGCGGTGCAGGCATGGGCGACTCCGGCGGAGGGTAGGGACGGAAGACGGTGCGATGGGAAGTGCTAAAATTCTTGCTTTCGGCGTTTGATTATCGAACATTTGCGGGCTTCTTGCTGGTCAATGGCAAGGCCTGCAAACCACATGCAAGCACAAGAGGTCAGCATGGCAGGGCACTCCAAGTGGGCCAACATCCAGCATCGCAAGGGCAAACAGGACGAGAAACGCAGCGCGTCATTCTCCAAGATTGCCCGCGAACTGACCGTCGCCGCCAAATCAGGTGGCGGCGACCCGGCGTTCAATCCGCGACTGCGCTTGGCGGTGGACAAGGCGAAGGGCGTCAACATGCCCAAGGACAAGATCGACAACGCGGTCAAGAAGGGAATCGGCGGCCTCGAAGGTGTCGACTATCTCGAAGTCCGCTACGAAGGCTACGGTATCGGCGGCGCGGCAGTGATCGTCGACTGCCTGACCGACAACAGGACGCGTA
>ERZ761603.3239-NODE-3239-length-10585-cov-7.796771_pt1 | contig 10585 bp, 9 predicted proteins | sample MGYA00511879_ERZ761603 | MGnify/ENA primary metagenome ERZ761603 (study PRJEB28899, sample SAMN02850040) | bioreactor sludge metagenome | biome: EBPR Sludge; feature: EBPR Bioreactor; material: flocular biomat | place: Australia: Thorneside Wastwater Treatment...
AGCGAGGCCCCACAGTGCCACGTGTCAAGGCGCACTAAAGCACTGAAAGCGCGTGCTTTTCCTTCTCTCTAGGTGCCAGAGCAGGAGTCCACTTTCAACCCGTCCACTTGCGACCAATTTCACGCCGGCGCGGACAATACATACTGTCCCCGATTCCTCCCCGAACGCACCGCGGCGCGCCTGGGCTACTTTCAATGCCTTGATGGTTGGAGCGATCTTTATGAAGTTGGGCCGCGCGCCGACAACAATCTCGATCGCTGTGATCGTCAATCCCAAAACCCATCTGCGGCCGCAGCCACAACTTCATCGCATTGGCCAATCTCGTTGCCAGGAAACTCTCTCATTTGTCCACTCCGCTGTTTTGACATATGTCTCTCGTTCCACACAAGACTGAGTAAACCACCTTGTACTTGTTTGGTTCCGGCTTCGCCGGCTTAGGTATATTTTCCCCGTCTTCGCACCGCTATCGCCGTCGATTGGTTACCGCTCTAGCCCCACGACAACCTGCCGAGCCGCCACCGACGGCGAGAAGAAATTTGCGGCTAGCGCCCGGCAACGGCTCGCGACCGAGTCTCGGTCTGCAATGTCCTGAACCAGATCTTCTGCAAGCCGCTGAAGTTCATCGACCGATTCAGACGTGCACACCCTTCCTACTCGCTCACGGTTGATCAGTTCTGCCAAGTCGTTCCCCGGATTGATACTGGCCAGGACCGGCAACCCAGTGAGCATGTACGAAAGGAATTTTCCCGGTATGTTATGAGTCTTGTGCCGACGGTCCAGAGCTACCAAGCCAACATGGCATTGCCCATAAATTCCGGGCATTTCCGCCGGATCGACCTCGTCATGAAACAGCACGTTCTCCAGACGGCAGGATTCGGCTCTCGCTTGCAGGCGCAAAACGTCACTCCCTCGGCCGACAAAGAGAAACCCGATATCACTTCGGCTACGCAACCGGTCGGCCAGATCGATCAGGATGTCCATACCCTGAGCGACGCCCATGTTTCCCGCGTAAACGAAAATGGTCCTACCCGCTAGGTGGCTCGCCGCCACAGAAATGCTCGACCCAACATCAGGAGCGACCGCCAACCAGTTCTGCAACACCTCGACTCGCCGCCCCGGCTTGTTTGCCCAAGCACCGACATACGCCAGATTGCCCGCCGTCTGAACACCAATCACATCGGCCACCGAATACTGATAACGCTCAATGATCTTCAAAAACCGATAGGCAAGACCACGGCGCAACAAGCCCATATCCACAGCCCATTCCGGGAAGATGTCGCGTATGATCAGATAGCTGCGGCATCCGCTCGCTTTTCTGAGCGCATTCGCCACTGGCCCCAGAAAGATAGTTGGTGAATACCAGACCACCCCATCCCAGCGCACATCCGCCAGCGGGCTCTTCCGCAAGTTCCGAAGCATGCAAAATGGCATCAGCACTTCACCCATCGCCCGCCGTGCGTAACCAATGTCTTTGGTCCGTAGCGCCCTCAAACGCATGACTGGGACCCCATCGAGTGTTTCCTGATACCAAGAACTAGCCAAGTCCGCCGATGGCACCATCACAAACGGTGCATGCCCTTGGCGGACCAGTTCCTTGGCCAAGTCACGCAGTTGCACGGCGCCGGAAGTCCGCATCGGCGGATAGACATCGGCAATCAGAGCGATTCGCACGCGAGCCTCACTTCGACCAGACGGTGCGATTGATGTAATCAACGTAACTCAAAACGATTCGAACAATCTGTCGTGAGACGTATGGATTCTCGTAGTCCGCGACCGGCAGCACAGACCGCTTCCCAGCGCCATAATCCACCGTCACCGCATGAACCGCGTCCAGCACCCGCGCTCGCTTCAGCCCACACATGATTAAGGTCCCGACGTCCATTCCTTCAGGACGTTCATGGGCATTGCGTATGGTGACCGCTGGTAGGTTGAGAATGGACGCCTCTTCCGAAATTGTTCCGCTATCCGAGAGAATGCAAAAGGCATTAATTTGCAAAAACACATAATCATGAAAGCCAAATGGCTTACTAAAAACAATCTTCTTGCTCAAACCTGAGCGGTCTATGACCTCAAGACGCTTCTGCGTCCGCGGATGTGTTGAAATTATGATCGGTAGATCATACCTCTCCACCAGCGCATTCATGGAGTCGAGGAGATCGCCCAGCGCTTCTACGGAGTCGACGTTCTCCTCGCGGTGAGCACTGACCAAGAAATAATTCCTGTGCTCCAGTCCAAGCCGCAAGAGTACGTCGGAAATGAGAATGTGCGGCATGTAGTGATCGAGCACCTCCCGCATATGTGAGCCGGTCTTGATGATCGTCTCGGGTCGAATTCCCTCCGCCAAAAGGTACCGCCGCGCGTGCTCGGTGAGTACCATATTGATGTCAGAGAGATGGTCGAGAATCTTTCGATTGATTTCCTCAGGTACCCTTTGGTCAAAACAGCGGTTACCCGCTTCCATATGAAAAACAGGTATCTTGCGGCGCTTGGCGGAAAGTACCGCAAGACACGAATTGGTATCGCCATAAAGCATCACGGCATCAGGCTTTTCTATTTCCATGACGTCATCGCTTTTGGCGATTACCTGAGCAATGGTCTGCGCCGCATTACTGCCGGCCGCTTCAAGAAAATAGTCCGGCTTACGGATACCCAGATCGGAAAAAAAAACTTCATTCAACTCATAGTCATAATTCTGGCCGGTATGTACAATCAGATGCTTGACCTGTCGGTCCAGTTCGGCAATTACGCGACTCATCTTGATCAACTCGGGCCGCGTTCCGACGATCGTCATGACCTTAAGCATCAAGTTGATCCCGAATGTACTCAAGCTTCAGGAGGATTTCCTTGACGCCCACAAGATCGAGCCGCTCGGTATTGTGTGAGGTGTAATCCTCAACAGACGCAATCTTGAGTTCACCTTCAACAAAATACTTATTGTAATTTAGATCACGATTATCTGCTGGTATTCTAAAATACCGATCCATATCCTCAGCTTTGGCCATCTCCTCTCGCGACACAAGCGATTCGTATAGTTTTTCCCCGTGCCGGGTGCCGATCACCCGGATCGGCACCTCACTCTTGAACAGCTCGCACAAGGCCTGCGCGAGTACCTCGATCGTCGAGGCCGGCGCTTTCTGAACAAATATATCTCCCTGCCGCCCGTATTGGAAGGCATGCACAACCAGATCCACCGACTGTTCAAGCGACATCAGAAAGCGGGTCATTTTTGGGTCAGTAATCGTCAGCGGCTTCCCCTCCTTGATCTGGTCGATGAAGAGCGGAATCACGGAACCCCGCGAGGCCATCACGTTGCCATAGCGTGTGCCACATATCACAGTTTCGCCCTCACTGCGCATCCGCGCCTTCGCGACCATCAGCTTTTCCATCAATGCCTTCGAAAGTCCCATAGCATTGATTGGATACACTGCCTTGTCGGTACTCAGAGCCACCACCCTCTTTACCTTGTTGAAAATTGCCGCGTTGAAAACGTTTTCGGCGCCGAGTACGTTCGTCCTGACGGCTTCCATCGGATAAAACTCGCAGGATGGAACCTGCTTTAGCGCAGCCGCGTGAAAGACATAGTCGACATGTTGCATAGCCTCACAAATGCTGTCGTAATTTCGTGTGTCGCCGATATAGAACTTCAATTTTGAATTATTTTGGGCGATCCGCATGTCTTCTTGTTTCTTCTCGTCCCTGCTGAAAATTCGGATCTCACGCACATCTGTCTGAAGAAAGCGCTGCAAAACGGCGTTGCCAAAAGATCCGGTGCCGCCGGTGATGAGAAGTATTTTATCTTCGAACATTTAATTTCTTTCTTATCAAGATTATCCGAATTCGCGCATCCGCCCCACTAAATCTGGCCAGGCAAGGGGCACGAAGCCTGTGGCCTCACGAAAGCGGGACGAATCGAGCGAGCGATCGATTGCCACAGTGGCGTCGGCAATAATATCGATCTCCTTGCCGTACTCCTTCGCTATCAGCGTTAGCAAATCGAGTTTGCTGATCGGCGCAGCCGACACATGGTACACGCCATGCAGCCCCGGGGACGAGATTACGTGATCACGAATCAGCCGTGCTATCTCCACGGTTGGCAGACCCGAAAAGATGGCGTTCTCGTAGCCCTTTACGCTCACTTCCTGGGCAAGGAACCAGCCGACGAGACTGCTGCTGCCAGTCAGTTCATGGCCGATGATCGAGGTGCGCAACGTGATGGTGTGCGGATAATCGACTTCACCCAGGAGCTTCGTGCGGCCATACATGTCCTTAGCGTCGCTGACATCGGCTTCGGTGTAGTTGCCTTTGGCGCCAGAGAAGACGCAATCCGTGCTCATATGAACCAAGCGCGCGCCGGCTACGGCGCAAAGGCGCGCCAACCGGTGCGGCAACAGTGCGTTGATCGGGATCGCGCGCAGAGCGTCGTCGGCCCCGGGCAATTGCTTGACCAGACCCACGCAGTTAATGACGATCTGGGGGTGCACCCGGCCGAACAACTCGACCAGATGATCGTGGTTTTCCACATCGTAGCCGACCACAACCTTGGCTGCTGCATCGGCCGGCAAGTGGCGCAACGCCGAGGCCGATCGCACCGACCCCGTAACCTCGAAGCCGACGCTGTCGGAGAACACCCGCAGGACGGCGTTGCCGAGCATCCCGGACGCACCCAATACCAATACTTTCAGTAGATCCGTTTCCATAGCTTGCTCCAATTCTTTCAAAAATCTGCCCCGAGATCCGTTCAAGGAACGCATCGCCCCGGAACGCTCCCTGCCTATCACCACCCGGCGCTCCGAGCATGTTCGGACAATCTCCCGGCTAAGTGCCCGGCATGCCCAATACGTGGTTCCAAAGAGCGCGCGGCCCCGCTGGCATCGCGATGACCTCATCTTTATTAAGGAAACGGCACACAGCCCGCGCGATCGACACCGCCGACTGCGGATCGAATGTTTGCGCGGGAGTGCACACATCGCGCACAAAGTCGAGTTCGGAGGCGATGATCGGCAGGCCCGATTGACGCGCTTCTACCAGTGGCAGCCCGAACGACTCCGTGAGCGATGGGAAAATCAACGCGCGCGCGCTGCCGTACAGCGTCAGCACCTGGCCATGTGTTAGGCGCCCCAAATTGACAATTTGGACTTCGGCTCTGGCGCGTACCTGTGCGATCAACTCAAGCAAGCGCGTCTCTTCCGGCGCCAGCGTCAGCGCCAAGCGCGGCCGGATCCCTTGTTCTGCCAACAAGCGCCACGCCTCGCACAAGGTGCGGTGATTCTTGTGCGGCAGGCCGTCGGCCACGTAAATAAAATCCCATTTCGGTGGCGTCGCCTCTTGGTTGTCGTTGGACTGGGCCCCCACCGCCTCGGCGAATGGCACAACCGCGATATCGGGCGCGCGCCCTGCCCCATTGCCATACCAGCGTGCCAGGGCGCGTGCCATGCTTGGCGTCTGCACCACATAGTGGTGGACGCGATGGCGGAAGGCATGGCTGACAAAACGTTCCCAGGCAAGGCGAAGCGCCACCTTCGGAGCATATTGGTAACTCGCGACGTTAACGAGGTGTAAGCGGTTTTGCACGAACACGACGATCCGACCGCGGTTCGGGAGCAGCGGCGGCAATCCATTAAAACACAGCACGGTCGTGTCAGCGCGCGAAATCGCACGCAAGCGGCGCTGAGCCGCAAAGCGTGCCAGCACCAGCGGTTCTACCCAATCGGCGGTAACGGCGGCAGACAAGTCAAAGGTACCGCGCACCCTGGTGTCGAGGAAAGCGCGTAGCTGCATGTCCGGTGGCCATGCATTCAGTAAGCTCTTGAGCAACACCAGTCCGCCGCCGATGTTTACGTTGGGCGCGTAGAGGATCGGGGTGCTGCTCATGGCATCCCCGGGTTGAGTAAGCTACGAATCAGATCGGCAGTGGCACCGGGAATCGCCTCTGGATAGAGCGCAGCCACCTCAGCAAACGCAAGCTGGCTATGCTTGTGGCGGTGGATGAATTCAGCGCAATGGCACGCGTTTTCGTATAGCTGCGACCGCGTCTGTATCAGGCACAGGCTAAGTGGATACTTGGCAAGGACAGCTGCGACGGCATCGTTGGCTACAAAGGCGAGGTGAATGATTGGCTTGCCAGCCGCCATGTATTCAAACACCTTGCTGGACACCTGCTTGCCGCGCACCTCCCCTAGATTCAATAGGATGTTACTCTGCGTCATGGCCAAGCGTGCACCTTCCTCTGAAACCCTACCACGGTTGGTGATGTGTAGCTGGTCGCTCACCACTTGGTCCTTGACCTTGTGCGCGTCGTTGCCCATCACGTAAAAATCGACACGGACAGGGCAGTCTACTGGCATAGCCTGCAGCATCTCAAGCAGATAGTCGGGTTCTCGAACCTTCCTTATCAGTGAGCCAGCATAGCTCAACACGACCGGCCTGATGGTCTGCTGCGCCGTCGCGACGGCGTGGGGCGTGAGCAGAGGATGTTCAAGGAACCGGATCTTCTCTACGACCGCTGGTTTGAAGTGACGCGCGAAGTGGGTGCGAAGAGGATGCATCGCTAGCACCGCGTAAGCCTCATCAAGCATAGTCCGTTCAAGTGCCACGTGGCGGCGTTCCTTGAGCATTCGGTTCATGGCCAGCAGATGCAGGCTACGACTCTCCACGAAATCATCGAACAGGTATGGAATCACCAAAACAGTGGGATTTAATTTCTTGTGAGCGAGTGCAGCGAGGACAGATTCGAAGGGGAACACCAACGGTACAAGAACGTGGACTTCATCGTGAAATGCTTCTAGTTCCCGCAGGTAGGCGGCGACGAGGTCGCTTTCGACTGTCTCTCGCCCTAATAGCTTGTTTGCGGCAATGAAAATGCGATACGACTGCAGACGCAAGGTGCCATACAGTCCCATCGATGTAGCAGCCGCCATCAACATTAGACGCTGCCGGCGCTGCGGGGTATCCACACGCACGATATCGACACCATCCACTCGCTCACGCGACGGCTGCCCCATATCGTCGCGGAGCGACAGCACCGTTATCCGGTAGTCACGCACCAGTTCCCGAATAACATTCCGGGCACAAGCTCCCACCGCTGAAAAGTTCGGGTAATAAGACCCCAGGATAAAGACAATATGTTTCACCGAACCTTCCGAGATATCAGCCTGATCGAGGAAGTGAGTTCGTCCCGTGCGTACATCAGGGAGCCACTCAACAAGGCGACATAGCTCAGCAAGGCTAGATCAATCCCTAGCAACGACGTTGACGTAAGAAACAGCGTCAGCGCTGCCAATTCCAGCGTCGCGATGCCAATACAACTGCCGGAATCCCCCATCTGACGGCGGAGGTAGCGTTCCGACGAATAAACCCGGTACACCATCGTCAGAAGTGCGGCATAGGCAATCGCCTCTACCTTGCGCGACAATGCATAAGCTGCCGTCGAAAGCAGTGTCACGATCAGCAAGCTCGATATATTAGCTACCAGCATCGCCGACTCGCGCCTTAGCAACTTATAGTAGGTATTGTTAAGCAACTGCATCTTTCCTTGGAGTACCGTGATCGCGAACAGAACGTTCAGATACGGAATCACCGGCAAGTACTTCGGCAGCATCCACCCGATAAGGTGTGCGACAGGAAAATACGCTCCCAGCATCAAAATATTGAAAATAAAGAGGCGCCGGTTGCTGTAGTTGTAAAAGTGCAGTTGGTTTGCTTCGGGCAGGCGCTTCAGTGTCGGGTAGATCACCACGCTGAATGCGGAAATTGCGACCAGAGCCAGGTTGGTCATGGAGATGCCGAAAGCGTAGTAAGCGTAAGTTTCAATTTTGTCAAAATATTCAATAATGACGCGACCCATGCCCAGCACCAGCATGCCGGAGATATTGGCGATCATCAGCTGGCCTCCCGCCTTGACATTTTCGCGCGCTTCACGGAGCGCGGCGCCCAGATTGGTGCTAACGCCGATGAACAGTTGCCTGTAGCGGAAAAACATGACCGCTAGAACGACCAGCTTTGAGACCAAATCGGCACCGGCCAACCACAAGACTGAATCGATCCGCAAAAGCAACAGGAGAGGTAATAGGAGAATGAAGAACAGTTTGTCGGAAGCATTCAGAATACTAAACTGTTTGAACTGGTTGGTGGCCTGGAGCGTGAGCGCAAACGCTCCCAACAAACCCATTACGAGCACATTCGCTACAACTAAGTACATCACGATTCGGCGGATTTCATCCGCCTCAAGAGACACATACCACGCCATAGTGGTGCTCAACATCAGCAGCCCGACCGTATAGACCCACAACGACGATCGCACAGTGGCTATCGGCAATGCGTTTGCATCAAAGCCGCCATAGCGCAGGTAGATCCCATCAATAAAGCCAAGACCAAAAACACCAACGTAAGCAGTGTAGAAGACGTAAATTTGCCAATACCCATAGTTGGCGACATTGAGCAACAGTGGAATCAGGAAGGCTTTAACTATGCTCACCGCAAGCACCAGCAGCTGCGATGCGAGCACATAGCGAAAGCCTTGGAGCGCACCGGCTATGGCAGGATGCTTCACAGCAGCAGCTTTTGAACCGGCCAAGCTTGGTCGTCTGGGGTGCGCGAGATGCTGCCGAATACATGATCAAAAATACGTGCGGCCGATCCGTTATCAGCGTGGGTAAAGAACTGCGACTTCAGCGCATTGCGTTTGACGGCATAACGGTCGATCCCGCGCACGACGGCATCGATGTCCGCGATGAAGCCGGAAAAGTCGCGGTTCACGGGAGCCGGGAGCCAGTCACCGATCGGGGAAAATGAAAATCCGCGGGTAGTTTCATAGTCAGCAATATCTTCAAAGAGCAATACTATCGGACGGTCGACCAACATGAAGTCGATTATGATGCTCGATATGTCAGAGATCAGGCAGTCAGCAATTCCAGCAAATTGGTACAGCGTAGTTCTGCGGGCATGAAGCCAGTGCTCGTCGATGTAGATCAAATTGCTCTCCTTCACGCTATCTTGGCGGCGTGCCATCGGGTGAGGTTTCACGAAACACACTGCATCGTTAGCCGCCAAGTAGGTATTGAAGGCGTCCACTGAGAAATCGCTACAGTTAAAAAGGTTGCCGTGATCCTTGCCATCGCTGCGCCCACCCCCCAGGTCGGTAGTTCGGTAGGTCGGCAGCCATAAGAAAATCTTCGTGGCCGCGCCGGAGTCCGGTAGAATCTGCTGCTTTAGCGCGCGCGAATTCTCGACGAACAAACGGTCAGTGCGCGCCTGGCCCGTGATAGCGATTCTGCCCGCGTCGATGCCAAAGGACTTGGCGAAAATCTCGCGCGTGAGAGCCGATGTGGCCACTACCACGGTGTCTTCGCGCCCCTGCTTGCCGTCGAGCTTACCGATGACTTTGTACGGGATGCCATGCCACAAATTGGTACAAATTTGGTTTGAAGGAATTTTGTCTATAAAATGGCCGTGCGTAATAAACAGGTATTTGGCGAGCACCGAATACCCAAAGTCGCGCCAGCTGCCGCGCACTACGAATTGCGTCGCCGGATCCACCCGAAAGGGCCGCACCTCATCAAGGCTATCGACGACCCATACGATGCGGGTAATACCTCGCCGCAAGAGCTCGTGGTAGATGGCGACCAAGTTATCTTCGAAGGACGGATAGCCACGCAGTACGCAGATGTACCACTTGGGCGTGCAACGGACCACGCACCCGAGTATCTTCTTCAGCAATATGGCTGGATTCATGGATTAGGATTGTTGCGATCGACTACTCGAAATCTTTCTTTAGCAATTCAAAGATCTCGAATGCCCTCAGGATGTCTTCCTTGGGAATCGCGGTGAACTTTCGGAGCGCATCCTTGAGCTCAGTAGTCGAAATACCGCTGGTACGCTCGAGGTATTTGACTTCGCAATACTCGGACAAGTCGTCGAACTTCCCTTCCCAATCATTTCCTATGGCAAAGGTGGTCACCTTGTACTTTTGAATATCCCCAACCTTCTGTTCCCAGCTTTCCTCGGGAATTACCAGGTCGACTTCGCGAATGGCTTCGACAATAGCTTTGCGCTGCTCGAACGGAATCAGGGTACTCTTGCCCTTTAGCTTGTTGAACTCATCGGTCGAGACGGCGACAATCAACTTGCCGCCAAGCGCTTTCAATCGCTTCAGGAGATTCAGGTGGCCGACATGAAACATATCAAATGTTCCATACGTAATGACAACCCGTTCGTGTAAAGCATCTAGTGACAGATGCGATTTTGGCATATTATGGCTCCGTTCGAGCTTATCAGTTAATCGTAGTGTCGACGTGTGGCAAAATATAGACAAAAAAATTGGACAACGAATAGCGCAAAGTCAGGGCCTCCGCACTCGGTTGTTATAGTGGCGTGCCTTGCCATTCGGGCAGAACCACCGCACGCGGCGGCTGATGGCGGCTGCAGTGGCCGCACCCGCACGAGGCTTCCCAGAACCGGTGCTGCGTCACCCACAGCCGCAGGCCTGGGGCGTTCGGATCGGCCGGCCGCACGTCAATTTCGTCGTAGCCCCCGTAGGCTTGGCCCACCGGTTCGGCTGCGAAGGGCTCGTCACAGGCCGCGCATCGCT
>ERZ761603.3242-NODE-3242-length-10577-cov-74.542197_pt1 | contig 10577 bp, 5 predicted proteins | sample MGYA00511879_ERZ761603 | MGnify/ENA primary metagenome ERZ761603 (study PRJEB28899, sample SAMN02850040) | bioreactor sludge metagenome | biome: EBPR Sludge; feature: EBPR Bioreactor; material: flocular biomat | place: Australia: Thorneside Wastwater Treatment...
CAGTCGAGCGCGGCTTTTGCGCTGCTCTGGTTGATCACGAGTTGTGTCGGACCCGTGCGGCTGACCGTGGCTTGTCCCGCGATCAGCGCCGGGTCGCTCGGCAGCGCCAGCGCGCTGCCGGCAAAGAAAGCAAGCAAGGCGAGCGATACTGGCCGCAGCGTGTACAGTGGGTACGGCTGGCGCTTGCGCAACGACCGACAAGCGGTGTGTGCGCTAGCGCCGCGCGCTGCGGGTGTTGCGATGGGTGCGATCTGTGCCGGTTGCCGGCTTTGCGCCGGCGTTTGTGCCTGCTGCCTACCGAACATCGAAAACCTCCCAATACTTGCCCAGCCGTGTCTGCGATGGGCCTGTCAACGCTCTTTGCTTGGTCGTCCTGCCATCTGCTTGGGGTTTTGTCTTGCTTTATTATGTTCTTGCGGGCTTCCGGAGGCGTCTGCGCCAGTCCGCCGGGTATGGCGACGACTGCCGCGGTGACACGCCGCAAGCCCGTTTCAGCAGCTTGTCGTCCGCTGGGTGTGGTGCTTGCACGCCAGTCGCGAATTCTCCTTCACACGCATCCGCTGCTTGCGGTGCACGCGCCGCCGGCTGGGGGAATTCCGAGGTCGGCAGGAAAGAATAGACGAACTGTCGAAACTGAAACTGTAAGCACCGGTAGTGTAGTTGATATACTGTTTTTTTCAAGCTCGGGTTGTATATTTGCCGGGCAACGAGGACTGGCCTGCCGCACCGACAGATGGCGTGCTACCGCCGGCGCGGTCGTGCCAACCGGGTTTCTATTCGGGTCCCATTTTCTCAACCTGCTTTCCTGGCCGGCGTTGGAGTTGCGCCGGAAGTTCCTGACGTGATGCGAAGTGCTTTGCCCAAACGAGAACCTGCCATCGAGTCGGCGCACCGGCGAGAATTCATCGGTAATGGCTGGCGTGCGCTGCTGACCCTCCTGTTCGCCGGCGATACGGCGAGCGCTGCCGATGCAACACAGCCGGACGCATCAGCGACGACGGCGAGCGGCCCACCGCCGCCGGCCAATCGCCTGGCGCTACTCGTCTGCTGCGGAACGTATCCGGCTGGCAAGAGCATCTTGCCGGCGCCCAAGAACGGTCGCGACCTGGAGGCTGCGCTACGCCGGCATGGCTTCGAGGTCAAGGTCGAGAACGATCTCGACCGTGCGGCATTCGCTAATAGCATCGAGCGCTTCCGTCAGCGCATGCGCGCGCTGCCGGACGATGGGCGAACGATCGGCCTGGTCTATTTCTGCGGGCACGGCATGCAGTTCGAGGGACGCAACTACCTCTTGCCGGCGCACGTGGCAACCGATGACCCGAAGGCCAAGGAGAAGTCGATCAATCTGCAGGAGGAGGTGCTGGCGGCTTTTCCGCAGCGCTACCCAGGGCTCGGTATCGCGGTCATCGACGCCTGCCGGGACGGCCTGTCGCCGCAGGAGAAGAGCAGCGCCTTCAACTACTCGACGGCACCCACCGGTTGCATCGTCGCTTTTTCAGCCAGCGCGGGGCAGGTTTCGCTCTCACCGAGCGATCCGAAGCAGAACAGCTTTTATACGGGTGAGCTGGTGCGCACGCTGAACGAAGTCGGCGAGGAGACGCCGATCAACGACATCTTCGAGCTTACCCGCTTGCGCGTGCAGCAGACGATGTCCTCACACGCGCTCGAGATCATCCGCCGTCTGGCGCAGCGACCGCACATCACCACGGGTCAGACCGGGGTCTTCCGTCTCGGGCGGCGGCGCAGCGGCCTGGAAACGCGCGGCGCCGAGGACGAGGCGTATGCCCGGCAACTGGCGTTGCTCGCGCCGGCAGAGATTCGGCGGGCGGCCGAGGAGTTTCTGCGCGCCTACCCCGGCGGCAAGTACGAGACGCAAGCGCGCGTGGCGCTGGCCGGCGCGGATGACGCGCTGCGCGCGCTGTCCAGCCGCTTCGTCCGCCTTTCCGCCAGCGCCTTTACGGCGGCGCGCGGCGACGAACTGTTCACCGAGGACTTGCGCAAAGCCTTGCGCGGCGACAAGGATGCGGCAGCGCGGATCTCCGAGATGTATCGCCTGGGCAGCAACGGCCTGGCCGCCAATGCGCTGCGGGGCGAACAGTGGCTGCGCTATTCTGCTTTGCTCGGCAACGCCATCGCGTGCTACGAGCTCTATCGTCGGCTGGCCGAGAAGGCTGATCCGGACGCCGAGTTCTTTGGCCCGGAAGCCGAACGGCTCGGCTACCAGCCGCCGAAGGGCCTGTGCGCCTCACGCAAATCGGAAAACTGTTGAGCGCCGGCCACTGCCACCCGGCGACCAGGGCGATGTAAGCACGAAATTTCCCGAAAACTCTGCAGGTGGGATGTATAATGGAAATATGTCCAAGCTTGGCAGGTTTTGCTTTGGGCACGCAAGGGTTGGGGGTGGCAGATTACAGCTTGGCAAGGTCCGGCGCGAATCGGCGTCTGTCGACATGGGCGGACACCTTTTCGGTGCCTATCGGCGTCTATCGGGGTATATCCCTAGGTCAATTGGAGAGGCTAATGATGATGATCAAGTTCCGCACGGCTGCTTCCGTTTGTGCCTTACTCGGGCTGGGAGTGCTGCCGTTGCCGGTTGTCGCAGGACAGGCTGACGGCAGCGTTGAGATCAACGCACAACTGACTCCCGAGGCGATCGAGAGCGGCCTTTTCCCGAAAGCAGCCAATAGCAGCGATTGCGAGGAAGCGGCCAAAGCTGGCTTTACTTGCGGCCAAATGGTGTCCCGCAAGGTTTTTTCACTGCCAGTCGGGATTTCCTTCGCAACGGGGTCGGCTCAGCTCAGTGAAGCGGCCAGACAGTTGCTGGCCCAGTTCGGTCCGGTTTTCAAGCGCAACGAGACCTCGGGCAATAAGGTGGTTTTCGTTGGTCATACTGACGTGACCGGTACGGTGCCATTGAACAAGCGTTTGTCGCAGCAGCGCGCCGAGGCCGTCCGCCAATACTTCATCCAGAATTTCGCGCTTGCACCGTCGTTTGCCAGCGCCATTGGCGTCGGCTCCGAGCAGCTCAAGGACAAGAGCAATCCCGCCAGTCCAGCCAACCGGCGAGTCGAAATCACCGCGCGCACGGCGCAGTAGGCGGCACGCTGGGCCGCGACGCGCCGGCGCCGCGCCCTGCTCGGCGTCTTCGTGTTGGAGACGATGAGCTCGACAGCGGCGTACCGACTGATCGTCTGACGGGGCGCGTCGGTCGGCTGACTGAACCGTGCACCGTCGGTCTAGCGATCGCCAACGCTACGATGCCTGTGATTTCCCCGGCGGCGCGGCCGACGCCTCCTGGCCGCCATTCCTGGCCGTAATTCCAGATACCGGCACGCGGCAGGAACGCTCACCAGTGGCTGCCCGCCGTCCGGTTCTGGCAGACCTGTGGCGGTATACCGATCAGCATAGTTTCGTTGGCGCTTCGTTCTCGTTTCGTTGCTGCTTTCGTCCGGCGGATGGGCGCACCGCGGAGCGGCGGGCTGCAGGCGGTTCAGGGCACGCGCACCGTGCTGCGGTCTAGCGTGTGCGAGAGCTGCGCTGCTCATCACCCCGGCGACGATGCGCCTCGCCACGCGCGGATAGCCAGGCGCCACCCTGGCCAAGCCGGGCGAGCCCGCCGGCGAGTCTCATGCCTGCGCCCGTGAATCATTCCGCGAGCATCATTCGTCAGCGGTGGAAAGGCATTGCTGCACTGCAGCTTGCAATCGCCAACGGCCGGCGTTAGGGTCACGGTCCGCAATCGTGCGGCGTCAAGTCGGACTTTTTGCAAGTCGCCCACGACGACTCGATGATCGCCTCGCCCGGGCGGCACAAGGCAGGAACAGGCTGGCCGCTGGCCCGGGTGCGGTGCCGCCCTGGCGGCAAAGCCCAGCGTTTCCGTTGTCGAATTTGTTCAAGAAAGCCGATAGTGTTCAGCGGATGCTCAGCCACCGCCTCACCTCGATGTTCGAGCGCCCGTACGGCGCGACCTGCCCTGCATTGTTCCACCGGGTCGGAGCGAACGAAGCCGCCCGCGCCAGCGCGCTGCCTCGTTCGCCGAACACGACCTGAATAGCCACCCCATTACAACAGGAGGAAACCCATGAACAAGCACATCCTGGCCGCCAGCATCGGCCTCTTCGCCCTCGCCGGCGGCAACGCCTGGGCCGACCATCTGGTCGCGATCGCCGGACCGATGACCGGGCAGTATGCCTCGGCCGGCGACCAGATCCGGAAAGGCGCCGAACTGGCGATCGCCGAGATCAATGCCAAGGGCGGTGTCCTTGGCCAGAAGCTGAAGCTGGAAGTCGGTGACGACGCGTGCGACCCGAAGCAGGCGGTTTCGGTCGCCAACACGATGGTGAACAAGAAGATCGTCTTCATGCACGGCCACTGGTGTTCGAGTTCGACGATTCCGGCATCCGACGTCTATAACGAGGCGCAGATTCCGATGGCCACCGTATCGACCAATCCGCAGGTCACCGAGCGTGGGCTGAAGAACATCTTCCGGATCATGGGACGCGACGACCAGCAGGGTCTGGTCGCCGGCAGCTATCTGGCCGAGAGTTTCAAGGGCAAGAAGATCGCCGTGGTCGATGACAAGAGCGCCTACGGCAAGGGACTGGCCGACGAGATTGCCAAGGCGATGGAGGCCAAAGGCGCCAAACCGGCCCTGCGCGAAGCGATCACCGCCGGCGAGAAGGACTATTCGGGACTGGTCAGCAAGCTCAAGTCGGCCGGCGTCGAAGTGATGGCTTTCGGTGGCTACCACACGGAAGTGGCGCTGATCCTGCGTCAGGCACAGCAGGCCGGTCTGAAGCTGACCGTGATGGGCGGCGACACGATGACCAATTCGGAGCTGGTCAGTGCGGCTGGCCCGGCGGTCGATAACGTCATGTTCACGTTTGCCCCGGACCCGCGCAAGAATCCCGCCGCCGCCGCCGTGGTCAAGAAGTTCCGCGATGCGAAGGTCGAACCCGAAGGCTACGTCATGTACGCCTACGCCGCGATGCAGCTCTTCGCACAAGCCGCCGACAAGGCGAAGAGCACGAAGTACGCCGATCTCGAGAAGACGATCCGCAATGGCAGCTTCGATACGGTGATCGGCAAGTTGAGCTTCGATGCGAAAGGCGACAACAAACTGCCCGGCTTCATGGTCTATCAATGGAAAGGCGGTCAGTACGACTACGTGAAGAAGTAAGGCAGCACCGGCGACGCCGCGGGGAGCTGCAGCCGTGCTGGCTGGCGGACGCGCAAGCGCTGCCAGCGTGGCACGCGCTGCCTGCTCCTCCCACCCATCTTCGCGCGGCCTTTCCCGGCCGCCCTGCCGACTGGAGCCTGCGATGAACCCCGATGACCCCCACGCGCTGCGCCGGCGTTTGCGCGAATACCATCGCATCGACGAAGCTGCGGTCGTCGATGAACTCATCGCGCTGGCGCGGTTCTCGCCCTCCGAGGAGGACGGCATCACGCAGCGTGCGACACCGCTTGTCCAGACGGTGCGCGAAAGCCGATTGCAGACGGGCGGCATCGATGCCTTTCTCGCCACCTACGATCTGTCCTCGCGCGAAGGCGTCGTCCTCATGTGTCTGGCCGAGGCGCTGCTGCGGATTCCGGATGCCGACACCGTCGACCGCCTGATTCGCGACAAGATCGGCAGCACCGAGTGGGAAAGGCGGCTCGGTGCTTCACACAGTACCTTCGTCAATGCCGGCACCTGGGCCCTGATGCTCACCGGCCGCATCGTCAAGCTGGGCAACGACGACACCAACCTGAGCGGAACGCTGAAGCGCCTGGTGGCCCGCGCCGGCGAACCGGTGATCCGCCAGGCGGTAACGACCGCGATGCGCATCCTCGGCCGCCAGTTCGTCATGGGACGCAACATCGACGAAGCGATCGAGCGCGCGCGCAACGCCGAAAAGTCCGGCTACCGGCACTCCTACGACATGTTGGGCGAGTCGGCACGGACCAGCGCCGACGCGCTACGCTACTTCGAATCGTACAGCAAGGCGATCGCCGCCATTGGTCGGGCGGCGGGCGGCCGCTCGGTGTTCGCCGCACCGTCGATCTCGATCAAGCTCTCGGCGCTGCATCCGCGCTACGAAGTGGCGCAGGAAGAGCGCGTTCACCGCGAGCTCTTGCCGGCGATCAAGGCACTCGCCCTGCGCGCCAAAGCGCGCAATATCGGTTGCACGATCGACGCCGAGGAGAGCGACCGCCTGGAGCTGTCGCTCGACCTGATCGAAGCACTCGCCATGGACAGCGAACTGTCTGGCTGGAACGGTCTCGGACTCGCCGTGCAGGCGTATCAGAAGCGTGCGCTGCCGCTCATCGACTGGCTGGCCGACCTGGCGCGACGGGCTGATCGGCGCCTGATCGTGCGCCTGTGCAAAGGCGCCTACTGGGACGCCGAGATCAAGCTGGCGCAGGAGCGCGGGCTCGCCGACTACCCGGTGTTCACGCGCAAGGTGGCGAGCGACGTTTCGTACCTGGCGTGTGCTCGCCGGCTGTTTGCCGATCCGCGCGCCTTCTACCCGGCTTTTGCCACGCACAACGCGCACACCCTCGCCGCGGTAGCCGAGATCGCGATCAGCGCCGGCGGCAGCGACGAGTGGGAGTATCAACGCCTGCACGGGATGGGCGAGGAACTTTACGATCAGGTGGTCGGCGAAGGCCGCGCGGGTCACGCCTGCCGCGTGTATGCACCGGTCGGCAGTCATGAGGATCTGCTCGCCTACCTGGTTCGTCGACTACTTGAAAACGGCGCCAATTCGTCTTTCGTCAACCGGATTGCCGATGCCGAATTGCCGATCGCTGCGCTGATCGCCGACCCGGTCGGCAAGGCGGCCGCCCTCGCGGTCAAACGACAGACGCGGATTCCCTTGCCGCGTGCGCTTTTCGGCGCCGAACGGGCGAACAGTGAAGGACTCGACATGAACGACAAAGCGACTCTGCAAGACCTGGTGAGTGCGATCGAACGCAGCCGGCGCATCCTCTACGTTGCCGAGCCGCTGATCGGCGGGCACAGCGCCCGGCGCGCCGCCCGACCGGTGGCGTCGCCGGCCGATCAGCGTGACACCGTCGGCCAGGTGAGCGAAGCGAGCCTCGCCGACGTTGCCAGCGCCTACGAAACGGCAAGCGCCGCCTTTCCCGGGTGGAGCAACACGCCGGCCGAAAAGCGCGCGGCAGCACTCGACGGCGCGGCCGATCTGCTGCAGGGGCGCCTGCCGGAACTCGTCGCGCTGATCGTTCGCGAAGGCGGCCGGACACCCGCCGATGCCCTCTCCGAGGTGCGCGAAGCGATTGATTTTTGCCGTTATTACGCGGCCGAGGCGCGCAGCAGGCTGGCTCGGCCGATTGTCCTGCCCGGTCCGACCGGCGAACGCAACAGTCTGTCGCTGCATGGGCGTGGCGTCTTCGTCTGCATCAGCCCATGGAACTTCCCGCTGGCCATTTTCGTCGGCCAGGTCGCGGCAGCGCTGGTCGCCGGCAACTGCGTGCTTGCCAAACCGGCCGAGCAGACGCCACTGGTCGCCGCTTTGGCGATCGAGCTGCTGCACGCCGGCGGCGTACCGGCGGACGTGCTGGCTTTCCTGCCCGGCGACGGACGCATCGGGGCTGCCCTGGTCGAACATCCGGCGTGCGCCGGCGTCGCGTTCACCGGCTCGACCGAAGTGGCCCGCCTGATTGCCCGCGCGCTGGCCGCCAAGGAGGGCCCACTGGTGCCGCTGATTGCCGAAACCGGCGGGCAGAACGCGATGATTGCCGACTCGTCGGCGCTGCCCGAGCAGGTCGTGCGCGATGCCGTCGCCTCGGCGTTCAACTCGGCCGGACAGCGCTGTTCGGCGCTGCGCGTTCTTTTTGTCCAGGCCGACATCGCCGACCGGGTCATCGCCATGCTCGCCGGCGCGATGCAGGAACTGCGCGTCGGCAATCCGACCGATCTGGCGACCGACGTCGGCCCGGTGATCGACCAGGCCGCGCGCGAGCTGCTCGTTGCCCACACGCGACGCCTGGACAGCTTCGCGCTGCCCATTCACACCTGCGCGCTGGACGACGAAGCAACCCGCCACGGCACCTTCTTCGCCCCGCGTGCCTACGAAATCGACAGCCTGACGCGGCTCGAGCGCGAGATCTTCGGCCCTATCCTGCACGTCATCCGCTGGCGCGGCGAAGAACTCGATCAAGTCTGCGCCGCCATCGCCGCCACCGGCTACGGCCTGACGCTGGGTGTGCACAGCCGCATCGACGAAACGATAGAGCGCATCGCCAGCCGCCTGCCCGTGGGCAACGTCTACGTCAACCGGAACATGATCGGCGCCGTCGTCGGCGTGCAGCCTTTCGGCGGGCAAGGCCTCTCGGGCACCGGACCAAAAGCCGGCGGACCACACTACCTTTACCGCTTTTCCACGGAGCGCACGCGCTCGGTCGACACCACGGCCGCCGGTGGCAATGCCGGCCTGATGGCGCTCGACCAGAACGAGGAGTAGGCAAGAAAACGCCGCCTGGCCGGCCGCGGCGCCGGCCAGGCAGCCGAGCGATACAGTGCCCGGGCGTGCAACGCGCCATCAGAAGGCGGACGCAACAAGAACGACAAGAGGAGGAGGCAAATGGCTCTCGCACTGCAGCAACTGATCAACGGGCTGACACTGGGCGCCGTCTATGGCCTGATCGCGATCGGCTACACGATGGTCTACGGCATCATCGGCATGATCAACTTCGCGCACGGCGACATCTACATGGTCAGCGCGTTCATTGCGATTACCGTGTTTACCCTGCTCGCGACCTTCGGCATCAGTTCGGTGCCGCTTTCCCTGCTCGTCGTGCTGCTCGTCGCCGTCCTGTTTACCTCGGTCTATGGCTGGACGGTCGAGCGTACCGCCTACCGACCGCTGCGCGGCTCGACCCGGCTGGCGCCGCTGATCTCGGCCATCGGCATGTCGATCTTCCTGCAGAACATGGTTCAGCTCACTCAGGGGGCGCGCGTCAAACCGATTGCCCCGGTCCTCGTCGGCGGCGTCGATCTGCTTACCGTCGACGGCTTCACCGTTCATCTGGCGTATTCGCAGGTGCTGATCATCGTTGTCACCGTCACCCTGATGGCCGCCTTCACCTGGCTGATCACGCGCACCTCGTTCGGCCGCCAGCAGCGTTCGTGCGAACAGGACCGGACAATGACCGCCCTGCTCGGCATCAACGTCGACCGCACGATCTCGCTTACTTTCATGCTCGGCGCGGCGCTGGCGGCGGTCGCTGGCGTCATGGTGACCGTCTATTACGGCGTGGTCGATTTCTTCATCGGCTTCGTTGCCGGAATCAAGGCCTTTACCGCGGCGGTTCTCGGCGGCATCGGCTCACTGCCCGGCGCGATGCTCGGCGGCTTGCTGATCGGCCTGATCGAAGCCTTCTGGGCGGCCTACCTGTCGGCCGAATACAAGGACGTGGCCACCTTCAGCATCCTGATCCTGGTCCTCATGTTTCGTCCCTCGGGCCTGCTCGGCCGGCCGGAAGTGGAGAAGGTCTGATGAGCGCCCTGGTCTTCGCCCAGCAACCGGTCTCCTTTGCCGAACGGCTGCGTGACGCCGCCGCCACCGCCTTCATCGCGCTGCTCCTCGGCGTCCCGATGATCGGCCTGACGACCGTCGATCAGGGCGGCGCACTACGCATCGCGACGCGCTGGCCAGCCTTGTTCGCCTTCGTCGGCGTCTGTTTCGCGGGCCGCCTGCTGCTGCGTTGGGGCATCGACTACTGGCGCGCGCAGCGCCAGTCCGCAGCGCGCGCAGCGAGTGCCGCCAGCGCCGAGCAGCAGCCGGCAACCAGTCTGCTGCTACGCCGGACAGGCTGGCTGGCTCTGCTCGTCGCGCTCGTTCTGCCGATCGTCTTCGCCGACAATCGCTATGTCGTCGACACGGCAACGACGGTGCTCATCTACGTCATGCTCGGCTGGGGGCTGAACGTCGTCGTCGGCCTCGCCGGCCTGCTCGACCTCGGTTACGTCGCCTTTTACGCGGTCGGCGCCTACACCTACGGACTGCTCGCGACGCAGTTCGGATGGGGTTTCTGGCAGGCACTGCCGGTGGCCGGGGCGATGGCGGCGACCTTCGGCATCGTGCTCGGCTGGCCGACGCTGCGCCTGCGCGGCGACTATCTGGCGATCGTCACGCTCGGCTTCGGCGAAATCATCCGCGTCATCCTGGTCAACTGGACCGAAATGTCGGGCGGTCCGAACGGCATCACGTCGATTCCCCGTCCGTCGTTCTTCGGCCTGCCGTTCAAGCCGCCGGGCGACGAGCCGACCTTCGCCTCGTTCTTCGGTCTCGAATACTCGCCGCACCAGCGCATCATCTTTCTCTATTACCTGATTCTGGCGCTCGCGCTGCTCACCAACCTGTTCGTCTCGCGCTTGCGCAAGCTCCCCATCGGGCGTGCCTGGGAGGCCATGCGCGAAGACGAAATCGCCTGCAAGGCAATGGGCATCAACGCGCGCAACGTCAAGCTTTCGGCCTTCGCGCTGGGCGCCATGCTGGGTGGCTTCGCCGGCGTTTTCTTCGCCGCCCGGCAAGGCTTCATTTCACCCGAGTCGTTCACTTTCAACGAGT
>ERZ761603.3243-NODE-3243-length-10574-cov-17.554425_pt1 | contig 10574 bp, 7 predicted proteins | sample MGYA00511879_ERZ761603 | MGnify/ENA primary metagenome ERZ761603 (study PRJEB28899, sample SAMN02850040) | bioreactor sludge metagenome | biome: EBPR Sludge; feature: EBPR Bioreactor; material: flocular biomat | place: Australia: Thorneside Wastwater Treatment...
TGCTCGCGCCTTACCTTCGCCGCTTTGGGCAATACACGATTCCGGATTTTCTCGCTGCCCGTTACGGCGGCAACCACGCACGCCTGATTGGTGTCTTTGCGACCGTCGTCGCCTCGTTCGTCTACGTCGTCGCGCAGATCTATGGAGTAGGTCTGATCACGAGTCGCTTCGTCGGCTTGCAGTTTGAGATCGGCGTCTTTGTTGGACTCGCTGGCATACTGGTGTGCTCGTTTCTCGGCGGCATGCGCGCAGTGACCTGGACCCAGGTCGCTCAGTACACGGTGCTGATCATCGCCTATCTCGTCCCGGTGACGATCATGTCATACCAGGTGACCGGAGTTCCGGTTCCCCAGCTGACTTATGGCTTCGTCTTGCAGAAGGTCGCGGCACTCGAGGACGCGCTCTTTGACGACCCAGCGGAAATCGAAGTCCGCCGCCTGTTTCGCGAACGCGCCGACGGCTATTACGAGCAGATCTTGATGCTTCCCGAGTCGCTCGAAGATGAGCGGCAGCGCTTGATCGATCGCATCGACGAGTTGAAGATCGGAAATGCACAGATGCGCGAAGTGGCGGCACTCGAGCGGCAGCGACGAGAGTTGCCGCATACCAGCGAAGGCGCCCGCATGTACTGGGAAACGCTGATGCGTCAGGCGGCTCAGCGCGGCGTCGAGCCGGAACATCACGTGACGCCCTTTCCAGGCGAGGGCGACAAGGCGAGTGACAGCGCGCGAATCAATTTCCTCACCCTGGTCTTCTGCCTGATGGTCGGCACGGCGGCTTTGCCGCATGTGCTCATGCGTTACTACACGACGCCGAGTGTGCGTGAGGCACGTAGTTCCGTTTTCTGGTCACTCTTCTTCATCCTGGCCCTCTATCTCACGGCTCCGGCGTACGCAGCCTTCGCCAAGTACGAGATCTACTCGACGCTGATTGGCTCATCGCTGGCACAGCTGCCGGCTTGGGTCAGCGCTTGGGGCAAGATCGGCTTGGTCTCGATTGAAGACGTCAATCGAGACGGCGTTGTACAACTCGCCGAGCTCCTGCTCAACCCGGATGTAATTCTGCTTGCGACCCCCGAGATCGCCGGACTGCCGTACGTGATCTCGGGCCTCGTCGCAGCCGGCGCGCTTGCCGCCGCGCTGTCGACCGCCGACGGCTTGCTGCTGACGATCGCGAGCGCCTTGTCACACGACGTCTACTACAAGGTCTTCCGTCCGAACGCGACCACGCAGTGGCGCTTGGTGGTTTCCAAAGCGCTGCTTCTCGTCGTTGCAGTACTGGCAGCGACCGTCGCGTCACAAAAACCGGCCACGATTCTGTTTATGGTGGCATGGGCTTTCTCGCTCGCGGGTTCGGCCTTTTTTCCTGCCTTGATCCTTGGCGTCTTCTGGAAAAGAGCTACTCCTACAGGCGCGATAAGCGGCATGCTGATTGGGCTTCTGGTGACGGTTTACTATATGGTGCGCGTGCAGTTTGATGCCATTCCGTGGCTTGGCATCTACGGGATAGGCATGGAGCCGTGGCTGGGAATACAGTCGACGTCGGCCGGTGTCTGGGGGGTGGCGGCCGGTTTCGCCACCATCGTTGTCGTCAGCCTGTGCGGACGGCCACCGAGCAGGGAGACACAAACCTTTGTCGAAAGTCTGCGTTATCCGGAGTTTGAGCGCTCATGAGGGGCGATCTGCCGGAAAGTGGGGTCTCCCGAAAGTGGTCCCGCAGGTGGGGACGCAGCGCGTTGGAACGGTCATAAATGCGTTGGGCGGATAAGCATCGCCAGTACTGGCGTCGCAACCTCATTCTGACCAGCTCCTTGCTCGTGATCTGGTTCGTGGTCACTTTCGTGGTCAGCTATTTCGCGCGCGATCTGGCGGTTCTATCGGTGCTGGGGTTTCCGCTGGGGTTCTACATGGGGGCGCAGGGCGCTCCCGTCATCTATGTCCTGATCATCGGGTGCTACGCACGATACATGAACCGTCTCGACCGGGAGTACGGTGTCAATGACGCAGACCTTGAGGAGTGAGGTCTCGGGTTTGTTGCTGTGGCCAGCGGCAGTGCTCGGCTAGGACGAAACCGCTTCCCGGACGGCAGCGGCAAGCTGTTCGGCCGCAGCGCTTACCAGCGCTGCGTCTTGCCCTTCAACCATGACCCGGAGCAAGGGTTCGGTTCCAGACGCGCGCAAAAGGACGCGTCCACAACCATTGAGCTTGCTTTCGACTTCGCGCTGAACGGAGCCGATCAAGGGGTGTTCCCGCCATGGGAACCCCTTTGTCAGGGCAACATTGATCAGCTTTTGTGGATAGAGTTTCAGGTCACCAAGCAAGTCGTGCAGTGTTCCTGCTTCCTCGCGCAAGGCACAGAGCACTTGCAGGGCGGAGACGATCCCGTCACCGGTGGTATGCTTGTCGAGGCAGAGGATGTGGCCAGAGTTCTCGCCACCGTACAGCCAGCCTTTCTGCTGCAGCATGTCCATCACGTAGCGGTCGCCGACCGCTGCACGCACGAAGGGAACTTTGAACTTAGCCAGTGCGTGCTCGAGCGCCAGGTTGGTCATCAGCGTCCCGACAACGCCGGCGACGCTGCCTTGCCGGAGGCGACTGCGAATGACGGCAAAAAGCAGCTGATCGCCGTCGTAGAGGTTTCCGGCGGCATCGACCATCATCACGCGATCGGCGTCTCCATCAAGGGCGATGCCGATATCGGCGCCCTGTGCGAGAACCGTTTCGCGCAGGGCCGCAGGAGCCGTCGCACCGACTTCCTTGTTGATATTGAGCCCATTGGGGTCGGTGCCGATGCTCGTCACCTCGGCACCGAGCTCATGAAAGACGTGGGGCGCGATGTGGTAGGCTGCGCCATTGGCGCAATCGACGACGATTTTCAGTCCGCGCAGGTCGAGGTCGAACGGAAAGGTGCTCTTACAGAACTCGATGTAGCGTCCATCGGCATCGTCAATGCGGCGGGCGCGACCAAGGCCGGCGGAAGGAACGCAGGCCAATGGTTCGTCAAGTGCAGCTTCGATTTCGAGTTCGACCTCGTCGGGCAGCTTGGTCCCGCGCGCCGAGAAGAACTTGATCCCGTTGTCGTAGTAGGGGTTGTGTGAGGCCGAGATCACCAAGCCGGCCTGCAAGCGCAGCGCGCGTGTCAGGTACGCGATCGCCGGCGTCGGCATCGGGCCAACCAGCCATACGTCGACGCCAGCCGCCGAGAACCCGGCCTCGAGCGCAGCTTCGAGCATGTAGCCCGAGATCCGGGTGTCCTTCCCGATCAGGACGGCCGGACGCTCAGCGCTCTTGGCATGCTGGCGATCTGTTTCATGTGCTGTAAGGACACGGCCAGTCGCATAACCCAGGCGCATCACGAAATCGGGCGTGATCGGAAGTTCTCCGACCCGTCCACGCACACCATCTGTCCCAAAGTACATTCTCGTCACGATTGCTTTCTCCCCTGAATCGCCGGCCGCGACCGGTCGCCAGCCTGATGCTTGCTATTCTACGCAATGGCTGGCGATGACGCTGAGAACAAAAGCACGCGTCGTCAGTCGTCGGTCACTGCGGTGAGCACCGCCAGGGCATCGCGGGTTGCTGCAACGTCATGAACGCGAACGATACGGGCGCCACCTTGCACAGCCAGCAAAGCAGCGGCGACGCTGGCAGCGAGACGGTGCTCGACGGGTCGCGAAGTGATCGCGCCGAGCATCGACTTGCGCGAGATGCCCGCCAGCAGCGGTAGACCGTTTGGCGACACCGCGCTGAGGTGACGCAGGAGCTCCAGATTATGTTCCAGCGTCTTGCCAAAGCCGAATCCGGGATCGACCACCAAGCGCTCGCCGGCAATCCCCGCTGACCTGGCTGCTGCCACACGCGCCGTCAGGAAGGCACGGACTTCGCCGACGACGTCGCGATACTGCGGACCCTTCTGCATGTGCAGGGGTTCACCCAACATGTGCATCAGGCAGACTGCACACGGGCTGTCAGCAACGGCCTCGAGCGCGCCCGGCATGCGCAGGGCGAAGATGTCGTTGATCATCGAGGCGCCGTTTGCCAGGGCTGAGCACATCACTTCCGGCTTGTAGGTGTCGACCGACAGCGGAACGGGACAGCCGGCGAGCCCTTCGAGCACCGGCAGCAAGCGCCGTAGTTCCTCGTCCAGCGGGGTCGGCAGGGCTCCCGGACGTGACGATTCGGCGCCGACGTCCAGTAAGTCCGCGCCGTCCTCAATCTGTCGCCAGGCTTGCTCGATGGCTTTTCGGGAAGAACTGGCGAGACCGTCGCCGGAGAAGGAATCGGGAGTCAGGTTGACGATGCCCATGATCAGTGGGCGAGTCAGCGGCAATGAGAAGGAGCCGCAGCGCAAGATCATGGTTGTCAGCGCGTAACGGCGAACTCACGGAAGGGTGGTCTCAGGCCGGTGCGGCTGCACTCGGTGCCGCATCCGGCGGGCTGCTGTCGGGCCGACTGGCGGAGCGCGATTGCGACTGCTTTGGTGGGCGTGGTGGCTTGCCGGCCATGATGTCGTCTATCTGATCGCTGTCGATCGTTTCCAGTTCGAGCAGGGCCTCTGCCATCGCCTCGACCTTGTTTCGATGTTCGTCAAGCAGCCGGCGGGCGAGCGCGTACTGCTCGTCGATGATGCGGCGGATTTCAGCGTCGACCTTTTCCATCGTCGCTTCAGAGAGATTCTTGTGCGTGGTCACCGAGCGCCCGAGGAAGACCTCGCCTTCATTTTCCCCATAGACCATCGGGCCGAGCGCATCCGACATGCCGTAGCGGGTCACCATGTCGCGTGCCATCTGGGTAGCACGTTCAAAATCGTTGGAGGCGCCGGTGGTCATCTGGTTCATGAACAACTCCTCGGCGATGCGGCCACCAAAGAGTACGGCAATCCTGCTCATCAGATAGACGCGGTCGTAGGCGTAACGGTCTTCTTCGGGCAGTTGCATGGTCACGCCGAGCGCCCGTCCGCGCGGAATGATCGTCACCTTGTGTACCGGGTCGGACTTTGGCATCAGCTTGGCAACGACGGCATGACCCGCCTCGTGATACGCGGTATTGCGCCGTTCGTCCTCGTTCATCACCATGCTGCGCCGTTCAGCGCCCATCATGATCTTGTCCTTCGCCTTCTCGAAGTCTTCCATGTCGACCAGTCGCTTGTTGCCGCGAGCCGCGAACAGCGCGGCCTCGTTGACCAGATTGGCGAGATCGGCACCGGAGAATCCGGGGGTGCCGCGGGCGATGATGTCGGCCTTGACGTCGGGAGAGAGGGGCACCTTGCGCATGTGGACGACGAGAATCTGCTCGCGGCCGCGGATGTCGGGCAGCGGCACGACAACCTGGCGGTCAAATCTCCCCGGTCGCATCAAGGCCGGATCGAGAACGTCCGGACGGTTGGTGGCGGCGATGACAATGACGCCGACGCTACCCTCAAAGCCGTCCATCTCGACCAGCATCTGGTTCAGCGTCTGCTCGCGTTCATCGTTGCCGCCGCCCAGTCCGGCGCCGCGCTGCCGCCCGACGGCATCGAGTTCGTCGATGAAGATGATGCACGGAGCATGCTTCTTGGCGTTTTCGAACATGTCGCGGACACGCGCAGCGCCGACACCGACGAACATCTCGACGAAGTCGGAACCCGAGATCGAAAAGAACGGTACTTTGGCCTCGCCGGCGATGGCCTTGGCGAGCAGGGTCTTGCCGGTGCCCGGATTGCCGACGAGCAGCACCCCCTTGGGGATGCGGCCACCGAGCTTCTGGAACTTGGAAGGATCACGCAGGAAGTCGACCAGTTCGGAAACCTCTTCCTTGGCCTCATCGCAGCCGGCTACGTCGGAAAAGGTGATCGTGTTGGTCGACTCGTCAAGCAGCCGCGCCTTGCTCTTGCCGAAGGAGAACGCACCACCGCGCCCCCCCCCCTGCATTTGGCGCATGAAGAAGATCCAGACGCCGATCAGCAACAGCATTGGGAACCAGCTGACGAAAATGCTCATCAGGAACGACTGCTCTTCCTCAGGCTTGGCCTCGATCTTGACCCCGTGCTTCAGGAGATCGGACACCATCCAGAGGTCGGGTGGTGCGTAGCTGGTCAGTTTGCGGCCATCGATCGTCGTCGCCTTGAGGACGCGGCCCTCGATGACGACCTTGGCAATCGTACCCTTGCCGACCTCCTCGATGAATTGCGAATATTCCATCGACGACTGGGACACTTGGCGGGTATTGAACTGATTGAAAACGGTCATCAGGACGAGACCGATCACCAACCAGACAGCCAGATTCTTGAACATGTTATTCAAAGCTTCACCTCTTCTGGGTCACAAGATCCGGGTACTCCCAAATCCTGGCCGACTTGCCGGAAAATCAGCATTCTAAACCGATTCATGCACGCTCGACCAAGGACGATATGCGTCCGGTGATCAGGTTTTCAAGTTTCTTCCAAGCACATACCGTTCCGCACTGCGATCACGCGAAGCGCTCGGCTTGTGCGTGGTGACAGTCTTGAAAACCTGCCGCATGGCGAGCAGATAGTCGTCGTAACCGTAGCCTTGAAAGAGTTTGACCAGGAATGCTCCTTCGGGTTGCAGCCAGCTGCTGGCGAAAGCGAGTGCCAACTCGGCGAGGTGCAGCGAGCGCGCTTGATCGCAGATCGCAATGCCTGAGAGGTTGGGAGACATGTCGGAGAGCACGAGACCGACTTGGTCGTCGGCGAGTTCGGTTTCCAGGCGGCGGAGAACGCTCTCTTCACGAAAGTCGCCCTGGAGAAAGGTGACTCCGCCCAGGTGGAGCAGTGGCAAGAGGTCGACCGCGATGACGCGGCCGCGACCCTGAAGTCTCTCTACGGCTACTTGCGACCAGCCGCCGGGGCTCGCGCCAAGGTCGACGACCACGCTGCCCGGGCGCAGAAGGTGATCGGCGTCGTCGATCGCCATCAGTTTGTACGCGGCGCGCGAGCGGTAACCCTCGCGTCGGGCGCGCTGCACGTAGGCGTCGTCAACGTGCTCGCGCAACCAGCGTTTGCTTGATCCACTGCGCTTCACGGAAGCCCGCCGGCAGGAATGCGGACCGTTGACCGAGTGAACAGGACGGCAGCGGGGAGCAGGATCGAGTCTATTTGCTCGCACGTCGCGAAGCAATGACGAGCCATAGACCGAAAAGGCTTTGCAGCAGGTAGAGGATGCTCGACACGCCGTGCCAGGTGGCAAAGCGGTTGCGCAGCACGCTCTCCATCACCTCGCGCGGGAGCGCGTCGGCCTTCAGCTGCGCAAGCAGAGGCTGCACTCCGAACAGACCGACCGCGTCAAGCACCAGCATCAGCACGACCAGCCAGAAGAGCCAGCGGCGGAGCGCCGTGGTGCCGTTGCGTACGAGCAGGAAGAGCAGCAGGTAACCGCCGCAGACCAGACCCAGCCAGCCGATCGACTCGAATAGTTTGCCCGCGAGGGTGCCGGCGAGTTGTCGATCGCCAGCCAGTGTGGTGAACACGGTCGGCGCTACCAGATAGCCAATCGCCCACAGGCCTCCGACCCAGAAGGTCAGCGCCAGCTCATAGAGCGCTTCAGCGAGGCGGCGCATGACTACTCATAGCGGACATCGATGACCTCATACTCGCGTACCCCGCCCGGTGCCTGCACCTCGGCGACGTCGCCCGCGAACTTGCCGATCAAGGCGCGGGCGATCGGTGAATTGATCGAGATCTTGCCGGCCTTGATGTCTGCTTCATCTTCGCCGACGATCTGATAGCGGACACGGTTTCCGGATTCCTGGTCCTCGAGATCGATGGTGGCGCCGAACACGCACCTGCCGTCGGCGTCGAGGAGTTTGGGGTCGATGACTTGGGCGTTCGCCAGCTTGCTCTCGAATTCCTTGATCCGTCCTTCGAGAAAGCCCTGTCTTTCTTTGGCTGCGTCGTACTCGGCGTTCTCCGAAAGGTCGCCATGCGAGCGCGCCTCGGCGATCGCGGCGATCGCGCGCGGGCGCTCGACGGTTTTCAGGTAATGCAGTTCAGCCCGGAGCTTCTCGGCGCCGGCAACCGTTAACGGTGTCTTGATCATAGGCTTTGCCAGAAACGGCGAATCGCCGGCGCCGGCGGGGCGTGCCGGTGCCGGTAAGGGTTAACTCTAGCTTAGTTGGGCGTGCAAATCCTGCAGCGGGTAGACCACCAGCTCGCCCCGATTGCGGATACCCGCCGTTGCTGCTTCGGCGCCCCAGATCGTGGTGTAGATCGTCACCCGCGCCGCCAGTCCCGAGGTGCGGATCGAGCGGGAGTCGCTGATCGCCTGGCGTTTTTCGTCGACAGTATTGATGATCAGAACGACTTCGTTGTTCTTGATCATGTCGACCACGTGCGGCCGGCCTTCAGTGACCTTGTTGACCGCGGTGACGGCGATTCCCGCCGCGGCGATGGCCGCTGCCGTGCCGCGCGTGGCGAGTAGCGTGAAGCCGGCGGCGCGCAGATCCCTGGCGATGCTTACCGCCTTCGTCTTATCGGCGTCCTTGACGCTGATGAAGACCTGTCCGGAACTCGGCAAGCGCACGCTGGCCGCCATTTGGCTTTTGACGAAGGCTTCCGAGAAGCTGCGGCCGACTCCCATCACCTCGCCGGTGGACTTCATTTCCGGGCCGAGGATGGTATCGACGCCGGGAAACTTGACGAATGGAAAAACCGCTTCCTTGACCGAGTAGTAATGGGGGACGACTTCCCTGGTCAAGCCCTGGCTGGCGAGCGGCTTGCCGACCATGCAGCGGGCAGCGATCTTGGCCAGCGGCAGCCCAGTCGCCTTGGAGACGAATGGCACCGTGCGCGAAGCGCGCGGGTTGACCTCGAGCACGAAAACCACACCCGCCTGGACCGCGAACTGCACGTTCATCAAGCCGCAGACGCGCAGCGCCTTTGCCATCAGGCAGGTCTGCCGGCGCAGCTCGTCCTGCAGTTCGCCAGCGAGTGAATAGGGGGGCAAGGAGCACGCGGAATCGCCGGAATGGACGCCCGCCTGTTCGATATGCTCCATGACACCGCCGATGAGCACGTCTTCGCCGTCGCACAGTGCATCGACGTCGACTTCAATGGCGTCGTTGAGGAAGCGGTCGAGGAGAACCGGCGAGTCGTTCGATACCTTGACTGCCTCGCGCATGTAGCGTTCGAGGTCGCGAGGGTCATGGACGACTTCCATCGCCCGCCCGCCGAGCACGTACGACGGACGCACGACCAGCGGATAACCGATTTCGGCGGCCAGGCGCAGGGCCTCGGGCTCGGTGCGCGCGGTGCGGTTGGCCGGCTGCCTGAGACCCAGGTCGTGGAGGAGCTTCTGGAAACGCTCGCGATCCTCGGCGGCGTCGATCATGTCGGGGCTGGTGCCGATGATCGGCACCCCGTTCGCCGCCAGATCACGTGCCAGTTTCAGTGGCGTCTGGCCACCGTACTGGACGATGACCCCGACCGGTTTCTCGATGGCGACGATCTCGAGCACGTCTTCGAGCGTCAGCGGCTCGAAGTAGAGACGATCCGAGGTGTCGTAGTCGGTCGACACGGTTTCCGGATTGCAGTTGACCATGATCGTTTCATAGCCGTCTTCGCGCATCGCCAGCGCCGCGTGTACGCAGCAGTAGTCGAATTCGATGCCCTGGCCGATGCGGTTCGGGCCGCCGCCGAGGACCATGATCTTCTCGCGCGTGCTCGGCGCCGCCTCACATTCATCCTCGTAGGTCGAGTACAGATACGCCGTGCCGGTGGCGAACTCGGCAGCGCAGGTATCGACGCGCTTGTAGACCGGGCGCACGCCGAGTTCGTGGCGACGTTTGCGAACGGCGGTCTGCGTCGTCCGCATCAGCGTCGCCAGACGCTTGTCGGAGAAACCGGCACGCTTCAGGTATCGGAGTTCGTCGCGCGACAGCGAAGACAGCGACCGGCTACGCAGGCGCTCGGCCTTCTGATAGAGATCCTCGATCTGTGCGAGGAACCAGGGGTCGATCGCGGTCAGGCGATGAATCTCGTCGAGGTGGAGACCGATGCGGAAGGCGTCGGCGATGTACCACAAGCGCTCCGGACGTGCTTCGCTGAGCGCCCTCTCGATCTCTTCGCGGTCGACGCTGCGTTCGTCGAAGCCGTCGACGCCGACTTCCAGGCCGCGCAAAGCCTTCTGCAGCGATTCCTGGAACGTGCGACCGATGGCCATCACCTCGCCGACCGACTTCATCTGCGTCGTCAGCCGCGAGTCGGCTTCCGGAAATTTCTCGAACGCGAAACGCGGTACCTTGGTGACGACGTAGTCGATCGCGGGTTCGAACGACGCCGGCGTCTTACCACCGGTGATTTCGTTCGCCAGTTCGTCGAGCGTGTAGCCGACTGCCAGCTTGGCGGCGACCTTGGCGATCGGAAAACCGGTCGCTTTCGAAGCCAGTGCCGACGAGCGCGAGACGCGCGGGTTCATCTCGATGACGATCATTCGTCCATCGCGTGGCGAGATCGCGAACTGCACGTTGGAGCCGCCGGTATCGACGCCGATCTCGCGCAGGACGGCGATCGCGGCGTCGCGCATGATCTGGTATTCCTTGTCGGTCAGCGTCTGGGCCGGGGCGACGGTGATCGAGTCG
>ERZ761603.3244-NODE-3244-length-10571-cov-6.540985_pt1 | contig 10571 bp, 7 predicted proteins | sample MGYA00511879_ERZ761603 | MGnify/ENA primary metagenome ERZ761603 (study PRJEB28899, sample SAMN02850040) | bioreactor sludge metagenome | biome: EBPR Sludge; feature: EBPR Bioreactor; material: flocular biomat | place: Australia: Thorneside Wastwater Treatment...
GGCCGCTCGCGTCGGCGGGGCGAACATTGAACAGTTGGTGGAAGCATCCAGCGGGATTAACTTGTGGGCAGAGTGGGCGCGGTTGGAAACGGCCGCTCTGCGTGGCCAGGAGTACCAGGTGCCAGAGGACAAAGGTGCGTACGCCGGGGTGATGATTTGCCTGGCACGGCAGGAGTGGCCCGATTTATCTGGCTACCAGGAGCCGGAAATAGTGTATCGCGTGCACAAACAGCAGCACGCCGGGCTGATTGTCGCCTCACCGCAGCACGAGCGGGTGGAGCAGCTCATCCAAGACTACAGCCAGCGCTTTGCTTACGACTTCCTGGCCGTTGCGCCGCCGTTAGACACAGCGCCGACTTAATCGGTAATCAGTAAAAAGTGAAAAGTAAAAAGTAAAAAGTGAACTTTTTACTTATCACTTATCACTTATCACTTTCAAACCCCATGCTGCTGCCGGTAGTTGGTAATTAAACTGCGGATGGTGCGGTGGCTGGCAACGGCCGTTTCTACCGGTTCTTTGAGCGCCGTTTTGTAGGTTTCGTTCATGTGCTGGGTTTTGCTGACGACGCCGTCGGCTTTGGGCATCAGGTCATCACGCAGGGGCTTGATGAGGGTCTGGTGCAGGGCGGTTTCGTTGTTCTGGTCGCGGTTGAGCCAGACGTTGAGCGGCTGGGTGATGTTGGTGTCCAGCCCGTTGAGCGTGTTGGGCGTCTCCATGATCAGGTCGGTGATAGACACCATGACGGTCGCGGCCGTCTGGCCCATGCCGAAGGGCAGCCATTTGCGGATACCCTCAAACCAGTCGTTGAGCATTTGCAGGAAGGGACCAACCCGCTCCACCGCTTCGCTGAGCAGGCGCTCCACCGCCTGGAAATACCCCTCGATTTTGCTGAGATGATCGATGAGCCAGAGACGCCCGTTATCCAAAATTGGCATCTGGATTTCAAAGTTTTCCAGCGCCTGGCGGCCCATCTGAATGCTTTCGGCCAGGGTAGGCACTTCGGCCAGCATCATTTCCACTTCGCCGCCAAAATTTGTCAGGCCGTTTTCGACGGCCGTAGCCACGTCCACGGCGTCCAGCTGTTCGTACAGGGCAATCAGCCCGGCCAGGATGCCGATCTGCTCGTTGGCCTGGCCCAGCTCTACGGAAAGCGCCTGGCTGCTGTCGGCGGCGGTCTGGTTGTTTTGCTGGAAGCTGGTGAGCTGGCGTTGGGCGGCGTCGAGCGCGGCTTGCAGGCGCACGTTTTCCGCCTGGGCGGCGGCCAGGCGGGTAAAGGCGTCGGCAGCGGCGGTGCTGCTGGGGGGGATTACGGCCGCCGTACCCACGGCGGGAACTACGGCGTTGGCGGGGTTAACAGTCATGGTGGCGGGAGCCGAGAGCGCCTCGTTGTACAGCGCGGCACCGGCCCCGGTGGCGGTGGCGGCAACGGCCGTCAGGGCGGCGGCTTTGATGAAATTACGGCGGCTTACAATCGGATCATCATCGTTTGTCATATCCATTCTCCTGAAGCAAAAGGGCGAGAACGGCCGTTGGTTACACCAATGCTCTCGCCTGAATTCGTGCGCCCAGAAAAATTGGCTCAACAAACACAGCGCCCTGTGTGGCCAATGCCGGTGATTTTAGCACGAATGTTCTTATTTTCAATCCTGATGCCATCGTTTTTCGGGAAATAACGCTCCGTTCACGCAAGTTGGGCGGCCCTGTGGGGCTGATTGTGGCGGCCACAGGGGGCCTGATTGGGGCGGCCACGGGGGGCCGCCCCTACTCTGGTTTGGTGTAGCCGAGGCGTTTGAGCGCCTGCTCGTTGTGCCGCCATTTGGGCTCGACTTTGACCCACAGTTCCAGGAAGACCTTGCCTTCCAGGAGCTCTTCCAGCTCTTTACGGGCCGCCGCGCCAATCTGGCGCAGCTGGCTGCCTTTGGCCCCAATGACAATCGCTTTGTGGTTGTCGCGCTCGACGATGATGTTGGCCCCGATGTAGGTGGTGCCGTTGTCGCGCTCTTTGAACTGCTCTACCTGGACGGCGACGCTGTAGGGAATCTCGTCGCGCAGCTGGAGCATGACCTGTTCGCGGACAAATTCGGCGGCCATGTCGCGCAGGTAGACATCGGTGACCTGGTCGGCGGGGTAGTAGCGCGGCCCTTCGGGCAGGGCCTGTACGATGAGGTCGAGCAGTTCGTTACGGCCGTTGCCCGTCCGTGCCGAAAAGAATATCCAGGTGGCGTTGGGCAGCAGGGCGCGGTACGCCTCGGTGTGTGGCATGACGTTTTCCGGGGCGGTCACATCGCTTTTGTTGATGGCCAGGATGACGGTGCTGCTGTCGTCCAGACTGTGCATCTGCTCGGCGATTGCCTGGTCGCCGGGGCCAACCGGTTCGCTGCCGTCCACCAGGAAAAGCACCACGTCGGCTTCGTTGAGGGAGTCAACGGCCGTTTCCACCATAAATTCGTCCAGCTTGTGGCGCGGCTGCATCAGGCCGGGCGTGTCCATGAAGATAATCTGGTAATCGGCCGTGGTGAGGATGCCCAATTGGCGGCTGCGTGTCGTTTGCGGCCGGGGTGAGACGATGTTGATTTTTTCTTGCAGCAGGCCGTTGATCAGCGTGCTTTTGCCCACGTTGGGGCGGCCAATAACGGCCACAAAGCCAGAGCGGTGGCCTTCGTTGATGTCGTAGCCGGTGGGGATGGGAGTTGGTTCGTTCATAGTTTCACTGTAATTGGTAATTGGTAATTGGCAATTGAACAAAATGACTAATTACCAAATTACACCTCATTTGTCTTTCAAAATGCGGCCCAACTCGCGGCGGGTGAGCCCCACGCGCTCGTCGCGCAGCAGGGGCAGGCGGATACGGGCGCGGCGCAGTTCGTTCAGGTCCAGCCGGGCGGTAACGATGGCTTCTTCGTAATACGGTCCCTGGTTCAGCAGGTTGCCTTCCGGGCCAAAAATGGTGGAGCCACCGTAAAAGGTGACGCCGTCTTCAAAGCCGGTGCGGTTGGTGTGCAGGATAAAGTTGGTAAACATGCTGGCATACGCCTGGTTGATGTGCTCTACCCATTTGGCGCTGCCGATTTTTTGCTCGGTGGCCAGGCCACGCCCTGGGGACGACGAGGTGAGGATGAGCATATCGGCCCCATCGAGCCAGAGCGTGTAGGCGGCGCTGACGTGCCAGAAATCTTCGCAGATGAGGATGCCCACCCGGCCAAAGCGGGTGTTGAAGGCGCGTAACTGATCGCCCCAGGCGAAGTAGCGCCCTTCGTCGAACATGCCGTAGGTGGGCAGGTACACTTTGCGGTGCAAATGCACCACCTCGCCACCTGCCAGGTAGGCGGCGGAGATGAAAAATTTCTGCCGCATGTCGGCCTCGACAAAGCCCACCACCAGGTCCATGACGCGGCTGGCATCCAGCAGGCGGGCAAAGATGGGGTTTTTGTAGGTGGGCTGAATGGCGACGCTAAAGGCGAGGTCACGCAAGCGGTAGCCGGTCAGCGAAAGCTCGGGGAAAACCAGCAGCTCCACGCCGCTTTCGGCCGCTTCTTCGATGGCTTGCAGGTGGCGTTCCAGATTGGCTTCCAGGTCGCCGAGTTTGGGGGTTATTTGGGCGAGTCCGACTTTGAGTTTCATAGGTTTTGGTTGCAGGTGTGCAAGTTGCAGATGTGCAGGTTGCAGGTTGCAGATGTGCAGGTTGCAGGTGTGCCTGGTGCGAAGGTTACATGCTACTTGCCACGTGCCCCTTGCTTGCTTTTTTGACGGCCGTATTGTAGCAGCAATAATCCAACAATGGCGAACAGCAGGGCCAGCCAGCTGTCCAACCGCCAGCCTGCCAGGTGGGGTGCGGGGTCAGCGCGCAGCAGGGTGAGGCCCAGGTGAATGAGGTTGGCCAGCAGCAGGGTGAGGGGGAAGAGACGGCCGTTCCCCCATCGCTTTTGCCACAGCAGCACAACGGCCAGCGCCAGCAGGTTTAACGCCACGCCCAGCAGTTGGGTCTGGGTGCGCACGGCAAACACGCCGTATTGGTTGGGCAGGTTGGCCGAGAACGGACCAAGCAGCGTTGTCTGGCCGTAGGCGCAGCCCTCTACCCAGCACGCCGCCCAGCCGGTGGTGATGAGCAGCAGCAGGCCGGGGGAAAAGAAGGCGGCGGTGGGCAGGAACGGCCGTTTCTGCCACCAGCACCACAATCCCAGCCCCAGCAGCCCGCCGCTAAGCGCCCCGTAAGCGGTTTGCCCGCCTTGCCAGAGGTGGGTGAGTTCAGACGGCCGTTCCATAAAATAGCCCCAGTTGAGCCAGAGGAAGCCCAGCCGCGCCCCCACCCAGCCGGTGAGCAGCGCTGCCAAAGCGGCATCGGGCCAGCGAGGCAGCGTTGTTTTGCCAGCCCGCCAATGCGTAAGGCCCCAGGTTAACAGCAGGCCAGCGGCAAATACGGCCGTGTAGCCGTAGACAAAAAAAGAGCCTAAGCGCCCCCAAATCGGATACATGCGTCCATCATAAGCAATGCCGCCTCACCCGGCAAGCGCCGCATTTCAGGTTACCAATGGGCTACAGGCGAAAACTGGATTGACAAAATGAGAGCAGAGAATGTTGAATGACGATGTTATAATCCATTTAGATTGAGTGAGCGGCCGTTTGTTGCAACCAGGGGTTGATTTTCCAGCCAGCCCAACCCAGACGGTGGCTAATTTCCCAAAAATACATGACTTCTACTTCCATATTTTATCTATCCGCGTTTATCATCATCAGTATCGAGCTTGTGCTGATGATGTATATTTTGATGCTCCAGCCAAAGCAGCGCAGCAACCAGCTGTTTGCCTTGTATATGTTCACGCTGACGGTGAGCAGCTACAACATTTTGGTGGTAAGCACAACGAACGATGTGGCCAGTATTTTCAGCGCTTCACGGGCGCACGCGCTGACCATGTTGTTATCGGGGCCGCTGCTCTGGCTGTTGTTGTTTAACGCCTTTGTGCCGCAGCACCGGCTGACACGCTGGCTGTCTGGGCCGCTGCTGCTGCTGCTGGGCGTGGTACTGCTGGTCGGTGTCCTCGATTGGCTGACGGGTATCGGCTGGTTTTTCCGCTTTGACCCGGCGCAGTACGCCGGGGGGTACGTGCCGGTGAATCGGGTGTTAAACGGCCGTCTCGGCCCCATTTTTTACACGCTTTGCATCTCCTTGTTTAACGCCCTGCTGATTTTGCCCATTGGCTGGTTTGCTTTAACCCCGCTGCTGCCGGAGCGACTGCGGCGGGCCGCCTGGGTTTTGCTGCTCTTTTTCATGGGGGTCTTGCTGCTGTACCTGCCCTGGTTCAATTTGCCTCCGGCGCTGCGTAACATGCTGACCCCCGTTTTTGCGGCGGCGGGCGCGGCCTGGGTGGTGAGCACCTATCGCTTCTTTTCGCCGATGCAGCTGGCGATGAAGCAGGTGGTGGATACGGTAACTATCGGCCTGCTGGTGTTTGACGAGCAGCTGGTGCTGGTAGATGCCAATGCGTTTTCGCTGCGCCACCTGCCTATTCAACTGCTGCAAGATAAACAAACGCTCACGTTTGGCGACCTGTTAAAACGGTTGATGCCGGACGTGGCCAATGGGGCAGAGCTGGCGCAGTTGGCGACGGCCGTTCGGCAATATCCTGAGCAGAGTTACCAGCAAGAAATTGTAGTGGGTGACGGCCGTTTGGCTGAATCTGCCGTCAAAACCTGGCTGCTGCTGGCCATTCGCCCAGTATACGACAATAACCGCATTTTTCTTGGCCTTTCCTGTTCCCTGGAAGACTTAACCGTCGAGCGGCGCACTCAGGCTTACATCACCGAAACCCACAAAACGATCGAGCAATCGGCCTACAACCAGGCGCTGCTCAACGATATTACCCAGGCAGCCATCAGCCCTGAGGATTTTGAGACCACGCTTTCGGTGCTGGCCAGCCGGTTGGTGGGGTTGTTTGCCGCCGATCACTGCTACATTTCGCTGTGGGATGAAGTAGAGCAGAACTCGCGCCCCACCATTGCCTACGGGGAAGGTACTGCCCCTTATTTGACAGTACGCAGGGAAGTGGATGAAGCCTCTATTACGGCCGCACTTCAGCGCAGTCGGCGCGTGATGGCTATTGAAAATGTGCTTGAGTCACCTTTTGTTAGCAGCAAAGCCCGCTCGCTGCCGTCGCGGGCGGTGTTGGCTTTACCCATGATCGCCGATGAGAAGTTTGTCGGTGCGCTGATTATTGGATTTAAGGAATCGCGGGCCTTTACGACTGAAGAAATTAACCTGGGGGTTCAAATTGCCCGGCAGCTGTCGCTGGCCATCTTCAAAAATTACCTGTTGGCGGCTGAAAAAGAGCAGCGAGTTTTGTTGGAAGCGCTGCAAGCGGCCAGCCAAACCCTGACCAGTACACTGGACTTTGAGCAAATTTTGGACCGCATTTTGGAGGAAATAGGGCGGGTGATTCCTTATGACATGGCTAATTTTGCGCTGGTTGAAAATGATGAGGCCGTTATTGTGCGCCGCCGTCATTTTGCCGCCGACCAGCCCTTGCCTGATGAAGCCCGCGCACTGAACGAGATTGATCGTTTGCAGATTCAGCAGATGGCCACGATGCGCACGATGTATGAAACGAAACGGCCGTTGCTCATTTCCAATACCACCAAAAATCCAGCATGGCAGTCACTTGTCGGGAAGGTGAAATCCTGGCTGGGGGTGCCCCTGGTGGTGGGTGACACCCCAATTGCCTTTTTGATGGTCGATAAATACGAAGCGAATTTTTACCAGCGTCGCCATGAAGAATGGTTGACGGCATTTGCCAGCCAGGCCACGCTGGCCTTACAGCACGCTCGGCTCTTCACCGAAATTCAGCGCCGCGTGACCGAGCTGGAAGCGCTCAGCACCGTCTCGGCGGCGCTGCGCTCTTCCGAGACGGTGCCGGTGATTTTGCAGGCGGTGCTTCAGGCGATGGTGGATATTTTGTCGGCACGGGTAGGGGTGGCTTTCCTTTTGAACGAGACAGGAACGGCCGTTGTCTCCCAGGCCAGCTACCCCACCGACTTTTACGACAACGGCATTGCGTACCCCCTGGGTGTGGGCATTACGGGCCATGTCGCCCAAACCGGGCAGCCGTATGTTAGCCTCAACATCAACACCGATCCCCAGCACAAAACCGTGCCCGGCGAACCCGTAGACTCTCTTACCCAGGTACGCTCCACCATTGCCCTGCCGCTCATCAGCGAAGAGGGCACTTTGGGCGTCATCCACCTGGGGTTGGACAAGGTCTACGAGTTTGCCGACGACGAAATTCGTACCCTCAAGGCGATGTGCAACATTGTCGCCAACGGCTTGCAGCGGCTGTACGTTATGCAAACCCTGGAAGCGCGTGTCGCCAGCCGCACCTACGACCTGGAGACGGCCAACGAACGGCTGCAAGAGCTGGATAAACTCAAAACCAAGTTTATTGCCGATGTTTCGCACGAACTGCGCACACCTATTGCCAACCTCAGCATTTACATCGATTTGCTCCAGCACGGCCATCCCGACAAGCAGGCGCATTACATCACGGTGCTGCAGCAGCAGGCAGCCCGCCTGACCGATCTGGTCAATGCGACCCTGGGTTTATCTCGCCTGGAGATTGGCGCACCCAACCTGGAGCTAAGGCCGGTGGCGCTCAACCAGGTTGTGGAAGAAATTTTGCTGGGGCACCAGGCCCGTGCCGAGGGGTTGGGCTTACAAATAACGGGTCAGTTTGGGCCGGATTTGCCCCTGGTGTGGGGCAACCAGACGCAGCTGTCGCAGTTGGTCAACAATTTGGTGGCCAACGCCATCAACTACAACCTGGCTGGCGGCCGAATTGTGGTGGAGACGTTTTTACACAGTGAGTCTCTGGTTTGTCTGTGCGTTTCCGATGATGGCATTGGCATTGATGAAGAGGAGCTGCCCCATCTATTTGACCGCTTTTATCGCGGCCAGCGCACGGGCCAGTCGAACATTCCCGGCACGGGGCTGGGGCTGGCTATCGTCAAGGAGATTGTGGAATTGCACCAGGGGCAAATCGAAGTGAGCAGTAAGCTGGATGAAGGGACGCAGTTTTCGGTTTATTTGCCGGTGGCCCCGAGTGAGGAACGGCCGTAATTCCCTCCCACACGTTGGCAAAAAGTGTCGCATTCGGTACAACTACGCCACAAAATGATTGGGATGAGTGGCAGCTGGCGCTGACTGCTGCCAGCAACCACAACATGAGGAGAAAAAATGGCACAGCAAGAACTGCTCATGGCAGCGCGTAAAAAAATTGCCCTGGTGGCCCACGATCACAAGAAGGATGATTTGCTCGTCTGGGCCAGGTACAATCTGGATGTGCTGCAACAGCATACCCTGTACGCTTCTGGCACCACCGGCTGGCTGCTGGAAACTGAGCTGGGCCTGGAAATCACCAAGCTGATGAGCGGCCCGCTGGGCGGCGACCAGCAAATCGGGGCCAAAATTGCTGAGGGTGAAATTGATACCCTCATCTTTTTCTGGGACCCGCTGCAAGCGCAGCCCCACGACCCGGACGTGAAGGCGCTGCTGCGCCTGGCGACCGTGTGGAACATTCCCGTGGCCACCAACCGCACCACGGCCGATTTCCTCATCACCTCGCCCCTGATGCACACCAGCTACCCCCGCCAGCTCACCGATTACGAGGAGTACAAACAGCGTCTCAGCCACCTCTTTGGCCCGGATGCATCACGCTAAAAGCAGGTGGATCATCTGCCAAATGCAAGTACAATCGCGCCAATAAGAAAAGATGGGGGTGGCTAGTATTGCGCCCCGAAAGTTCGCATAAGGTTATTGACGAAGGCGCAATACTTAAACAGTCCGGCAACTTGTCATAATAACGTTATGTGGATTTCCGCCGGACTGTAGTAGTGGTTCGTGGCTGGTTGCGCTTACTAGCCACCAACCACCAGCCACCCTGGCACAGGAGACTTCATGAGCGCAGGCTCAACACCATGAATGAAAAGAACACGGATTTTCACAGATTTAATCCGCGTTAATCCGCGCAATCCGCGGCTTATTTTCGAAGGAGATAACAATGGAAATTGAAGTAGTTGAACTGGACCCGATCGCTCTAAAAACGCCCCCAACCGACGATTTTGGTTTTGGCAATAAATTTTCCAACCGGATGTTTAGCCAGAAGTACACTCCAGAGCAAGGGTGGCACGACGCCAAAATTGGCCCGTACGAGAACTTTAGCCTGCCGCCGTCAACGGCCGTTTTCCATTACGCTCAGGAAATCTTCGAAGGCACCAAAGCGTACCGCCGCGCCGATGGCCACATTAACCTGTTTCGGCCGTGGGAAAACATGAAGCGCTTCAACAACTCGGCCCGCCGCATGTCCATGGCCGTGGTCGACGAAGAAGATCATCTCAACGCCATCATCAAGCTCATCGAGCTGGAGCATGAATGGGTGCCTGCGGCCGCCGGGGCCAGCCTCTACATTCGCCCCACCATGATTGCCACCGACGCCGCCCTGGGCGTGCACGCCAGCAGCAGCTACCTGCACTATGTGATCGTGGGGCCAGTGGGTGCCTACTTCAAAGGTGGCTTCAACCCCGTGCCCGTTTACATCTCCGACACCTACCGCCGGGCGGTGCGCGGTGGCGTGGGTGATGCTAAGACCGGGGGCAACTATGCCGCCAGCCTTTACGTCGGCGAGCAGGCCAAACAAAAAGGGTACTCCCAGGTGCTCTGGCTGGACGCCATCGAAGGGCGCACCGTGGAAGAAGTAGGCGCGATGAACATCTGTTTTGTCTACGAAGGCCGCAAGATTGTCACCCCGCCGCTGACTGGCTCCATTTTGCCCGGCATCACCCGTAAATCGGTCATCGAGCTGGGGCGTGATTTGGGTTACGACGTGTGCGAGGAGCCGGTAGACGTGCACCAAATGCTGGCCGACGTGCAAAGTGGCAAAATCACCGAGGTGTTTGGCTGCGGTACGGCCGCGGTCATCGCTCCCGTTGGCAAGTTTGGCTTCAAGGATGAGGCGTACGTCATCAATGACAACCAGCCAGGGCCGGTGTCTAAACATTTGTACGACGAGCTGACCGGGATTCAATACGGCCGTCTCCCCGACCGCTTCAACTGGACCCACACCATTCACGTAAACTGACACCATTTGAGAGCCGCCAGCACCCTTTCTGATAGTTTCTGGCGGCAAAATGGCAAGATACTCAGAGCTGGATTCGATTGAGAGTCCAGCTTTTTTGATTTTATTTAATGGTTGGTGGTTGGTGGTTAGTGGCTAGTAAAAACCAGCCACTAACCACCAGCCACTAACAAACTAAACAAACTAACCACTACGGAGACTTTTATGCGTGAAGTAGCCATTTTAGGCGTGGGGCAAACGGCCGTTCGTGAGCAGTGGGATCGATCGATTCGCCAGCTGGCTGTGGCCGCCGGTCGTGCTGCCATGCAAGACGCCGGAGTCGAGCGCGTTGATGCCATCTACGTCGGCAACATGACCAGCGGCCTGCTCAACCAGCAGATGCAGCTGGGTGCCCTCGTCGCCGATCATTTAAACCAGCACGGCGTGGAAGCCGTGAAAATGGAAGCCGCCTG
>ERZ761603.3248-NODE-3248-length-10563-cov-336.720879_pt1 | contig 10563 bp, 8 predicted proteins | sample MGYA00511879_ERZ761603 | MGnify/ENA primary metagenome ERZ761603 (study PRJEB28899, sample SAMN02850040) | bioreactor sludge metagenome | biome: EBPR Sludge; feature: EBPR Bioreactor; material: flocular biomat | place: Australia: Thorneside Wastwater Treatment...
CGCTGCCGCGCATGGGCGAGTACTGCGACGGCATCGAGCGCATCAACATCGAGCTTTCGCTGCGCAACAAGCTGGCCCTGTGCGATGCGCTGGAGCGTTTCCTGCGCGGCAGCCTGCCGCTGCATCAGGGCGACGCCGCCCTCGACGCGGAGGCGCTGGTCGGCGAGCGGCGAGGTACCGCTCTCGAGGCGGTGAGCAGCGTGCGCGGTCGCTGGCAATGGCTGCTCGACCACCTCGACCTGCCGCTGGCGGAAGCGGAAAAGCACTTCGACCGCTTCGGCATTCGCGCCGGACCGCTGCGCAACCGGGCACCGGCGGCAACACTCTTCCATCGCCTGCAGGACTACTCGGTGCGCGCTTCGTGGAAAACGGAGCTCAGGCCGCAGCTCACGGGAATCTTCGATGGCGTCGTCTATCGCCCGGTGCTCGAGGAGGTCGCGACGATCCAGCGCCGCGTGCTGCGCAGCCGCCTGTTCGTCGCCCTGCACATGCACGCCGGTGACGGCAACGTGCACACCAACATACCGGTCAACTCGGATGACTACGAGATGCTGCAGGCGGCCTACGCGGTCGTCGAACGCATCATGCGCCTGGCGCGCGAACTCGACGGCGTCGTCTCCGGCGAGCATGGGATCGGCATGACCAAGCTGGAGTTCCTCAGCGACGCCGAGATGCAGCCGTTTCGCGACTACAAGTCGAGAGTCGATCCCGCCGGTCATTTCAACAAGGGCAAGCTGCTTCCCGGCGGCGACCTGAGCAGGGCGTACACACCTTCCTTCTCGCTGCTCGGCACCGAATCGCTGATCATGGAGCAGTCCGAGATCGGCAACATCGCGGCGATGGTCAAGGACTGCCTGCGCTGCGGCAAGTGCAAACCGGTGTGCTCGACGCACGTGCCGCGCGCCAACCTGCTCTACTCGCCGCGCAACAAGATCCTCGCGACGTCGCTGCTGATCGAGGCCTTCCTCTACGAGGAGCAGACCCGACGCGGCGTCTCGCTCCGCCATTTCGACGAGTTCAGCGACGTCGCCGACCACTGCACGATCTGCCACAAGTGCGTCAACCCGTGCCCGGTCGACATCGACTTCGGCAACGTCTCGATCAGCATGCGCAACCTGCTGCGCGAACAGGGACGGAAGAAGTTCGTCCCCGCCAAGGCGGCAGCGATGGCCTTCCTGACGATGAAGGATCCGGCGACGATCAAGCTCGTGCGCAAGCTGATGATCGACTGGGGCTACCGGGCGCAACGGCTGGCACATCACGGCGCCGTCTGGCTGGGGCTGCTGCGGACCCAGACCCGGCAGCCGCCAGCGACGCTGGGCGCGCCATCGCTGCGGTCGCAGATCATTCATTTCATCAACAAGCCGATGCCGTCCGGTGTGCCGAAGCGGACGGCGCGGGCGCTCCTCGACATCGAGGACGACCGCATCGTGCCGATCATCCGTGATCCGCAAAAGCTCGCTGCCGCCGACTACGACGGCGAGGCGGTCTTCTACTTCCCGGGCTGCGGCTCGGAGCGCCTGTTCTCGCAGGTCGGGCTGGCGACCCAGGCGATCCTCTGGGAGATCGGTGCGCAGACCGTTCTGCCCCCGGGCTACCTGTGCTGCGGCTATCCGCAGACTGCGGCCGGCGAAGCCGACCAGGGCCGGGCGATCACGACCGACAACCGGGTGCTCTTTCACCGCGTCGCCAACACACTGAATTATCTCGACATCAGAACGATCATCGTCTCCTGCGGTACCTGCATGGACCAGCTCGAGAAGTATCACTTCGAGCAGATCTTCCCCGGCTGCCGCCTGCTCGACATTCATGAGTACCTCCTCGAGAAGGGTGTGCGGCTCGACGGCATCGCCGGCAGCCGCTACCTGTACCACGATCCTTGTCACGCGCCGATGCGCACGATGCCGGGAATCAAGGTGGTCAACCAGCTGATGGGGCAGTCGGTGGAGCTCTCCGAGCGCTGCTGCGGCGAGTCCGGTACGCTGGCGGTGACACGCCCCGACGTGTCGACGCAAGTACGCTTCCGCAAACAGGAGGAGATCGAAAGGGCTGCCGCCAGGCTGCGCAGCGACGGTTTCAGCGGCGAGGTCAGGCTCCTGACGGCCTGCCCGTCATGCCTGCAGGGCCTGTCGCGCTACAATGGCGACGCCGACACGGTGGCAGACTACATCGTCGTCGAGATCGCCCGCCGGCAACTCGGCGAGGACTGGATGGCACGCTACATCAGCGCCGCCACCGCGGGCGGCATCGAGCGGGTCCTCCTCTAGCACAGGTGGCAACCGGGTCTGCCACCGCGCACGCTTCTCTCCTCGCCCATCGGGCGGCGAACGGCCAACGCGGCGCCGGCGAGCCAGTCGCAGCCTGCCCCGCGGTACCGTGCGCAACCAAGGGCGGGCGCCAGCACCCGCCACAAGCCATCACGCCCAACAACTCGTGAAATTTGCCGCAAGACTGCGCCTGCCTGCTCCCCGTCCGTGACCTATTTCCTAACGCCGCGCGGCCTGGATGCGTATCGTTCGCCTCAAACCGGCGCAGTAGCGCCATTGGGTCGAAGAGGAGTCAGCAGGTGCTTGAACACCGAGTCGAGGATTGCGAGCTGTGCCAGTCACCTGGCGGAGAGGTGATCTGGGAGAGCGAGCTGTGTCGCGTCGTGGCCGTCGGCGATCCCGACTACCCCGGCTTCTGCCGCGTGATCCTCAACCGGCACGTGCGCGAAATGACGGATCTGAGCGAGCAGGAGCGGATACGCCTGATGCACGTCCTGTTTGGCGTCGAGAAAGCCATTCGCGCCCTCTACCAGCCCGACAAGATCAATCTCGCGAGCCTCGGCAACATGACCCCGCATCTGCATTGGCACGTGATCCCGCGCTGGCACGATGACAGGCACTTCCCGCATCCGGTCTGGGCAACGCCGCAGCGGCCGCAGGCGCCGCACCGCCGCGAGGTCGATGGGCATCACCTGGCGGATCAGATCATCAACGCATTGCGCACACGCTAGTCTTCAGGTCGTGGCGAAGAAAGGAGAGCACATCATGAACGCAGCCCTCGCGGAAGTCCGGACGGGGATGAGAATCGCCGACCTGCAGAGCGGGTTCGAGCTCCTTTCCCGCCTTCCCCTGGCCAACTCCGAGCGTGCCGAGGGCGAGATCAACCACTTCCTCGACAGCCTGTTGCAGAGCCCGCCGGTCGCGGACGTGTACCTGCAGCTGCTAGAGCAGACGCGGATCTCACTCTGCTTCATCGAGGAAGAACTCGCCCGTCGCTACACCAACAAGGCGCTGCCCCTCGGCCGCAACGAGGAGGAGGCCTTCCGGCAAGTGGTCGGAACTTGGCTCAAGGCGGCGCGCGCCTACGCCCACTGCGCACAACTGCAGGGCCCGGCCGACAGCGCCGCGCACGCCGAACGCCTGGCGTTGATCCTGCATCGCTGCATCTACTACACGGGCATGGCGATCACCGAGCACTTCCGTGCCCGCCAGCAGCTGCCCGCAGGTCTGTGGCTCAACCTGCTGGGATACTACGCCAGTGCCGAGGAATGGGGCATCGCAACGCTGCCGGTCGCCGACTCACTCGACTGTCATGGCCGCAGCACGCACTGCATGGCGGCCACCGTCGCCCTGCTGCTGCTCGACCTCGCCGGCCCCTATAGCCTGTCTACCGTCGATCTCGGCCTCGTCCGCCGCTGGGCGAGCAACTGGGCACCACTCGTGAGTATGCAGCCACCGGTCGATGGGGAACCGCTCCCGGCTCTGGTCGTCGATCTGATGCACGACGCTGGCCTGCACGGCTCGGCCGAAGGGCAGCGAACCGAACACCTTCGCCGCCTCGACAGCACTCGCCTGGCAATGCAGATCAGTGCCGCCAGGACGCAGCTGCAACAACGGATCGCACCGGCACAGCTCGGCCTCGGCGAGGACTGCAGCAGCGCGCAATGCCAGCGCCTGCTCAACCGGCTGTACCGCCCATGGTGCCTGATGCGCTCCGGAAGGCGGTTCCGCCGCCATGATGCCGCCGGCACCGCCACCGTGTGTACGGGTTTCGCCGGCATGCACTTCCACATCTCTGGCAGCGAGTTCAGCCAACCGGAATGCGGCCAGGCATACACACGCCAGGACTTCGACAACCTCTTCGCCTTTCGCCACATGCTGGACCCGACCCAGATGCTCGAGATCCGCCAGTCCCAGCTGGGGCTCCACCTCGAGACCTGGAGGGTTCTCGATCAGTGCGCCAACGGCTTCCGCATCGTGCGTTCGCTTGCCGGAGGCAGGATCGAGACGGGTCAGTTGCTTGCCCTCTGCCCGCACGACGGCCACTCGTACCTGTTGGCACAGGTCGCATGGCTGATGCAGGAGAGCGATGGCAACTTGACGGCCGGCGTCGCTGCGCTGCCTGGTAAGCCGCGAGCCGTCGCCGCCCGCATGCTGGGCATCGATGCCGATTCATCCGCTCTCTTCAGCCGCGCCTTCCTGCTGCCAGCGTTGCCGGTGATGGGTTCGGAACCGACGCTGATCATACCCCGCGGCTGGTATCGCCCGCAGCGCGTGCTCGAGGTCTACGACCAGGGCATGACGCGCGTGCGGCTGCAGCACGTGGCCGGCGATGGACCCGATTTCGAGCGGGTAAGCTTCGTCACCTTCTAGCTTCGGCACGGCGGTACGCACGGGTCTCCGGCGATGACCCGTGCGTGCGGCGCTGCCGTGCCGGCGACGGGCGGCGCGGCAACTTTTGCGTTATGATGTCGCCTCGCCAACCTTCACCGAGACAGCAATGGCTGGGCTGGACGCTAGCACCAGAATTCCGACCGAGATCAAGCTGCACCAGAAGTCGCGCCTGCTGGAAGTGAGCTTCGATGGCGGCGAGCGCTTCCAGTTGAGCTACGAGTTCCTGCGGGTGTTCACGCCGTCGGCGGAAGCGCGGGGGCATGGCCCTGGGCAGGAGGTGCTGCAGGTCGGCAAGCGCCACGTGGACATCGAGCGGGTCGAGTCGGTCGGCAACTACGCCATCCGACCGATCTTCTCCGACGGCCACGACAGCGGGCTGTATTCGTGGGATCTGCTCTACAACCTCGGCCGGAATCATGACGCGCTCTGGCAAGCCTACCTGGAGCGTCTGCAGCGTGCCGGAGCGACCCGCGATGCACCGGCGCAGGCCGGACCGCTAGCCGTCAAGGCGCATGGCGGCTGCCGGAAATCCTGACGAAGATAGCGTTCCGGGACGCGGACGATGAGCAGCGACAAGAGCACGACACACTTCGGCTATCAGCAGATCGCCGAAGACCAGAAGGCACGGCACGTCGCGGATGTGTTCGATTCCGTCGCCGAACGCTACGACCTGATGAACGATCTGATGTCGGCAGGGCTGCACCGCCTCTGGAAGGCGTTCACGATCGCCAAGAGCGGGGTTCGGCCGGGATGGCGCGTGCTCGACGTCGCCGGAGGCACCGGTGACCTGGCACTGGCATTCGCCAGGAAGCTGGGCGACCAAGGGCAGATCTGGCTGACCGACATCAATCACGCGATGCTGGCGCGGGGCCGCGACCGTTTGTGCGACAAGGGCTTCATCGTCCCCGTGGCGCAGTGTGATGCCGAGAAGCTGCCGTTTCCGGATGAGCATTTCGATTGCGTGACGGTCGCCTTCGGTCTGCGCAACATGACGCACAAGGATCGGGCGCTGGCGGAGATGCGGCGCGTGCTGCGGCCCGGTGGGCGCCTGCTCGTACTCGAGTTTTCCCAGGTCTGGAAGCCGCTGGCACCGGCTTACGATTTCTACTCGTTCAAGCTGATCCCGCGCCTCGGCCAGATGGTCACCGGTGACGAGGCCAGTTACCGCTACCTCGCTGAATCGATTCGCGTCCACCCCGACCAGCAGGCTCTCAAGGAGCTGATGGAACAGGCCGGCCTGGAAAGGGTCGAGTACTTCAACCTGGCATTCGGTGTCGTGGCGTTGCACCGCGGCTTCAAGTTCTGAAGCCGGCGGCTGCGCGATGTTCGCCCGGGCCGTGGTACCGTTCGCCAACCACCTGCTGGCAGCCGACGATTGGGCACGTGCGCGTCTCGCCCCCTTCGCGGGCAAGAGCGCAAGTCTGCGACTGGGTGGGCGCGAGTTGCTGCGGGTTGCCATCGACGAGGATGGGCTCCTGCAGCAGGACGCGTCTACCGCCAGTGCGACGGTGCGCATCGAGCTGCCCGCAGACACCCCGGCGCGTCTGCTTGGCGACCGCTCTGCGCTGTTCTCGGCGGCAACGATCGCCGGCTCGGCCGATCTCGCGCAGACCCTCGGCTTGGTGTTTGGCAACCTGCGCTGGGATGTCGAAGACGATCTGTCACACCTCGTCGGCGACGTCGTCGCCCGCCGCGGCCTGCAACTGGCCGGGCGAGTCGCCCGCTGGCACTGGCAGGGGGCGAACAAGCTGGCGTCCGCCGTTACCGAGTACCTGACCGAAGAGGTCGGCGAGATCGCCAGTCGCCGCGAAGTCGCGCGGTTCTGCGATCAGGTCGATGGAGTCCGCGACGACCTCGCACGCCTGGAGAAGCGGCTGGCACGGCTGGAAGCGAGCCGCGCGAAGGCTTGAAGAAAAAAGGGCAGCCTCTCTGTGACGGCTGCCCCTGATACCCTGCTGTCGTCGGCGACAGCAACTGCGCTGCTAGTGGCGGTTGCGGAGCTTCTTGATGGCCTGCAACTGGGCGACCGCCTGTGCCAGTTCCGCTTCCGCCGTCGCCAGGTTGATGTCCGAGGTGCGGTCGCGCAGAGCCTCTTCCGCCCGACGCTTGGCCTCGGCCGCCTTCGCTTCGTCCAGGTCATGCGCCCGGATTGCCGTGTCGGCAAGAACGGTGATCAGTTCAGGCTGTACCTCCAGCATGCCGCCGGAAACATACACCAGTTCGTACTCATCGCGATCCGGCACTTTCAGACGAACGGTGCCGGGCTTGATGCGCGTCAGCAGGGGCGTGTGCTTCGGGTAGATGCCCAGCTCGCCGGCCTCGCCGGGAAAGACGGCAAAATCGGTCTGGCCGGAGAAGATCAGTTCCTCGGCGCTGACGACGTCCACATGTACTCTGATTGCCATGGTATTTCCTTGCTGGGTCGTGCAGCCGGTCCGAAAGAAGCGGCTGCACGGTGTTGCCCGTTTGGCGCCTTAGAGGGTCTTGGCCTTCTCGAAGACCTCTTCGATCCCGCCCACCATGTAGAAGGCCTGCTCGGGAATGCTGTCGCACTCGCCGTCGACGATCATCTTGAAGCCCTTGATCGTGTCCTTGAGCGGGACGAACTTGCCCGGCGAACCGGTGAAGACCTCGGCAACGTGGAATGGCTGCGACAGGAAACGCTGGATCTTGCGTGCCCGATAGACCGCCAGCTTGTCCTCCGGCGACAGCTCGTCCATGCCGAGAATCGCGATGATGTCGCGCAGCTCCTTGTACTTCTGGAGGGTCATCTGCACCGCACGGGCGACGGCATAGTGCTCCTCGCCGACCACCTGCGGGTCGAGCTGGCGCGAGGTCGAGTCGAGCGGGTCGACAGCCGGATAGATGCCGAGTGAGGCGATGTCGCGCGACAGCACGACGGTCGAGTCGAGGTGCAGGAAGGTGGTCGCCGGCGACGGGTCCGTGAGGTCGTCGGCTGGCACATAGACGGCCTGGATCGAGGTGATCGAACCGACCTTGGTCGAGGTGATCCGCTCCTGCAGACGACCCATCTCTTCCGCCAGCGTCGGCTGATAACCCACGGCTGACGGCATCCGGCCGAGCAGCGCCGAGACCTCGGTACCGGCCAGCGTGTAGCGGTAGATGTTGTCGACGAAGAAGAGGATGTCGCGGCCGTCATCGCGGAAACGCTCGGCCATCGTCAGACCCGTCAGCGCGACGCGCAGGCGGTTGCCCGGCGGCTCGTTCATCTGGCCGAAGACCATCGCCACCTTGTCGAGAACGTTCGACTCCTTCATCTCGTGATAGAAGTCGTTGCCTTCACGCGTCCGCTCGCCAACGCCGGCAAAAACCGACAGACCCGAACGCTGCTTGGCGATGTTGTTGATCAGCTCCATCATGTTGACGGTCTTGCCGACGCCGGCGCCGCCGAAGAGACCGACCTTGCCGCCCTTGGCGAAGGGACAGACGAGGTCGATGACCTTGATGCCGGTCTCCAGGAGATCGACGGATGGCGACAGTTCGTCGAACTTCGGTGCCAACTGGTGGATCTCGCGCCGCTCATCGGTGGCGATCGGACCGGCCTCATCGATCGGCCGGCCGAGAACGTTCATGATGCGGCCGATGGTCGCGTTGCCGACCGGCACGGCGATTCCGCTGCCGGTGTTGTTGACCTTCATGCCGCGGCGCAGTCCGTCCGACGACCCCATGGCAATCGTGCGAACGATGCCGTCACCAAGCTGTTGCTGCACTTCGAAGACGAGATCGGTCTCGCACATGTCGGACTCTTCCGCCTTGTCGAGCTGGAGCGCGTCGTAGATCTTCGGCATGGCGTCACGCGGGAACTGGATATCCACCACGGCGCCGATACACTGAACAATGTTTCCTTGACTCATCGTCGTATCCCTAAACAAAAAACTGATTATCCGTGGTCAGACAGCCGCTGCGCCGCCGACGATCTCCGAAAGCTCTTTGGTAATCGCTGCCTGGCGAGCCTTGTTGTATACGAGCTTCAGCTCGCTGATGACGTTCTTCGCGTTGTCCGAAGCCGACTTCATCGCGACCATGCGGGCACTCTGTTCGGAAGCCATGTTCTCGGCAACGGCCTGGTAGATCATCGCCTCGACGTAGCGCACCAGGAGATCGTCGATCACCGTCTTGGCGTCAGGTTCGTAGAGGTAGTCCCAGCGGTTGGCCTGGCCACCGACCAGATCACCCGCCAGTGGCAGCAGTTGGTAGAGCGTCGGCTCCTGCTTCATGGTGTTGATGAAGCGCGTGAAGACGATGTAGAGAACGTCGATCTCGCCCTTCATGTAGGCGTCGAGCTGCACCTTGACCGGGCCGATGAGTCGCTCCAGGTGCGGGGTATCGCCAAGGCCGGTGAGCTGCGACACGATGCTGGCTCCGGCGCGCTGCATGAAGCCCAGCCCCTTGTTGCCGATCGCCGTCACCCGCAACTTCTTGCCTTCGGCGTCCCACTCCTTCATCCGGGTCAGGGCGAGGCGCAGCACGTTGGTGTTGAGGCCGCCGCAGAGGCCCTTGTCGGAAGTGATGGCTATCAGGCCAACCGACTTCACCTGTTCACGCACGGTCAGGAAGGGGTGCCGATAGTCGGTGAGGGCGTGCGAGAGGTTGCCGGCAACCAGCCGGATCTTTTCGCCATAGGGGCGCGCTGCCCGCATCCTGTCCTGCGCCTTGCGCATCTTGGATGCGGCCACCATCTCCATGGCCTTGGTGATCTTGCGCGTACTCTCGACGCTCTTGATCTTGGTGCGGATTTCCTTGCCGCTAGGCATGGCGATCTCCTCGCTCGATCAGGCCAGGGTGGCCTTGAATTCCTCAATCGCCTTGCTCAGCTTCTGCTCGGCATCGGCGTCAAGATCCTTGGTCGTCTCGATCTTCGTGATCAGGTCGGGGTACTTCTGCTTGACGAAGCCGTGCATCTGCTTCTCGGTGGCAAGTGCCTTCTTGACCTCGACATCGTCGAAGTAGCCCTTGTTGACCGCATGCAGCGTGATCGCCATTTCGGAGATGGTGAGCGGCGAGTATTGCGGCTGCTTCATCAGTTCGGTCACCAGTCGGCCACGGTCGAGCTGCTTGCGGGTAGCCTCGTCGAGATCGGACGCAAACTGGGCGAAGGCAGCAAGCTCACGATACTGGGCCAGCGCCAGGCGCACGCCGCCACCCAGCTTCTTGATCACCTTCGTCTGCGCCGCACCGCCGACCCGTGACACCGAGATGCCCGCGTCGATGGCGGGCCGGATGCCGGAGTTGAAGAGGTCGGTGTCGAGGAAGATCTGGCCGTCGGTAATCGAGATCACGTTCGTCGGCACGAAGGCGGAAACGTCGCCAGCCTGTGTTTCGATGACCGGCAGGGCGGTCAGCGAACCGGTCTTGCCCTTGACCTCGCCGTTGGTGAACTTCTCGACCCATTCTTCGGAAACGCGCGCCGCACGCTCGAGCAGGCGCGAGTGCAGGTAAAAGACGTCACCCGGATAGGCCTCGCGTCCCGGTGGACGGCGCAGCAGCAGCGAAACCTGCCGGTATGCCCACGCCTGCTTGGTCAGATCGTCGTAGATGATCAGCGCATCCTGACCGCGATCACGGAAGTACTCGCCCATCGTGCAGCCGGAGTAGGGTGCGATGTACTGCAGCGCCGCCGACTCGGAGGCGGTCGCGGCGACGATGATGGTGTACTCCATGGCGCCGTTCTCTTCGAGCTTGCGAACGACGTTGGCAACAGTCGAGGCTTTCTGACCGACCGCAACGTAGATGCAGATCAGATCCTGCCCCTTCTGGTTGATGATCGTATCGACGGCAACCGCGGTCTTGCCGGTCTGCCGGTCGCCGATGATCAATTCGCGCTGCCCGCGGCCGATCGGCACCATCGCGTCGATCGACTTGAGACCGGTCTGCACCGGCT
>ERZ761603.3249-NODE-3249-length-10553-cov-50.615260_pt1 | contig 10553 bp, 10 predicted proteins | sample MGYA00511879_ERZ761603 | MGnify/ENA primary metagenome ERZ761603 (study PRJEB28899, sample SAMN02850040) | bioreactor sludge metagenome | biome: EBPR Sludge; feature: EBPR Bioreactor; material: flocular biomat | place: Australia: Thorneside Wastwater Treatment...
TCGGCGTGAAGGCGCGCAGGCCCATGGTCTGCAGGATTTCCTGGGCGACGATGACTTCCTGCGTGCGCGAGCCGCCCGGTTCCGGCGTCAGCGAGACACGGATGGTGTCGCCGATGCCTTCCTGCAGCAGGACCGCGAGCGCCGCGGTCGACGCGACGATGCCCTTCGATCCCATGCCGGCCTCGGTCAGGCCGAGGTGCAGCGCGTAGTCGGCACGGCGGGCGAGTTCGCGGTAGATGGCGATCAGGTCCTGCACACTCGAGACCTTGCACGACAGTATGATCTTCTCGCCGGCGAGGCCGACCTCCTCGGCCTTGGCCGCCGATTCGAGCGCCGAGGTGACCATCGCGTGGCGCATGATCTCGGTGGAATCGAGCGGCTGCGGTCGACGCGAATTTTCATCCATTATCCGCGCCAGCAGGTCCTGGTCGAGGCTGCCCCAGTTGACGCCGATACGCACCGGCTTGTCGTGGCGGCAGGCGAGTTCGACCATCTGGGCGAACTGCTCGTCCTTCTTCTTGCCAAAGCCGACGTTGCCCGGGTTGATGCGGTACTTGGCGAGCGCCGCGGCGCAGGCCGGTTCGTCGCTCAACAGGCGGTGGCCGTTGTAGTGGAAGTCGCCGATCAGCGGGACATCGCAGTTCATCCGGTCGAGATGCTCGCGGATTTTCGGCACGGCCGCCGCTGCTTCCGGCGTGTTGACCGTGATGCGCACCAGTTCCGAACCGGCGCGCGCCAGCTCCGCACATTGCATGGCGGTGGCAAGGCAGTCGGCGGTGTCGGTGTTGGTCATCGACTGGACGACGACCGGCGCGCCGCCGCCGATCCTCACTTGGCCGATCAGGCAACCGCGTCTAACGTGCCCGGCAACAGCGGTCAACGGCCTACTCCAGGACGAGGCGGGCGACTTCGCCCTTGGTATGCGGCGCCAGGTCGACACTCTGGCCGCGCCAGAAGAGCTTGACGCCCGGCGCGTAACCGATGACCAGCGACCACGGCCCCTGCCCGCCGACGGCCCGTTCGGAACCGGCCGCCCCGACCTGCGAAAGGACGACATTGTTGTCGCGGTCACGCACCTCGACCCACGACTCGCTGGCGAACACGAAGCGCAAAGGCGCGTTTTCGTTGCGCGCCGCACCGGGGGCAGCAAGCGGCGCCGGCGCCATTTCGGCGGGCGCGTGCGCCTGCGGATTCATGACCTGCTGCTGCGTCGATCCGGGCGGGAATACGGGTTCGCTGGATGCCGCCCGCGCCGCCGGAGCAGCGGGGGCTAGCTCCGCTGCCGGTTCCTTGCGCGACACCGAATCGAGCAGGCCCTGAACACGCTCGCGCAGCGCGTTAAGGTTGTTGGGCAACAGCACATAGACCAGCACCGCCAGCGCCACGAAGACCAGACCGGCGACAATCAGCGGCCGGCCGCGCCGCTGCTGGCCGCTCGGCATCGCGGTCGGCCTGCCCGCGGGTGCGTTCAGGGTGTCAGCCGGCTTGCCCAGGGTATCGTCGAGTTGATCCATCAGCGGCGCCGGATCGATCTGCAACACGCGGGCATAATTACGCACGAAGCCGCGAATGAAGGTATGGCCCGGCAATCCCTGCCAATTGCCGCGCTCCAGCGCCTCGACTTGGCGCGGACCCAGGCGCAGCGCCAGCGCGACATCGTCCACCGTCATCTGGCGCATCTCGCGCGCCAGGCGCAACCGGGTGCCGACACCCGGCACCATCCCGCCGCCTGTCTCGCTGTTCCCGGCGGTCGTCTGATCGAGGCTGACTGGCTCGGTCATTCAAAATTCCCCTTGAGGAAGGCCTGATACTCCTTCGACGTCGGATAGCGGCCGCGCAACTGCGATGCGTAGTTGCCCTCGCCCGCCTTGTTGCCCAGCTTGCGCTCGAGGCGCACGGCAAGCCAGAGCGCCTCGGCGGACGGCGGCTCCATCGCCTTGATCGCTTCGCCCAGATAGACTTTCGCCTCGTCCAGGTTGCCGCGCAGATAGAGCAGTTCCGCCAGCTTGTGTCGGGTTGCCGGGGCAGCGTGCTTCGACAGGCGCAGCGCCTCCAGCAGATAACCCAGCGCCCCGTCGAGATCCCCGGCCTTCATGGCGCAATTGCCGGCGTTGGCATAGGCTATCTCGGGAGTCTGGTAGAGCGGATCCTTCAGCGCATTCAGGAAGTACTGGATCGACTGCCGCGGCTGGCCGATGTTGCAGAGGAACCAGCCGTAGTTGTTGTTGACGTCCGGACTCTTCGGGGCGATCTTGAGCGCCCGCTGGAAATCGTCCTCGGCCTTGGCGTTTTCCTTGAGCTGGGCATGGACCAGGCCGCGCACGCTGAGCGCCTGAACGTTCTCGGGATCCGCCTCGAGGGCAATGCGGGTTTCATCCAGAGCCACCGCCATGCTGCCCGCCTCATAATAGGCCGCAGCCAGTTCGGTATGGATCTTCGAGCGGTACTTCGGGTCGGCCGGCTTGACCTGCACCGTCTCGGGCTCCTGGATGGTAGCCGGCGCGCCGCCAGGGGCGACGCCGGGCGCGTTCATCACCGGCGGGATCGTGACCCATTCGAATTTCTGCTGGGCCTGCGCGGAAAACGCACAACAGGCGCCGAGGCACAAACCCGAAATCCATGTTCTCATTCGCGAGCCAGTCATGCTCTTGCCTCCTGAAGGGGAATGATCCGCCCGGCAGCGCGCCGGGTCTTGTCGCGCACCTGTCCGGCCAGCTGGCCGCAGGCTGCGTCGATGTCGTCGCCGCGCGTCCTGCGCGTGGTCGTGACGATGCCGGCCTGCATCAGGACATCGGCAAAGCGGCGCACCCGCTCGGCCGGCGAACGCCTGAAGGGCGATCCGGGGAAGGGGTTGAAGGGGATCAGGTTGAACTTGCACGGCACGCTCTTGACCAGCGCCAGCAGTTCGCGGGCGTGGGCGTCGCTGTCGTTGATTCCGGCGAGCATCACGTACTCGAAGGTGATGAAGTCGCGCGGCGCCTTGTCCAGATAGCGGCGGCAGGCGGCCATCAGATCCTTGAGCGGATATTTCCGGTTGATCGGCACCAGTTCGTCGCGCAATCTGTCGTTCGGCGCGTGCAGCGAGACGGCCAGGGCTACCGGGCACTCGTCGCGCAGGCGGTCGATGACCGGCACCAGGCCGGAGGTGGACACCGTGACGCGGCGGCGCGACAGGCCGTAGGCGTTGTCGTCGAGCATCAGGCGCAGCGCCGTGACCGAGTTCTCGAAATTGGCGAGCGGCTCGCCCATGCCCATCAGGACGACATTGGAAATGACCCGTTCGTCGCCGTGGACCGCACCCAGCGCCTTGTTGGCCTGCCACAGCTGGCCGATGATCTCGGCCACCGTCAGGTTGCGGTTGAAACCCTGCTTGCCGGTCGCGCAGAAGGCGCAATCGAGCGCGCAGCCGGCCTGCGTCGACACGCACAGCGTGCCGCGATCGTCCTCGGGGATGAACACCGCTTCGACGGCGTTGCCGCTGCCGACATCGATCAGGAACTTGCGCGTGCCGTCGTCCGACAGCTTGTCGGAGACGACTTGCGGCGGCGCCACGACCGCCACCGCCGTGAGCTTTTCGCGCAGGCTCCTGGCGATGTCGGTCATGGCAGCGAAGTCCGCCACGCCGGAACGATGGATCCAGCGCAGCACCTGCTTTGCGCGGAAGGGCTTCTCGCCCTGCTCGGCAAACCAGGCGGCCAGGCCTTCGGCATCGAAATCCAGCAGATTGACGGTCATCACTTACTTTCCCTTTTCGTGAACAGGGTGGGCGTGGCGCGAAGACGAGCCGAAGACAGTGCGCATTGCACGGCAAGGCGAAGTCGACAAAGCCACGGCCGGCCTGGGCATGAAAAGCAATTAGCGGCCGCTGTAGGTGTTCATGCCGGGGAAGAAGAAGGCGATTTCGACGGCGGCGGTTTCCGGGGCGTCCGAACCATGGACGGCGTTGGCGTCGATCGACTCGGCGAAATCGGCGCGGATGGTTCCCGGCTCGGCCTTCTTCGGGTCGGTGGCGCCCATCAGCTCGCGGTTCCTGGCGATGGCGTTCTCGCCTTCCAGGCACTGGATCATCACCGGGCCGGAGGTCATGAACTCGACCAGATCCTTGAAGAAGGGGCGCTCCTTGTGCACGGCGTAGAACTGGCCGGCTTCCTGGGCGGACAGCCAGGTCATGCGGGCGGCGATGACCTTGAGGCCGGCGCCTTCGAAACGGGAATAGATCTGGCCGATGACGTTCTTGGCGACGGCGTCGGGCTTGATGATGGAGAGGGTACGTTCGATGGCCATGTGCTTGCTCCGTAATGCTAGTCGGTTGAAAAACGGGCAATTTTAGCAGATATGCGGCGAGCGCGCCGGGTTCACCGTGGCACGCTATCCGCCGCCGTCAGCAGCGGGTCGCGCAGCCGGGCGAATTGTCGCGGGGCGACGTATTGCAGCAGTTCCTTGCCATCCTTGTCGACCACCACGTCGAGCCCGAGCTTCGGGTAGAGGAGATGGGTCCGCTTGTCGGACACGACGATGCGCTCGTCCGGCTCGCCGAAGCGCTGGACGACCGTCGCCTCGTCCAGATTCACCGTCGGAATGACGCTGATGGCGCGGATCGGCAGCTTGTCGGCGGCCGCCAAGTCGTCGGGGTGCAGCGTGATGCGGCGCGTCGTGCTTTCCATGTGCCTCGCCTTGAGTGCCCGCTCGCGCATCGCGGAAATTGCCGTTTCCGGGGCGTCGACCGTGACGATCATCCGCGCCAGCACGAAGCCGAGCGGCGCCTGCGCGTAATAGCCTTCCAGCGAGCCGATCTCGTCCGGCGCGGCGATGATCGCCACCTCGATCTCGTCGCCGAGTTGCCGGCGCACGTCGCCAAGCGTGCTGACGCCGGGCTTGAGCCCGAACACGCTGCTGCCGCCCTGCCCGTCCAGCGCAATCTGCCACGGCAGGTTGCTGTCCGGATCGACGCCCGCCTGCTTGCCGGCGCCGGGTATAAAGAAAGGCACGATCAGCGCGAGCAGGATGAGGGCGATCAGGGCAAGAGCAAATTTCATTGGTTCCGTTCGGTCTAAGAAGCCGCGAATTGTGCCAGCGGGTCCTCGCGCGCCGGGTTGGGCGGCGGCTCGCCGACCAGTTCGGCGAGCTCGCCGACGAAGCTCTGGGCGTTGGCGGGTTCGCTGCCGCCGGCGAGTTGCCAGCGGGTAATGAAGGATTCGGGCGTCACGGCGATCCGGGCGTCATCGGGAAAGGGCGATGATAGCCCGGATTTCCGGGGGTTTTCTGGGTCGACCGCGACAATGCGATTCGGGCAGCGCGACTTGCCAAGAAAAACCATTATGACCATAATGGTCGCTATGGTCCAAAGGAGATATCAATGATCAATCAGGTCAGCGCGGTCAGTTTCCGGCAGAACCTCGGAGAAATGCTGAATCAGGTGCAATACCGCCACGACAGCGTCGTCATCAGCAAGGACGGCAAACCGGTCGCGGCTTTGGTCGACGCCCGGCTGTTCGAGCGCATCCGGCGCATGCAGGCGCGCTTCGACGCGTTGTGCGCGCGCATCGAGGCTGGATTCGCCGAAATCGGCGAGGCGGAAGGGATCGCCGAGATCGAGGCGGCGGTGAACGCCGAGCGTGCCGGCCCGCGCTCGCCCGACGCCGGCTGAGCATGGCGAACACGCTGCGCGTCGTCGTCGACACCAACGTGCTGCTGTCGGGAATCGCCTTTCCCGGCAGCATCCCCGGCAAGATCCTGGCAGCATGGCGGCACGGCTCGGTCGATGTGCTGCTTTCGGATTTCATTCTCGACGAGTTGCGCCGGGTTTTGCCCCGCCTGGCACATCGACATGGCCTCTCGACCGCCGAGGTCGACGATCTGGTCGACATCCTGGCGATTCAGGCGGAGCGGATCATGCCGGTAGCGGCAGTTGATCCGGAATTGCGCGATGCCGGTGACGGCCCGGTGCTCGGCACCCTGCTGGCTGCCTTGCAGGCCGGCGCGGCCGATTACCTGGTCACTGGCGACAAGGACTTGCTGGCGCTGGGAGATCGCTTTCCGATCATCACCCCCGCTGCCTTCTGGGAGCGGCACGGGAGCCTTTGACGCTGCGGGCCTCGAATCGCGAACTGGCCACGGAATGGCAGGCAACGGCGTGAACCGGCGGGATAATCCTGGGCGACACGTCGCGCCGGACCGACGATCCGCGCCAGGGCGACGGGCAACGGTCGCGACCGACGACAAGGTGCTGCGCGGATCGACGGCGAAGGGCGGTTCGGGACAGGCATCGGCTACATCGACGCGCATCTGCGGACCGCCGTCCGGCTCACGCCCGGCAGCCCGATGGGGACACGCGACGATCACTTGCTTGCCGCCAGCACAAGGCTGGGGCTGGACTACGTCCTGCCCCGCTGAGCAGCATGGCCCAAGGGCTTTGCTCGATGACCCTGCCGGCGACCAGTGCGTTGGCCGGCGGGCCATTGCTGACGGGGGCAGTGGCACCCCCGCCAAGGCAGCGGAATCCCGGAAAAAAGCGCCCTGCCTGCTGGCGGGGCGCAAAGTGGCCGGCTTTTTGCGGTCGACCGGGGCAAGCGGCTAGAGCACCAGTTGCGTCCCCAATTCGACGACGCGGTTGGTCGGAATCCTGAAGAAGTCGGTGGCGCTGGTCGCGTTCTTCGACATCAGGGCGAACAGGCGGGCGCGCCAGGGAGCGATGTCGCGCCCTGGGATGCGCGGGATGACGACCTCGCGCGAGACGTAGAAGGTCGTTTCCATCATGTCGAAGGTCTCGCCGAAACGGGCGCACTGCTCCAGCGCGGCGGGAACGTCGGGGTCCTCCATGAAGCCGTAGCGGACGATGACGCGCATGAAGCCCTCGTCCAGCCGGTGCAGGTAGAGGCGATCGAGATCGTTTACGTAGGGGCTGCTGGCGGTCTGGACGGTCAACAGCACGACACGGTCGTGGAGCACCTGATTATGCTTGAGGTTGTGCAGCAGCGCCGACGGCACGCCTTCCTTGGAACTGGTCATGAAGACCGCCGTGCCAATGACGCGATGCACGCCGCGTATGGAGGTGATGAAGTCGGCGAGCGGGAAGGTCTGCCTGGCCATTTCGTCGAGCAGCAGGCGCCGGCCGCGCCGCCAGGTGGTGAGCACGGTGAACGAGACGAGCGCCATGGCGATCGGGAACCAGCCGCCTTGCGGAATCTTGATGATGTTGGCAGAGAAGAAGGCGACGTCGACGGCGAGCAGGAAACCAGCGACCAGGACGACAAGCATCAGGTTCCAGCGCCACAGCAGGACCATGACGAAAGCGACGAGGATGGTGTCGATGAGCATGGTGGTAGTCACCGCGATGCCATAGGCGGCGGCCAGGTTGGACGAGTTCTGGAAACCGACGACGAGGGCGACGACCGCGAGATAGAGCGTCCAGTTGGTGAATGGCACATAGATCTGGCCTTCCTCCCTGCCCGAGGTGTGGACGATCTGCATGCGCGGCAGCAGGCCCATCTGCACGGCCTGGCGCGCCACCGAGAAGGCGCCGGAGATCACCGCCTGCGAGGCGATCACCGTCGCCAGCGTCGCCAGCGCCACCATCGGGATCAGCGCCCAGGACGGGCCCAAGTGGAAGAACGGACTCGCGATGGCCTCCGGCTCGTTGAGCAACAGGGCCCCTTGGCCGAAATAGTTGAGGACCAGCGCCGGCATCACGAAGCCGAACCAGGCGAGACGGATCGGCGGCCGGCCAAAGTGGCCCATGTCGGTATACAAGGCTTCGCCGCCGGTCACCGCGAGGACGACGGAACCCAGCGCGAGGAAGGCGAGCCCCGGATGAGCGTCGACGAAACCGATGGCGTAAAGCGGGTTGAGGGCGAACAGAACCTGCGGGTTATGCGCTATTTCAAGCACGCCGAGCACGCCGAGGATGGCGAACCAGCCGACCATGACCGGACCGAAGAACATGCCGACCGCGCCGGTGCCGCGTTTCTGGATGAAGAACAGGCCGGTGATGATGAGCAGCGTGACCGGGATCACGTACGGCTTGAGGGCCGGGGTGATGATTTCGAGGCCCTCGACGGCGGAGAGAACCGAAATCGCCGGGGTGATCATGCTGTCGCCGTAGAACAGCGCGGCGGCGAAGATGCCGAGCAGCGAGATGACCCAGGTCAGGCGCGGCTTGCCCTTCGCATTCTCGACGACCAGCGAGAGCAGCGCGAGCGAGCCGCCTTCGCCGCGGTTGTCGGCGCGCATGATGATGAGCACGTACTTGAGCGTGACCAGCACCATGATCGCCCAGAAGACCAGCGACAGGATGCCGAGGATGTTGTCCGGCGTGACCGGAATCGGATGGTGGCCGCTGAAGATTTCCTTCAGCGCATACAGCGGACTGGTGCCGATATCACCGAAAACGACACCGATCGCGGCGACGGTGAGCGCCGGCATGGCTTGACGAGCGTGCATGGAATCCCCCCATGGCAATGTTGTTGTTCCCGTGACGCCGCCAACTGCGGCGGGTCGTTCCGCCACGCCATATCCAGCATCGGGCATCGGCCATTATACTGCGCTGGCAAAACGGCTGGCAGCATTGCGCTGCTCGAGGAGCACAACGGACGGATGGCCCGCAGCGCGGCAAACCAACAGGAGGGTTGTTGATGGCAGGTCCGGAAGATGACGGCAACGGCGGCCGCGTGCGCCTGTTCCACGCCAACCTGGTGTGGCCATTGCAGCTCGAAGCGCTGGCCACCGCGGGCGCCGGCGGGCGGCACTGGGAAATCCTCGAGGCGGGCCGGGAAACCCATGCCTGGCGCCGGGTCGACGACGAATTCACGGCCGATCCGGAACAGTTCCGCGAGCGGCATTACCGGGAGTTCGTTTCCTTCCTGCCCTATGTCCAGCGCTTTCTCTATGGCGAAGGCCGCGCCCGCCGGAGCAATCCCGACGATCCGCCCGGCAACTCGCCGGTGCACGTGTTCCGCCGGACCGACATCGACCGCCTGCGCCTGACACTGCGCAGGGGCGCGGAGCCGGTCGAACTGGGCGTCGTTCACGTCGACCTCTACTTCTTCCAGGACCTCGACGTCGTCCAGCTCAACGTCGAGGTGCGCGGCGAGAATCTGCCGCTCGCCACCGTCCGCGACATCCTGTTCCGCTTCGGCCGCGCCTATCCTTCCGGCTGGGACGAGCACGGCGAGGGTGTGAACAACGCCCACGTCTCGGAATGGCTGGACGCCGACGGCGCGGTCATCGCCCGCTCCGACCCCGGCCGCCGGGAAAAATTTCTCACCTTTGTCTGCGAGCACCGGAGCCCCTGCGTTTCCGAGCATTGGGCCTGCCTGCTGCGCCCGCTGGCCCTCGCCCACTCCGACGAAGCCGGCGAACTGCGCTACCGCCTGCTCGAATATCACCGCATGCCGCTGATGGCGTTTCTCGCGCTCGACGAACCGCGCCGCCTGCACCGCGAGGACTGGGTGCGCATCGGGCTGGCGACGACGCTGCATCCCGACGAGCCGCTCCCGGTCAACGAACCGGGAGTCGTCGAATTCGAGAAGCGCTATTGCCAGGACCGCTTCTGGAACGACAACGAGGCCGGCCCGAACACCCGCTTCGTGTGCACCGGCAACTCGCTGACCGTGATCGGCGACGCCGCCGTACCCTCGGTGCTCGATCCCGAACGCGGGGTGCTCGGGCAGTTCCGCCATCAGTACTTTCTCGTCTTCCTCATCGCCCACCTGCACCGGGCCGCGCTGCTGGCGTTTTCCGAGACCCTCGCCGATGCGGTCAACGACCTCGACATCCGCGACGACGAGTCGGTGCGCCGCTTCAAGCGCAGGATCCGCGCCAATTTCGAGACCTTCCTGCGGTTCACGCACCGCTACTGGTTCGAACTGCTGTCGGAGCGCGCGCATGTGCAGGCCGTCTTCCGCCTCTGCGCCAATCATCTCGGCAACGCCGACCTGTACGACGAGGTGCGCGACGAAATCCGCGAGATGAGCCAGTACCTCGACAGCGACTCGCAGCGCCGGCAGTCGAACACCGTCGTGCGCCTGACCGTGATCACGATCCTCGGTCTGATCGCGACCGTGACGACCGGCTATTTCGGCATGAACATCATCGCCTTCGGCGACGGGCCGGTCGCGGAGCGCCTGCTGCATGGCGCGGCTGCCGCGGTCCTCTTTACCGTTCTCGTGCTGTTCGCCGTCGCCCGCTCGAAACGGTTGTCGGATTTCCTCGAGGATCTCGCCGACGAGCGCCTGAGCACGACCGCGAAATTGCGCGCTCTGCGGGACGCCTTGTGGGGTAACGGCCGCTCATCGACCTGACGCCGGGACCGCTGGTAGCCGCAGACGGTGGCTCCGGAGCCCTGACCGTCAGCTGACGACCACTCAAAAAAACGGCCTCCCGAGGGTGTCGGGAGGCCGTTGCGCGTTCCGGGCTAGATCACGCCCAACTGCCGCGGCAGCCAGAGCGACAGGTCGGGCCGGTAGGTGACGACGGCCAGGAAGCGCAGCCGCGCCAGCGGCCACGGCCAGATCGGAAGAGCGTCGTGTAGGGAAAGAGTGTAGATCTCGGTGGTC
>ERZ761603.3250-NODE-3250-length-10552-cov-161.700391_pt1 | contig 10552 bp, 10 predicted proteins | sample MGYA00511879_ERZ761603 | MGnify/ENA primary metagenome ERZ761603 (study PRJEB28899, sample SAMN02850040) | bioreactor sludge metagenome | biome: EBPR Sludge; feature: EBPR Bioreactor; material: flocular biomat | place: Australia: Thorneside Wastwater Treatment...
TTGCGCCGGTTGCGCCGGTTGCGCCGGTTGCGCCGGTTGCGCCGGTTGCGCCGGTTGCGCCGGTGCGCGAGGAAGCGGCGGTCCAGGACGAAGCCAGCGTACCTCCTGGCGGCGATGCAGCGCGCTTCACGGCCAATGACGAGGTCAGGGAAGAATCGGCAACGATCACCGACCGCCTGCTGGGTGACGAACAACCGGAGCCCGAACTGCCGCCAGGCGCGGAGGTGCTGCAGCCGAATGCGAGCGAATCGGCGGACGAGCCGATCACCTCGACGGCAGCCGAAGCAGCCGACCGGCGAGCCCCGCGCAGTGCTGAGCGCAGCATCGACGACCTGGACTCGGCGCTCGAAGCAGACGACTACGCGGGTGAAGCGCTGGCCAGCGCGCACACGCGAGCGCATCGCCAGCGTTGGCCGGACGAGTTGACGATACCCAATGATCCGGTCGGGCGAGCCACGCCGAAGACGACCGCGGGCGCTGCCAGTGCCTTCGAGTTCATGGCGATGACGCCCGACGAAAGCGATGGGCGTTACAGTGCGCCGGTGGTTCCACCGCATCCGCTGGTGCGAAGCGACCGGCGAGCCAGCGCATTTTCGATTACCGGCTACTCGCTTGACGAGAACGCGTATTCGGCGCTCCTCGCCGCCTGCCCCGACATTGCGCGCAATCCGTATCTGAATCTGATCTGCAATATTGTGATGCGCAGATCGCCGAGTGAACTGCGCATCACGACACGTACCGGCGCCGTCTTCTTCCCGGCCGAGAACTGGGTCGCTTCGAACATCTCGACTGCCTTTCGCAAGCGGCTGACCCAGCATGAAATGATGTTGCAGATCGTGCAGGTGCACCAGCTACAGGAGGAGCATGCGCACGACCGCGCGGCACGCCTGTTTGGCCGCCGCGGCGATGGGCCGCGCTCGCTCGACGCGTTCATGTGGTCGCTGGTCTTCACCACTTTTGAACAAAGCCCGCCGGTCTCGGTCGGGGATCTGCATTTCCAGGTCCATCGCTTTCCGAACTTTGCCCGTCTGCACAAGATGCCTGATCTTTTTTCCCAACTGTCGCAGGTGTGCATGCGACAGCCACAGTCGCTCTCCGGCTTGAAGCGGGCGTTCTCGAAGTACGATCCGAACCTCGTCACGCTTTTCGTCGCCTGCACCATCCTGTCCGGCGTTGCGACCGTTCTGCAAACCAGTTCGTCGGCAAGCAGCGAAGCGGCAAGCAGAAGCAAGCGAGACCCGGAGCGCGCGGCTGCGCGTCGGACAGGATTGTTCAGATCCTTGCTGGACAAGCTTTTCTAGTTTTTCTCGTTGCAGGACAAGGCTCTGCCTTGGCATGGTTGCACTTTTGTAAACCTTGGTGTCTGCCTGGGAACGCCCACAAATGTCGACTTCACCCGTTCTTTCACCGCCACTTGCATGCGCGGCCATGCCCGGGCCAATACGGCAGCAGAATGTCTGAGACCACCACCTCGCCCAGCACATCCGCCGACCCGCTGGCCGGCGCGCGGGTGGCCTTGACGCCACGTGGCGCGCTTTTTGCGTTCTCGCAAGCGGAACCCGACGCGACGCAGACAAGGCTGCAGACGATCCTCTCGGCCGAAGCGCTGCCGAGCGTCGACGCTTGGCTCCGGCGTTCGCCGGCACATCCGAAGCTGCTCGGCGAAGGTCTGGCAGCCGGCTGGCTGCAGCGCGTCCACCGCAGCCTGCCGGCGCCCGACGTCAAGCTGGACAGCTTCCTGTCGCATATCATCGGCGGGCTTTCCGGCGAACGGAAGGCAGCGCTCGCTGCGACTGGGGGTTTCTGCGTCGGCCAGATCGGCTATGCCGACGATGAAGCGGAAACGCTCTGCGCGGCAGCCGCCGACTTTTCCGAGTTCGCCCGCCGTCAACGCCTGCGCGGCTGGCGCGGTGCGAGCTACATGACGTCCTTCCACGAGGATATCGCGATGCTCATGCCGACAACGTCCTTCGTACCGTTCTGGGTCGACCGCACCGATTACTGCCTCGTTCTGGGCGGCGAGCCCTTGATCAACAACCCGGCGCTGGTCGAGCTGATCTGGGGAATCAAGGCCGCCGGCGCACGCTTTTCCAACAAGTTCACGCAGGAACCGAGCTGATGGGCGAGGCTGACCAGACCGCTCGCGACGGGCGCTGCCGATGCACCGCCGAAGATCGCCGCTGACGCCCGGGCAAGCGGGCTGTCCTGGCGGACGCGAGTAATCCGCCATGCAGCAATACCTCGACCTGATGCGCCAGGTCCTCGAACGGGGAGCGGCCAAAGCCGACCGTACTGGAACCGGCACGCGCTCGCTTTTCGGCTGGCAGATGCGCTTCGATCTCGCTGCCGGGTTTCCGCTGCTTACGACAAAGAAGCTGCACCTGCGCTCGATCATTCACGAGTTGCTCTGGTTTCTCCGCGGGGAGACGAACGTCCGCTCGCTGCAGCAGAACGGCGTTCGCATCTGGGACGAATGGGCCGATCAGGCGGGCGATCTGGGGCCGGTGTACGGCCAGCAGTGGCGCTCCTGGAGCGCCCCTGATGGGCGACAGATCGACCAGATCGCGCGCCTGGTCGACGGTCTGCGGAACAATCCGGATTCGCGCCGCCATCTGGTCTCCGCCTGGAATCCGGCCGATGTAGACCGGATGGCGCTGCCTCCCTGCCATGCGCTGTTTCAGCTCTACGTAGCGCCGGCGCCAACACCGGATGCGCCGCGCCTGCTCTCCTGTCAGCTCTATCAGCGCAGCGCCGACATCTTCCTCGGCGTCCCGTTCAACATCGCTTCCTACGCGCTGCTCACGCTGATGCTGGCACAGGTGTGCGGCTACCAGCCCGGCGAGTTCATTCACACCTTCGGCGACGCGCACCTCTACGACAACCACTGTGCGCAGGCCCGCCTGCAGTTGAGCCGCACACCACGTCCGCTGCCGACGATGCGGCTGAACCCGGCGGTCGACGACCTCTTCGCTTTCCGTTACGAGGACTTCACGCTTGAAGGCTACGATCCCCACCCGCATATCGCGGCGCCGATCGCCGTCTGAGCACGGCGCTGTCACTCGCCGCGTGGGCCACGCGCGGCCGTCGGCATGCTCTGCCTGATCGCTGCCCTGATGCGAAATCGCGCCATCGGCGGCAACGGCCAACTGCTCTGGCGTTGCGCCGAGGATATGCGCCATTTCCGGCAGACGACGAGCGGCAAGTCGGTGATCATGGGGAGAAAGACCTGGGAGTCGCTCCCGCCGGCTTTTCGTCCGCTGCCGGGCAGGCGCAACATCGTCGTCAGCCGAAACGCCGCCTATCGCGCGGACGGCGCGCTGCTTGCACACTCGCTCGACCAGGCGATCGCTCTTGCGGACTGCAGCACCGATGTCTTCGTCATCGGCGGCGGCGAGTTGTACTGCCAGGCACTGCCGCTGGCCAGCCGCATCTACCTGACGGAGGTCGCTGCCGAGGCGCCGGGCGACACCTTTTTCCCGCAGCTGCCGGCCAACGAGTGGCGTCAGGTGTCGCGCGTTGCCGGCGCAACGTCAGCCGCGGCGGACAAAGGCCAGACACGCCCGGAGGCCGCTTTCGACTTCGTCGTCTATGAACGCGTCCCGGCGCCTACGCCAGGCAGCGCAGAGGCCGCCGGCTGCAGCGCCCGGCTTGTGCCAAGTATCTGATGGCGCGCACGCCGTACGACTATCTGCAGGCGGACGAAGCAGGTGCTGGCAAGTTGCTCGCACACGCAGCCCTGCTGCTCCGGCTGGCTGAAATCTACCGCGCGCTCGTACCGGCCCACCTGGCGCAGGCAAGTCGTCTGGCCAACCTCAAGGCGGGAAGCGTGGTGATCCACGCCGAGAGCGGCGCTGTCGCGGGCAAACTGCGCCAGATGCTGCCCAGCCTGCTCGACAGTTTCGCGCAGTCCGGCGTCCCCTGCAGCAAGATCGAAGTCAAGGTGCGGACGAGCGCAAGCCTGGCCCAGCCGGAACGGCAGCCGGAGCAGAAACCGCTGAGCGCGCAGACCAGAGGGGAGTTGGCACGGCTGCGCGAGACGCTGCCGCCTTGCGCCTTGGGCGCGGCGATCGAGCGGTTGCTCGCGCGCGCAGCTACACGGGAATGACCGCCACCCGTTCGAGGATCAGCAGGGCAAAGACGAGGAGCGCAATGAGCAGCGAGTAGCGGAAGATCAGCCAGGCGAACTGGCCGTAGCGGCGGTCGCCGGTGCAGACGTACAGGACGACGCCGGCAGCAACGGTAATCGCGCTCAGGACAGCCAGCAAGCGGAGCAACCACATGCCGTCGGGCAGCGGATCAATGCGCCGGCAAGGCGAGCCAGCGCGAAACAGCGAGCGGTGCCAGTTCCTGGTCCTCGAAGCTGACGTATTCCCACGCCTCGGGATGCGCCAGCAATTCGCGCGCCAGCGCATTGTTCAGCGCGTGTCCGGACTTGTGCGCGATGAAGGAAGCCAGCAAGGGATGGCCGAGCAGGTAGAGGTCACCGATCGCGTCGAGCACCTTGTGCTTGACGAACTCATCGCTGTAACGCAGGCCATCGGCGTTGAGCACGCGGTATTCGTCGAGCACGACCGCGTTGTCCAGCCCGCCGCCCTGCGCCAGGCCGTTCTCGCGCAACCACTCAACCTCCTGCATGAAACCGAAGGTACGCGCCCGGGCAACCTCGCGGACATACGAATGGTCAGCAAAATCAATCGTCACCGACTGCCCGGTGCGATCGATCGCGGGGTGGTTGAAACCGATCGAAAACGACAGACGAAAACCATCGTAGGGTTCGAAGCGCGCCCACTTCTCGCCGGAGGCATCCTTTTCGCTGACTGCCAGCGGCCGCGTAACGCGAATGAACTGCTTGGCGACCGGCTGTTCCTCGATGCCGGCCGACTGGATCAGAAAGACGAAGGGCGACGCCGAACCGTCGAGGATCGGCAGTTCCGGCGCATCCAGGTCAACGAAGACGTTGTCGATGCCCAGCCCAGCCAGCGCCGACATCAGGTGCTCGATCGTCCCCACCTTGACGCCGTTACGTTCCAGCGACGAACACATGCGCGTATCGCCGACGAGCAGGGCCGATGCCGGCAGGTCTACCACCGGGTCGAGATCGATCCGGCGAAAGACGACGCCGGTGTTGGCTGCCGCCGGCCGCAGGCTCATATTGACCTTGACCCCGGAATGCAGACCGACACCCGCCGCGCGAACCATCGACCTGAGCGTGCGTTGCTTTAACATGTGCCTGAAAAAACGCTTGAATCGACGGATTCTAGCACACCCGGCAGGGGTCTGGAAACCGTCGACTCGGCAGAGGAGTTGTTGTCGGGCAGGCTCAGTCCGCCTGCTTGCGGAGAAACGCCGGAATGTCGTAACGGTCTACGCCGCTGTTGGCCAGCGCTTCAACGGTCGCGTTGCGGCCCTTGCGGACAATCGCCGGAACCTGGTCGAGCGTCGAATAGTCGATGTTGTGACCGTGGGCGAAACGTCCATCGGTGCCCGTCGCCTGCGCGATCGTCGAATTGATCACCTCGAAGTTCTGCCGCCTGACCTGCGGCTGGCCGAGACCGGTGGCGACGACGGTCACCCGGATATCCTCGCCCATGCTTTCGTCGTAGACCGCTCCGAAGATGATGTGCGCATCGTCGGCGGCAAAATTGCGCACCGTGTTCATCACTTCGTTGACTTCCTTCATCTTCAAGGAGCGCGTCGCCGTGATGTTCACCAGGACGCCCTTCGCCCCCGACAGGTTGACGCCTTCCAGCAGGGGTGAGGCAACCGCACGTTCGGCGGCAATGCGTGCGCGATCGACTCCAGCGGCATTCGCCGATCCCATCATGGCCATTCCCATCTCGCCCATCACCGTGCGCACGTCTTCGAAATCGACGTTCACCAGGCCGGGGAAGTTGATGATTTCGGCAATCCCGCCGACCGCATTGCGCAAGACGTTGTCGGCGGCCTTGAAGGCGTCGTCCATCGACACGTCATCGCCCAGGACGTCCATCAGCCGGTCATTGAGGATGACGATCAGCGAGTCGACGTGCTTCTGCAGCTCCGAAATCCCGACTTCAGCCACTTTCAGACGTTTGCCCTCGAAGGCGAACGGCTTGGTCACGACGGCAACCGTCAGCACCCCGAGTTCACGCGCCACCTCGGCAACGATCGGCGCCGCGCCGGTGCCCGTGCCGCCGCCCATGCCGGCGGTGATGAAGACCATGTGCGCACCCTGCAGCGACGCGGCGATCGCCTCACGCTCCTCGATCGCTGCGCTCTTCCCGGCTTCCGGCTTGGCACCGGCGCCGAGACCGGTCTTGCCGAGCTGCAGCTTCTGCAGGGCGATGCTGCGGCCAAGCGCCTGCGAGTCGGTATTGGCGGTGATGAAGTCCACGCCGTTGACGCCCTCGCGGATCATGTGATCGACGGCGTTGCCGCCGGCGCCGCCGATGCCGATCACCTTGATCACGGTATCCCGCTCGCTCTGTTCCTTCTCGATGATTTCAAACATTGTCGCCTCCTCTGCAAAAATTCACCAACACCAGTAAATGCCTCTCGTCATCGCTGACAGGCTTAGAAGTTCTTTTCGAACCACGACTTCATACGACCGAACACCTGCTTCACATCGCGCGTCTCGCGCACCTTGAGGCCGCGCTTGCGCTGCGTGTGGGCCTCGAGCAGCAAGCCGCAGGCAGTCGCGAAACGCGGGCTCTGAACCACGTCGGCGAGCGCCCCCTGATACTTCGGCACGCCCAGCCGCACCGGCATGTGGAAGATCTCCTCGCCCAGCTCGATCATCCCGGGCATCACCGAGGCACCGCCGGTAAGGACGATTCCCGATGACAGAACATCCTCGAACCCCGAACGCCGCAGTTCCGCCTGGATCAGTTCATAGAGTTCCTCAACCCGCGGCTGGATGACGTCGGCCAGCGCCCGTCGCGACAGCTTGCGCGAAGGACGGTCGTCGACACCGGCAACGTCGAGGACATCTTCGGGATCCGCGAGATGCGCCAGCGCGCAACCGTACTTGCGCTTGATGTCTTCCGCCTCGCGCGTCGGCGTCCGCAGCGCCATGGCGATGTCGTTGGTCACCTGGTCGCCGGCAATCGGAATCACCGAGGTGTGGCGGATCGCTCCCTGTGTCCACACCGCCAGATCGGTCGTGCCGCCACCGATGTCGATCAGGCAGATGCCGAGATCCTTCTCGTCATCCGAAAGCACCGCGCAACTCGAAGCCAGCGGTTGCAGGACCAGATCATTGACTTCGAGACCGCAGCGGCGCACGCACTTGACGATGTTCTGGGCAGCGGAAACGGCACCGGTGACGATATGCACCTTCACTTCGAGGCGGAAGCCGCTCATGCCGATCGGCTCGCGAATGCCATCCTGGTCGTCGATGATGAACTCCTGCGTCAGGATGTGGAGGATCTCCTGGTCGGCCGGGATCGGCATCGCCCGTGCCGTCTCGATGACGCGCTCGACATCCATCGGAGTGACTTCCTTGTCCTTGATCGCCACCATGCCGTTCGAGTTGAAGCTGCGGATGTGGCTGCCGGCAATCCCGGTGTAGACATCGCGCACCTTGCAGTCGGCCATCAGCTCGACTTCCTGCAGGACGCGCGAGATGGTGGCAACGGTCTCCTCGATGTTTACCACGACACCCTTCTTCAGGCCTCGCGATTCCTGCGAGCCCATGCCGATGACGTTGAGCCGTCCCTCGGGAGTGAGCTCGGCAACCAGGGCAACAATCTTCGACGTGCCGATGTCGAGTCCAACGATCAGATCCTTGCTATCCCTGCTCATTTCTTTCCTTTGACTTCCTGACCGGCACTGCCCGCAAAGCGCAGTGCGAAACCATTCGGATAACGCATATCAACCGCCACCGGCCGCGCCTGGCCGGAATTGGTGATCGTCGCATGGTGGTCGACGAAACGTTGCAGTCGCACGCGAATCGGCGCCTTGGCCTGTTCGCGTCCCAGTTCGACCAGCAGGCCGTCCTCCAGCTTGAGCAGCCAGGCCAGACGTGGCGAAAGCAGCACTTCGGCCGGCTGCCGCCCGATCGGCTGCAGGATCTCGGCGAACTCGTCGTGCCGGCGCAGAAGTTCCGCCGACGCGCCAAGCGGCCCGCTCAGCCGAGGCAGACTCTGCGCACGCGACAGTTCGGCGGCAAACACCTCGCCGTAGGTATTCACCAGTTGCCCCGGCTGATTGCCCCAGAGCGCTGCGACCTGATGTTCCTCGATCCGCACTTCGACGCGTCCCGGCCACTTGCGCCAGACCTCGGCGCGGCGCACCCACGCCAACTCTTCGAGCGCCAGGCGCAAGGCGTCGACATTGACGGTAAAGAAGTTGCCGCGCATCACCTCGGCGAGCGACTGCTCGACTTCGCTGCGCTGAACCTCCTGCAACTCGTGCGCCACGGCGATTTCTTCGAGCGGAAACAGGGTCAGACGCGGCGCCCCCCAGACGATCGCGGCGAACAGCAGCGCCGCTCCGCCGAGAAGGAAGAGCAAGTCGGCGACAGCCTTCAGCAGACCCGGTTTGTGCCACATCATTCATCCGACAGTAGCAAGCGCGAGAACGCGCAGAACCAGTTGCTCGTAGCTCATGCCGGCCGCGCGCGCGGCCATTGGCACCAGTGAATGGTCGGTCATGCCGGGCGAGGTGTTGACTTCGAGAAAGTACGCCGCCTGCCGACCGTCGACCCCCTTCTCGTCGAGCAGGAAATCGACCCGCCCCCAGCCACGTCCACCAAGCACCCGGAAAGCCTCCAGCGCCTGCCGGCGCAGTTCGCTTTCGCGCTCGGCCGATAGCCCGCACGGACACAGGTAGGCGGTGTCGTCGCGCAGGTACTTGGCGTCGTAATCGTAGAACTCACCCTGCGGTTCGATCTTGATGATCGGCAGCGCCTGATCGCCGACAATGGCCGCAGTATACTCGCCGCCCAGGATCGCCCGCTCGGCAATCACGACCGTGTCATGCCTTGCTGCCTGCGCGTAGGCAGCAGCAAGCTCACCCGACTGCCTGACCTTGCTGATGCCGATCGACGAGCCTTCGTTGGCGGGCTTGACGAAAAGCGGCAAACCCAGTTGCCGCTCGACCTCGGCGTAGTCGCTTGCCTCGTCGAGCAGGACGTAGTCCGGCACGGGCAAGCCGGCCGCGCGCCAGAGCGTCTTCGTACGCCACTTGTCGATGCCGAGCGCCGATGCGAGAACGCCGCTACCGGTATACGGAATTCCCATCAGCTCGAGTACGCCCTGGATCGTGCCATCTTCGCCGTAACGTCCATGCAGGGCAATGAAGACGCGGTCATAGGCGCTCAAGGCGTCCAGTTTGTCGGTCGCCGGGTCGAAAGCCTGCGCGTCGACCCCCTGACGCTGCAGCGCCGCCAGGACGCGCGCGCCGCTGACCAGCGATACCGGACGCTCGGCCGAGCGTCCGCCGAACAGCACGGCAACCTTTCCAAAGTCGGTGGCGTTCATCGTCTCATCCTAATCGGCAACGAGTTTGCCGGCAACCCCGCCGATCGAACCGGCACCCATCGTCATCACCACATCGCCAGCGCGCGCGGTGTCCAGAATCGCTTGCGGCAGATCGCCGATCTGGTCGACGAAAACCGGTTCGACCTTGCCTGCGACGCGCAGCGCGCGCGCCAGAGCGCGGCCGTCAGCGGCGACGATGGGCTGCTCGCCAGCCGGATAGACCTCGGTCAGAACGAGCGCGTCGACGCCGCTGAGAACCTGCACGAAATCCTCGAAGCAGTCGCGCGTCCGGGTGTAGCGGTGCGGCTGAAAAGCGAGCAGCAGGCGACGCCCGGGAAAAGCACCGCGCGCCGCCGCCAGCGTGGCTTTCATTTCGGCCGGATGGTGTCCGTAGTCGTCGACCAGCGTGCATCGCCCGCCACCGGGCAAGGCCAGTTCGCCGTAGCGCTGGAAACGCCGGCCGACGCCGCGAAAATCGCGCAGCGCGGTGGCGATCGCGTCGTCGCTCACCCCCAGTTCGCTGGCTACGGCAATCGCCGCCAGGGCGTTCAGCACGTTGTGTCGTCCCGGCAGGTTGAGCGTGATCGGCAAGCGGCTGACCGTCCCATTCACCCGCACGCAGTCGAAGCACATCCGGCCGGCATCGGCGACGACGTTCTCGGCGTAGACGTTGGCCGAGGCGCTCAGGCCATAGCTGACGATCTGTTTCGCCACCTGCGGCATGACCGCCCTGACATTGGCATCGTCGGCGCACAGCACGGCAACGCCGTAGAACGGCAAGCGCTGGAGAAAATCGACGAAGGCCTGTTTCAGGCGGTTGAAGTCGTGCCCGTAGGTCTCCATGTGGTCGGCGTCGATGTTGGTCACCACCGAGATCACCGGGGAGAGAAACAGGAAGGAAGCGTCGGACTCGTCCGCTTCGGCAACGAGAAAATCGCCCGAGCCAAGCCGGGCATTCGCCCCGGCGGCGTTCAGCCGGCCACCGATGACGAAGGTCGGGTCCATCCCGCCCTGGCCGAGGATGGAGGCGACCAGACTGGTCGTCGTCGTCTTGCCGTGCGTCCCGGCGACCGCGATCCCCTGCTTGAGGC
>ERZ761603.3251-NODE-3251-length-10550-cov-47.374940_pt1 | contig 10550 bp, 8 predicted proteins | sample MGYA00511879_ERZ761603 | MGnify/ENA primary metagenome ERZ761603 (study PRJEB28899, sample SAMN02850040) | bioreactor sludge metagenome | biome: EBPR Sludge; feature: EBPR Bioreactor; material: flocular biomat | place: Australia: Thorneside Wastwater Treatment...
ACCACCGAGATCTACACTCTTTCCCTACACGACGCTCTTCCGATCTGCCTTGCCCTCGCTGTCGAGGCGCCGGGCGTCCTTGAAGGCTTCCAGGTATTCGCCCTGCGCTTCGTCCAGGCAACGGTTGACCAGGAACTTCCGGTAGCAGCCCGCCGTTTGCTCCTCCAGGAGCTTCTCGGCCGCCGCCTTGCGCGTCGCGGCGGAACGCTGCAATTCGCTGGCGCGGGCGAGGCGCTGCTCCCAGTCGGCCTCCTGCGCGGTCGCCGGCGCCTGGTCGGCGCTCGACGCAACACCGGCCAGCAGTCCGCCAAGAAGCAGGCAGACGGCTTTCAACGATCGAGCAGGAGAGCAATTGCCTCGGGGCATGACGGAGCAACCATGACGAAGGGTGAACGGGTGCGCTGATTTTAGCAGCACGCCGCTATAATCGCCGGCCTCATGATCACCCTCCGCCACGTCACTTTCGCGCGCGCCGGCCGCCCGCTGGTCATCGACGCCTCGCTGCAGGTGCATGCCGGCTGGCGGGTCGGCGTCGTCGGCGCCAACGGCTGCGGCAAGTCCAGCCTGTTCGCACTTCTCGCCGGCGAACTGCACGCCGAATCGGGCGCCGTCGACCTGCCGGCTTCCTGGCACATCGCCCGCGTCGCCCAGGAAACGCCCGCCCTCCGCGACGCCGCGCTCGATTTTGTCCTCGACGGCGACGTCGAGTTGCGCCGCATCGAGCGGGAACTGGCGGAGGCAGAGGCCAAGGGCGACGGCGAGGAAATCGGCCGCCTGCACGGGCGCTACGGCGAGATCGGCGGCTATTCGGCCAAGGCGCGGGTCGCCGAGGTGCTGCACGGGCTGGGCTTCAGCGATGCCGATTTCCAGCGTCCGGTTGCCGACTTCTCCGGCGGCTGGCGCGTGCGCCTCAATCTCGCGCGCGCCCTGTCCTGCCGTGCCAACCTGCTGCTCCTCGACGAGCCGACCAACCACCTCGACCTCGACGCCGTGCTCTGGCTCGAGCAATGGCTGAAGAACACGCCGGCGACGCTGCTGCTGATCTCCCATGACCGCGACTTCCTCGACGCGGTCGTCGGCCAGGTCCTCGCCATCGACCAGCAGCGCATTTCGCTGACCAGCGGCGGCTATTCCGACTACGAGCGCGCCCGCGCTGCCCGGCTGGCGACGCAACAGGCGACCTACGAGGCGCAGCAGCGCGAGATCGCCCACCTGACGCGCTTCGTCGAGCGCTTCAAGGCCAAGGCGACCAAGGCACGGCAGGCGCAGAGCCGGGTCAAGATGCTCGAGCGCATGGAGATCGTCGCCGCCGCCCACGTCGATTCGCCGTTCCATTTCAGCTTCCGCGCTCCCGAGAGTCTGCCCGACCCGCTGCTGGTCATCGAAAACGCCGCTGCCGGCTACGTCGACCGCAGCATTCTGGAAGGCGTCGCGCTGACCCTGCGCCCGGGCTGCCGCATCGGACTGCTCGGCCGCAACGGCGCCGGCAAGTCGACGCTGGTCAAGCTGCTCGCCGGCGCCGTCGCGCAGCAGGGCGGCGAGCGGCGCGAGGCAAAGGCGCTGAAACTCGGCTATTTCGCGCAGCACCAGCTCGAGCAGTTGCGCCCGGAGGAGTCACCGCTGTGGCACGTGCAGAAGCTGGAGCCGTTGACGCCAGAGCAGGAACTGCGCGACTACCTCGGCGGCTTCGACTTCCGCGGCGACATGGCGACGCGCCCGGTCGGCCCCTTCTCCGGCGGCGAGAAGTCGCGCCTCGCCCTCGCCCTGCTCATCCGCACCCGGCCCAACCTGCTGCTGCTCGACGAGCCGACCAACCACCTCGACCTCGAGATGCGCGAGGCGCTGACCTTCGCGCTTCAGGATTACGAGGGTGGCATGGTCGTCGTCTCGCACGATCGCCACCTGCTGCGCACCTGCGCCGACGAACTGCTGCTCGTCGCCGATGGCCGCGTCGCGCCCTTCGACGGCGACCTCGACGATTATGCCGCCTGGCTGGCCGCCCGACGCAATGCCGAAAAGGCGCCGCAACCCGAGATCGCCGCCGGCAGGAGCGAGCGCCTGCAACAACGCGCCGACGCCAGGGCCAGCCGGCAGGCGCTGCTGGCACAACGCCGTCCCCTGCTCAAGGAGATCGAGCAGCTCGAGCTCAAGCTGGCGAGGTGGCACGAGGAAAGGTCTGCCCTCGAAGCCCGTTTCGCCGATCCGCGCTTCTATGCCGCGGTCGACCGCTCGGAAAGCGAAGAAATGCACCGGCTGGCGGGGGTCCTGGGCGAGCAGATCGACGCGGCGGAGATGCGCTGGCTGGAGGTGCACGAGGCTCTGGAAAGCCTGCCCGCCATCGACTGAAGCCGGGCAACTCATGCCGGCCCGCCACGCGGCGGGACTGGGCTGGCGCTACCGCACGCGATGCCCCGCTGCTGCACCGCCTTCGCCATGCCCGCAGCGCTGGCGGGAACCCGCGCCGCAGGCGTTCCCCGGTCAGCCATCGCCCGCGCCAAGCAACCTGCAAGACGGCGGGTTGCCCATCCCTGTGGATCCGTCGCGTTGCGATCAACCGCGCTTGTCAGTTGGCCGGAAAGCCGGAAAATGTCGCCCACCGGTCCGCAGCCAGGGGCCAGAACGGGAAGAACATTGGGGAGGAGCTGGTTTTGGACGACGCGACAGGTGAGAAGTTCGCCGCCAGCCAGGCGGCGGAGCAACCGATCGATGACGAACGGTTTCACGACCTGGTGTGCGAGCGCAGCCGACCCCTGCTTGAACTCGCCCGCCTCCTGGCCACCATGGGCAGCGGCAGAATGGTGCTGACCCGACAACTCAGCGGTCGCCTGCTGCTGGAATCGGGAAGGATGGAAGAACTGCTGGACGAGTACGGTGCCAGCCATAACCTCCGCTGGAGCCGGTTCCGGGCGCTGACCGCGACCCTCAGGAACTTCGCCCGCATCGGTCAGGCGCTGTCCCATGTGCAGCGGCGCCTGCCGGCCTACCGGCTGCAGCCGGTCGCATCCGATTTCCCGGCCGCGACCGGCGACCAACTGCGCCTCGTCGGCGGCGTCGTGGCGGATGTCGCCGCCGGCCTGCTGGAGGAAGCAGGGCAGCTCGGGATCGCGACCGCAGGCATCGCTCCACCGCCCGAGGATTTTGTGCAGCAACTGCCGCCGGGGCGCCTGATCCGCAACCGCGAAGACCGCGTCACCGGCAACACCGCCACCACCGTTGCCCACCTGGCCACGGAGTTCCTCAACCTGGCGGCCGAAAGCGGCCAGATGCTGGCCGCGGCGCGCATAGCACCGGCCAATTATGCCGACTGCTTCCCCGACCCGGTCAGCGAGGAGCGCCTGCGCCAGCTCGCCTTCCGCTTCCACAACCTGCAATCCCTCTACGACACTCATGTCGCCGGAACCTCGATCGAGACAGCGGACGCGGACCTGCCCATCTTGCGCGGTCACGTCAGCGTCATCTATCACCTCCTGGGGATGGCCACCGACCTGGCTCACTACTACGAGCGGCACGTCAGTCCCGTGACCGGCGACACCGTTCTGGGCGAGCGCCCGGTGGTCGACACCGACGCCACCCTGGCAACCCTGTTCGGCTACGCGATGGCCTTTTCTAGCGACTATCTGGCCGCAGGCCAGCGCCGCAGCCAGGAAATCCTGCGCCGCTATGCGGAGCCGGGACGCCTCGAGGTGCCGGTGCCCAGTTATCGGGGTTTTCACGTCCGTCCGTCCACCCTCGTGGCGCGCATCGTCGCGCATTACGGCAGCGAGGTGCACATGGACCTGGACGGCAAGCTGTTCGACGCGGGGTTCCCGCTTGACCTGTTCCGGGCCAACGAGGCCATCAATGCCCGCAAGCGGCGCTGGTTAGCAGCGGAAATTGCCCGCGTCCATCCTGCCCGCGCCGGCGCCCTCGACGCGGAGGCCATCGAAGCCGCGGTCCTGGCGATCGTTCATCGCCTTGCCGGCGAGGGAAAGATCATCCTTTACCGCCAGCCGCTCCAGCTTTCGGACCAGATCGGCTACCGCGAGGGGGGCGTTCTCGAAAACACCGTCGCCGAGATCGCCGGCTTGCAGGCCACCGGACAAATCGACATCCGCACCGACCTCACCGTCACCTTCATCGGCGACAAGCGCGTGCTGGCGGACGTCGATACCCTGGCCAGGCACGGCTACGGCGAGGATGCCTTCGGCAACAACGTGCTGCTGCCGCGAGAACTGTCTTATCTGCGCCGCTAGTGGTCTGCTTCGCAAATGTTCGAACCGAAAAAGCTTGTCTTCGTGCCCCTGGCGGGGTTGCTCATCCTCGCAATAGCTTCGGCTGTTGCTGCGGTTCGCGCCTTGCCAGAAGCGCGAATCCTGCGCTTTCTCATGTCCGACACTTACGAAGCAGACCATTAGCGCCCGCGTGCCGCAAGAGGTGAAGCGATCATTGCTGCGTTCGCCGCCCAAACCAGCCCGAAAATCACCCCTGATCGTTTAGAATCGGGCCTTTGCGAATACGCGCGCTGGGAGCCCGACTGTGCAAATCGTCTGCCTGGACCTCGAAGGAGTCCTTGTCCCCGAAATCTGGATCGAGTTCTCCGAACGCACGGGCATTCCCGAACTCAAGCGCACGACACGGGACGAGCCGGATTACGACAAGCTGATGACCTACCGGCTGGATATCCTGCGCCAGCACAGGCTCGGCCTCCCGGATATCCAGAGCGTCATCGCCGGGATGGGTCCGATGCCGGGCGCGCGGGATTTTCTCGACAAGCTGCGCGAGGATTACCAGGTTGTCATCCTCTCCGACACCTTCTACGAGTTTGCCCACCCGTTGATGCGCCAGCTCGGCTGGCCAACACTGTTCTGTCATTCGCTGCAGGCCGACGACGATGGCATGGTGGTCGCCTACCAGTTGCGCATGCCGGACCAGAAGCGCGAGGCAGTCCGGCGCTTCAAGGAACTGAACTTCACGATCGTCGCCGCCGGCGACAGTTACAACGACACGGCCATGCTCAGGGAGGCCCACCGGGGCATCCTCTTCCACCCGCCGGAGAACGTCATCCGCGAGTTTCCGCAGTTTCCGGTCACGCTCGGCTACGACGAACTGCGCACCGAGATCGACAAGGCATTCGCCAGTTGCCAGTAACCGGCGGGCGGTTGCCGGCGAGCTCCGCGCAAGCGACCGCCAACCAGATCGCCGCGACCCCACCAAGAACATGCATCACGACCGTTTCTATACACTCTCCGCCTCCTGCCCCGACCAGGTCGGCATCATCGCCCGCGTGTCCGGCTTCATCGCCGCGAACGGCGGCTGGATCCTCGAATCGCGATTCCATGCCGACGCGATCACCGGTCAGTATTTCATGCGCCTGGAGGTCCGGGCGGACACGCTGCCCTTCCTGCTCGCGGAGTTCCGCGAACGCTTCCGCAGCGAGGTCGCGGGGCCGCTCGAGATGACCTGGCGGATCACCGACAGCTCGGTCAAGAAGCGCGTCGTCGTGCTGGTGTCGAAGCAGGAGCATTGCCTTTACGACCTGCTCGCGCGCTGGCAGGCGAAGGAACTCGATGTCGAGATCCCGTGCGTGATCTCCAACCACGACACCTTCCGCGGCTTCGTCGAGTGGCACGGCATCCCCTTCCATCATGTGCCGGTCGGCCCCGACAACCGGTCTGCGGCGAACGCCGAGATCCAGCGCATCTTCGAGGACGTGCGCGGTGACACGATGGTGCTCGCGCGCTACATGCAGATCCTGCCGCCCGAGTTGTCCGACGCGCTGGCCGGGCGCGTCATCAACATCCACCATTCGTTCCTGCCCAGCTTCGTCGGTGCCAGACCCTACCACCAGGCCTACCAGCGCGGCGTCAAGCTGATCGGCGCGACCTGCCACTACGTCACCAGCGAGCTTGACGCCGGCCCGATCATCGAGCAGGACGTCATCCGCATCGACCATTCCGATTCGCCCGACGACATGGTCCGCTACGGCAAGGACATCGAGAAGACGGTCCTTGCCCGCGGCCTGCGCTACCACCTCGAGGACCGGGTGCTGGTGCATGGGAACAAGACGGTGGTCTTCCGCTAGGCCGGCTGTCACCCCCTCGGGCGCGGGCCGCCGGGCGAAGCCGGCCAAGAGGCGCGCGCCCCCAAGGGGCGATGATCTTCCTCGCCTGTGTCGCTGGAAGTCGCCCGGCGGGAAGACATTCCCGCGCTGTGAACGAAGGGGCGTTTCCGTCGCCGGCAATCCGCGAGATATTTCACGGGCGGTGGAAATCAGCCCGAATCTTGCCGAGAAAGTGCGGAATATTTCCTGTCGTGGCGGACCACGGGATCGCAGAATGAAGCCAGTCAAATCTGGAATGAAGCCATGCCGGACGTCCTGCACCCTACCCGCCGCCTCCTGCTTCTCGACCTGCGTACCAGCAAGCGCGCACCTGAGCCTGAATTGCCCGGCCTCGTTGTCGTCAACCCCAACCCGCGCTTCGGCGACCAGGAAAGCGCCGACACGGCGCTGGCTGTGCTCGTGGCAATCGACGGGGAACCAGCCCTTGCGGAGTGGCGGCAGCGCTTTCTCCCGATGTGCCCGAACGGATGCCCCCACGTCGTTCTCCTCGATCCCTGGAGCCAGACACTGGCGCTTCGCATCGTGCAGGGCGGTGCGGTCGACTGCTGCGCGATGGACGACCTCGAGCGCATCGAGCTGGCACTCATCCGCCTTGAACACCATCGCCGCGCAGCCACGGCGGACCCGGTCGCGCCGTCAGCACTGGCGCATTGGCTCAGCCTGCAGGCAGCGCTGGATACCCTGCCGATCCCCATTTTCATCAAGGACCGCAACCGCCGCTACACCGCCAGCAACAGGGCGTTCGCCGACTACCTCGGCCTAGCGGCCGGCGAAATTGTCGGCAAGACCGTATTCGACGTCGCCCCCGATGATCTGGCGGCCATCTACGACCGGTCCGATGTCGACCACCTGGCCCGGGGCGGAACACAGTCGTATGAATCGCAGGTCCGTCACGCCGACGGCAGTCTTCATGACGTGGTCTTCCACAAGGCGATCTTCCTCGATCCCGCCGGGGAGCCGGACGGCATCGTCGGCGCGATACTCGACATCTCCGAACGCAAGGCCCTCGAGCGCCGCCTGGAACTGCTCGCCGCGACCGATTTCCTGACCGGTGTCTACAACCTGCGCACCTTCTACGAACTCGCCCGCCACGAGGTCTCGCGCCTGGTCCGCAATGGTGGCGAACTGGCGCTGGTCGTGATCGACATCGATCACTTCAAGGGGATCAATGACAGCCTGGGCCACGCCGCCGGAGACAACGCACTCAAGCAGTTCGTCGCGGTAGTCCGCGAAAACCTGCGCGAACAGGACATCTTCGCGCGGGCCGGCGGCGACGAGTTCCGCCTGCTGTTGCCGGATACGTCGCCGGCGGGCGCCCATCTGGTCGCCGAACGCATCCGCTCGGAAGTCAACAAGATCATCGTGCGCAGTCAGCGCGGCCGCTGCCGGCTCTCGGTCAGCATCGGCATCGCCCAGTGCCTTCCGGGCGAGGACTCCATCGACATCGCCAGCGGGCTTGCCGACGACGCGCTCTATGAGGCCAAGGCAGCGGGACGAAACTGCATCTATCCCTTGCCTGAAAGCCGGTAGCCGTTCGTGTCGTCGCCAATGCCGACAGTTCCGGGACGCAGACGGTCTTCGACGAGCGCCTAGAGTCCGTCGCTCAGGGCGGCGCCGGCGCCAATCGTCGTCTGGTTCCAGTTGTAATCGATCAGGCTTTCGCCGTACCCGGAGAACACCTGCACGTAACCGCGCAGAGGCCCGAAAAGGCGGGGCGAGAACCAGCCGGCTTCGACGGCGCCCTTGCCGGTCTTCAGGTTGCCGCGGACCGAGCCCGAGAAGGTGTTGCCACGCCAGCGGTAGAGGGCGCTGAGCTTGCCATGGCCATAATAGTCGGTGATGTCCGGATTGTCGTCCTTGGTCGAGCTTTCCGGCAGGCGGTACCAGACCGTGGCGAACAAGGCGAGGTCCTCGCGCTCGACGCCGAACTCCGCGAACAGCCTGTCCCAGCTCCGCGACAGGCCGTTGTTCCGGCCGTCGGCAAAGAGATCGGAGCGGCCGTTCGACTGATGGTTGTAGCCCACATTCAGGAGCTTCCAGCTAAAGCCGCCGCCGAGATCGACATCCGGCCGGTAACTCACGAACAGCTCGGGCATGTAGTTGTTGTCGCGGAATGGCCGCGAGGTGTCGCCGTTGTACAACTGCCACTGGCTCTGCTGGGTGTAGGCTGCCCACAGGCCCCAGCGCCGGTCGTCGCTGGTCCACACGCGCGCCTTGAAGCTGATCTGGAATTTCGCCTCCGTGCTGTTGAGATCGAGTTGCTCTCGCGCGGCGCCCTGAACCAGGGGCAGGAACGGCCCCTTGTTGACGTTGTCGGAATAGCGGCCGAACAGCAGGTAATTCGCGTTGTAGAAGCCGATGTCGAAGGGCGCCGAGTTCGGATCGAAACCCCATGCGGCATCGATCATCGATGTCGTCGGCGGGCGCGCAACCACATCGCTGTCCGCCCGCTTTGCTTCCGCGGACAGCGTCGAGGCCGGGGTAACGACCGCCGATGCGCCCGCTGTTCCCCTGGACGCAACATCGGCACGTCCGGCGACCGCATCGTAGCACGCCAGGCGTTCCATGTTCGCTTCGATGCCGCGACAGTCGGCGGTGCTGGAAGGAAAAGACTGGGCCAGTGCTGCGGTGGTGCTGCCGGCAGCCGCGAGAAGGATCGCGGCGACGCGCCCGCCGGGCTTGTTTGCATTCATGTTCGGTTTCTCCGATGCAACGCAGGATCTCGGCGAGACCCCAGACAAGATGAGGCCGCATCATGACACAGGTCATCGCCGACCACGAGTGGATCTGGCCAGCTCATTGCGGGCGGAATAAAAAGAAGGGCACCCGAAGGTGCCCAAAGGGAGAGAAATCAGGGATTCGCTGCTCAGTGGTGATAGGCGCTTTCGCCATGGGAAGTCAGGTCGAGGCCTTCGCGCTCTTCCTCTTCCGGAACCCGCAGACCGATGACCATATCGACCAGCTTGTAGGCAACCACTGAAACCACGCCGGACCAGACGATGACGGTGCCGACACCCCACAACTGGCTGATCACCTGGGTGGCCATGTCGAAGTCGCCGACCTTGTTGGCCACGTAGTCATAGACGCCCGTCCCGCCCAGTGCCGGATCGGCGAAGACGCCAGTCAGGATGGCGCCGAGAATGCCGCCGACGCCATGGACGCCGAAGACGTCGAGCGAGTCGTCGGCGCCCAGCATCTTCTTCAGGCCATTGACGCCCCACAGGCAGAGGATGCCGGCCAGCAGGCCGATCACGATCGCGCCCATGACCCCGACGAAGCCGGCTGCGGGCGTGATTGCCACGAGACCCGCGACGGCACCGGAAGCGGCGCCCAGCATCGACGGCTTGCCCTTGAAGACCCATTCCGCCAGCATCCACGACAGCGTGGCACAGGCTGTCGCCACCCAGGTGTTCACCATCGCCAAAGCGGCACCGCCGGAGGCCTCGAGCGCCGAGCCGGCATTGAAGCCGAACCAGCCGAACCACAGCAGAGAAGCGCCGATCATCGTGAAGGTCAGAGAGTGCGGAGCCATCGACACGTTCCCCAGACCGGTACGCTTGCCGATCATGTAGGCGCCGACCAGACCCGCGATCGCGGCGTTGATATGCACCACGGTGCCGCCGGCGAAGTCGAGGGCGCCCTTCTGGAACAGAAAGCCCGCTGTCTTGCCCGCCGCTTCCCCGGCGGCCGCGTCGATGTAGGCATCCGGTCCGGCCCAGTACCACACCATGTGGGCCATCGGGATGTAGGACAGCGTGAACCAGATCACCATGAAGACCAGGATTGCGGCGAACCTGGCGCGCTCGGCGAGGGCCCCGACGATGAGTCCGCAGGTGATTGCCGCGAAGGCGCCCTGGAAGATGATGAACGCCAGTTCGGAGATGACGACTCCCTTGGTAAAGGTCGCGCCAACCGAGTCAACGGTGACGCCTTTCAGGAAGAGCTTGTCGAGTACGCCGACGAACGCGTTGCCCTCGGTGAATGCCGCTGAATAGCCATAGACCACCCACAACACCGTGATCAGGGAGAAGATGGTGAACACCTGCATCAGCACCGAGAGCATGTTCTTGGTACGGACCAGACCGCCGTAGAACAACGCCAGGCCGGGGATCGACATCAGGATGACCAGGGCCGCGCTCATCATCACCCAGGCATTGTCGCCCTTGTTGACGACGGGTACCGGTGCGGCGGCAGCGGCTGAAGCAGTGTCGACAGCGGTTCCGCTCATTCCGGTTGGCGCGGCGGCAGTTGCGGTTGCCGCCGGAGCCGCAACCTTTTCCTCGGCCCAGGCCGGCGCGCCGAAGGCGACAGCGCCGAGCAGTGCCAGCAATGCAATTACGCGTTTCATGATGCGCTCCTTAAAGGGCATCGATACCGGACTCGCCGGTACGGATACGGATGACTTGTTCGAGGTCGAAGACGAAGATCTTGCCGTCACCGATCTTGCCGG
>ERZ761603.3252-NODE-3252-length-10544-cov-151.182286_pt1 | contig 10544 bp, 10 predicted proteins | sample MGYA00511879_ERZ761603 | MGnify/ENA primary metagenome ERZ761603 (study PRJEB28899, sample SAMN02850040) | bioreactor sludge metagenome | biome: EBPR Sludge; feature: EBPR Bioreactor; material: flocular biomat | place: Australia: Thorneside Wastwater Treatment...
CGATCGTCGTCATCGGCGGACTGATCACCTCGACCTTCCTCAGCCTGCTCGTCATCCCGGTCGTCTTCACCTACGTGGACGACGGTATCGCCTGGCTGCACCGGCTGCTGCCGCGGCGCCGTTCCTGACCGTCGCGTCGCCATACGAGCAGCGTTGTCGCCGCGGGGACGCTGCTGCGGCCGGCGCTGCTGAGCAACGAGACAGACGGACGGCTAGCAGCCCGCGCTCGTTGCCTTCCCTCGCCGCGCACTCGGGGCGGTGCCTTCGTGGCGTCGCCACACGCGGCGGAAGTCGCGTGCCGAATTGAAGCCGCTCAGTTCGGCGACGCGCTCGACCGACAGCCGCCGATCGCCAAGCAGTTCGCGGGCACGCGCAATCCGAAGGTGCTGCTGGTAAGCGGTGACACCGATGCCGGCGTGTTCGGCAAACAGTCGCGTCAGGTGCCGCTCGCTGACGTGCGCCCGTTGCGCCAGTTCAGCCAGCGTCCAGGCTCGCAGCGGTTCGCTCGCAATGGCGTCCTGCGCGCGATGCACGGCCGGATGCAGGTGGTTGCGATGGCTCAGCCATGGGGAAAGTTGCTCGTCATGACCGCTGCGGCGCAGGTAGACGACCAGACGGCGCGCGACCCGCGCGGCCAGAGCGGCACCCGCATGGCGCTCGATCAGGAATAGCGCCAGGTCGATGCCGGTAGTGATGCCGGCGCTGGTCAGCACCGGTCCGTCCTCGACAAAGATGCGGTTCTCCTGCACCAGTGCAGTCGGTGCCGCCACCCGCAGATCGTCGATCAGGCTGTGGTGGGTCGTGCACTGGCGATGGTCGAGCAGGCCAGCAGCAGCCAGCAGCAATGCGCCGGAGCAGATGCTGGCGATGCAGGTGTCGGCGCGTGGCGCGCGGCGCAGCCAGTCGACGACGGCGAGCGCTTCCGGCCGCGCGTAGTCCTCCACTTCGCAGGCGTTGCCGGTGACGACGACCAAGCTGTGCGACGGCAGTTCGGGCGGCAGCGCACTCATTCCTGTGATATCGACAGTTAGCGAGGTGGCGAGGCGCGGCGTCGGCGCGACGTGGTGGAGAAGGAAGTCGCCGCCCATCTCGGCGGCCATGCGCAGAGTCTCCGCGGGCCCGACGTAGTCGAGCAGCAGGACGGTCGGGGTGACGACGAACCACACCGACAGCGTCATGGTCGCACTCCGACCCGGACCAGCAGGCGGCGGCCGAACAGGTTGATGGCGAGGCCCAGCATCAGCAGCGCGGCACCGGCGAAGTGGACCGGTTGCAGCGTCTCGCCAAACGCCAGCCAGCCGGTCGTCAGCCCGACCAACGGCACCAGCAGGCTGAACGGCGCAACTTGGTTGACCGGGTAACGGGCGAGCAGGCGCGTCCACAGACCGTACCCGAGCAGCGTCGCTGCCCATGCGAGATAGGCCACCGCGGCGAAGGAGCGGAGGCTCAAGGCGCCGATCGCCGCGTCGATCGCCGGCAGCCCCTCGAGCAGCAACGACAGCACGAGGAAGGGCAGCGGTGGCACGAGGCTGGCCCAGACGACGAAGGCGAGTTGGTTGATCGCCCCGCAGTGGCTCACGGCACGGGTGACGATGTTGCCAATCGCCCACATCGTGGCGGCGGCGAGCGTCAGGAGAAAGCCTGCCAGGGGCATCGTCAGGCCATGCGCCGAACCGATCAGCGCCAGACCGCCCGCTGCCAGCAGCAGTCCGCCAAGCTGGTGGCCCCGCCAGCGCTCCTTGAGCCAGAAGGTGGCGAAGACCATCGTCAGGAAGGCCTGTGACTGCAGGACGAGCGAAGCAAGGCCCGACGGCATGCCGAGGTGGATGGCCGAGAACAGGAAGGCGAACTGTCCGACCGAAATGGTCATGCCGTAGGCCAGATAGAGGCGCCACGGAACCTTAGGTGGGCGCAGGAAGAGCAGCGCCGGGAAGGCCGCGAGCAGGAAACGCAGCGCCCCCAGCAACAGCGGCGGCACGTCGGCAACCCCGATGCGGATGACGGAAAAATTGAGGCCCCAGACCGTCACCACCAGCAGCGCCAGCACCAAGTCACGCGGCTGCATGGTTCCCGGGCCTTTCGTCGCTGCCGACAACCGCCGCCGGCTTGTAGACGCGCCGCGTGGACGCCGGGTGACGCGCCAGGCTGTCCGCCGGTCGCCGCGGACGACGCAGCAGTTCGCCGCCGCAGTTGGGGCAACGCCCGCCCAGTCGTGACTGGGCGCAGGCAGCGCAGAAGGTGCACTCGAACGAGCAGATCATCGCCTCGCTCGAGTCCGCCGGCAGGTCGCGGTCGCAGGCCTCGCAGTTCGGGCGCAGTTCAAGCACGCGCTTCTCCCGACTCCTGCAGGCATTCGTCTAAGCCCGGCACGGGCGCAAAGCGCCCGGCAAGCACCAGCTCGCTGTGATCCTTGATCTCCGCCGGCGGGACGCTGGGGCCGTTGCATGGGCGCGTCATGGCCGAGGTCAGAGTCGCGTCGATGGCGACGAGTGCGGCGCGGCGCTCGCCGGAAACCCCTGCTGCGGACATTTCTGCATCTCGATCAATGTGAACACCGCCAGCTTAACGCCAGCCAGAGAGGATGGCGATACCGTCGCCGGACGCGAAGCGGACATCATCCGCCATCCATGGCGGGGAACGGTGTGCGCCCGCGAGGGACTGGCGAATCGTCGCTCGCAGCGGCAGCATCCTCCGGTCGCCCGGCTTGCGGCGTTTCCCGGCACTCGGCCACAGCCGGCTACACCATCGTCATCGATCCGCAACCACGAAGACATCGGGCTGCAACACAGGCCGTGCATTGTGCACCGGTCCCGTCACCAGGTCCTTACACATGACTGAAAAGCTCAAGATCGTCGGCGCGCTTGGAGAGGACGCGCTCCTGCTGCCGACGCTGGTCAACGATGCGCTGACCGCCAACGACCGCGCCAAGTACTACTTCTCGCTGCTGCAGGGCGCACGCTTGCGCGCCGACTACCTCGAGCGCCCCTTCTCCACCCTGCGCGAGGAGCGCATCGCATCGTCCGTCGATCAGCCCGAACTCGACCAGGTGGTCGCTGCGGCGCGGCGCAGTCCAGAGGGCCCGTACCTGGTTCCGCACTCGGGGGCGATCGTGTGCCAGCTGCTGGCCGCGGTACGCGAGATGATCGCACCGCTGGCGGCAGTCGCCGACGGCGGTGAGGCCGGTGGCTTCGGCGAACGCCTGGCGCTGGTCGCGGCAGCCGCGATCGCTGAAGATGACATGATCGAAGCGGACTGCATCGACGCCATGACGCGTGCCGACCGCCACCGCGGCGACAGCCTGCACCTGCTGGTGATGGACCTGCACAAGGAACTCAATGTCCTGCAGGCGGCGCTGGCAACGGAATCGGTAGATGGTGCGATGACCTACGGTCTGGCGGACGACGATCGCGAACTCGTCGCGGCCTTCATGCAAGGGGTCAGGCGCACGGCACCGCTGAAGTTCGATCATCCGGGACTCGGCACGACTGCCGCGCGTTCGGGCGGGGTGGTGGTGATCCAGAACGACATCGGTACGACCGACGCGCATGTCGTGGTGATCCGTGTTGACGACCTGAGGGTGACGACGCTGTACTCGGATGTGCACCTGCAGCGACTGAACTTCTTCGCTTCGCTGTTCGCGTGCTGGGACGTACGCTGGGATGACATCCTGTCGCGCCGCGACGGCGCCATGGACGACGGCCTCTATCACCTCGCGGTTGCGCGCCATGAGGCCGGCGACCGCGATGGGCTGCTCGACTTTCTCACCTTTCTCGGTTCCCGGCTGGTCTTCCTGATCGACTGGAACAGAGCGCGCAAACGGCTGCGCAGCCTGCTCGGCAAGTCCGACGCGGCCGAGCTGCTGAAATGGGCGGCCGACGAGGACATCGGACACATGGGCTTCCTCAAGTGCGGGGGCGAGGAACTGATCTATCGCGGGCTGGCGCTCGCGGCGACGGGCGATTACCGACCCGGCCTCTTCCTGCACGACGTGCTGCCGCGCCATCTGGCGCGGCAGTTCATGCAGTTCGTCTTCCGCACGGCCACGCTCGGATTGCGCGAAGGCAAGCAGATCCTGCTCATCGAGGACGAGGTGGTCGTCGAACTGTCGCGCTTCTTCCGCAGCGCGGAAGAGCGGTTGCTGGACATGGCGGCCGAGCACGCGGCGCTGACCTGGGAGGTGGCTGCGGGCCTGCGCGACTGTCTGCTGCGCGCCCGCCTGGCCGACTGGCAGCGGCACTTCGGCAACAACGCCGAGCGCGCCAAGGCGTGGGAGTCGCAGGCCGACGAATTGGTCCAGTCGGCACGGCTGGCGATGCGCCGCAGCGACCCGGCGGCCTTTGTGACGCAGCTCATCGAAGCTGCCGACGAGGTCGTCGACTGCCTCGAGGATGCGGCCTTCCGCCTGACGACCCTGCCCGCGGAAAGCGGCGGCGAGCTTTGCCGCCAGCTCGAGACGCTGACGCGGCTGGTCCTGGCCGCCGCCCAGGAGTACGTCAAGGTCGTTGCCACCGCCCGCAGTGGTCGTGACGGAGCGTCACGCGAAGACATCCAGGACCTGCTCGCCGGTGTGCACCGCATCGTCGCCCTCGAGCATCAATGCGACGACGCCGAGCGCGCGGCCGAGGCCGCGCTGCTGGCCCGCGCCGGCAACTTCCGCGAGCTCCATGTCCTGGCGGAGACCGGCAAGAGCCTCGAACAGGCGGCAGACGAGCTGATGCGCGTCGCCCTGAAGTTCCGCGACCACGCACTGAGCGAAGTTGCCGCACACTAGGAGAATGACATCATGGCTGCAGCATCTGCATCACCACGCCCGGTGTTCCTGTTCGGCGGCAAGGTGGCCGCGTCGCGAACGGGCAGCGTAGACGAAATGGGCTTCAAGGCCTTCAACCTGGTGGCGATGACCGCTGCCGGGCTGCCGGTCCCGCAGGGCTTCGTCGTCTCCACCGGTCTCGCCAGGCAGGCCGTCACCGCCGCAGGCGGCGCAACGAGCGAATTGCGTGACGCACTCGCCGACGGGATCCGCCACATCGAACGGGAGAGCGGGCTCGGTTTCGGCGCGCGGCGGCGGCCGCTGCTCGTCTCGGTTCGCAGCGGCGCGCCGATATCGATGCCCGGGATGATGGAAACGCTGCTCGACGTCGGCGTCAACGATCTGACGGTCGACGCGATCATCCGCAGCACCGGCAATCCGCGCCTGGCCTGGGACTGTTACCGCCGCCTCGTGCAGGGCTTCGCCGAGGTGGTGCACGATTGCCCGGCAAGCGCCTTCGCCAGCGGTCTCGAGGAGTGCATGCGCGCCTGCGGCGCCGGCAGCCCGCGCGAGATCGATTTTCGCAGTCTCGCCGCGCTGACGCGCGACTATCTGGCGCTCTTCCAGGAACTCACCGGCGCACCGTTTCCGCAGGACCCGATGCGGCAACTCGAGCAGGCGGCAGTGGCGGTGGTTCGTTCATGGCAGGCGGAGAAGGCCGTAAGCTATCGCCGGGCGCGCAACATCGGTGACTCGCCGGGGACGGCAGTGACGGTGCAGCGCATGGTCTTCGGCAACGCCGGGGGCATGTCGGGGGCTGGTGTGGCCTTCTCGCGCGACCCGTCGACCGGAGCCAACGAGCTCGACATGGATTTCCTGTTCAATGCGCAGGGTGAGGACGTGGTCTCGGGTAGGCACGCGCTGGCGGACGAGGTGCCACTGGCGAAACTCTTACCGGACACCCGGCGCGAGATCGAGGCGATCGCCGTGAAGCTCGAGGTGGAGTTCGGCGACGCGCAGGAGTTCGAGTTCACGGTCGAGGATGGCAGGCTGTTCATGCTGCAGACGCGCGCCGCCAAGCGGACGCCACTGGCGGCCCTGCGCATCGCAGTCGAAATGGTGGCCGCCGGACTGATCGATCCCGCAGCGGCATTGGTGCAACTGCAGGGAATCGACGTGGCCGCCATCGAGGAGGTCACACTGGCACGACCGGACGAACTGCAGCTCCTGGCCAGCGCGACCCCGGCAGGAATCGGCATCGCCGTCGGTCGCCTGGTTCTCGACGTCGAAGCCGCGGAGCGGCTGGCAGCGGCCGGCGATCCCGTGCTGCTGGTGCGCCACGAAACCGCGACGGCGGACATCGCCGGGATAGCGATCAGCGCCGGTATCCTGACCGCCCTCGGTGGCCGCACCTCACATGCAGCGGTGGTGGCGAGACAGCTCGGCAAGGTCTGCCTGGTCGGCTGCCGCGAACTGGTGGTCGACCCGCAGGCGCGCCGCTGCCGGATTGGCAGCCACGACCTCGCCGAGGGCGACTGGCTGTGCCTTGACGGCAACGACGGCCGCATCCATGCGGGCAGGCCGGAAGTGGTCCGGAGGAGGCCGGACGACTTGTTGCAGCAGGTGGAGAAGTGGCGCCGTGGGCTCGCCGCCGACAGCGCGATCGATACGACTGCAGTCGCGCGCGCCGCCTGAAAAACTTCGCCGACAGCCGTACAGGCGAACGTCGGCCGTGCGTCAGCACTGGCTTGGCGGCAGCCCGGACGCGGCTTCCCGCGCGCCCCCTGCCGGCGCGGATCCCTCCCTGCGCGCACGCCGCAGCCGATCCCGTGCCGGGCATGGTCGGTGGTGCCACTCGTTGTTCAGCGACGCTGACCGCAAGCGGATCCCGCTTCGCCAGCGCTGGCGCGCGAGCCAGGGGCAGGACTGGGACCCCGGGCCGAACGGCGGGCACGGCTTGCGCGCCTCCTGGGCCTCGATCCATGATGGAAACTCACGTTGACCGGTGCCGCGGCGATCAAGGATAATTTCTCTCAGGTTCTCGAATTTCCATCCCTTTCGCCGGCATGCGCCAGTGACTTGGCCGCCATATGCCATTCCGGTAAGCGGCAACGAGCCAACCGCTTCGGGCGGTCTCCGCCGACGAGTCTGCGAAGGCGCTGCCGGTGGTGGGCAGTCGTGGCGCCAAGATTGAATCAACCTTCGACAGGATGTCTATGCTCAGGCCTCTGAAATTGGTGCTCGCACTGGCCCTCGCCGGTACCTCGTGCCTTTCTGCTGCGGCGGAACTGACTGCGACCACGACAACCTCTGTCAATGTCCGCGCGGGACCCGAAAAGAACTTCCCGACCGTCACTTGGCTCTTGAGCGGGACAAGGGTGACGGTTGTCGGCTGTGTCGCCAACTGGCGGTGGTGTGATGTCACTGCCGGTCGTGACCGCGGCTGGGTGTACTCTCGCTTCCTTTCCATCCCGTTCAATGGCAGCGCAGTCACCATTCTCAATGGCGGCCCCAACCTCGGCCTGCCGCAAACCGATTTCTCTCTCGGCGAATACTGGGACAGCCATTACCAGCGTCAGCACTGGTTCGGACGCAAGGCCTATTGGCAGAAACGCTGGGACCGCCGCCCGCCGCCGCGTGAGTGGCGCGAGCCCTCGTCGGCGGCAAGACAGTGATCGGTGATCGCGGAGCAGTGGCAGTTGCCACTGTGGAAAGGCGGTTTGGCACTGTTCGCTAGCCTGCCGACGTGATCCTGCGTCCATTCGCCGGGCCCGACCTGCCGCTGTCCAACGACGTCGCCCAACAGGCACTGCGGCGCCGGTTGGTTTGGCGCGCCATCAGCCACGGCACCGGATCTGAAGAGGGGTCCCGTGCCTTCGCTTGCCTCGTCAGCCTCACAGGGAACTGCGGTCGTCGCGGCGAAGCCGCCTGGCAGAGCCTCGGCACCGCCATCGCCGCCGCCACCGCTCGCAACGGCTTGCAGCTTCCCACGATCCCCGCCATCCCGGCAACCGTGTAGGCGAGTGAATGATCACGCGCGGAAGCCGCAGACCGACCGAATATCCGGAACGATCATGCAGCGCCAACGGGTGGTGGGATCGGCAGAGCACCATGACAGCGCGACTGTCAGGCAAGCGGGATGGATAGACTGCAACGGCTGGTGCACGCTACCGCCCTGATGCTGCTCGCAGGTTGGCTGCTGTACATCGGCAAGAACATCTTCGTTCCGGTCTTCTTCGGTCTTTTCGTAGTCTATGTGATCGTCGGCCTGGCGCAGGCCATGCACGGCGTTCCGGTACTGGGCAGCCTTCTGCCGCTGCAGGCGAGATACGCACTCTCGGTGCTCGCCATCACACTCTCATTGCTCGTCGTCGTCTATCTTTTCCTGATCAACAAGGACAGGTTCCTGGCAGTTGCCCCGCAATATCAGGAATCGCTTCTGGCCGCCATCCAGAGACTCGCGGTGTTCCTGCGCGTCGAGACTGAACCGACGTGGACGACCCTGCGTCAGGAACTTTTCGCCCAGATAAACATCCAGCGGCTGCTCGGCTCGATGCTTGCCTCGGTGTCGTCGAGCATCGTCAGCGTCATCGTGGTCGTCCTGTATGCCACCTTCCTGCTGGCCGAGCGGCGCTTTCTCCGCCAAAAGATCGAAAGCATGTCGAGCGATGCCGGTCGTGTGGCCCGGATTCGGGCAGTCACCGCTGACATCAACAAGCGTATCGGATCCTATCTGGCACTGAAGACATTCATCAACGTGTTTCTGGGAGCAACAAGCTGGGGAATCATGGCCTTCGCTGGACTTGAATTCGCAGCCTTCTGGGCCGTGCTGATCGCCCTTCTCAACTATGTTCCCTATATCGGATCATTTCTCGGGGTGCTGTTCCCAGGCATCATGGCGGTCATGCAGTTCCAGGATCCGAGCGTGATCGCCTGGGTGTTGCTGGGACTGGTACTCGCCCAGTTCCTGATCGGCAACTTTCTCGATCCTTATGTCATGGGCAGTTCGCTCAACCTGAGTCCATTCGCCATCCTCGTCAGCCTGGCGATGTGGTCCGAATTGTGGGGAATCGCCGGCGCATTTCTGGCGGTGCCGATTACCGCCGTGATGGCCATCATCTTTTCGGAGTTCTCCAGTACGCGCCCGATTGCCGTCCTTCTCTCGCGGAACGGCAGTCTGTGAGCGCAGCGAGAGGGAGTCCCGGCGACCCGGGACGTGCGTCGCGATCGTCGCTCACCGGCTTGAAATGCTGGCCTTTGCGGGGCAGCACAACACTCGCGAAAAGTCTTGCTGGCCGGCGGGGAATCGGACATTGAACTTCAGGGAGATCCTGGATCTCTTCAAGGCGGCTGCCGTGAACTGGGTGGATGACCACGCCCAGAGCATGGGAGCGGCCTTGGCCTTCTACACGATGTTTTCAATTGCTCCCCTGCTGTTGATCGTGATTTCAATCGCCGGGTTCTTTTTCGGCGAGCAGGCCGCTCGCGGTGAGATCTTTGCCCAACTGCAGGGATTGCTGGGGACACCAGGAGCGCTGGCCGTTCAGGGTCTGCTGGAAAGTGCGGGCAAACCAGCCGAAAGCGCGATGGCAGCAATCTTCGGACTGATCTTTCTCTTCATTGGCGCGACCTCCGTCTTCGCCGAGCTGCAGGACGCGCTTGATCGCATCTGGCGCGCGCCGCAAAAGGCGAGAACCTCCGGTATCTGGAGATTGGTACGCGGCCGCCTGTTGTCTTTCGGCATGATCCTCGGAATTGGCTTCCTGCTGACGGTTTCGCTGGCTTTCAGTGCGGGTCTGGCGGCCTTGAGCAAGTGGCTCGATCCGTATGCGACAGGTTGGGCCACGATCGAGAACACGAGCGAGGTCGCACTCGGCACCATGCTGGCGACGGCGGTTTTTGCCATGATCTACAAGACCATGCCGCGCGTCCGGATCCAATGGAGCGACGTCTGGGTCGGTGCAATCGTCACATCGCTCCTGTTCATCACCGGCAAGGCGCTGATCGGAGCCTACATCGGGAGAAGCGGCGTTTCACATCATTTCGGTGTTTCCGCCTCGCTGATCATCGTGCTGCTCTGGGTTTACTATTCCGCCCAGATCTTCCTGTTCGGTGCCGAATTCACCTGGGTTTACTCGCACAAGTTCGGTTCGCGCAAGGGGCAGGCGTGGCCAAGCCATGCCGGAACACTCCAGGGAACCGACGGCCGGCCAGGCGCCGGCCGCTGAAGGGGCCTCGCCACTTCCCTGCTGGCGCATTGCGAAGAGCTCCTGGCGATGGGCAGGCGCGCCCACGCGACCCGACCGTCTGCGCCCGGCGTGCGGAATGTCGACGGTGCGGGTTCAAGTCAGAAATCGTCGGGATCAGCCGTCACCTCACCGCCAGCCGGCCAGTAACCCAGGTCGCGACGAAGTTCGGTATGATTGCGGGCCCAGGGCCTATGCAAGCAGGCCTGCGCGGATCTTTCCGCAAGAATCCACCGTCGCCGCGTGAGGAGCAAGCATCGGGCCTGGAGATCCCGGATCGGAAGACCACGCTTGGGCGGTGAGCAGGAAACAGATATGTCGAGAAGGACAGTGGCCACCAAGGGACTGCCCGGCAGTCCTACAGGAAGGAGTCATCACTTGATCTACTTTGCCGCTCTGGTCGTACTCGCCACCCTCGTCGCCATGGCGTCGGGTCGGGTTCCTGCTGTCCTCGCACTGGCTGCAGCGATCTGCGTCGCGGGCGTCACCGGTTTGGCACCGGTGCCGACCCTCCTCGCCGGCTTGAGCAACGGCGGGATCATCACCGT
>ERZ761603.3254-NODE-3254-length-10538-cov-15.802251_pt1 | contig 10538 bp, 5 predicted proteins | sample MGYA00511879_ERZ761603 | MGnify/ENA primary metagenome ERZ761603 (study PRJEB28899, sample SAMN02850040) | bioreactor sludge metagenome | biome: EBPR Sludge; feature: EBPR Bioreactor; material: flocular biomat | place: Australia: Thorneside Wastwater Treatment...
CAGGCGTTGCGCGGCCACAGTCTTGCGGTGTCCGTGCAGGCCGATGCGGCGACCGCACGGGGGACCGCGGCGATTGTCCCGCCGCCGCGGGATCACCGGCCCGCTGCCGAGGTGGCAACCCCCGCCCCCGCTGCTCCGATGACTCGGGCACCCTCCGATGCGGCCCCGGTCGAACCGTCGCGGCGAGCTCCGGCGGTGAAAGGTGACGCGATCTTCGCCAAGGAGGGGTACCTGACGCTGAGCGCCAAGGACATTTCCGTGGTCTCGGGCGAGGATGAGAACGCGGTGATGGCCACCGACGGGGTGATCGTGGTGTACCAGGACGCCAAGACCGGCCGCACGCTGCAACTGACGGCCCGGCGCGCTGTGGTGTTCACCGATCCCGGCCCGCTGCGAGACATGGCGCGGTTCGGGGCCGACAACGTGCGGGGCCTCTTCCTCGAAGGGGACGTGACCGGCACCGACGGCCTCTACACGGTTCGCGCCCCGCACGTCTATTACGATGTGCGGAACAACAAGGCCGTGATGCTCGACGCGGTCTTCTGGACCTACGACGAGAAGCGCCGCCTGCCGCTGTACGTGCGGGCGAAGGCGGTGCGCCAGACCTCGGCGGATCAGTTCACGGCGGAGCAGGCCGTCCTGACCAACTCGGCCTTCTTCGACCCCGAACTCTCGATCGGCGCTTCCGCCGTGACATTGACCCGCGCCAGCGCGCCCCAGGCCCCCGACAGCCCGCTCGACGCGGCGAAGACCGGGCCGAACCTCTCGACGGTCTCCATCGATGCCAGGGACATCACCGTGCGCGGGGCGGATGTGCCCTTCTTCTACTGGCCGAAATACTCGGGCGATCCGTCTCGCCCGCCGCTGCGCGCCTTCGGCGTCCGCGACCAGAACGGCTCGGGCGTCACGCTGACCAGCACGTGGGACGCCTATTCCCTGCTGGGCCTCGAGCGCCCCAACGACACGCGCTTCGATCTGATCGGAGACCTGTACTTCGAGCGCGGGCTGGGGCTGGGGGGTCGGATGTCGTGGGATTCGGCCTCGGGCAAGGGCGGGGCCTTCGGCTACACCCTGCCCTATGACTTCGGCGAGGACACCGTGCAGCCGGGGACGAAGGTGGACCGGGAGGGCGAGTTCCGCGGCATCCTCACCGCCGAGCAGCGCTGGCGGATCGATGAATCGTGGAGCATCTACGCCGAGGGATCGCTCATCAGCGATTCGACCTTCGTGCCCGCTTTCTTCCAGGAACTGGGGCAGACGCGGCGGGAGTTCACCAACAGATTGCGGCCCGAGCGCACCGTCGGCAACAGCGCGCTCTCGATCGACATGTCGGGGTCGTTCAACGACTTCATCTCCAACGAGTACCTCCTCCAGAGCAAGGGATACAGCGTGACGCGCCTGCCCGAGGCGGTCTACGCCCGGCAGGCCGATGACCTCTTGAAGGACTCCCACCCCGGGCTGGTCTCGTGGTGGTCGGAGTACCGGGCCGGGGCGCTGCAGCTGGGGTTCGATGAGAAGCAGGCGGCGGGGCGCGGCTTCAACACCGATGCGCTGGCGCAGCGCGCCTTCGGCTTCAACGCGGACCAGAGTTACGGCGAGGTGCTCCGGCAGGCGGGTCTGACCGAGGACATCATCGGGCGGGCCGACACACGCCAGGAGATCGCGATCAACGCCAACGCCGGGCCGGTCAAGATCACGCCCTTTGTCGTGGGCCGCGGCACGGCCTGGTCGAGCGACTTCGAGCCGCTGAGCGGGGAAGATTTCGACCACGGCCGTCTCTGGGGCGCCGCGGGTATGCGGGCCTCGACGACGGTGCAGCGCGTCTACGACGAGGCCGATTCGTCGCTGCTGGATGTCCACCGCCTGCGGCACATCGTGACGCCCAACGTTGCGGCGTGGTACGCGGGTTCGTCAGTGAACAGCGGCGATTTACCCGTCTACGACCAGACGGTGGAGCCGCTGGCGGCGGGGCTGCTGACCAAGGTGGGCGTGACGCAGGTCTTCCAGACACAACGCGGCGGGCCGGGCCGCTGGCACAGCACCGACCTGCTCACGCTGACCACGGACTTCTACTTTGCGGACGGCCAGGCAGAGCAGGTGACGCCCATCGGCCGGTACTACGACCCGCGCCCGGAATACTCCAACCCCGGCAACTATTTCCTCGGTGATCTGGTCTATCGCCTGACCGACGCGACCGCCATCACCGGGAGCATCATCCACGATTTCGACCTCAGCGGCACGGCCTACGGCAGCGGCGGGGTCATCATCCGGCACTCGCCGGACTTCTCCACCGCCACCGACGTGCGCTACGTCGAGGCCCTCGACTCCACCTTCCTGAACTTCACCGTGGAGTACGAACTGACGCGCAAGTACGCGGCCCTCGCCGGCGCGGCGTACGACTTCGACGAGGGGGGCTTCCAGTCCGCGTACATCGAGGTGCGGCGCAAGTCCGCCGCGATGATGCTGGGCGTGGCCATCGGCTACAACGACATCACCGGCGACACGAGTTTCGGCGTGATCTTCCGCCCCTACGGCGCGGGCGGGGCGGGGCGGTTCATGGGGTCCGCCGCGGGGACGGAACTGCGGTAAAAGCGAGAGTCGGATAGACAATTTTTGACAGAGTTCAAGTCATCTATGTGTGATGCGAACGTCTGATCACGCTTGGGATCAAGCTTTGTTTGATGTAACGCTGCTGCAGACCGCACGAATGCACCACTTCTGTCAAAGCCTGAGGTTGATAGAATCTCTTGCGAGGGTAAAGTTCAAGAGAAACTCGTTTGGAAGTGTTCAGTTTCGCTTACGTCGTTCAAAGAAGTCAGCGCACAAGTTCATGTCTCAAATCCTTGTCATCGTTCCTGAATGCTCAATCGCCAGCGAATCATCTTGAGTATCTTGGAATATGCTGGGGGAAAGGCAACCCACACCGAGGTCACCAAGTGGGCGTTTCTAGTACGCAAGGAAACTGCATCAAAGGGTGGTTCTGCCTTTTACCAGTTTGTTCCGTACAAGTACGGACCATACTCGTTTTGTTTGTTTCAAGAAATCGCGGCGCTCGCACGCGATGGCTATGTGTCGGAGAGCAAGCACTCCTGGGCGGTTACGGCGGCTGGCGCTCAAGCAAGCCGAAAACTGGACCCCGGCGTGCGCATCGATGTCGCGGGAATAGTGCGCTCGCATCGTGGGGAAAGGCGTAATGATCTGATCCAGTACGTGTATGAGCGATATCCGGCGTTTACAGTAAACAGCGAAGTCCGCAGACTCGAACAACGTCCGATCGCCGAGTGCGCCGTATTCACAGCTGGTTATGAAGGTCTCCTCGTGGATGGATTTCTCAACGGGCTGATACGCGCTGGCATTCAGCGGCTTATCGACGTCCGAAACAACCCAGTGTCCAGGAGGTACGGCTTTCACAAGACAACACTCGCACGGCTTTGTGGAAAACTGGGTATCAAGTATGTGCACTTCCCAGAACTTGGGATCGGATCCGACCAGAGGCAGGGTCTGGACGAGCCCGGCGCGCGGCAATCTCTCTTAGATGCGTATGAACGTACGACGCTTCCCGCACAGCGCGAGTCGATCGCTCGCGTGGGAGCACTGATGTTAGAGATGCCAAGTGTGTTAGTGTGCATGGAAGCCTGTCATACAGAGTGCCATCGGTCGAGATTGGCCAGGGCCGTATCGGCGGCGGCGGGGCTCAAGACGTACCATCTGGAGCTGACGCCCTGAGGCCCTCATGCAAAAACTCAAAGTACTCATCACGGTAAAGACCTACCCGATACCGTCAGCAAAGTACGACGAGTTGGTCTGCACCGCCGGCGTCACCGAATCTGGCGACTTCATTCGACTGTATCCGATTCGTTTCCGCGATCTGCCGTACAGCCAGCAATACAAAAAGTACCAGTGGGTCGAGGTGCTGGCCGAGAAGCACACGGGGAGGGACGTCAGGAAGGAGAGCTTCCGACCAAATGAGGACTCGCTCAAAATTCTGGGCGAGCCGATCGGAACTCAGCGGGGATGGGCGGAGCGTGCAAAGTACACCCTCGCGAAACGCGCCAAGTCGATGGAGGAACTCTACGACCAGCAAAAGGCGGACCGCACTTCACTCGGTGTGATCAGACCCAAGCGATTCCTTGATATTGACATCTCGGCCGATGATTCGGAGTGGAAGCCGCAGTTCTTGGTTGCGCTGCGCCAGCAGCGGCTATGGGATGATCGAACCGCAACGCAAGAGCCTCCTCGCAAGGTTCCCTGGAAGTTTCACTACAGCTTTACATGCGACGATCCGCGGTGCAACGGCAATCATCGGATGATGATCGAAGACTGGGAGCTGGGAGCGTTGTACTGGCGGTGCATCGACAACGGCGACTCACCAGAGAATGCAGCTCTCAAAGTGAAGAAAAAGTTCTTCCATGAGATGTGCGCTGACACGCGTGACACGCACCTCTTTGTAGGTACCGTTCTCGAACACGGCACATGGGTCGTCATCGGTGTATTCTGGCCGCCAAAGGATCACTCCAGTGCAACCGGCGCGACCTTGTTTAATAGCCCTGGTTCATAGCCGTTTCTTCTGGTGGAAGGACTTGAACCAAACGATGTAGGGTACGGGTATACGCGATCTTGACAGATTTCGTAACGCATGTGGTCTCTCTTCGAGGTAGTCTTCGAAGGAATGTATTACTTCGGCCAAGTCCCAATCTGAACAAGTCTTGAGCTCACAGAACTTCGAAATTGAGTTTTACCCCCGTTCCTGCACCAGCCCCTCGTCGTAGGCGCGCACGAGATCGTCGAGGGCCTCGATCTGACGGCGGATGCGCTGCCCCTCGCGGGTGTCGCCGATGGTGCGGGGCCTGGTGTACTCGCGCACGACGGTGATGGTGGGCACGATGTCGGCGTCCTCGGCGATCGCCGCGCGGACGCCCTTGAAGGGCGCGTGCTCGGCGAGCTCGATGCGGTCGGGCTTCAAGACCAGCGTGTACCCACGGTCGCCGTAGGCCTGGCTGAAGGCGCCATCGATCGTTACGGCGTTGCCGCCGCGTTTCACGGGCTGTTCGCCCTTCTCGATCTTGACCGGCACGTGCCCGTTGACCACCAGCACGTCATCGCCGCAGCCGAAGAGCCTGCCGATGCGTCGGATGAACTCGGCATCGTGCATCAGGTCGAAGTAGTGGTTCTTCGTCTCCTTGTGGGCGGCCTTGTCGGCGATGAAGTACGTCTCGAAGGTCGCGAGCCTGTCCTTGCCGAAGAGGGGCGAGAGCGGCCCGCCCCACAGGTACCAGAGCCAGTCGGCATCGTCGTCCAGCCCGAACCAGCGCTTGCGCATGGCGCGGCGGACGACGCTGCCCAGCGCGTCCATCAGCTCGCGCCCGCTGACATCGCGCCCGTCCACGCGCATCGACAGGGGCTTGCCGGTCGCGTCCACAGGGACGCAGGCGTGGAAGAGGAGTACATCATCGCGGCGGGTCCACATGCCGCCGCGCTTGACCATCCAGGTTGTGTGGTCGCGCAGCCGCATGGAGCGGGTGCAGCTCTCGCGGAGCATGTCCATGCACGCGGCCTCTTCCGGGCAGTAGGCGTAGGGGTCCTTGGGGTCGATGGTGGGCAGGCGGGTGTCGAGCATGGGGTGCGCGACGCCGTCGATGGTGACCGTGCCCGCGGCGAGGTCGATGCGGTGGAGCAGGCGTCGGTGGTCGAGGTTCCACTCCGGGTGGCGGGCGATCATCCGCCCCTCGGCCTTGAACTGCATGACGGCCAGGGCCTTCTGCATCCGCGCGACCGTCAACTGGTCGCGCAGCCCCTCGCCCTTGGGGATAAAGCGCTCGGCGGGGTCATCGGCGTAGCACTCGCGGACCAGGCGTTCGAGCGGCGTGGTGAGGATGCCGTACCCCTCTTCCAACTGGGCCGCGCGCCGGTAGCGGGCCTGGAAGCGCAGCATGGTGAGCAGGCACGGGTCGTGCCCAAGGTGCGTGCCCAGCCAGAGCATGTCGTGGTTGCCCCACAACAGCGTGGTCTTGGGCTGGCGCATCAGGGTGTCGATCACGCGGTCCATGCGCGGGCCGCGGTCGCCCAGGTCGCCGGCCACCAGCAGTTCCTCGCAGCTGAGGTTCCGGATGAGCCTAGCCCCCGCCCGCACCGCGCCCCAGTCGCGGTCGTGGGCCGCCAGCCCCACGATCATCTCGCGGATGTACTCCGGCCGCTGGCCGCTGCCGAGTTCGATGAAGAGCTCGCGGTACGCCTCGGGCAGGAGCCGCTCGAAGTGGTCGCGCCGGTAGGTACGGCGCAGGGCGCGGACGATCTCGAACTGCAACGTCAACGTCTCGAGCACCCACTCCACGCGGCGGCCGCTCGCCACGATCTCGCGGCTGAAGGTGTTGATCGCCTCGCGGGGGTAGTAGAGCACGGCCATGAACCGGGCGTGCTCCGCCTCGGAGAGCCTGCCCCGCAGCACCCGCTCCACCAACCCGCGGAGCGCCCCGCTGGCGTTGTTGATCACGTGACGAAGTTTCGCGTCCTCGCCGTGGATATCGCTGATGACATGCACAACCCCCATCGGCAGCGTCAGTTTCGCCCGCAGGGCCGCGGCCTCGGTGATCGCGCTCTCCGCCGTGGGGAAGCGCCCAGCCACCGCACGCAGCACCTCCAGCCTTTCTTCCGTCATCGCATGAGCCATCGCACTGTCCTTTCAGGTATGAAGTTCGATGATACAGCGCCGGCCTGCGTGCCTCTCGCGGACGCCGATCAGACAGCCCAACCCCGCGTGCGAGTCTTCACAACCCGCGTTCGGACGATCCGCCCGAGTTGACAGTGACCAGAATTCACCTATCATCTTCGTTGAGACACAGTCTCAACAACTACCTGTATCACCCGGCGGCTTCAACAAAGCAGCGTGAATGCCGATCATAATGCGAACGTAAGGACGAATCACCGCGCCGCGGCGGCATACCTGGCCGCGAGTTGAGCCGGCTCAACATCTCGATCACCATGAACACACCTTCCCCAGTTGCTTCCGCCGCACGGTGTCCCTTCGCTCGCATGACTAACAACACGGCCGCGCCGAGCCTCGCCGATGCGCTCAAGGAGCAGACCCGTGAGGCACACACGCGGGCCGAGCGCCATCCGGTTCAGGCGCGGATGGTGAAAGGACAGGTGACACGGGCCGAGTACGCCGCGTGGCTGGGGCAGATGCTGCCCGTGTGGCGAGCGGTCGATGAGGGGCTGCGCATGGCCGCGGCGAGGGACACCCGCGTGGCGGCGATGCTGAAGCCCTACCACCCGCACGCCGTACGGATCGAGGCCGACCTGCAGTTCCTTGGTGTACAGGCGGGCGTGCCGCTGCCCGCGACCGAGCGCTTTGTCTCGTTCATCACGGGCGCCGCGGCGGGGATCGAGGTGCTCGGCGTCTGGTACGTGCTCGAAGGTTCGGCCAACGGCGGGCGCTTCATCGCGGCGGCGATCTCTCGCGCGCTGGGGATCGAGGGGCCTGAAGGGTTGACGGGCTTCAACCCCCACGGCGAGGCCCAGCGCGACCGCTGGCAGGCGTGGCGTGCGGACCTCGACGCGAACCACTTTACTGAATCGGAGCGGGCGGTGGTGGTCTCGGCGGCGGCCACGTCGTTCGATGCGGTGTGGGAGATCATGGAAGACATGCAGGCGCGGGCGGCGTAAGGGCGCGGCCGGTTGCGGAGTTTGGTGTTGGTCCGCGGGATCGGCGGGTCGCGGCGTGGACGATCCCCCGTTTCCTACACTCATTCCAACGATGAGCCCGACCGAAACCACCACAGGACAGCCGCCCGCCGCGGAGAGCGGCCTGCCGAAGCAGTACCGACCTTCGGAGCATGAGAAGGGCGTGTGGGAGTCGTGGATCGCGGCGGGCGCCTTCCACGCCGATCCGGGCCGGGTGGTGCGGGGCGAGGCCGAGCCGTACTGCATCCTGATCCCTCCGCCGAACGTGACGGCGGCGCTGCACCTGGGCCACGCGCTGAACAACACGCTGCAGGACGTGTTGACCCGCGCGCACCGGATGCGCGGGTTTGAGACGCTGTGGATGCCGGGGACGGACCACGCGGGCATCGCCACGCAGGCGGTGGTCGAGAAGCGTGTGCAGAAAGAGGAAAAGAAGCGCCGGACGGACTTCACCCGCGAGGAGTTCATCGCGAAGATCCAAGCCTTCAAGGACGAGTACGAGGCGGTCATCACCGGCCAGCTCAAGGCGATGGGCTGCTCGTGCGACTGGGACCGGCAGCGCTTCACCATGGACCCGGTATGCGCTCGCGCGGTGCGGGAGGCCTTCTTCCGCCTGTTCAAGGACGGCCTGATCTACCGCGGCAAGCGCCTGGTGAACTGGGACCCGGTCCTTCAGACGGCGGTGGCGGACGACGAGTGCTACGACGAGGAAGTCGCTTCATCGTTCTGGTACCTGCGCTACCCGCTGGTGCACCCGCACGGGGCGACGACGCAGCGCGAACGCCGCGCGGGGCAACTGCCCCCCGATGACGCCGTGCCCGTCACCTGGAGCGAACTGGCCCTGCGCGGCTACCCCGGCGCGGAGGAGAGGCCGCCGGAAGAAGAGGCCTGGGTGACGGTCGCCACCACGCGCCCGGAGACGTACTTGGGCGACACGGCCGTGGCGGTCAACCCGCACGACCCGCGCGCCAAGGCGCTGCGGGGCCTGTGCGTCGAGTTGCCGCTGGTGGGCCGGATCATCCCCATCGTCGAGGATGACTACGTGGTGCTCCCCAAGGCGATGGCCCGCACGGAGGAGGAAGCGGGCGACCCCAAGGCCGAGTACGCCACCGGCTTCCTGAAGGTAACGCCCGCCCACGATGTTAACGACTACGACCTGTACCAGCGCCACAAGGAGCGCATCGACACCTTCGCCGGCGGGCCGGGGCGGGGGTTGTGCAACATGATGAGTCCGGACGGTCGTGTGAGCGACAAGCACGGCTGGGTCGATGTGGGCGATGCGCACCTCTTCATCGGAAAGAAGTTGGCCGAGGCCCGCGCGCTGGTGGTCAAGGAGTTCGAGGCCAGGGGCCTGCTGGAGAGTGTCCGCCCGTATTCGCACAGCGTCAAGCACAGCGACCGCAGCAAGGCCGTGATCGAGCCGTACCTGTCGGACCAGTGGTACGTGCGCGTGACCGATCCGCGGATGGCCAAGGCGGCGAACGCGGCGCTGGTCCCGGACCAGAGAACACAGGGTGGTGGAGCTGATCAAGGTGGAACTGATGAAGGTAGAACTGGTCTCCAGTCCAGTTCCGACCCATCACACAGCCTTCGCTTTTACCCGTCCCGCTACGCCAAGACCTTCGAGCAGTGGCACGACAACATCCGGGACTGGTGCATCTCGCGCCAGTTGTGGTGGGGGCACAGAATCCCGGTCTGGAGTTGCGAACACTTCGGGGGTGGCGCAGAAGCATTTGTCAAGTTCGAGCAAGACCTCGTTGAATGGCAGAATCAAGGCCGCGTCTTTCTAAAAGGGAGAGCGGAGAGTGATCCCGCCGGCTTGATGTCGAACCAGCGAACCGATCGGTTTCCGCAGTTCTTCGTGTGTGTTCGCTCTTCGGAAGATCAAGAGATCATTCGATCCCTGGAAAGGTGGGGGTTCACTCAGGATCCCGATGTCCTCGACACCTGGTTCTCCTCCGCGCTCTGGCCCCTCTCCACGATGGGCTGGCCCGACGGCGATCGGGCCGCGGCGGAGACGGGGATCGCGGATTTTCCGTCGATGCTCGCGGCGTTCAATCCGACTTCGTCCCTTTCCACCGCGCGGGAAATCATCACGCTCTGGGTGTCGCGGATGACGATGTTCAACCGCTACTTCCTGGGGCCGGTCCCGTTCAAGGAGGTCTTCATCCACGCCGTCATCCAGGACGGCGAGGGGCGGAAGATGTCCAAGACGCTGGGCAACGGCGTGGACCCGCTCGACATCATCGAGAGCCACGGGTCCGACGCGATGCGCTACACGCTCTGCACCATGGCCACCAACACGCAGGATGTGCGCCTGCCCGTGGTCAAGGACGGCAAGACGGGGAAGAACACCAGCCCCAAGTTCGACATCGGGCGCAACTTCGCCAACAAGGTCTGGAACGCCGCGCGGTTCACGCTCACGATGCTCCAGGGCGGCCCGGCGGCCGCGCTCGGACCCGGTGGCGTCGCGTCACTCTCCCTCGCCGATCGGTGGATGCTCTCGCGCCTCGCCGCGGCGATCGAGTCGTGCGACCGGGCGCTGGCGAACTACGAGTTCGCCGAGTATGCGCAGTCGCTGTACGACGTGGTGTGGCGTGACTTCTGCGATTGGTATCTGGAGGCCGTCAAGCCGACGATCGCGTCAAGCCCCGATCAGCGGACGGTGCTCTACAACGTCCTCTCGGCGGTCCTGCGGCTGCTGCACCCCGCGATGCCGTTCATGACCGAGGCGGTGTGGCGGCATGTGGGAACGCTGGACGCGCCGGCGGTGCCGGGCCTGTCGCTCTCGCCCGCCCGCAAGGGGGGCCTCTTGGCGACGGCGAGCTGGCCAAGCTGATGCATGTCGAAGTTCGCTC
>ERZ761603.3256-NODE-3256-length-10532-cov-121.668989_pt1 | contig 10532 bp, 10 predicted proteins | sample MGYA00511879_ERZ761603 | MGnify/ENA primary metagenome ERZ761603 (study PRJEB28899, sample SAMN02850040) | bioreactor sludge metagenome | biome: EBPR Sludge; feature: EBPR Bioreactor; material: flocular biomat | place: Australia: Thorneside Wastwater Treatment...
CGACGATCTGGATCTTGCGCGCCTCGGCAATCTTCGAGAACTCGTTCCACCAGCCCTCGCCGTAGGCGTCGGCGAAGCCGATGTAGGCCACCGTCCTGACCTTGTTGTCGAGCATGTGCTGGACGATCGCCGTGGCCATCTGGGCGTCGTTCTGTGGTGTCTTGAAGACCCAGGCACGCTTGCCGTCCATCGGATCGATGATCCGCGCCCCAGCGGCCATCGAGATCATCGGCGTTTCGCCCTCGGCAACCACGTCGATCATCGCCAGCGAGTTGGGGGTGGTCGTTGAACCGATCACCAGGTCAACCCTGTTTTCGGCGAGCAGCTTGCGCGTGTTCTTGACTGCCGTCGTGGTGTCGGAAGCGTCATCGAGAACGATGTAGTTGAGCTTCTGGCCGGCGATGGTCGTCGGCAGCAGTGCGACGGTATTCTTTTCCGGAATCCCGAGCGAAGCAGCAGGCCCGGTCGCCGACAGCGTCACGCCGACGTTGATTTCGGCCCGTGTGCCGGCAGCGCAAACGATTCCCAGGAACGCCAGCAGACTGGCCTGCAGCAGCTTGATTCTCATGGTTCCTCCCGTGTGGTTGCCCGCATCCCCTGCCGCCAGCGAGCGTGCGCCGGCAAGCGACCATTGTGCGGCCGCGGGCAGCGGGAGACAAGTCTAACGGAAGGTATCATGGGCAAACTTGAGGATGAAGACGCTGACGACGCAGAGGAAGGCCCTCCTGACAAAGGCGCTGCCGTGCCGCAGCGCGAGCTGACTACCGACGAACGAGCCGACGACGTTGCAGGCCGCCATCATCATCGCCAGCAAGGGGAGCAGGTGGCCGTGCGGGACGAAGAAGCCCAGCGCCGCCAGGTTGGTGGCCACGTTGACCACTTTCGCTGCCGCCGACGCGTGCAGGAAGTCGAAACCGAAGAAACGGATGAACAGGAAGATCAGGAAGCTGCCGGTCCCCGGGCCAAAGAAGCCATCATAGAAGCCGATGGCGCCACCCAGCAGGAGGGCGTAGGCAAACTCGCGCCGCCCCGTGTGCTGCGGTCGGTGAATGCCACCGAAATCGCGGCGCGCGAAGGTGTAGCCGGCGGCACCGATCAACAGCAGCAGGATCAGCGGCCGCAGTACGGCCGGGGGCAGCCAGGCCACCGCCATGGCACCGAGGTACGAGCAGGCGAAAGCGGCAGCTGCTGCCGGCAGCGTCGTTCGCCAGGGCATCTCGACGCGGCGGGCATAGCGCCAGGCGGCACTGGTCGTGCCGAAGATGCTGGAAAACTTGTTCGTCCCGAACAGGGTCGCCGGCAGCTCGCGCGGCAGCACCTGGAAGAGGGCGGGGATCTGGATCAACCCGCCGCCACCGACAACGGCGTCGATGAAACCGGCAAGCAGGGCGGCCACTGCCAGACCGCACAGCAGCACGAGGTCGAGTCCGTACACCGCTCTTCAGCTCTGGACGACGAAGAACAGTCGCTTGAAGGGAAACAGCGTCGTTCCGTCCGAGCTGCGGGGATAGACGGCAGCCAGCCGCTCGCGATAGGCGGCGAGGAAGCACGCGGCGGCGGCGGCATCGAGCCGTTCCATGAAAGGCAGCAGGGTCGTCCCCTTCATCCACTCGATGACCGGGTCCTCGCCGCTCAGCACGTGCCAGTAGGTGGTCTCCCACAGCTCGATCTGGCGGCACAGGGGCCGAAGCAGTTGCTCGTAGTCGGTGGGCGACAGGATGCGGCCCATGCGCACGGCAGCCAGCGCATCGTTCCAGCGCGCCTCGCCAGCAAGCTGGAGCAGGATCTGGTGCGCCGGTTCGCCAAAGTTGGCCGGCATCTGGACCGCCAGGATCCCACCGGGGCAAAGCTGCTGGACGAGCTGCGGCAGAAGCCTGCGGTGCTCCGGGATCCAGTGCAGAACAGCGTTCGAGAACAGCAGGTCGGGGCTGAAGCCAGCCCGCCAGGCGGCAATGTCGGCCCGCTGCCAGTCGATGGCGGACGGCGTACTGGCGGCGCGGGCGAGCATCGCCGCATCGCTGTCGATGCCGATGATCGCCGCCGCCGGCCAGCGCTCGGCGAGCAACCGGGTGACGTTGCCGGCACCGCAGCCGAGATCGACGATGCGCCGCGGCTCCGTCTCGCCCAACCTGGCGAGAAGATCGAGCGCCGGCTGCAACCTGGCGCCGGCGAACCTGAGGTACTGCCCGGGATTCCAGCTCATCTGCCAGCCCATTGCCTTCGCCGAGCGCCGGCGCCAAATGCGAACAGAGCGGGATGTTACTCCACCACGCATCGCACTGGTCAGCGCCGATGGCGATCGGCGAACCACGTTCCCTGATTCCGTCGACGCGCAACAAGCGCGGGAAAAGTCTTACACTACTGGTTTTTCTGTGAGCCGGCGACCTGTCCCGGAATTGGATTGCCGCGAATGTCGACACCAAGGTAGCCGCTTGAACCCTGTGAAACTCCTCCTCACTGGCCAGAACGGTCAGGTTGGCTTCGAGTTGCGGCGCGCCCTGGCGCCGCTTGCGAACGTCGTCGCGGTCGACGCCGCTGAGTGTGACCTTTCCAACCCGGCAGCCATCCGCCAACTGGTTCGTGATACACGCCCCGACGTCATCGTCAATCCCGCTGCCTACACCGCGGTCGACAAGGCCGAAACCGATCGCGATCTGGCTTTCGCGGTCAACGCCGTTGCGCCGGGAGTTTTCGGCGAGGAGTCGGCCAGGATCGGCGCCTTCGTCATCCACTTTTCGACCGACTACGTCTTCGACGGCAGCAAGCAGGATGCCTACGTCGAAGACGATGCCACCAATCCGCAAAGCGTCTACGGTGAAAGCAAGCGCGATGGTGAAAGAGCCCTGCAAGCCGCCAATCCGCGCCACCTGATCCTGCGCACGAGCTGGGTGGTCGGGGCGCATGGCGGCAATTTTGCCAAGACCATGCTTCGTCTTGCAGCGGAGCGGGAAGGCGTCGCCGTCGTTGCCGACCAGTGGGGCGCGCCAACCTCGGCTGCGCTTCTCGCCGACATTGCAGCACACCTGGTCCGGCAGCAGCGGGAAGGTCCGGATGCGTTCCCCTACGGCATCTACCACTGCGTCGCCGGTGGGGAAACCAACTGGTGCGACTACGCCCGTCATGTCATCGGCGCGGCGCACAAGGCGGGCAAGCCGCTCAAGGCGATGCCGGAATCGATCATACCCACCACCACCGCTGACTACCCCACGCCCGCCAGGCGCCCGGCCAACTCGCGGCTCGATACCCGGAAGTTCCGCGACACCTTCGGCCTGCTGCTGCCGCACTGGCAAGCGGGGCTCGACCACATCCTCCAGCAAATCCTCTGAGCTCATGACTACCCGCAAAGGCCTCATCCTCGCCGGCGGTGCCGGCACTCGCTTGCATCCGGCGACGCTGTCGGTTTCCAAGCAGTTGCTGCCGATCTACGACAAACCGATGATCTATTACCCGTTGACCACGCTGCTGATGGCCGGCATCCGCGACATCCTGATCATCTCCACTCCGCAGGACACGCCGCGCTTCGCGCAGTTGCTCGGCGACGGCAGCCAGTGGGGGATCAGCCTGCAATACGCTGTTCAACCAAGCCCGGATGGCCTTGCCCAGGCCTTCATCATCGGTGCCGACTTCATTGGTTGCGCCGACTCCGCGCTGGTGCTCGGCGACAACATCTTCTACGGCCACGACTTCCACCAGATCCTCTACCATGCCCACCGCCGTGAGGAGGGCGCCACCGTCTTCGCCTACCACGTCAATGACCCCGAGCGCTACGGCGTTGCCGAATTCGACACAAGCGGCAAGGTCTTGAGCCTGGAAGAAAAGCCCAGGAACCCGAAATCGAACTATGCGGTCACCGGCCTCTACTTCTACGACAGCGGCGTCGTCGACAAGGCCAGGAACCTCGAGCCCTCGCCGCGCGGCGAGTTGGAGATCACCGACCTCAACCGTCTCTACCTCGACCAAGGCCAGCTCAATGTCGAGATCATGGGTCGCGGCTACGCCTGGCTCGACACCGGCACCCACGACAGCCTGCTCGAAGCCGGCCAGTTCATCGCCACCATCGAGAAGCGTCAGGGCCTCAAGGTCGCCTGCCCCGAGGAAGTCGCCTTCCGCCAGGGCTGGATCACCGCGGAACGGCTCGAGGCACTGGCCCAGCCTCTGGCCAAGAACGGCTACGGGCAGTATCTGCTCGGCCTCCTGAAAGACAGGGTGTTCTGATGATCGTCACAGCCACTACCATCGCTGACGTCCTGCTCATCGAACCCAAGGTCTTCGGTGACGGGCGCGGATTCTTCTTCGAAAGCTTCAACTCCGTGGCCTTTGCACAGGCCACCGGGCTCGATGTCGCCTTCGTGCAGGACAACCACTCCAAGTCTGCCAAGAACGTCCTGCGCGGCCTGCATTACCAGTTGCCACCCAAGGCCCAGGGCAAGCTGGTGCGGGTCGTCCAAGGCGAGGTCTTCGATGTTGCGGTGGACATCCGGAAAGCGTCGAGAACCTTCGGAAACTGGGTCGGCGAGGTCCTCAGCGCGCAGAACATGCGGCAACTGTGGATTCCCCCGGGCTTTGCCCACGGCTTCCTGACCCTCTCGGATACCGCCGAATTCCTCTACAAGACCACGGACTACTACTCACCCGAGCACGAGCGCAGCCTGCTGTGGAATGATCCGGCCCTCGGCATCCACTGGCCGCTCGATGGTGAGCCGATCCTCGCGGCAAAGGATAGGGCTGCATCGTCTTTCGCATCGGTCGAACCGTTCGCCTGAGCGGCCGAATCAATCCATTTCCCCGTAGCCCGCGGGACCAACGATATCGAACTCGCCATTGCCGGCATCGGCCACCTCGGTCGCAGCTCGCCGTTCAGGTCGGCAAGAAGCACCCGGGACTTTGTCAGCAAACAGTGCAGGGGAAGCAATGCCTGAAACGTGGCGATTTCTCGGTATAATCAGCTCCATTGACCGGGGCGATCACCCGCTGCCGCATGTACACTCCCGATATGGAGGTACGCCATCACCGTGGAAATTGACGCGGCGGTCGTTCGGGACGATTTCCCGCGCGCGCGCCGTGGGCCGTGCCCCATTCGCTCGGTCCTCAGAGGGATGAATCGATCGAGGACTGGCGAGTCGCCGAGGAGCGCGAGCCCTGCAGACCCATCGCACCTTTGGAGTGACGGCATGTTCCTGTTTTTGGGGTCTGTCGAACCGCGGCCGGGCTACCGGGTGGCCAACGGTTCCGACAATGGCATTGAGGGAAGGGTTTATCTGAATGACGAATTGTGGGGCGAGGTCTACGCGGCGCACTGCCACGGCAGTCGGCCCGTAAGCCTCGACGTGCCGCATCGGGCCGACGCCCTGATCGTCGCCGTCGACCGCAACGAATTGCGAGGCGACAACCCCGCCCCGCTGCGCGCCTTCTGTGGCGGCAGCAAACTGATCCTCGGCGCCTGCAAGGCGCTGCTCGACCGCCATGCCGTTGCCGCGGCCGGCTCAACCGTCTTCCGCCTGTAAGGAGCTGGTGATGCGTAACTACCCGATCATAACGGATCGCAAGATCCGCCTTGCCCTCGTCGGCTGCGGCCGGATTTCCGGCAACCACTTCGGCGCCATGGAACAACACGCCGAACACATCGACGTCATCGATGTATGCGACGTCGACCGCGGAGCGCTCGACAAGGCGGTGCAGCGCACCGGTGCGACGGGACACCTGAGCATGACGGAGATGCTCAGGACGACAACAGCCGATGTCGTCGTCCTCGCCACGCCGAGCGGCCTGCACCCCGAACAGACCATCGAGGTCGCCGAGTCCGGACGCCACGTGATGACCGAGAAGCCGATGGCCACGCGTTGGCATGACGGCCTGCGCATGGTCAAGGCTTGCGACGATGCGGGGGTGCGCCTCTTCGTCGTCAAGCAGAACCGACGCAACGCCACCCTGCAGCTCCTGAAGCGGGCCGTCGAGCAGAAGCGCTTCGGGCGCATCTACATGGTCAACATCAACGTCTTCTGGACCCGCCCGCAGGACTACTACGACAGCGCCAAATGGCGTGGCACGTGGGAGTTCGACGGCGGCGCCTTCATGAATCAGGCCAGCCACTACGTTGACCTGCTCGACTGGCTGATCGGCCCGATCGAAAGCATCCAGGCCTACACCGCCACACTCGAGCGCGCCATCGAGGTCGAGGACAGCGGCGTGCTCAGCATCCGTTGGCGCTCCGGCGCGCTCGGTTCGATGAACGTCACGATGCTGACTTACCCGAAGAACCTCGAAGGCAGCATCACCATCCTGGGCGAGGAGGGCACGGTCCGCGTCGGTGGCGTCGCGGTCAACCAGATCCAGCACTGGGAATTCGCCCAGAAGCTGCCAGAAGACGAGCACATTGCCACCGCCAATTACCAGACCACCTCGGTCTATGGCTTTGGCCACCCACTCTACTACGACAACGTGATCAAGGTCATACGCGGCGAGGCCGAACCGGACACCGATGGGCGCGAAGGCCTGAAGTCCCTCGAGACCCTGATCGCGGCCTACCTCGCCGCCCGCGACGGTCGCCGCGTCGCGCTGCCACTGGACTACTGAACATGGCGGTCACCATCCATCCCAGCGCCATCGTTGACGATGGCGCCCAGATCGGCGACGGCAGTCGCGTCTGGCACTTCGCCCACATCTGCGCCGGCGCCCGCATCGGCCAGGGCTGCTCCTTTGGCCAGAACGTCTTCGTCGGCAACGACGTCACCATCGGGAACAACGTCAAGGTGCAGAACAACGTCTCCATCTATGATGCCGTCCATCTCGAGGATGACGTTTTCTGCGGGCCGAGCATGGTCTTCACCAACGTCTATAACCCGCGCTCGGCCGTCATGCGCAAGGACGAATACCGCCCAACCGTCATCCGCAAGGGCGCCACGCTCGGTGCCAACAGCACCATCGTCTGCGGCGTAACGGTCGGCGAGTACGCATTCGTCGCCGCCGGTGCGGTCATCAACCGCGACGTCAAACCATATGCGCTCATGGCGGGCGTGCCGGCCAGGCAGATCGGCTGGACGAGCAGCCACGGCGAGCGCCTGGCGCTGCCACTGGCTGGCGACGGCGAGGCCGTCTGCCCGGCCACCGGAATCCGCTATCGCCTCACCGATGGAGTCGTCTCGGTCGAATGAAGGTGGCGGTGATTGGCGGCGGCATCAACGGGATCATGACGGCTTGGGAACTGGCGCGTCGTGGCTGCGGGGTCGACCTCTTCGAGAAGGACCGCCTGATGTCGGCGACCAGCCGCGCCTCGACCAAGATGCTGCATGGGGGCCTGCGCTACCTTGAACACGGGCATTTCGGCTTGGTGCGCGAGGCGTTGCGCGAGCGCAGCTGGTGGCTCGCGCAGGCACCGGAACTGACGCGGCCACTCGAGATCCTGCTGCCCATTCATTCCGGGCAGGGGCGCCCGCGCTGGCAAGTCGCAGCCGGCATAGGGCTGTACGACCTGCTGGCCACCGGTACCGGCTTCCGCAAGGGGCGCTGGTACACGGGCAACGAAGTACGCGACCGGCTGCCGATGCTCGAGTCGCATGGCCTGCGGGGTGCTTACAGCTATTGGGACGGCCAGATGGACGACTATCGCCTGGGCCTGTGGGCGGCTGGCCAGGCTGCGACGGCGGGCGTCCACATTCACGAGGGTTCCCCGGTCCGCCAGGTCGAGCCGGAGAGCGGCGCAATAGCATTGGACGGCGGACGCATCTCCTTCGACCGCGTCGTGAACGTTGCCGGGCCATGGGCCGGTGAACTCATCGCCGGCTCGGCCGTAGCCAGCCGTTACCGCCTTGATCTCGTACGCGGCAGCCACCTCCTGCTCAAGGGCAGCATCGCTTGTGGCTGCATATTGCAGGTACCGAGGGAACGTCGCATCCTCTTCGTGCTCCCGTATCAGGGCGACATCCTGCTGGGCACCACGGAGGTTCGCCAACAGAACCCGGATCGTCCCGTGCCCGAGCAGTCCGAGATCGACTACCTGCTGGCAACCTACAACCGCTTCTTCGCCGACCATCGCACTGCGGCAGACATTGTGGACACCTTCGCCGGCGTGCGGCCGATCGTCGCCTCGAACGACGACATCTCGGCAGCCAGCCGGGATTCGGTGATCGAAAGGCGGCAACGGCTCGTCAACGTCTTCGGCGGCAAGTGGACCACCTCGCGCTCACTCGCCATCGCAGTGGCCGACATCACCCTGCAATGAGGACCAACATGGAAATCCCCTTCATTGACCTCAAGGCCCAATACCATGCCTTAAAGCCATCGATCGACGCGCGCATCCAAAGGGTACTCGACCACGGCCAGTACATCATGGGGCCGGAGGTGGCGGAGCTCGAAGGAAAGCTGGCCGGCTACACTGGCGCCAGACATTGCATCACCGTCGCCAGCGGCACCGAAGCTCTGCTCATCGCTCTGATGGCGCTGGGCATCAAGCCAGGCGATGAAGTGATCACCACGCCCTTCACTTTCGTCGCTACGGCCGAAGTCATCGTCCTGCTCGGCGCTGTGCCGGTCTTCGTCGACATTGAGCCCGATACCTGCAACATCGACACCAGCCTGATCGAGGCCGCGATCACGCCGAAGACGAAAGCCATCATGCCGGTGAGCCTCTACGGTCAACCGGCCGACATGGACGAGATCAACGCCATCGCTGCCAGCCATGGGCTGTCCGTGATAGAGGATGCGGCCCAGAGTTTCGGCGCCGAATACAAGGGCCGCAAGAGCTGCAACCTCTCCACCCTTGCTTGCACCAGCTTCTTCCCGAGCAAGCCGCTCGGCTGCTATGGCGACGGCGGCGCAATCTTCACCAGCGATGACGACATGGCCAAGGCCATGCGCGAAATCCGCGTGCACGGGCAGCAGAAGCGCTACGTCCATACGCGCATCGGCGTTGGCGGGCGCATGGATACGCTGCAGTGTGCCGTGGTCCTCGCGAAGCTCGAGCGTTTCGGCTGGGAGATCGAGCAACGCCGCAAGGTCGGCGCGCGTTACAACGACCTGCTTGCCGGTCGGCTGCCGGTAGTGGCGCAGCGCCCGGACCGGACCAGCGTCTTCGCGCAATACACGGTCTTCGTCGACAACCGTGAGCAGGTGCAGGAAAAACTGAAAGCCGCAGGTGTGCCGACGGCCGTTCACTACCCGATTCCGCTTCACCGGCAAAGGGCCTATGAGCCTGTCTCCAGGTTTGTGGGTGTGCCCCGCCACTGTGAACGCCTGGCCGACCGGGTCATGAGTTTGCCGATGCATCCCGATCTCTCTTTTTCCGACCAGCAAGCAATCAGGCGAATCCTGTCCGCATAGGGACGCAAGATGCCGCTATTTGCAGCCTTGCGCAGGAGTGAGTATCTCCGACAGGTCTCGACGCTGTTGTCAGGCAGTTTTCTGGCTCAGCTGACCACGCTCCTTGCGGCGCCGCTGCTGACTCGCTCATATAGTCCGCAGGCATTCGGTACGCTCGCGCTTCTTGTCGCAATTGTCGCTGCCCTGGCCCCAGGTGTAGCCGGACGTTACGAGACCGCAGTGGTCGTTTCGGCCAAAGAAGAAGAGCGCTGTGTCTTCTTCCACATTGCCCTCTGGATTACGACAGGAGTGTGTTCTGCGTTCGCTCTGGCTCTGCTCGTCGGATTTGATTCTCTGTCTTCCTGGATGAATGCCGAGGCGTTGGGCGGCTGGCTTTGGACTGCGCCACTGCTCCTGTGGTTCACTGGCGCCATTGCGGTGATGCAGTCATGGGCAAATGCCGAGAAAAACTACGCGGTCATCGGCCGGTCAATGATCCTGCAAACCGTAACCGTCAGCGTCCTCGCCATCGGCTTCAGTCTCTACGCAGCGGACGCTGGCAGTTTGATCTTGGCCAATCTGATCGGACCGATCGTTGCCTTTGCTTATCTCGCAGTCTTGCTGAAAGAACTCTTCCTGCAAGGGCGCTGGCGCTGGGACGAGAACAAATCCAGGCGTGCACTGGCCAATCTGGATCTCCCACTGTATAGTGCAACGAGTAGCATCTTGAATGGTTTCATGACCGCTCTACCCGTTTTTTTCCTGGCCAAGTATTTTTCCGATTCGATCGTGGGATATTATGCGCTGCTCGTTCGGGTTGGTGCGGCTCCGCTCAGCTTTCTTTCACAGGCGGTGTCGCGCGTCAACTTCCAGAGAACATCGGAAATCATTCACTCCGGTGGCGACCCAACCCGATATGTCGTCAGGTCAACCCTCGTGTTGGCAGCGATTGCCTTGACGGTTGCCGCTCCATTGATGATGTTCGCTTCCAGATTGTTCGAACTGGTCTTTGGCAGCGCCTGGGGCGCCGCTGGTGAACTGCTGACCATAATCATGCCAGCGCTGGCTGTCCAGTTTGTCGTCTCGACCCTGAGCATGTCCTTTGTGGCTGTGGGCCACGTCCGCCTGGCGGCCGCCTGGCAGCTTCTTTCCCTGATCGTGACTGTTTCGGTCTTTTCCGTGTTCGGCCGGGCAGGGGATGTTGAGGATTTCTTCTGGGCGTTCATGATGAAGGATGT
>ERZ761603.3257-NODE-3257-length-10520-cov-55.854181_pt1 | contig 10520 bp, 7 predicted proteins | sample MGYA00511879_ERZ761603 | MGnify/ENA primary metagenome ERZ761603 (study PRJEB28899, sample SAMN02850040) | bioreactor sludge metagenome | biome: EBPR Sludge; feature: EBPR Bioreactor; material: flocular biomat | place: Australia: Thorneside Wastwater Treatment...
TGCCCGATGTCTTCGCCCACGGCATGCTCGGCATGGCCTGGCTGGGGCGCCTGCTCACCGGATGGCGTCCGCAGTCCTGCCTGCGCTCGTTCACCGTGCGCTTCATGGCGCTCACCCATCTCGGCAACCAGCCGGTCTTGCGCGGGCAGGTCGTCGATCTGCTGGACGAGGACGGCGTGCCGCTGGCGCGGGTGGCGGTGGAGATGCTCAACCAGTACGGGCAACTCAAGATACAGGGCGAGGCGCTGGTCGCGCTCGACTGAACTGAATTCAATCTAAAAAAGCGGTTGACCGCAGATGACGCGGATTGCCGCAGATCAATTCGGTCGGGGTTCCGGGTTCAATCTGCTTTCATCTGCGAAATCTGCGTCAGACAAGGTTTTTGGTTCAATGGAAACGGAGAGCGAAATGGGAAAACTCGAAGGAAAGACGGCCATCGTCAGCGGCTCGGGTCGCGGAATCGGCCGGGCGGTGGCGCTGAAGCTGGCAGCGGAGGGGGCCAGCGTGGTCATCAACGACCTCGACGCGGCACCGGCCGAGCAGACGGTGGCCGACATTGTCGCTGCCGGCGGGCAGGCGGTTGCCTGCGTCGGCAGCGTGACCGCGCCGGATTTTGCCGAGCGCTTCGTGCTCACGGCGATCGCGCAGTTCGGCGGTCTCGACATCATCGTCAACAACGCCGGCTACACTTGGGACAACGTCGTCCAGAAGATGACCGACGAGCAGTGGTACGCGATGATCGACGTCCACCTGACGGCGCCGTTCCGCATCCTGCGCGCAGCCGCCGATTTCCTGCGCAATGCCGCCAGGAAGGAAAGCGAGGCGGGCGAGGAGAAGTTCCGCAAGGTGGTCAATGTTTCGTCGATCGCCGGGGTCGGCGGCAACGCTGGCCAGGTCAATTACGCGGCAGCCAAGGCCGGCGTCATCGGCATGACGCGGACGCTGGCCAAGGAGTGGGGGCGTTACCGGGTCAACGTCAATTGCGTCGCCTTCGGCCTGATCAATACGCGCCTGACCAGCGCCCCGGCCGATGGCGGCGCGACCCTCGACATCGAGGGCAGGCAGATCAAGGCCGGCGTCAATCCCGAACTCCTCAGGCAGATGGAAGCGCTGGTGCCGCTCGGTCGCGGCGGCACGCCGGAAGAGGCCGCCGGCGCCATCGCCTTGCTCTGCTATCCCGAATCCAACTACATCTCCGGCGAACTGCTGGTCTGCGGCGGCGGCTTCCGCATCTGACCGGGAAGGCGAAGACATGACCATACCGCGCACCATTTTCGCGGACGAACACCGCCAGTTCGCCGAATCGCTCGACCGCTTCATCGAGGTCGAAGTCGCCCCGCATTACGAGCGCTACGAGGAACAGGGCTACATCGACCGCGAGGTGTGGCGGAAGGCCGGCGAATCCGGGTACCTGTGCACCTCGATGCCCGAGGAGTACGGCGGCGCCGGCGCCGACAAGCTCTACAGCGTCGTGCTCTTCGAGCAGCCGGCGCGGCGCGCGGTGCAGAACCTGCTCGGGATGCTGCTGCATTCGGAGATCGTCGCCCCTTACCTGCTGCATTACGGCAGCGAGTTTCTCAAGCGGAAATACCTGCCGGGGATGGCGACCGGCGAACTGATCGGCGCCATCGCCATGACCGAGCCGGCAGCCGGATCGGACCTCCAGGGCATCCGCACGACGGCGGTGCGCGACGGCGACCATTACCTCCTGAACGGTTCCAAGACCTTCATTACCAACGGTTTCCATTGCGATCTGGTGATCGTCGTCGCCAAGACCGACCCGGACAAGGGCGCCAAGGGAACCAGCTTGTTTGTCGTTGATACGACGATGGCCGGGTTCTCCAAGGGCAGGCGCCTGAAGAAGATCGGCATGAAGGCGCAGGATACCGGCGAGCTGTTCTTCGACGCCGTGCGCGTGCCGGCCGACAACCTGCTCGGCGAGGAAAACCGCGGCTTCGCCTACCTGATGAACGAGCTTCCCTGGGAACGCCTGCAGATCGCGATCACCGCCGTTGCCCAGATGGAGGCGGCGCTCGGCTGGACTGCCGCGTATTGCCGCGAGCGCCGGGCGTTCGGCAGGGAGATCATGGAGTTCCAGAATACCCGGTTCTCCCTCGCCGAGGCGATGACCGAGGTGCAGATTGCCCGGGTCTTCATCGACCGCTGCATCGAGCTGCATATCAAGGGCGAACTCGATGCGACCGCAGCGTCGATGGCCAAGTACTGGTGCACCGACCTGCAGAGCAAGGTGCTCGATGTCTGCCTGCAGTTGCATGGCGGCTACGGCTACATGTGGGAATACCCGATTGCCCGTGCCTGGACAGATTCCCGCGTGGCCCGGATCTACGGCGGCTCGAACGAGATCATGAAGGAGCTGATCGCGCGCCAGTTGCCGTGACACGAGCCCCGCCGTTTTCGGGCAGAATTCTGCCATGCCCGCCTACGGTTTGTTTCCTGCGGATCAGTTCGTGACCACCCGCGGCAGTTGCGCCGATTGCGGCGCGCTGCCGCAGGCATTGTGGTACTTCCGCAATGAAACCATCGCCGTGCCGCTCGCGGGGGCGCCTGTCGCCGGCTTCGAACGCGCGCTGCCGGTATGGGATGACCTTGCGGCCTGGGCCAAGGCGACGCCGTTCGCTGCCGTGCCGGTGCTGCCTCCCTTGGTCTGGCTGGGTGCGCCGGACACCGTGACCGGGGCGGAGCTCGCTGGCGACGGCCTGGCGATACGCAGCGATGGTGGCGAGGTGGCCCTGCAACTGGCGCCGCGGCTGCCGCTGAACAGCGCCTGGTTCGACGCGAGCAGCCTGGCCTTCTTCCGCGGTCGACCGCTGAAAATGCGCGGAAATCGGCATGGTGAAGCCTTTGTTGCGCGGACCTTCTGGCCGCAGGATTTCCGTCTGCCGGAAGCACCGCCAGGTGTCGTGCTGGCCGGCGATCCGTCTGCCCTGCGCGCCTGGGTGCGGGCGCAGCCGCAGGGGGGGGCGCGCAGCCCGTTTGCCGTCGAGTCGGTCTGGCGGCGCCCGGGAAACAACGGGCCGCGCAGCGGACAGCCGCTGCTTGGCATGATGCTGAACGGCGCCCAGGGCGACGACGACGAGGCGCACGGCGGCCACTTCGCGCTGATGACCGGCCGCATCGGCGACCGGGGCGGCATCGATGAATGGCTGGTCAACAATTTCTACACGCTCGATGCGGAGAGCGAGAAGGGCATCATCGCCGCGCCGGTGTCGCTCGACAACTACCTCGGCGACGTGAACAGCGGCCAGGCCTGGTACCGGCCTTCGTACCTGCTGGTGGCGACACTCCGCGATGGGCGGAGCGCTGCCCGGCTGCAGTCGGCGCTGGGCCGGGTGTACAACCAGTTCTACCGGCACCAGTTCGCCTACCGGCATGGGCGCGCCAACTGCGCCGGCATCAGCGTGACGACCGCGCGCACCCTCGGCTGGCAGGTGCCGGTGCGCGGGCCGGAAAGCCGGCTGCGCGGCATCGTCGCCCTGCCGCTGGTTGCGCTCAGGGAGGGCAGCCTGAACAAGGGAATGACCTCTTTCGACTACCTGACCGAGGACCGGAACAGGCTCTATCCGGCTGCCGCCTTCGAGGAAATGGGTGCCGACCTGCTGCGGCTGGCGACGGGACAGGCTGGCCGGCCTCTGAGCGAATTCGAGCGGGTGCTGGCCGGGGATATCGAGGAAATCCTGCTCGTCCGCGTGCCGCAGTTTCCATCCAGCCGGGCCTGGGGCGACTGGCCGGTCGAGTCCAGCGTCGAGTACCACGCGCGCGTGCCGAAGAACCCTGCCGAGCGCAAGATCATCCCGGTGCCGCCGCGCAGGTTCCCCGACGAGTTGCGCGATCCGTTGTCGCCGGGCGAGCCATGGCAGCGTTCCGAATACGCGGTGGCCGCCTGGTTGCTGGCCACTGTCGTGCTGATTGCACTCATCCTGCGCCGCCTCTTGGCATAATCCTGAAAACCTCGGTTGACCGCTTGTATTCCTCCGGAGAGCCGTGTGACCCCTGACTTCCGTGCCTTCGCCGCGCTTCGCCCAAAGGGTGGCTGCGCTACGCCGCCGCTGGCGCGCCTGGTGGGGCGGCCGGATTTGTCGCTCCTCCTTGCAGGCATGAGCCTGCCACGTCGTCGCTTCGCGCCGGCCATCCCGCCCAAACACACCAGCGGCGGCGTCCAACCGAGGTTTCCAGGATAATCCGTCTGTGCTCGCCTACATCGTCCGCCGCCTGCTCTACGCCATCCCGATCCTGATCGGCGTGAACCTGCTCACCTTCGCACTGTTCTTCGTCGTCAACACGCCCGACGACATGGCGCGCATGCAACTCGGGGTCAAGCGCGTGACGCCTGAGGCGATCGAGAAATGGAAGGCCGAGCGCGGCTATGACCGGCCGCTGCTGATCAATTCGGCGGCAAAAGGGCTGTCGACCGTAACCGACACCATCTTCTTCCAGAAATCGGCGCGCATGTTCGTCGGCGATTTCGGCCGTGCCGAGGACGGCCGCGACATCGCCCGCGAAATCGCCGGGCGCATGGGGCCGTCGCTGGCCATCGCGTTGCCGACCTTCATCCTCGGCCTGTTCGTGACAGTGACATTCGCGCTGACGCTGGCCTTCTTCCGCGCCACCGCCTTCGATTTCTGGGGCGTCGTGCTGTGCGTCGCGATGATGTCGATTTCGGGTCTGTTTTACATCATCGGCGGCCAGTTCCTGATCAGCAAGGTGTGGCGGCTGGTGCCGATTTCCGGTTTCGCCGACGGCGTCGACGCCTGGCGGTTCCTGATTCTGCCGGTCTTCATCGGTGTCATTTCCGGCATCGGTTCCTCTACGCGCTGGTATCGCACCATTTTCCTCGAAGAGGTGAACAAGGATTACGTGCGCACCGCGCGCGCCAAAGGCTTGCCGGAAACCGTCGTCTTCTTCCGCCACGTCCTGCGCAACGCGCTGATCCCGATCCTGACCGGCGTCGTCGTCATCATCCCGCTGCTCTTCATGGGATCGCTGCTGACCGAATCCTTCTTCGGCATTCCCGGCCTCGGGAGCTACACCATCGACGCGATCAACGCGCAGGACTTCGCCGTCGTGCGCTCGATGGTCTTCATCGGCTCGGTGCTCTATATCGTCGGCCTGATCCTGACCGATATTTCCTACACCGTGGTCGACCCGCGGATCCGCTTCGAATGATGGGTTTCCAGGTCGTCGTCCTCTGGTCGGACATGCTGATCTGGCTGCTGGTGGCAGCCGGCATCGGCGTCGGCGTGCTGGTGGCGAAGACGCCGCCACTGCTCGCCGCCTGGCGGCGGGTTGGCGCCAATCGGGTCGGCATGGCATCGGCGACGGTGCTGCTCGCCTTCATCGCCATCGGCCTGCTCGATTCCCTGCATTTCCGGATGCAACTCGAAGGCAAGCCGGGGCAGAAAGCCAGCTATGCCGTCGAGGTGCTGTCCGTGCTCGACGTGCTGGCGGCGCCGCTGCGCCTGCGCAACGAGAAAACCTATTCCGAACCCTTCGCAACGCGCCTCTACGCCAAGGAAACGATCGACCTGCCGGGTGGCGAGAAGATGCGCGACTACCCGCGCCTGAAGCATGGCGGTAGCCATCTCGGCGAGCGCGAGGGCGATGTGGCGGCTGATGCCGGGATGACGGCGTTCCGAGTTGGTATGCTGGCCCTGCTGGGTTGGCTGGCGCTGGCCGCCGGCGCGTCGGCACTGGTGGCGCGCAGCGCGCCGGTTGCGGTCGATGTCTCGGGATGGCAAAGAATCTGGCGCGGCGAAACGGTATTCGCTTGGAACGCGGTTCTGATCACCTTCGGCGTCATGCTCCTGGTCGCCGTGCCGCTGTTCTGGCTGGCCGGCAAGTACCACGTTTTCGGCACCGACAAGGTGGGGCAGGATGTGCTTTACCAGGTGCTGAAAAGCGTGCGCACGGGGCTCATCATCGGCCTCGTCACGACGCTCGTCATGTTGCCCATGGCGGTCCTGCTCGGCATCGTCGCCGGCTATTTTCGCGGCTGGATCGACGACGTGATCCAGTACATCTACACAGTGCTCAACTCCATCCCCGGCGTGCTGCTTATCGCTGCCGCCGTGCTGATGATGCAGGTGGTCATCGACGCCCATCCGCAATGGTTCGCAACCGCCGCCGAACGCGCCGATTTGCGCCTGCTGGCGCTTTGCTTCATTCTCGGCATCACCAGCTGGACCGGACTGTGCCGGCTGCTACGCGGCGAGACGCTGAAACTGCGCGAACTCGAATACATCCAGGCGGCGCAGGCCTTCGGCGTGTCGAACTGGCGCATCATCGTCCGCCACATCCTGCCCAACCTGATGCACATTGTCATCATCGCGCTGGTCATGGATTTCTCGGGGCTGGTGCTGGCCGAGGCGGTGCTCTCCTACGTCGGCATCGGCGTCGACCCGACGATGATCAGCTTCGGCACGATGATCAACAGCGCGCGCATGGAACTGGGCCGCGAGCCGGTCGTCTGGTGGTCGCTGGCGGCGGCCTTCTCGACCATGTTCATCCTCGTCCTCGCCGCCAACCTGTTCGCAGACGCCGTGCGCGACGCTTTCGATCCGAGGGTGGTCGCATGAGCCACCGAGCAGGGGCCCTGCGCAGCGGGGATGCGAGCAAGGCGAGTGTGGCCCGCCAGGCCGGTGCGCAAAGTCCTGTTTTGCCAACGGGATGTGGAGGCCTGGCGTGATGCTCGAAGTCACCCACCTGCGCCTCGGCTTCACCGCCGGAAAAAAGATGCTGGTTGCGGTCGACGGCATTTCCTTTGCCATTTCCAGGGGCGAAACCTTCGCCTTGCTCGGCGAATCCGGCTGCGGAAAATCGGCGACGGCGCAGGGCATCATGCGCCTCTTGCCGGCCGCCGGGAGCATTGCCGGCGGCAGCGTCAAGCTGGAAGACGAGGAACTGCTGACCCTGGCCGAGGCCGACATGCGCCAGGTACGCGGCGCGCGCATCGCGATGATCTTCCAGGAACCGGCGACCAGCCTCAACCCGGTGCTGACGGTGGGCATGCAGATCGGCGAAGTGCTCGACCGCCATTGCGACCTGCGCGGCGAGCCGGCGCGCCAGCGCATGCTGGAACTGCTGCGCCAGGTCGGCATCGCCGACCCCGAACGGCGGCTCGACGAATATCCCTTCCAGTTCTCCGGCGGCATGAAGCAGCGCGTGATGATCGCCATCGCGCTGGCCGGCGAACCGGACCTGTTGATCGCCGACGAGCCGACGACGGCGCTCGACGTGACGGTGCAGGCGCAGATCCTCGACCTGCTGGCGCAACTCCAGCGCGACCGCGGCATGGGCATGCTGCTGATCACCCACGATCTCGGCGTCGTCGCCAAAATGGCGCACCGCATCGGCGTCATGTACGCCGGCGAACTGGTCGAGGTGGCCGACCGCGAGGAATTCTTCACCCGCCCGCAGCATCCCTACACGCAGGCGCTGTTCGCGGCGCTGCCGGAAGTCTCGCGGCGCGGCATGGCGCTGACGACGATTCCCGGCCAGGTGCCGTCATTGGACGCGATGCCCGCAGGCTGCCGCTTCGCCGACCGCTGTGCGCACGTGATGCCGATCTGCCTGGAGATTTCGCCGGAATGGCGCGGCGTGGCCGCCAGCCACAGCTTGCGTTGTCACGGGAACGGCGGCGCGGCCGCCGCTGCCGACAACAACCAACGCATGGGCCTGGGCCATCTCATTCCCGAGATGACCCCCTTCCTCGACGTCGTCGATCTGAAAGTCCATTTCCCGATCCGCCGCGGCATCCTGCAACGGACGGTCGGGCAGGTGCTTGCGGTCGACGGCGTTTCGCTGGCCATTTCCGCCGGGCGCACGCTGGCGCTGGTCGGCGAGTCCGGCTGCGGCAAGACGACGGTCGGGAAGGCGCTGCTGCAACTGGTCAAGCCCACCGCCGGCAACGTCCGCCTCGGCGGCAGTGAACTGGTCGGCATGCCGGGCAAGCGCCTGCGCGCGGCGCGGCGCCACATGCAGATGGTTTTCCAGGATCCGTTTGCCTCGCTCAACCCGCGCCTGCGGGTCGGCGAAATCATCGCCGAAGGCATGGCGGCGCTCGGGCTGGAAAGCGATGCGGCGGCGCAGGCCAGGGCGGTGGCTGCGCTGCTGAAACAGGTCGGCCTGCCGGACGAAGCCGCCGGGCGTTACCCGCACGAATTTTCCGGCGGCCAGCGCCAGCGCATCGCCATCGCCCGCGCCCTCGCCGTGCAGCCGGAACTGCTGATCTGCGACGAACCGACCTCTGCCCTTGACGTGTCGGTGCAGGCGCAAATCCTCAACCTGTTGAAAAAACTGCAGGAAGAACTCGGCGTCGCCTACCTGTTCATCACCCACAACTTCGCGGTGGTCGAGTATCTGGCCAACGATGTCGCGGTGATGTATCTCGGGCGCATCGTCGAGCGGGGCACAGCGCAGGAGGTGCTGCGCTCGCCGCAGCATCCCTATACCCAAGCCTTGCTGTCGGCGGTGCCGGTACCGCGGCTGGATGCGCAGTCAGCGGTGATCCGCCTGCCCGGTGAAACGCCGTCGCCAGCCAATCCGCCGGCCGGCTGTCATTTCCACCCGCGCTGCCCGCAGGCCATGGATGTTTGCCGGCAGCGCTATCCGGAAACCAGCGAGGTTTCCGCGACGCATAGGGTCAAGTGCTACCTGGTCGGCTGATACAGCCACGATCGACCGGGGAAATTGGCAAGAAATTGAAATGGTTCTTACCCGTTTGGACGCGCACCATTACTGCCCATCATCAAGTTTCCCTGTGTGCGGCGTGTGAACTATATTCAATGCGAGTAGATTGATCAAGGAACGATAGTGCCGGAAAGGACCGGCGTCTCAGCGACGCCTGCAGTCCACTGCCATCCCGCCCGCTGAATCAGCTGCGCCGGCCGTTCCCCGACTTGGCGACTTTGGTTGCCGGCGCTGCCGGTTTGGCGGCCACGGTCTTCGCCTTCTCGCCAGGGCTTGCCTTCGCGATCTTGGCCGGCGCCTTGGCGGTGTCCGCGGCGGCCAGCTTGCCGCCTTTCCTGGCATCCTTCGTCGCCGCAAGCCTGTTGTCGGCTGCCTTGCCCTTGACAGTTTTCTCCGCCTTGCCGCCATGGGCAGGCGTTGCCGCCACAACCGGCGCTTTCGCAGCCGGTTCCGGCTCGACGATCTGCGGCAGGCGGGGTTCAGTACCCATGCTGTCAAGGTCGTCGGCACCCTTGCCGGCCGGCACCAGCAGGGTGGAGCCGCCGGCCAGCCTGATCTTGCCGCTGAGACCGTTGGCGCGTTGCAGGTCGGACAGCGTAATGCCGAAACGCGGCGCGATCTGGTCGAGCTTCTCGCCCGACTTCAGCGTATAGGCCTGCCACTCGGTCAGCGGTTCGTCAGTCTTTTCCAGGTTGCGCTGGAAGGTGGCAAGTTTCTCGGCCGGCAGGACGACCGGCGTATCGGCCTTCATCACCGGGCGGTTATGCGACGGATTGAGCGCCACAAATTCATCGACCGGCATGTTGGCGAGGCGGGCGGCAGTCTTGACGTCCATTGGCCGGGAAGTCCCGACCGTCGCGAAGTAGGGGCGATTGATGATTTCCGGGAGGCCGAGCTGGATCATCAGGACCGGGTTGCTGAAGATGTTCTTGAGCGCCTGCAGCTTCGGGACGTAATGCCGGGTTTCGTTCGGCATCGTCAGGCTGGCGTAGTCGGTCGGCAAGCCGCGCGCGGCATTCCTCTCGATTGCCCGCTTGACGGCGCCTTCGCCCCAGTTGTAGGAGGCCAGGGCTAGGTGCCAGTCGCCGTGCATTTCGTAGATGGTCTGCAGATATTCGATTGCGGCGTCGGTCGAGGCAACGACGTCGCGACGCTGGTCATGCCACCAGGTCTGCTCGAGGTTGAAACGCTTGCCGGTGGCCGGAATGAACTGCCAGAGGCCGGACGCATGCGCGCGCGAGTAGGCCATCGGGTTGAACGAGCTCTCGACCATCGGCAGCAGCGCGATCTCGGTCGGCATGCCGCGCGCTTCCAGTTCCTCGACGATGTGGTGCAGATAGGGGCGGCTGCGCTCGACCATCCGGCGCAGCGCGTCGGGCCGGTTCTGGTACCACTGCTGATAGTGCAGCGTCAGGTCGTCATCCAGGTTGGTCATCGCGAAACCGTGGCGCAGACGAACCCAGAGATCGTCGGGCTGGACGGTCAGATCGACGGTGCGCGCCACGGCCGGGACCGGACGCACCTCGAAAACGGTCAGGGCGTTGTCGGTGCTCGGGGCGCTCGAAGGTGCCAGCATCGACAGGAGCAAGGGCTGGTTGTCGCCATTGGCGAGAACCGGGGAGGCCACTAGGGAAGCCAGGGAAATCAGTGCAATGCCGGTAAACCCTTTGACCAGCGACAGAACGTTGCGATCATGCATGGGGCAAGACTCCAGCCTCTGAACGGGAATGGTCGTAAGCTCGCAGTATAACGTCTGTGAGCGGAAATACCCATGTTTTCAACGATGAAAACAAGAGAACCGGCCTTGGCCGGTT
>ERZ761603.3260-NODE-3260-length-10516-cov-15.351496_pt1 | contig 10516 bp, 5 predicted proteins | sample MGYA00511879_ERZ761603 | MGnify/ENA primary metagenome ERZ761603 (study PRJEB28899, sample SAMN02850040) | bioreactor sludge metagenome | biome: EBPR Sludge; feature: EBPR Bioreactor; material: flocular biomat | place: Australia: Thorneside Wastwater Treatment...
ACGAGATTACAAGGTGACTGGAGTTCAGACGTGTGCTCTTCCGATCTCGCTGAGGTCGCGGCAGACGATCCGCGCCATCCGACTGGCCGGCGGCAGTCCCGCCCGCAGACGCGTCCGCAACTCGGATTCAGCAAAGCCTTCGTAGTCGTGGTCGGCGGCGAGCAGGATGGACAGGGCTTTAGGGCTGTGGGTCTGAACGATGACCACGCCTGGTTTAAGGCCTCTCCCGGCCCGCCCCGCAACCTGGCTGACCAGTTGAAAGGTCCGTTCCGAAGCGCGGAAGTCGGGGATGTGGAGCGCCGTGTCGGCGTCGATCACACCCACCAGCCGTACATTCGGTACGTCGAGCCCTTTCGCGATCATCTGCGTGCCCACGAGCACTCGAACCTCTCCTTTGGCGAATCGCCCGAGCGCATCAAGGTAATCCTTCCCCGATCGCATGGTGTCGGAGTCGACCCGGAGCAGCGTCCTGCCTTCTTCGAGGCCCAGATGACCGAACTTCCGTATCAGTTCATCTTCAACGCGCTGCGTGCCGCCGGAAAAGTAGTTCATGGGCTGCCCGCAGGCGGGGCAGCGCTCCGGCAGGAGTTGAGCCGCTTCACAGTGATGGCAGCGCACATAGCCGCCCGGGGGTCCCTCCCGGCCTCTGTGAAGCACGAGATTGACATCGCAGTGAACACAGCGGTGGACATACTGGCAGGCCGGAGCGCGGCACGAGATATACGACGCGAAACCCCTGCGGTTGAGCAGAAGGATGGACTGCGCCCCCTCACGCAAGGACCGCTCCATCGCGTCCTCGAGAGTCGGGCCGAGGAGATGCTGCATCCGATCAGGCGCCTTGCGCCAACGAAGCCGTCTCTCCTCGGTCAGGTCCACGATTCGAACCGGCGGCAGTGCGCCGCCCCCCACGCGTCCCGGCAGTGTCCACAGGTGATAGCGCGACCGCGGCGGTGCGGCGTTGTACCAACTCTCCAGGCTGGGCGTCGCTGACCCCAGCACCACCGGGCATCCTTCGAGGTGGGCCCGTTTCACCGCGACATCGCGCGCGTTGTAACGGGGCAATCGGTCCTGTTTGTACGATGAATCGTGCTCCTCATCCACGATGATGAGGCCCAGCGGTGAGAGGGGGGCGAAAACCGCCGACCGCGCCCCGACGACGACGCTCGCCCCACCCGAACAAGCCCGCCTCCATTCACGGTTGCGCTGGGCAGGCGTCAGCCCCGAGTGCAGCAGCGCTACGCGAGCTTCCCCGAATCGGGCTATGAATCGCGCGCACGTTTGCGGGGTCAGGGCGATCTCCGGCACCAGCATGATGGCCGTCTTTCCTTCCGCAAAGACCCGGTCGATCAGGCGCAGATACACCTCCGTTTTGCCCGAGCCGGTCACTCCTCGGATGAGGTGCGGGGCGAATCGTCCGAAAGTCGCGGCGATTCCCTCGACCGCGGCGCGTTGTTCTTCGGTCAGTTCCACGGCCGGCGCGGCGGCTGGGTCCGCACCGGGCAAGTCCGCCGCGCGAACTTCCGTTGTCTGAAATGTTCGAAGGAGTCCCGCTTCGATAAGGCGCCGCGCCGGCGCGAGACTCTTGACCCCGCCCCGGGCGGCGAGCACGCGCAGCGGCATGGGAAACTCAGAGTCGGGCCAGGCGGAAACAGCCTCCCAGAGGACCTTCGCGTGCCCTCGGAGGCGTGGGGGTGTGGCCGGTGGTGGGGGGCGTTCGGCAAGTTCGATGGTTTTCCGTCCGGTGTCCGTCTTGACCGACGCGGGGAGCAGCCCGGAGAGGACCATCCCCAGCGGACAGACGTAGTACCGAGCCATCCACTCGCCCAGTTCGATAAGTGGTCGCGGGACCCTCGCCCCCGTGCGGCGGACAAGGGGCTTGACCCTGGCCGGATCGATCCCCTCCACGAGTTCCACGCCACCAACCGCGATAATCACACCGGACGCGGTTGCATCCCCCCTCCCCAGCGGCACGATGACTCGCTCACCGAAGACCGGCATCTCCGGTCCTCGAATGCCGTACGTCAGTCCGTCCGGTCCGTCGAGGGTGTCGATGCCCCTCTCCACGGCCACGCGCACGAACGTGCCATACGCGGGTGCGGGTTTGTCGTGCGAGAAGAGAGAAGATTCACTCACCGGCGCTATACTCTGATTCGATGCACCTACCGAACGACGCGTCGACTGTTGCCAACCTCAACCAACCAATCGGACGCCTGGCTCTCGCCAACGGCATGGTGTATACCGGCCGAGCATTCGGGGCCGTCGGGCGTGGCATTGTCGCCCGTGCCGAAGTGGTTTTCAACACGGCGGTGAGTGGCTATCAGGAGTCGCTCACCGATCCATCGTACACCGGGCAGATCCTGGTGCAGACTTTTCCAATGATCGGTAACACGGGCACGAACGGCGAAGATGTGGAATCGAACAAGGTGCAGGTCAGCGGCCTGATCGTGCGTGAACTGGCCCGTTTGTACTCCAACTATCGCGCTGATGACGGACTCTCCGCGTACCTCGCGCGGTACGGGGTACTGGGTTTGGAGGGCATCGATACGCGGGCTTTGACAAAGCACCTTCGAACGTCGGGTTCCATGGCCGGCGCGCTGACGGATCGAACGGACCTGGATGATGCCGAACTGGTTGAGGCGGCCCGATCGGCGCCATCAATGGCCGGGCAGAACCTGGTCCCGTTGGTGGGTTGTGCGTCCCGATTATCGTGGTCGGAAACACTTGGAGAGTGGTCCCCCGGCGGGGACACGGAGAAAGAGCGATTTCGTGTGGTCGCGCTCGACTGCGGCGCGAAAGCCAATATCCTCCGCAACCTCGCTGAACGCGGGTGTGATCTGCTGGTTGTGCCTTACGACACCCCCGCCGCGGATATCCGGCGACTCTTCGAGGCGGGCGAGGTCGATGGGTTGTTCATTTCCAACGGTCCGGGCGACCCCGCCGCGGTTCAGAAGACGATCAATACGCTCCGTGATCTGATGAGCGGGGATGCAGATACTGTCATCCCGACATTTGGAATATGTTTGGGTCATCAACTTCTCGCGCTCGCCGCGGGTGCGAAAACATACAAACTCAAGTTTGGGCATCGCGGGATCAACCAGCCGGTCCTCAACACACAGAACCAGCGGGTGGAGATCACGAGCCAGAACCATGGCTTCGCAGTTGATCCTGAGAGTTTGAAAGCGGTGGGAGGAGTTGTCACGCACCGCCACCTGAATGACGGGACAGTCGCCGGGTTCCGGCTGCGAGAGAAGCCGGTCTTCAGCGTGCAATACCACCCCGAGGCGTCTCCGGGTCCTCATGATGCAGGGTACCTCTTTGACGCTTTCGTGACTTCAATGGCTGAGCGCCGCCGAAAACGAGAAAGCCGCGCACAAGTGAGATAACACACTTCTTAGTGATTCTCGGACGATGATGTCGGCTCGACGCTGCTCATAGCGTGAGAAGGCGCGATAACCACCCATCGACAGGTCGCTCGCTGAGTCGTCGAGTTCTAGCGAGTCCACAATCTTTGGAAATTCGACTCGAATTCACTTGCATGAAACCGGGGATCGGTTATTCTACAAAATGTTATCTGCTGTAGAGTTATCTGTCATACAGGTCTGAGGACAATCAGTTTGGCCAAACATGGACGAGTGATCAAGGAGTGGGATGCGGTGGATGATCCGCGTTCGGATCACTCGCTCTCTGGTTCAATGGTGCACATGTACCCGCGGACTTGGTTTCATGGATTGAAATCGATCATGCGGTGCTTGCGTGCCCGGCCCGGTTTTTTGAGAGTCTTTGAAAGTTCTACGGTTCTTGTGCGTTGAGCGGGGAGGAAACAGTGGTTTTTCTGGATCGTGAGTGCAGCAGTTCGGTGGTCTTGCCGCCAAGCGGTGAGAAATAGTTTCCGCCGGACTGATTCTTGTGTGTGCCTGTGTCTCGTTGTTACCCGGCCCGTTCTGGGCCATCTACTTCCCGAGAGGAGTGTCTGTGATGAAGAATCGAGCGTCTCTCCTGATCGCTGTCGCCGCCGGCACCACGTTCGCCGTGGCCGATGGCCCGTTGCCGTACTACGGCATCAAGGCCCCGGACCTGGTCCGCGAGATCAGCACCTCCGCCCGCATCACGCCCGGCGGGTACAGCAGCCGCGCCATCCTGACGGTTTACGACAACAACAACACCTACCGCAATCCCCGCGACGACTTCCACCTCGGTAACGCCGTGCGCATCGCGGAGGATTTCGACTTCGGACCCAGCGGCCCCTACAGCACCAACCCCGCCGGCAAAGTGCTGCGCCAGTTGGACTTCGGCTTCGGCAGCGTCGGCGCGGCCCCCATCAGCGTTGACTATGTGTTCGAGGTCTACGACGAAGACGATGTTTCCTTCACCGGCTTCGGTGTCGACGGCGCGAGCATGGTCGCCGCGGGCGCGGTGCCGCTGGGCGCGTTCTTCGCCCGCTACACCAACCTGACCAACGGCTACTACTACGGCTCGGGCCTGTTGGGCATCCCGAACAACGGCGGCAACGGCATCCCGATCCCCGATGATGACACCGGCTTCGCCGTCGTCTGCTGGGTCTCCAATCAGACCGATGACGAGATCACCAACCCCCGGGTGCAGGAGCCTGCCGCCGGTGGCGCGGCCTTCCACTTCGGCAACACATCCCAGCAGGACCTGGTCCTTGGTCCCCCGGCATCGGGCAACCCCGCCACTTCGGGCAGCACGCTCCCCAACCACGGGCGCGATGTGAACAACAGCAGCACGCTCGAAGGCGCGATCGACTACGCCGTCGGCGGCACTGTCGAGCACCGCGTTGTCTCCATGGTCAAGACTTCCGGCTGGGACATCCGCTGGCTCGGTGATGTGGAGGTCGCGCTTCCCGCCTGCGAGCCGATCGACGCGGTCAACGGCAGCGATACCGCGTCACTCGCGGCCGGCGAAGTGAAGTTCTACTGCGTTGACGGCGGTGCCGACGACGTCCAGGACGCTCTCAACACCTTTGCCCGTTACCGCACCAGCGGCGGGACCGACACCGCCATCGCCTTGTACGATTCCAACGGTCTGGTCGTCAGCAGCGATGACAACGACGGCGACGGCAACAACGCCGAACTCACATTCGGGCGTGGTCTCTTTGCCGCGGTCGGCGATGGTCGTCAGGCCAATGGTCGTGACGGTCAGTATCTGGCCGGAACCTACTACCTGGCCGTGACGACCGCTCCGGCAACCTTCGCCGACAACTTCAGCGTGAACAGCACCGGCCCGGGCGGTTCAGTCACCACCCACGTGAGCAGCAATATCGACGGCTCGGCACTGCCCGCGTTCGTGACGCCCGATCTGGGCGACAACCGGGACCTGGGCATCCTCGTCGATCCGGGCGTTGCCGCGCCCGCCTTTGACCCCCTTATCTCCAACAACGACCGCACCGAGTTCCTCGGATTCACAGTCTGTGCCGATGTGGTGGAAGGAAGCGGTCTCTTCGTCGATATCTCGACGGATCGCAGCGATCTCCTGACCGATTCTGAACTCTTCCTCTTCGGCGCTGACGGCGTCTTGATCGCAACCAACGATGATGCCGGCGGCGGCACCTTCAAGTCATTGCTGAGTTTCGGTGATACGTCTCTCAGCCCGCGCCCCTACGGTCCCGCGAACGCCAGCGGTCAGAACGGACCTCTCCCCATCGGTGAGTACTTCCTCTGCCAGGTACACTGGGACGGCACCGCGTCGGCGACCGGGTTCCATGTCCGTGGCACCAGCGATGACGGAGTGAACATTCAGACGGACATCTACACCAACGTGATCCCGGCCGTGCCCTGCGATGGCGCGTGCGGCTGCCCGGCCGACTACAACGGCGATGGCGGCGTCGATGGCGGCGACGTCGAGGCTTTCTTCACTGATTGGGAAGCCTCCGAAGGCTGCTCCGACACCAACCAGGACGGCGGCGTCGATGGTGGTGATGTTGAAGCCTTCTTCAACGCGTGGGAAGCCGGCGATCCTAACTGCGGTGGGTGAACCCCTCACCTCCTGACACTCCTAAGCCCCCGGAAGGTCACTCCTTCCGGGGGCTCTTCATTTCTTTCGAAAGTGCTTGATGGCCCAAGTCAGTGGCCAGACTCTCGCACAAAGTACAGCGAAGAAACTCATATGTCATGAACGCGAGCCCTACACCTCAGAGAACATTGAGGTTGGTAGACTAACCAACGTACTGCTGTCGAATGAGCGGGCACATTCTCAGGTCATTGTTCTCGGACGATCTGAACCTTCGAACGGACCAACGAGAACCACAGACATTCCTATAGGACGTTGGTTTACTCAGGAATGCAGTTCGAGACTCATTGGATCAAGAAAACGTTCCAAATGCTCTTGCAATGAAAGTAGAATCGGTTATGCTATGATCAGGGCCTGTCTGGGTTCTTTCAGATAGGCCGATGAGAGAGCCGAAACCGAACAGCCCGTAATCTCGGGCCTCGCTCTGCCCGATGATTCCAGTCGGGCTTGGTATACGATCGGGAGGATTCCCCACTCAAGAACGTATGCCTTTAGTTGGTTGTGGTATGTTTGAGTAGCCAATATGTATTTGACGGCGGGGACGTTGGACGGCGGAGAAGCGAAGGAACTTGCAGAGGCTTTCAGAGCATGATCAGTACGGTTCTGTCAGATCAATGGAGTAGCAAATGCCCGGGGTACATGATCGGGCAGACATGTGTTCCTGCCGCGGCGTTCAATCCGCGGCGGTATTCAATTTTCGAGTATGTGCCAGACGAATCATCCTCGTGGTCGCAGTCTGGTAGTGTGTGAGTGTGTGTTTTGTTCCCCGGCCCGCATGGGCCAACATTTCCCGAGAGGAGTGTCTGTAATGAAGAAGTGTCTTGTGATGGCTCTTGTTGCTGGGGCGGCATCCGCCGCCTCCGCCCAGACTCAGTTCTGGAACGGGTCCGAACTGACGGCGGTTCGCGCCTCTGTTGATGGTTCGTCTTACGGCCAGCGGATCACGCCCGTCTGGTCGAACGGCTATTTCGGCGCGCCCAACCTGGGCTTCTTCGGCGCCTTGTACGATTATCTCGATGACTGCTCCTTTGTCGGCACACCTTGGCAGGGTGCCACCGGCCGCATCATCACCCGCATGCAGTTCGGCGTCGGCCAGTTCGCCGCCGGTCACAACTGCACGATTCGCTTTGAGTTTTACAACAAGGCCGCCGTCGACACCGCGGGCGGCGGGTTCAATGCGGCCGACATGCTCGGCACCGTCACCCCCTTCGGCACGTACTCGTTCGATTTCCTCGGCAGCGGCACCGGTATTTATACGTACTTCACCAATGGTGTGAACATCGCCGTGCCGGACGGCATCGACGAGATCTACGTCCGCATGTCGATCCTCAACCAGGGCACGACCACCATCTGGACCGGTGTGGGCAACGCCTTCCTCCCCGGCTCGGCCAACCACCTGACGGTCGGTCAGGCCACCACAAGCGTCGGATGGAACGCCGCGGATATCAACATTGCTCCCCAGTTCGTCGGTGGGGCAGTCCGTGATACGGGCGTTGCAGGAACCTCTGAACACCGTCGCATCGTGACCTCCGCCGCTGCTGGCGGTCCTGGTCTCTACATGGTGCTCGAGGGTGACCTGGTCCTCCCCGATCCCCCGGGCACCATTGATCTGTCGGGCACCTGCATCCCCGATGCGGGCCTGACGGTCAACCCCACGCTCGCCGCCAATGGTGTGCAGTTCTACAAGGTCTGCCTGGCCGATGATGCCGCCGACGCTTTCGAGCAGTTCTTTGACATCGACTCGGTCGGCTCCGCCGGCGACACCTCTGTCGCCATGTGGACCGTGCCGGATGGGCAGTTGCTCGACTTCGACCTTAACTCGGCCGGGAACGGCGGTTCGGGTCAACTGTCGTACGGTATCGGCCGTCGCAACGGTGTGGGCGACTCACTCCAGTTCGATGGTCGCCACGGTCAGGTCAACGCCGGTACGTATCTTGTTGCCGTTGCCACGGGCGATGCCGCCTTCGGCCCGGCTTACTCGGTGACGGCCCCCGGCGCCGGTGGCCCCGCCACTCTCAACTTCCGCACCAACACCAACGGCACGCCCGCGGCTCCGTCGGTGCCCCCGGCTGTTGAGAACACGCCCTTCGACCTCGGCGACATCAGCCAGTTGGCCACCGCTCCCCCGGCCGCCGATATGGATCCGGGTTGGGTCGTGTGGTACAAGTTTGAGGTCTGCAGCGATGTCGCCGACAACGGCTCCAGCTCTGAAGGCCCCTACCTCGATTTCGATTTCAGCACCTCCTTCGCGGGTAGCGATCCGATGGTGCTGGTCTTCGACAGCACCGGTGCGGTCATCGCCGGTGATGACGACAGCGGCCCCGGTGTCTTCCCGCAACTCTCCTTCGGTGATCAGGATCCCGCCCGTCCGCCCTTCGGCGATGGCGATCCCTTCACCGGCCAGAACGGCAACCTCGCCGCGGGTCAGTACTACATGGCGGTCGGTCTCTTCAACGTGACGGCGTCCACCAACCCGCGTTGGCACGCCCGCAGCACCTCCGGCTCGAGCCTTCCCTCGAACATGGTGCCCTACTTTGCCGGCATCGAGGCGTGCGGCGGCTGCGGCTGCCCGGCCGACTACAACGGCGACGGCGGCGTTGACGGCGGCGATGTCGAGGCCTTCTTCACCCAGTGGGAAGCCTCCGAAGGCTGCTCCGACACCAACCAGGACGGCGGCGTCGATGGTGGTGACGTTGAAGCCTTCTTCACTGCCTGGGAAGCCGGCGATCCCACCTGCGGTGGGTGATCGGCTCGGTTCGTGACACTTCTGCGCCCCCGGGAGCGACCACCTCCCGGGGGCGTTTTCATTGTGGGTTGGTCGTGACCAGGGGCACACGTGAGTGGCGGATGCGCCGCCGATTGTCACGGTGCCTTGTGAGCGGCATCGATGAGCAGCCGGGCCGCAGCGACCGGAGCCTTGTCAGCGGACACCATGAGTGTTGGGGCCAGCCCCTTGTCAATCGTCGGCCCCGCCACAGGCAGCCATATGAACTCGGGTGTTCGCACGATGTAGCCCCATCCCACGGCGTGCTCGGCGTGGAGGCGGGGCTTTCCCGCTGTGCGTTGGCCCACTACTGCTGCGCGACCTGATTCGGCCAGAACACGCGCCGCAACCTCAACCACGGATCGTGTACGCCCGGTCACAAGCACCGCTACCGGCCCCGTGAAGGCGTGGGGGTGGGGTTCGATGCTGACGCGCACAGCGCCTTGGCGTTTCAACACTTCGGATGCTTGCGAATAATCGTCCGGTGCAGCCAGCGGGACGGAGGAGGCGCTACCGACGGCTTTGCCGCGATCCTCGATCACCGATCGAATGAAGCACCCGGCATCGACTGGGCGATCCGACAGGTGCGAAACCAGCCGCAGCGCGGACAGGTTTGAAATCCCGGCGTTGCGTAGATCGATGATGAGCGCTCGCGGCGGAGGGGAGAGCGCTTCGGACATCGCATTATCGATCGATCGAACATCCAGAAGTGAGAGTATCTCGATCGTGGCGATCCCCGTGGCGTTCTCCCTCGTCACGTTGATCGGTGAGAGCGTTCCTCCCAGCGCTCGGACTTCGCGTCCGGAGTCATCGTCCGCGCCGCGGAACGCCGCGGGAACAGCCAAGCCCGAGTGTTTCCTCCACGCCAGCCCGCAGGCAAAGGCAAAGGAGACATCATCGGTCACGTGCGGAAGCGAGCCGCGGACATCGGAGAAATAGGCTTGCAAGTCCGCGGCACGGCGCGGCGGTTCCCACGGGTGCTCTTCCGCGATGCGCTCCATGTTCTGCACGATCGACGCGAAGTCCGCCCGAGGAATCTCGTCCGAAGTGGGAGTAACCCGCATCGCGGCCAGGAGCCGTCCATCGGGCAGTTCAATCCGTGTCGGGCCGCCTTTGGCGGGTGTTCGGGTTCTGGCGCGGAACGGGCCGATGGTGGAGATGCCGATCCAGCCTTCACCATCGCGCCCTGCGGCCGGATCGGGAGAGGTTGACTCCCACACCAGGAGCATCCCCTGCGGGAAGAGATAGGGGGCGAGCAGCGGCCCCAACGCCCCCTGCACGCCGCCGACCAGGTTCCACGCCACGCCCGGCGGGGTGTTCGCCTTGAAGCCGACCGGGGTCGGCTGCGCCTTCATCCGGGTTCGCATCGGTCCGGCCCAGAGGGAGTGGAAGGTGATGTCATACTCACCGTCGAGTGTCGCGGGCGCCCCGGGCGGTGGCGTCTTCACCGCTTCACCAGAGGTAGGGCGAGCGGGGGTCGCGCAGCCGCCGATCAGCGACATGAGAAGGAGCGTCGCCGCGCTGCTGAGGTTGATCACCGTCGTGTGTCGTGAGTTCATGCTCGTGCCGCCCGCTCGATCCCGGTATACAGGATATCCGCGCTCCATCGCGGGTCACACGTTACACACCCGTGACGCACAAAGACCGGGGCAGGGTGTACAACCTTCTCGGGAAGAACCGAACCTGTGATACCGCTTGTGAAGGAGTTGCCCGATGAAACACCCG